>OBIY01000188.1_pt1 | contig 27204 bp, 25 predicted proteins | sample 1519841 | NCBI WGS metagenome assembly OBIY01 (sample SAMN03019774, study PRJEB22545) | beach sand metagenome | biome: beach; feature: sea beach; material: beach sand | place: USA: Municipal Pensacola Beach, FL | collected 2010-07-30 | depth 30-40 cm m
ACTCAACCTCAGCGCCCCCGGGGGGCACTGACCGGGTCGGTGGCGATGAAGAACGCACCGAGCATGGCGCCGCCAGACAGCATATGGAACAGCGGGTCGGCAAAACGGACCGGATCGATGAGCCATGCCACCAGTGCCGGCGCTGCAAGGCCCGCCAGAAAACCGGCGGGGATATGCCAGGTGATGATCTTGCGGCTGATCAGATACAGCCCGCCCAGCAGGAACGCCAGGTTGACCCATTCCCAGCCTTGCCCGGCCAGTTCGCCGTGCAGGATCGGGTGGCTGGCCAGGGCCGCTTCGTCGCCTGCCCAGGTGCGGAAGGTGTCCAGTGGTGTTGCCCCGCTCAAACCATCAACCGGCAACTGACCGGCAAACAGTTGCAGGCTTTGCTGCAGGCTGGGGGCGTCACCGGGGCTGATCCACTGGGTCATGGCCACCGGAAAGGAAATCAGCAAGAGCACATAGCCGACCATGGCCGGGTTGAACGGATTCATGCCCAGGCCGCCATAGAGTTGCTTGGCGACGATAATGGCAAAACTCACGCCCACCAGTGTCAGCCACCAGGGGGCGGTGGGGGGCAGAGCCAGACCCAACAGCACCGCGGTGACCACGGCGCTGTAGTCTTTCAGATAGAACCCGATGCTGCGGCCACGGGCTTTCAGGAACAGGGCTTCGCTGACCAGGGCCACGACCACTGCCCACAGCACATTGATCACCGTGCCCCAACCAAACTGCCAGGTCAGTACTGCCAGGCCGGGCAGGGTGGCGTAGATCACCTGGCGCATGAAGGCGCCGGTGTTGTTCTTCACGGAGGCATGGGGCGAGGAGGACGTAATCAGGCTCATGTCGATTCAGGCCTTGCCGTTCAGGTAGGGGCCGACGCGACCGGGCATGGCCGGCGTCGCGTTTGCAGGTTGTAAGGTCGTCAGAGCGGCTTTCATCATTCCACCAGCCCCTGTTCTTCCACGGCTTGTTTCAGTGCCTTTCGGGCAATCTGGGCTTCGGCTTCCAGGGCTTTCAGTTCAGAGTTGAGCGCTTCCAGTGACTCTTCGCTGCTGCTGTCACGCAGGCGCTGCAGTTCGATCGCCTTGTCGGCCAGGGCGCTTTCGGCCCGTGCGGCTTCCAGTTTCAGCGTTTTCAGATCCTTGCCGGTGTGGGCACGAATGTCTGCCTTGGCTTCTTCTACCAGGGCATCCAGCGCATCACGGGCGATGTCGGCCTTGTTCTTGAGTTTGTCCACCCGGCGCTGCATGTCGTTGAGTTCGTCGGCGGTGACGTCCTCCTTGCGCTCGGCCCGTTCAAGGGCGGCGTGGGCTTCCTTGTACTGCTTGTGGGCCATGTTATAGGCGGTTTTGAGGCCTTTGAGACGCTTTTGCCGCTTGGCGGCTTCTTCCGGATCCACGGCGGCCAGCGATTGCGGGGCAGTGGCTTCAGGGATACGCGGTTGGTCGGTGGTGGCCGGTGCCGCCTTGGGGGTGGCAGGTGCGCTTGCCTTGGCCTCGCGCAATTCTGCCTTCCAGTGATCTGCATCGGCTTTCAGCTTGTCGGCTTCGGCACGCAGGGCCGCCGCGTTCTCCGCGCGATTTTCTTCCGCTTCTTTGGCGGCTTTGACCGCGGCCTTGTAGGCAGCAGAGGCTTCACCCACTTTGGCCTTCAGCTCGACGAGCGGATCGGCCGGCGGCGGGGTGGCGGGCGCCGGGGTCGCCGCTGGCGCATTGGCCTTGGCCTCACGCAACTCGGCTTTCAGTGTGTCGGCTTCGGCCTTGAGGGTGTCGGCCTTGGCCCTTAGCCCGGCGGCATTATCATCGCCGTTGGCCTCGGCCTCTTTGGCCGCTTTGACCGCGTTCTTGTAGGCAGACGAGGCGTCACCCACCTGTTTCTTGAGTGTGGCCACCCGATCCTCTGCCGGTGCGGCGGCAGGGGCGGCGTTTTTGGCGTCACGCACGGCGGCCTTGGCCTTGTCGGCCACGGCTTTCAGGCGCTCGGCTTCGGCCTTCAATTCCGCACTGTTCTCTGCCTCGTTGGCTTCTGCTTCCTTGGCCGCCTTGACTGCCGCTTTGTAGGCCTTGGATGCTTCCAGAGAGGCCTGTTTGAGGGCGGCGGTGTCCACGGCCGGGGCGGCAGCAGTGTCGGTTTTCTTCTTGCGGTTGGCTTCCAGGCGGGCCTGGCGACGGGCTTCCTTCTCGGCCTTCTCGGCGTCGATACGGGCTTGGCGCGCCTCGAAACGTTCCCGGGCCTTGTCCGCTTTCAATTGGTCGGCGGCCTGCTGGCGCACGGCACCCTTGGCGTAGCGGTAGTACTGCACCAGCGGAATGTGGCTGGGGCAGACGTAGGCACAGGCGCCACATTCGATGCAATCCATCAGGTTGTGGTGCTGGGCCTTTTCCAGATCGTCATTCTTGGCATGCCAGTAGAGCTGCTGGGGTAGCAGGTTGGCCGGGCAGACTTCGGCACAGGAACCGCAACGGATACAGGGCTGTTCCTCTGGGGGTTCAGGCAGCTCTTCCGGGGTGGCGGCAATGATGCAGTTGGTGGTTTTGACGACCGGCACGGCCGGGTTATGCAGGGTGAACCCCATCATCGGGCCGCCCATGACCAGCCGTTCGAGTGCATCCGGATTGACGCCGCCATGGCTTAGCAGGTCGCGTACGGGCGTGCCCAGCAGCACCTCGTAGTTGCCCGGTTGTGCGACGCCATCGCCGGTCAGGGTGGTGACCCGGCTGATCAGGGGCTGGCCGTCTACCACGGCCCGCTTGATGGCGTGGGCGGTGCCGACGTTCTGGCACACCACTCCCACATGGGCGGGCAGCTGGCCGCTCTGGACTTCCTTGCCGGTCAGCAACTGGATGATCTGCTTCTCGCCACCGGACGGGTATTTGGTCGGCACCACACGGACTTCGATATCGCAGCCCTTGCAGGCCCGCTTGATTGCGGAAATGGCCTCGGGCTTGTTGTCCTCGATCCCAATCAGGGTGCGGCGTGGGTTGAGCAGGTACTGGAGGATGTGGATGCCGGTGATGATCTCGTCGGCATGTTCACGCATCAGTCGGTCATCGGCGGTGATGTACGGCTCGCACTCCACCGCATTGATGATCAGCTCTTCTACTCGCTGATGGTCGCCGAGGTTCACCTTGATGCTGGTGGGGAAACCCGCGCCCCCCATTCCGGCAATACCGGCATGGCGGATGGTGTCGACCAGCTCGCCGGGGCTCAGCTCGGTGTAATCAGTCACGCCACTGTGGGTGACCCATTCATCCTTGCCATCGGTGTCGAGCACCAGGCAGATGGCATCCATGCCAGATGGATGCTGGATCGGGCGGGGGCCAATGGCACTGATGGTGCCGGAAGTCGGCGCATGAATCGCGGCACTAACGGCGCCGCCGGGTTCGGCAATCATTTGCCCCTTGAGGACCCGGTCGCCGGGGGCCACCAATGGCTTGGCCGGTGCCCCGATATGCATGTTCAGTGGCAGCACCAGCTGGGCCGGCAGAGGGCCGGGCGCAATGGGGGTGCTGTTGGACAGGTGCTTCATTTCCGGTGGGTGAATGCCGCCGTGGAAATCAAACACCTTCGGGCTGCGCGAACGGAACAGGGTACGAATCACAGGTTGACCACCTCAATACGGCTGTCCGGGCGCTGACCAATGCCGGCAGGGCGGTGCCAGCCCCAGGTCTGCAGGGTAGGTTTGACCTCTACCATATCAATGCAGTCCACCGGGCAGGGCTCCACGCACAGGTCGCAGCCGGTGCATTCGTCCACCATCACGGTGTGCATCAGCTTGGCAGCGCCGACAATGGCGTCCACCGGGCAGGCCTGGATGCACTTGGTGCAGCCGATACATTCATCCTCGCGGATGTAGGCGACTTTGGGGATGTTGGCGTCTTCGGCGCCTTCATCGTCCAGGGTCAGCTCATCACGGCCAAGCAGGTCAGTGAGGGCATCCACGGTATCCTGACCGCCGGGAGGGCAGCGATTGTGTTCTTCCCCTTCGGCAATGGCCTCGGCATAGGGGCGACAGCCGGGGTGGCCGCACTGGCCGCATTGGGTCTGTGGCAGCAGGTCGTCGATCTGGTCGACAATGGGATCGCCCTCCACCTTGAATTTTTCCGAGGCGAAACCGAGCACCGCTCCGAACACCGCTGCCAGTCCCAGCAGGGCGGCAATCGCAATCAGTACGGCACTCATAGCTTGATCAACCCGGAAAAGCCCATGAAGGCCAGCGACATCAGGCCGGCGGTGATCAGGCCGATGCTGGGACCGCGGAACGCTTCCGGTACATCCGCAACGGCGATGCGCTCACGCATGGCGGCAAACAGGATCAGCACGAGGGAGAATCCCAGCGCGGCGCCAAAGCCGTAGGTCAGTGATGACATGAAAGTGGCATCTTCCTGGCGTACATTCAGCAGGGCGACACCCAGCACGGCGCAGTTGGAGGTAATCAACGGCAGGAACACCCCCAGTACCCGATAGAGCAGGGGGCTGGCTTTCTTGACGAACATTTCAGTGAACTGCACTGCCACGGCGATCACCAGAATAAAGCTGATGGTGCGCAGGTACTCCAGCTCGAAGGGCACCAGAATGTAGGCCCAGGTCAGGTAGGCGAGTACGGAGGAGAGGGTGAGCACAAAGGTGGTGGCCAGTGACATGCCCATGGCGGTCTCGATCTTGTTGGAGACACCCATGAACGGACACAGCCCCAGAAACTGCACCAGAACAAAGTTGTTAACCAGCACTGCGCTGATCAGTATCAGGACGTACTCTGCCATGAATTCCCGGCTCGCGAAATAAACACAGTGTTTATGGGGTTTAAGGGGCGCATAGTATGCGTGAGCGCCCTGGCTGGCTCAAGAATGATAATAGCTTAATGGTTTGCTGCGCCCCCCGCATTGACTGCAGACACGGCTTGCCTGTGCATTTTGCCACCAATCACACCCCCAAAGGTTGCGTTGGCAGGGGCAATCCAGTATCCAGAGAGACCACGATAAACGCCGTAGCTACCGCAAGGAGATCCCCCCTGTGACCGACCTGCCCCGTGACTTTGATCGAGACGGCCTGCTGGAATACTCCGTCGTCTTTACGGATCGTTCCCTGAATCACATGTCCCAGCGTTTTCAGCAGGTGATGCGTGATATCTCCAGTAATCTGAAGCAGGTCTACAACGCCCATTGTGTTGCAGTGGTGCCCGGTGGTGGCAGTTTTGGTATGGAAGCGGTGGCACGCCAGTTTGCCACCGACCAGCATTGCCTGGTGATCCGGAACGGGTTTTTCAGTTTCCGTTGGAGCCAGATTTTTGACATGGGCGGAATTCCGTCAAAAGAAACGGTGCTGAAAGCCGCTCCGGTCAGTGACCAGCCCAGGGCGCCGTTTGCGCCCGCCCCGATTGAAACGGTGGTGGCCACCATCAAGGCTGAAAAGCCCGGGCTGGTGTTTGCGCCCCATGTGGAAACGGCCTCCGGGATCATTCTTCCCGATGATTACCTGAAACAGGTTGCCGAGGCGGTGCACAGCGTGGGTGGGCTGTTCGTGCTGGACTGTATTGCATCCGGGGCGATCTGGGTGGATATGAAGGCCATCGGGGTGGATGTGCTGATCAGTGCGCCGCAGAAAGGCTGGAGTGCCTCACCCTGCAGCGCTCTGGTGATGATGAGCGAGGCGGCAGAACAGCGATTACAGGTCACCACATCCACCAGTTTTGCGGCTGACCTGAAAAAGTGGCGAGACATCATGATCGCCTATGAAAAGGGTGGGCATGCCTACCACGCCACCATGCCGACGGATGCCTTGCGCGGGTTCCGCGATGCCATGCTGGAAACCCTCGGTGAGGGCCTCACGGCAGTGAAGGAGCGCCAGTGGAAACTGGGCATGGCCGTGCGCGAGCTGCTGGCAGAGCAGGGCTATGAAAGTGTGGCGGCGCCAGGTTTCGAAGCGCCGGGTGTGGTGGTGTCTTACACCGACAACGATGCCATCAAGAGTGGTGCGGCCTTTGTGCAGCTGGGTTTGCAAACCGCGGGCGGCGTGCCGCTGATGTGTGATGAACCTGCGGATTTCAAGACCTTTCGGGTCGGGCTGTTTGGTCTCGACAAGTTGGGGGACACTGATGCCGCTGTTGCTCGGTTGAAACAGGCCCTGGCTCAGATCAAATGATCCTGCACAGCCTTGGAGCTGTGCTGCCCGGTTTTCTCTGCGCTGCCATACGGTTCATCCGATGGATATCAGGTCCTGCCATCGCGTGGTGTAGGCGGGAGAAAGCCGCTGTCTTTTCATTCCCCACTCAGGCTGATGTGCTTCCATACCCTGGGCCGCCAGCCATACCTTGCCGATCCCTTGCTGATTGATGTTGTCGAGTGTGGCCATGAGGGTGTCGGTTCGCTCGCGGGCAGGAGAGTCGAGCAAGCTCTCCTGCTGGCAACCGGGGGCGGCAATATCGTGTATCAGGATGCCGGCCTTGGCATAGCGGTAGCCGTCTTGCCAGATGCAGTCCAGCAACCTGCGAGCCATGGCCAGCAGGTCCCGGGCATCGGCGGTGAGTGTCGGGAAGTGGCCTGTTGCCTGATTGCTGTAGCGGGCTTCACCGGGGGTAAAGGGGCTGGTCTGGATAAAGAGGCTGAGCTGGGAGGCCAGGCTGTTCTGGCCGCGCAGTTTTTCACCGGCACGCCAGGCGTGGGTGGTGATGGCGTGCTGCATGACGGTCTTGTCGGTCACCCGCTCCCCGAATGAGCGCGAACAGATGATCTGTTGACGTGGCGCCGGGATGCTCTCCAGTGACAGACAGGCATTACCGTTGAGCTCCCGCACGGTACGCGCCAGTACAACACTGAACTGTTTCTGTATCCGTTCAGGTGGGCACCGGGCCAGATCCAGGGCAGTGCGAATCCCTTGTTCCGCAAGACGTTTTCCGAGTCGCCGGCCAACTCCCCAGATGTCGGTTACTGGCACCAACTGCATCAGTTTCTGTTGCCGGGCCCGTTCGTTAAGCACGACCACGCCGCCTGTGGCGGGCCATCGTTTGGCAGCATGGTTGGCCAGTTTGGCCAGGGTCTTGGTGGGGGCAATTCCGACGCAGACGCTCAATCCCTGATGGCGACCAATGGTGTGACGAATCCGTTCGCCGAGCGGTTGCAGTTGTGGCAGGGGGATACCGCTCAGTTCCAGGAAGGCCTCATCAATGGAATACACCTCCACCGCGGGGGCCAGTTGTTCGAGGGTGGCCATGACCCGTGCAGACATGTCTGCGTACAAGGCATAGTTGGATGAAAACACGATGATGCCGTGTTGTTGCACGGCATGGCGAATTTTGAATGCCGGAATGCCCATACGAATGCCGAGGCGTTTGGCTTCTGCGGAGCGAGCGATGACACAGCCATCGTTGTTGGACAGAACCACCACCGGTTTGCCGCGCAGATCCGGGCGGAACAGGGTTTCGCAGGAGGCGTAGAAGTTATTGCAGTCTACCAGGGCGTACATATCACTTGCGCCGGGTCTGGTGGATGACAAATGTGACCACGCCAAAGAGATCGAGTTGGCTGTTGTCATCCAGAATCAGGGAAGGGTAGGCCGGGTTGTGGGCTTTCAGGCAGGGGGAGGGGTGCAGGCACAGCTCCTTGACGGTGAATTCGCCATCCAGGGCTGCGACGACAATATCCCCGTGGCGGGCCTCCAGCGCTCGATCGATGACCAGTATGTCACCGGAGGAAATACTCGCCCCGAGCATGGAGTCGCCACTGGCCCGGGCAAAGAAAGTGGCATTGGGGTGCTCGATGCACAAGGTGTTCAGATCCAGCCGCTGTTCAATATGGTCCTGGGCAGGAGAGGGAAAGCCTGCCGGGATGCGAGAGGCATACAGGGGGCGCTCGAGGGGTGGCATCTCGTGGGCGGGGCAAAGCAGAGTGACAGGCATGGCGGGGCTCCGGATATACTGTTCTTATGGTCAGTATATCCGAAAAAGCCCCGAGCCGAGCAAGGGGGCAGTGATGGGCGAGGATGAGGCCTGCGGTCTGTTTAGACCGGGACGGTGAGATAGCGGCGACCCAGCTCGAACAGGGCACGAATCTCCAGCATTGTGTCGTGGCTGCGTAGGGCGTCACTGGCCATACGGATTAACGGGTAGCGGTGAGCCCACGCGCAACTTTCCACATAATGGCTGCGGGCGCGCTCCGGGGCGAGGGTGTTGATGGCCAGAAAGCGTTCTTGTTCATCGTTGTACAGAACGTAGCCGCGGAACACCGCATGCTGGGGTAGCCCTACTTCATCGAGGAAATCAGGAAGCCAGTTCTCGGTCGTATCTGTATTCATGTTGCCCTCAAGCATATCAAGGCCATCTGCGGATATGACTCTACGATAGGGGAGAAGTTGCACAGGGTCGGTCGGTTTTGGTTGCTGAATTGTCAGCGCTTTGTGACGGGGTTCAGGTTCTTGGTAAACAGGAAGAATCAGGAGCGAGGAGAGAGCTGCTGCAGGCACTGAATCAGGGTATTGCGGCGCAGGGGTTTGTTGAGCACCTGGTCAATGCCTGCGTCTCGAATCAGGCTGGCATCGTTATCCAGCGTATGTGCGGTCAGCGCGATCACCGGGCAAGGGGAGAGTCCCGTTTGCTGTTCAAACTGGCGAATGGCACGGGTGGCACCAAGACCATCCAGGCCCGGCATTTCAACGTCCATGAGAATGACATCAAATTGCCCTTGCTGTTGCTGATAAGCCTCCAGCGCGGTGTGTCCATCGTCGCAGATAGTGGCCTCAGGAAGAGACAGCGAGTTTAGCAAGGCCTGCAGGACGGAGCGATTGACCGGGTTGTCCTCTGCTACGAGGATGCGAAGTGATGGTAAATCCGATGAAGGCGGGGGTTCCGTGGAGCCCGGCTTGGTATGGGGGGGTGGGCCAACAGTTTGAACAGGGCCGTGCGAGTGACCGGTTCTCGCAGATAGCGACAGGAGGGGGAGTCCATGTCTTCGTGGCCAATCAAAATGGTCCTGTGCTGCCATTCCGGGGCAAGGGTCAGGTCAGCTGTTTTCGGGCTGAGCAGGTCGGCGTCTATCAACGCAATCGCGGAAGACGAAGCACTATCGAGCATGGACAGTGCCGTTCCGCGCAAGGGGCGCCCATTGGCCAGATTGAGCATGCGTGTCAGTGGTTGCAGCAAAGCGTCCTGCTCACTGATCACCAGTAGGGGTTGCCCGTCGAGATCTGGCAAGGCGGGCTGGTTGGGGGTGGCCGCAAGCGGCAGGAACAGGGTGAAGGTACTGCCATGACCGGGTGTGCTATGGACAGACAGCGAGCCCTGCATGATGGTGCTCAGTGATCGGCATACACTCAGGCCCAGCCCTGTGCCGCCGAAGCGGCGTGCGGTGCTTTGGTCTGCCTGGGCAAACGCCTCGAAAATGCTCTCCTGCTGTCGCGGGGTGATGCCAATGCCCGTATCTTCGATTTCAATACGGACCCCGTTGGGGTGGTCCAGTGCGCGGACAATAATGTGTCCGCGCTCAGTGAACTTGATGGCGTTGCTGATCAGGTTCATGAGAATCTGGCGCAAACGCACTTCATCTCCGCGGATGATCTGGTGTTCCTTGAGAAGCAGCTCACAGGCCAGCAACAAGTGCTTCTTTTCGGCGAGTCCGGCGTAGGCGCACAGGGTGTCTTCGATAAGCGTCACCAGATTGAGAGCGCGGTTTTCGAGCTTCAGCTCACCTGCTTCGATCTTTGAGAAATCGAGTATGTCATTGATGATGGCCAGCAGGTTCTCGCTGGATTGCTGCATCAGCTTCAAATAGTGCGCCTGGCGGGGGGTGAGTCGCGAACTCTGTAACAGGTCAAGCAGCCCGATGATGCCGTTGAGAGGCGTGCGGATTTCGTGACTCATGGTGGCCATGAATGTGTTTTTGGCATCGTTGGCGCTTTCAGCCCGAATACGTCGCTCTTCATTATCCAGTCGCAATTCACGTTCTTTCAGAAGCGCCTGGTCTGCGTTCTGCCGAGCCTGAATATCTTCCAGTAATCGCAAGCGCATGGTATCGAGGGCCGCGGCAATGTTATCCAGCTCATCGTTGACCGGCCCGTTCTGGCGCGGGATGGGATGATGCAGGGAAGACAGGGTCAGTTGCCGGGTGGCATCCGCCAGCTTGCCCAGTCGAAGGGTTAACAACTGGCGTAACAGAATGATAATGAGCAAGGCGCTGATGAGGGCTTGTGTGGCCAGAAACGTTACCAGGAAAATGGTTTGCTGGCCGAGTTGTTGATAAAGGCTGTGCTGGGAAATGCCCAACTCCAGTGTACCGAGGGCTTCGACTTCGCCGCTACGGCGCTGATACGTCAACGGAAAGCGATGGCGCTCCTGAGGTGGATGTGAGGTACTGTCACTGGCGCTGAGCATTTTGCTGTTGCCGTTCCAGTCCTGCCAACGGATCACGGCATATTCCACATCAGGCAGGCTGACCAGAGCGTTAAGCTGCACTTTCAGCTGTTCTTCATCAAAATTCCACAGCGACCGAGACAGGCCTGGCAATGTGGTCAGCTCGATTTGGGCGAGATTCTGTGCGAGCCGTTGGGTGCCCTGGTGATATTCACGAATCACAAAAAGCGCAATGCTAATCAGCGTGACCAGTAAACTTACCAGCAGAACAGCGCCCGCCAGCCGCAGGGCCAGTGGGTTTTGTCTGGAAAAAGGTATCAGCAAACCGCGCAAGCACTCTCTCCCTGAAGCGGTTCCGACGCTGCGCGGTGTCAGGCCGGTTACACGGCAGTCATCGGTACTTGATCCAGCATACGCTCTTCAATGCGATCGAGGCGAGCACGACAATCGCGGAAGGTACGGCTGATGGCGGTCGTGTTGGCAACCATATCTACTTTCGGCCAGGTGGCTTTTTCACCTCGGCGAATGAACGTTCGCACGTCTTCCAGGGTTGCGTTGCTCAGCACCTTCAAGGCGTTGAGAGGCTGGCGAGGCGGAATCATGTTGATGTCGCCCATGTATTTCTGACCGACCATGCTTCTGGCCTTGTCGATAATCAGGCCCAGGTCGTTGGAGGCGACCCGCTTCTGCACCACATCCAGTCCATAGCGAACATTCATGGATACGTTTTTGAGTGCCCAGTCGCCGACCATGCGCAGGGTGCTCTCTGCGTGCTCGTTACGTGACAGGAAGGGCACAACGTGAGGATTCGTCTGGCTGACAATGGAGTGGTTCACTCCATACAGGCGTGCCAGTCGCTGGATGGGCAGATCGTCAACGATGGAGCCATCAACAAACTTCCGGCCCGGAATATAGGGAACACGCTCACCGTCGATATTCTTGGCCCACAGGGAAACGGGTGGGTAGATACCGGGGATGGCGCAGGACGCCAGCGACGCCTTGCGAATCAACACATTGGGCGAGGTACGCCAGTTGAGCAAGCGAGCGTGCTGGTTGCGGTCGTAGGGGCTGACAGTGATATTGATCTCGCGGCCGGTGTGGCGGTAGGCCTCCTCGAAGGTCATATCAAAGATGTTTTCTTCAAGGCAGCCTTCCAGATGGTCGCCGTCCAGCACCGGAGTGCCGCGCAGCAGCCCTTTCCAGCCGATGACCTTAAACGCTTCCATATAGATATTTTCCGGCTCGAGTTTGGTTTTCAGTTCGTCATCATTGTGGGTGCCGACCACGGACGCAATGATACTGCCGGCACTGGAGCCAGAAATGACCGAGGGCAGCAAACCTTGCTCCCATAGACAGCGCGCGACCCCGATGTGGAACAGCCCGAGGGCCGCGCCGCCGGACAGCATCAGGCAGCTCTGGCCAAAGGCTTGGCCGGTGGTCTCGAAGAAATCCAGTTTTTCCTTGAGCCCGAATTCCTTGAAGTTGCTGTCGCAAAGGTAATTAAGAGCGGTGGTGACTTCGGTGAGATAGTTGTCGATCAGGCGTTTGGTGCCAACCCGGCTGTGCTGATACAGCTTGGGATTGGAGATGTTCCCCAGGTTGCCATGCAGGCCTTCATGGAGATGGAAGACCAGCTTGTTGACGTCGTTACGCTCCCGGGCCTGGCGGATTTGCCACAACCGGTTACGGATCAGTTCGTAGTCGTAGTGGGGGGAACGGTCAATTTCCTTCCATTCGTCTGCACCGGACAGACGGTCGTGTTCCTGGCTGGCCTCGTACCATTCTTCATAAGTCTGGGCGTGCTCGATGGCGCGCTCCAGCTGCTTGAGTGTGCCCTTCATGCCGGCTCTCTCCGCGATATTTGTTGTCATTGTCTGATGTCAGTATAGCCATGGGGGGCGAAGAGAATGAAGCTTTTGTCAGACAAAAGTCCGATGAAGGGCAAACAGACGTGCGAGTTATGAGTAAATTTGCGTTTTGGCTGTGGTCACTCTCAGTCTTGCAGCTCTTGTTGCCGGTACTGGCCTGGTGTCATGCCGGTGTGGCGTTTGAAGCTGCGTTGAAAAGAGCGAATGTCGGAGTAACCCAGTGCTTCAGCAATTTCTGCCTGGGGTTTACGGGCTTGTCTGAGCTGATGGCGGGCTTCCTGAAGACGAACCTCGTCCAGCAGTTTTTGCCAGCTGTGGCCTTCGTCTGCCAGGTGACGATGCAAGGTGCGCACATTCATGCCGAGACGCTCGGCAATGTTCTCCTTGCGGGGAAGGGTATGGCCAATGGCATCGTGAATACATTGGCGTACCCGGCGTGCCAAACCGGTTTCCACGCCTAGCTTGTCCAGCTGGGCGATGGCGTGAGATTCCAGAGTAGAAAGTAGTAGCGGATCAGGCTGGCGGATCGGCAAATCCAGCAACTGAGCCGGACCGATCAGCGCGGACACCGGTTTATTGAAACAAACTTCGCACTGGAAGATGTCGTGATAGGCCGCTTTGCTGGCATTGTCCGGGGCAGCATGCTCCAGCCAAACCTGATGAGGGGCAAGCTGCTGATTGCCGGTGAGCCAGCGGGCGTAGCACAGCCAGGAGCTGAGGACGTTATCAATCAGGTGCTGGCGGGCGGGCTGGCGTGTGTAACGGCAGTTCCAGCGGATTTGAGCCTGTTCCGGGGTAAGGGCGATATCCGTGGTGCCCATGTCGCCCACCAGCTTTTCATACAGGGTGACCTTGTCCAGCGCTTCGTGCAGGGTGCCGACGCTCATGGCGATATAGCCGATCACATTGTAGGAACCCGGTTGAATGAAGGCTGAGGTGCGCAAGCCAAACAGGGGATCATTGGCTTGCAGGATAAGATGATGAAGCAATGCCTCAAAATCTTCCCCATCGATCCGGGCGTCGGGCTGCGAAAGGGTGTCCCGGGACAATCCAGCAATGGTCATGGCGGCATCAATATCCAGCCCACGGTCTTCTCCGTGCGCCAGATATTGTTGTAGTGCCGCCGCACTGATTTGCCCCAGGTCATTCACGGAGAGGATTACTCCAGTTCGAAAGTGATGCTGACCTGGGCACTGATTTCTGTTTCACCCGGTCGGTAGCTGCCGCCAGCCGCGTCTTCTTTGACACGAGCCATCATCATGACCGGGCGCGGCACCTGTACATTCTGGGCTTCGATGCGAATCGCTTCACCGACACTGCGATCGGCGGCGTCGGCGATCCGTTCAGCGCGACGGCGGGCATCGTCCACAGCTTTTTCCAGCGCGCGATCGGTGTGGATGTCCACATTGCTGATCTCGGTGCCGGCGGGATGCAGGTCTTGCACATTCTGGCTGGCAAGGCCGTCGAGAAGGCGAGTGTAGACGCTCATGCCGCTTACCCGGAAGGTGACATCACGACTGACCTGATGGCCAAGCAATTTTCGCTCGGGCTGGTATTGCCACTGCGGGCTAATGCGAAGGTCGCTGGCGCGGACCTGTTTTTCGGGAATATCCAGATCGTCTGCCAGTTCCAGCATGTCGCTGACAGCATCATCGACACGATCTTTCAGGGCATCAATGTCGTCCCCTTCCTGGCGTGCGGTGGCAGAGACAAGAAAAATGTCGGGCTCTGCATGGACTTCACCGGTGCCGGTGACACTGATGGTGTCGCGGTCGATTGCCGTCCCCTGGCCGCAAGCCGTCAGGGTAAAAAGGCTGGCGCCCGCCAGCAGAATGAGGGTCATACGTTTCATGATGTCTCCTTGTCCCGCAATGCAAACCGGAAAGTGGGTTGCACCTATTTTGCGCATTTGGTGAAAGATGGCCAGAGGCAAACGCCATCGGTTGTATTGTGATGGGGATATTCCTGGGCACCGTTACTTGGTTGTGACGCGAGTAGCCTCTATCATCGCAGCTCGAAATACGGAGGCCACCATGCATTCAGCCGAGCAACGCATTCGACAGCAACTGGGTCATTTCATTCCCGAGGATCTGGGCGTCAGCCTGGAGAGTATCGGTGCAGTTTCCAACGTGTCGGTGTCGGAATCGCAAGTGAGTGCAGAGGTGGTGCTGGGCTATCCTCTGGAGGGCGTGAAAGCGTCGTTGGAGGCCAAAATTGGAGAGCATTTGGCGGATGCCCTGGAGGGGCGGGCGCTGTCGTTGAGCCTGCGTAGTCAGGTTGTTCCGCACCGGGCACAGAGTAGTCTTCCTGCCCTGGATCAGGTTGCCAATGTGATTGCGGTGGCATCGGGCAAGGGCGGTGTGGGTAAATCCACCACGGCGGTGAATCTGGCCCTGGCGCTGCAGGCAGAAGGGGCCCGGGTGGGTTTGCTGGATGCAGATGTATTTGGTCCGAGTCAGCCGTTGATGCTTGGCAAGCCGGACGGCACGCGCCCTGAGGTGCTGGATGGCAAGGTCTTTGTTCCCGTAGAAGCCTATGGCTTGCAGACCATGTCCATGGGGTATCTGACGACAAAACAGACGCCGGTGGTATGGCGTGGCCCGAAAGCCAGTGGTGCGCTGGTGCAGATGATGGAGCAGACCCGGTGGAAGCAGCTGGATTATCTGCTGGTGGATCTGCCGCCGGGGACCGGTGACATCCAGCTGACCCTGGCACAGAAAATTCCGGTCGCCGGGGCGGTCGTTATCACGACACCGCAGGACATTGCCCTGCTGGATGCGATCAAGGGTGTGGAAATGTTCCGCAAGGTGGACATCCGGGTATTGGGGATTGTGGAGAACATGGCGGTGCATATTTGCTCGCACTGTGGCCATCAGGAGCATGTGTTCGGCCAGGGGGGCGGCCAGCGCATGGCCCAGGATTACGATACCGAGGTGCTGGCAGCGTTGCCGCTTTCACTAAAGATTCGTGAGCAGGCCGACAGCGGTGAACCGGTGGTGGCCGCTTGCCCGGACAGCGAGGAAGCCGGGCTCTATCGCCAGGCAGCCCGACGGATGGCGGCGAGATTGTCGTTGACCGAGGCGGGCAAGCGGGCTTTCCCCAAGATTACCCAGCACTGACGCCGTTACAAAGAAGGCTCATGCCGATGATGGGCTGTCTCTGGCATCCGGCGTTCCGCGTCTATACCATTGAGCGCTTCATCACACTGGCCCCAACCATTTCGGAATCGAGAGGCAGCAATGACTATTAAATCGGATCGCTGGATTACCCGTATGTCCAATGAGCACGGCATGATCGAGCCGTTTCAGTCCGAACAGGTGCGGGCCGATGCCGAAGGCAACAAACTGATTTCCTATGGGGTCTCCAGCTACGGGTACGATGTTCGCTGTGCCGATGAGTTCAAGGTGTTTACCAACATCCACTCAGCCACAGTCGACCCGAAGCACTTTGATGAACGCAGCTTTGTGGACATCAAGGGGGAGTACTGCATTATCCCGCCAAACTCCTTTGCCTTGGCGCGAACGGTGGAATACTTCCGCATTCCGAGGAATGTGCTGACGGTGTGTCTTGGGAAATCTACGTACGCTCGCTGCGGGATTATCGTCAACGTAACGCCGCTGGAACCGGAGTGGGAAGGGCATGTCACCCTGGAGTTTTCCAACACCACCACCTTGCCGGCAAAAATTTATGCCAACGAAGGGGTGGCGCAGATGCTGTTCTTCGAATCCGACGAGGTTTGCGAAACCTCTTATGGAGATCGTGGCGGCAAATACCAGGGGCAGCGCGGGGTTACCCTGCCTCGGGCGTAACCGTCTTTGCCGGCTCGGCGGGTGTTTCCGGTTCGCTGTAATCGATCATGATCATGTCGGCTTTCAGGAAGGTGCTTTCGATGTGCCTTGCCTTCACCACCATGTAATCCAGTGACGGCGCAACCCAGAACAGGGTGCGCCGTTTTTTCTTGCTGTCGCCATCACGTTTTTTCTCTACCAACAGGGTGTCCAGTTTACCCAATGGGGTATCGATGGTTTCTTCGTCGATAACCACGAAATGATGGGTGCGAAGCCGGTCACCATACACACTGGTGACGGTATAGTTTCTCTCGCCGCTGGCGAAGACACAGCGCCCACGCAGCAAAATGGTTAGCTCGTCGAGGGTGTTGTCGGGGATGTCCAGACTCTCTTGGTCATCTTCCGATTCGTTATGCACCTTGGGAGGGTTCCACTGAAAGTCCATGCGGTGAAACCGGTGCTTGCCGAAGCCTTCGAATTCGTGCAGGTATTTTTGCGTGCGCGGCTGGCAGTCACGCCATTGAAAGAAGCTCTCTTCGGTGTTGGTCAGCATGAAAGATTTGGCTTTCAAAAGCATGTGGTAGTTATCGTTACCATGAGCCGGTTTTAGCACCAGATCCGCTTTCACCGGGGTGGGCAGCTTGTTCACATAAATACGAAATTCTGCCGCGAATGGTGCAAGACTGCCGGCCAGCAGTAATGGGCTGTACGACAGTAGCAGAGCAAGGAGAAAAGCGCGCACGGTTAGAGCCCTTCCAGAGATTGCAGTGTCATGACATGTTCGCCATCGTTGTTTTTCTGCAGCAACTGTACCAGAAGAAAGTTATGGGAAGGTGCAAACCACATGAAGGTTTGTCGTTCACTGTCTTCAGCGCGGATACGTTGAACCTTGACGGTTTTGAGTCGCTTGCCGTCCACGTTCAGAGACTCTTGTCCTACCACCTTGAAATGCTGCTGTTCCAGTTTCTTTTCATCGGCCACGTCAAGGCGGATATCTTGCTTGCCTTCGGCAAGGGCGCACTGCAGTGCCAGGCTGACTGACAGCTCATCGGTGGCGGCATCGGAGATAGGATAGCTCAGCATGTCTTTGCCGGTACGTTCACTGGCAGCAATGCCTGCTTCATGATCCAGATGAAGCTTTGCTTCCTTGACTCGTCCGAGTCCTTTACGCATGTAGCCGTAATAGCTGCTTTGTGGTGTGCAGGACTGCCAGTTGAACAGGGCGGTTTCGCGAATCTCTCCGAGCCAGTTACGGGCACTGACTTCCATCTTCCAGAGCCCGCCTTGCACTTGATGCAGGCTTCGTGTGGCAGTGATGGAAAAGGGGATGCCTTCGCTTTTGAGCCGGTAGTCCAGGTTGAAAGGTGCAACAGGGGGCTGTGCAAGCGCGCTACTGGCGGCCACCAGCAAAGCGGCCGCCAGGATTAGCCTAGGAAGATTGATAACCCTGCGCAGGGAGAGGCTTGCCATCCAGTGTGACTCCATTGTCTGTCAGTACCAGGCGCTGCTGGGCGCGCCATTGCAGCACCATTGGATAAAGCTGGTGCTCACACAGTTGTACCCGTTTTGACAGGGAATCGGCAGTATCGTTCGCATTGATGGTAACGCTGGCCTGGGCAATCAGCGGGCCGCCATCCAATTCTTCCGTGACAAAATGGATGGAGCAGCCGTGGCGCTCATCCCCTGCCTCCAACGCGCGGGCATGAGTGTTGAGGCCGCGGTACTTGGGTAGCAGGGAGGGGTGGATATTGATGAGCCGGCCAGCGTAATAAGCCACGAAGACCGGTGACAGAATGCGCATGAACCCTGCAAGCACAACGGTATCCGGCTGGTAGGGCTCCAGTGCGTCCACCATGGCCTGGTCAAAGGATTCGCGGTCCTCGAACTGGCGATGATCCAGGGTCAAGGTCGGGATGCCGGCCTGTTGGGCTCGCGTCAAGCCTCCGGCATCCGCGCGGTTGGAGAGCACAGCGCAGATGTGGGCTTTCAGTTGCCCGGCCTCAATCGCATCCAGAATGGCCTGCAGGTTGGTGCCGGAGCCGCTGATCAATACCGCCAGGCGGTGAGGCTGGGAGTCAGTCACCAATCAGGATTCCAGGCCGTCCAGTACCACTTCTGGCTCGCCATCGGCGGCGCGGATTTCGCCCATCAGGAAGGCTTTCTCGCCTTCAGCTTCCATGAGCGCAAGGGTGGCATCAACTTGATCGGGGGCTACGGCGATGACCATGCCGACACCGCAGTTGAAGGTGCGATACATCTCAAAGGCGGGAACCTGGCCTTCCTGCTGTAGCCACTGGAAGACAGCCGGGAATTCCCAGCTGCGGGTATCGATCACTGCCTGGGTGTTTTCCGGCATCACGCGGGGCAGGTTTTCCGGCAAGCCGCCGCCGGTAATGTGGGCGAGGGCATGCACGTCAACCTGCTCGAGCAGCTTGAGAAGGGGTTTGACGTAAATGCGGGTGGGGGCCAGCAGGTGCTCGATCAGCGGCTTGCCGTCCAGTTCGATGTCGGTGTCTGACTGCGCCATGATACGGCGGATCAGGGAATATCCGTTGGAGTGGGGACCGGACGCGGCCAGTGCGATCAACTTGTCGCCGGCCTGCACCTTGCTGCCATCCAGAATGCCGTCTTTTTCCACCACGCCGACACAGAAGCCCGCCAGGTCATAGTCCTCGCCTTCATACATGCCTGGCATTTCTGCCGTTTCGCCGCCGATCAGGGCGCAACCTGCCATTTCGCAACCTTCGCCAATGCCGGTCACCACGCTGGTGGCGGTTTCCACATCCAGCTTGCCGGTGGCGTAGTAATCCAGAAAGAACAGCGGTTCGGCGCCGCCTACGATCAGGTCGTTAACGCACATGGCGACCAGATCGATGCCGACCTTGTCGTGACGGCCGGTATCAATGGCCAGGCGCAGTTTGGTGCCAACGCCGTCAGTGCCGGCAACCAGAACCGGGTTCTTGTAGCGGGAAGGCAGCTCACAGAGGGCGCCAAAACCGCCCAGGCCTCCCAGAACTTCTGGCCGTGTGGTGCGTTTGGCGACAGGGGCAATGCGCTTTACCAGCTCGTTGCCAGCATCAATGTCTACGCCTGCGTCACGGTAAGTCAGCGGCCGTTTGGATTCGGTCATGGGAGGCTCCGGATAGGTGAAGGCGCGTATTTTAAGAGCCTGAGGGCTATCTTTCCACTGCTGTGTTGGGTTGAAAATCCGGTTCGCCTGCACGCAGTGAATAGGTGATAATGGCGCGCTTCAAAGAACAGGCTGGATTTCGCACCTATGCGGTTTGACAGATTACGGGTTGTGCTGGCATCGATACTGCTGGCGTTGGCCGCCCCGGCGATGTCCGGGGCGCTGGATACAGTAGATGTGCCGGTTGCGGACCGCAGCGCGGATGCCATGGAGGCTGCGCTCAAGGCTGGGCTGGATGAAGTGCTGGTCAGGTTGAGTGGCTCCCGTGATGTGCTTGATGAGCCTGTCGCGCAGGACGCTGCCGAGCAGCTGGATCGCTGGGTCACCCGTCATGATTATCGCGATAACAGCCTGGTGGCCCATTATGACGTTCAGGGGTTGCTGGGGTTGCTGTCGTCAGCGGGAGTGCCCGTTTGGGGGCTACCGCGTCCCCGTTTGCTGGTCTGGCTGGTCGATCAAGGTGCAGGCAAAGGGGATATGGTCTCCCCTGAGCACCCCCTGTATGCCGAGGTTGAGGCCGAGGCGGCGCGGCGTGGGTTGTCGCTGGTGTTCCCTCAGTGGGATAGCGAGGACAGGAATGCGCTGGCAGTGGCCGATATCCGGGGGCGTTTCGATGACCGGCTTGAACAGGCCTCTGCCCGATATCCTCATGAAATGACTGTGGCCGCGGTGCTATATAGCGGTTCCTCCGCCAAGGTAAGTTGGCGCATCCTCCAGGGTCGCAAGACGCTGGAGCAAGGGCGTCTGGAGGCGGATGATAATTCGGCAGCGGTGGCGAGGTTGGCGGATGAGCTGGCCGATACATTGGCGGGTCGTTTTGCGGTCAAGGGCAATCGTACCGAACAGCGCACGCTACTGACCGTGAACGGTGTCGATAGCCTGTCTGGTTGGCACAGCTTGGATCAAAACCTGAAAGGAATCAGCGGGATGCAGCAGGCCATGCTGATCCAGGTCTCGGATGCCTCGCTGGTCTATGCGTTGGATTTTGCCGCCGACGACAGCCAGCTACGTGACTTGCTGGAGTTATCGTCCAGCCTGCGTCCCTGCCCGGACCCGGCCGTCCCCGGTCCACAGTGGCTGTATTGCTGGCAAGGCTGATCATGCAACAAAGTGGACAACTTCCCCTGGCCCTGCAACTACGGGAAGGGAATGACCTCGAAAACTTTGTGCCAGCAAGCAATGGTGCGGCGCTGCAGGGCGTGCATGAAGTGGTGACAGGCAATGACCGTCAGGCCTTTGTATGGGGGGCGACCGGGCAGGGCAAGAGCCACCTGTTAGAGGGCGCGGTCCGTCTGGCCCAGCAGCAAGGGTTGAGTGCGTGTTTATTGCCAGCCCGGGAGCTCATACCCCTGAGCCCGGAAGTGCTGGAGTCCATGGAGCAGTTCACCCTGCTGGCACTGGATGATGCGGAGCACTTTGCCGGGCAGCCACAGTGGGAAGAGGCGCTTTTCCATCTTTATAACCGTCTGATGGCCAACGGTGGGCGCCTGGTGGTGACCGCCAGCGCTTCACCGGGGGCATTGGGGCTGGCGTTACCGGATCTGGCGACCCGGCTGGCGGCCGGCCCGGTTTACCGACTCCAGGTATTGGAAGAGGAAGGGCTGGAAACCCTGCTGCAGGACAGGGCAAAGGCCAGGGGACTCAAGTTGGAGAGGGATGTGGCCCGTTATGTGGTCACCCGTAGCGAGCGTAGCCCGGCAGCGCTGCTCGCTCTGCTGGAGCGCCTTGACCGACTGGCACTCGCGCAACAACGTTCTGTCACTATTCCCTTTGTCAAGGATGCGCTGGGGTGGTAAAAAGACTCGCTTAACAGATAAACAACAGTTTGCTACCGATATTGACGGTAGCATTGCTCGTGATTACATGGGGTTACATGGCTTCCAGCCCCGCGAGTGGAATGACTATTAGAACAATAATGCCAGGCGTTGAGCCTGCAGGAGAATAGAATGCGCCACCTTGGGCTACGGTATTGCCTTGCTGGCTGCGCCATGATTTTCGCGGCCTCTACCCATGCGACGACCTATGAGATTAACAGTACAGAAGATGCTGAGGTCACGGTTGTTGTGCATGGATCTGGTGAGAATGCTGAGTGGCTGGTGACTACCAGTCTTGCTGATGGGTTCTGTTCGCTGCGGGAAGCGGTTGTTGCCAGTAATTACCAGATTGAAGTCGATGGCTGTGCGGCCGGAACAGCCAGCAATATCATTCGTTTGGAAGAAGAAGAGACCTACTTGCTGACTGAAGGTGAGTTGGTGGTGGGTAACGGCGAACGAATCATTATCACCGAAGATGAGTCCACCTCTCCCTCCACTTTCACCGATACAACAGAACCCCTCCAGGCTCAAATCCGCTTTGAAATGATGCTTGATGCATTTGAAGAACCCGATGGAAAGGTTTTTCCTGTCATTTCTGCTGCACAACAATCCCGACTCTTCAATATCGATCCAGGCGGAGCCATGACTCTTGTCAATGTCGTGCTGGAAGAGGGAGACGCAAGCAGTGACGATGGCAATGGTGGCCTTATTACGGCAAACGGGCCGATTGTGATCAACGAAAATGTGACCTTCCAGCGTGGACGTGCGACTAACGGTGGTGCGCTATATCTGAAAGAGGGCTCCGGTGTGGCTTTCCTTAACGGCGCCCGATTTGAAGACAATGTTGCCACGGGAGTCGGAAGTGTTATCGCCACAGATGATACTTTTGTGAGCTCTGTAATTGGCTATTCCTTTTACATGGCGGGAAACAGTGCACAGGGCGGAGCAGACGCAGCACTCATCCATATTGATGGTGATGAGGATTCGCGGGTGGGGCTTGAGCTGATTAACGGCACCATGACTGACAATACTGGCGGTGCGATCAATGTTGTCACTGATAACTACACCGCCATCCTTTCCAACATGACCATTGCTTTCAATGATGGTGTCGCCCTGACGTTGGCTGAAACCGCGTTTGATGATCCAGCCAACGCTGAAGTAACGGACCATATTCTGCATACGGTAATGGTCGGCAATGACGGAGGGGCTTGTGCAGGGGCGGGTCTGGATGGCTCGGCTAACCCCGATGCTGCAGCACGCCTTCTTTTCACGATTACGGATGACTCCTCTTGTCCTCTGCCAGAAGAACAGACTGAAGGAACCCCCGTAACCAATGATCCAAACGGTGCCACTGCCGATGTCTTCCTGGGGGAAGGTCGACGGGCTTGCGGACATGTTGATTTCGGTGGTGAGCAGACCGGGGCGGGTGCCTGCCCTCCCATGACGGCGGAGGCGCTGGGTGGGCCATATCCAGGCTTTCTGCCCAATCCCGAGCCGAGTGCTGTAATTGGTGGGGATCCCATGGCGCCAAGCCTGTTCGATCGGGGGTTCCCGGAAAACGTGGCTTCGGTGGATCAGTGTGAAACCAGCGATAATCGTGGAAACGCACGAGGTGGTGCAGGTGGGCGTTGTGATATTGGTTCCATCGAGTATCTGAGGGCACAGGCAATCGCTGACGAAATTGACCTGATCAGCGGCAAAAGCGTGTTGGCGGATGTGATTGCCAATGATCTCAACGACACCACCATTGACTGTGCACGTGTGTCGGCACCGGATGAGTGCTTGACGGTAGTGATTCAGCCGGAGCGAGGTTCTGCAACGGTTGAGGTAGACGGAGACGGTTATCCAAGAATCCGATACCGCCCAGCCAGTCGTTTTCAGGGTGTAGACCAATTGCGTTATGAAGTTCACCGGGATGCCTTTTTCGGCGGTACAGACATTGGCACCAATCAGAGTGAAATTGCGAACCTTGTTGCTGAGCCAGCCAGTGGCCTTACCGAATCCAAAAGTATTGGCGCGCAGGGAGGCTTGATGCTGCTGTTACTTGCGGTTGCCGGGATGATCCGACGATTCCCCAAACTGTTGCCCGGCCTTTTGCTGGTGGCTGCTGCACCAGCGATGGCGGTAGATATCACCGTCAATTCGCTCAGAGATGATGTGGTTCCGATCAAGAATGACGGATTGTGCACCTTGCGAGAGGCCTTGGAGAATGCTTCCGGCGCGGGTAGCCCGGATTGTGCCTACGGTGGACAATCTGAAGACCGTATCCTGCTTCCTGCTGGCGAGATCAATCTGCAGTCGACCCTGATTATTGAGGGGGGGAGTGTGGTGATTGAGGGTAAGGGGGTCCAGGATGAGGATGCCGGTGATGACGAGGAAACACAGACAAGAATTCTTGGGAATAACACTTTTCGTCTGTTCGAGGCGCAAGCTCCACAGAATAGTGGGCAGCCAGGGGTGACTTTCCGGTATCTGACTCTGGAAAGGGGCGCGGCTACCGATAATGGGCAGCAGAACTCCGGTGCTGGCGGGGTAATCATCACCGGCGGATCAGTGATCTTTGACCGGGTTGCGATACTCGACAATCATGCAGATACCGTGGGCGGAGTTGCTTTTGTCCGTACCAATGCGGGTAACAAGAAACTGATTAGTTTTAATAGAGCCTACGTTCGCGGCAATACGGCGGGCATCTCCGGAGGTGTCTTGTCGACTACCCCACTGAGCAAAGAAGTTGTTGAAGTGGCGATGGTTGACAGTACCTTTGAGAACAATTCCGCAGCGGTTGAGGGTGGTGTCATTGATGCGAATATTGCTGCCGGGCAATTGGCGGTGAGCAACAGTACCTATGTGTCCAATAGTGCTCCGGAAGGCGCTGCGATGGACCTTTCTGACATGATTATCAACGCGACCATCGCTAACAGCACCTTCCTGAACAATGCGGGCGGTGGTAATGGCATTGAACTAGGAAATGCCGATATCCGGCTGCAGCTGGGGAATTCAATCTACTTTGGCAGCGGAGATGCCTGTAGCACGGACACGACAGATCCTACGCCCCTTTATACTAGTCACTACAACGCGTTTTCCGGTGCAGCCTGCGCAGCAGATACGGAAAGTGACAACCAATCCGGAGTAGGGACGACAGCGTTGTCCTCAAGTTTGACGGCGGCAGAAGGCAGTGCCGTAGATTATGTGCCGCCATACCTGGCCATGTCAGATGCTGCCAATGACATTATTCTGGTTGACAAGGGTAACGACGAGGACGCTTTGCAGTCAGGTACTGCGCAGCCTAAAAGCTGTCGAACCACCGACCTCAGAGGGATTTCACGAACGTCAGGTGACGGATGTGACATAGGTGCATTTGAGTACCAGCAAATCACAGCAGGTGATGATGAGGCCACTAATCGAGCCTTGCCGGATCGACGTGCTGCCATTGATATCCTGGAGAATGACCTCGCCAGCGATGGTGCAGAAATTGTGTATCTGGAAGAGCTTGATCCCAGAGTTTTCAAGTCAGGGGTTTTCTGGTTCGAGCATGCGGAGTTGGATAACAATGATCCCCCTGTGTATCAAGGCACTGGTTTCATGTATGAGCAGGATGCTGATGATCCGACCTTGTTTGTCCTTGATACGGCAGGTACAGCAAGTGAGGCGGTCAATGGTGCCTCAATTCAGTTCGTTTGGCTTTATTACAATGAAAACCGTACAGGCTATGACCTGAAATGTGGAGATCCGATCTCTCAGGATGTTATCGATGCCAATCCAGATCTGCTGGAGGATGGTGATGTCGCTGACGAGTGCATTGTGTTGTTTACGCCAGCCAATACCGAAGTCTTCAATGAAGGTGTTTGCCAGGCAGAAGCGGATGAGCCTGTTGTGACGGCATTCCTTTATGGGTTTGAAGACAGCGAAGGCCAGATGGTTCAGGCAGGAGAGGAAGCCACCGTTGAAGTGACGATTACGGACAAGGCACCTATCCTCGAGGGCAAGTCAGTAGTCAACAAGCGCGGAAACAAGGTCGTGTTCAAGCTTAGCGCATATGATCCCGATGATCCTGATGCCGAATTCGACTGGAGCAAGTACTTTATTCATGTTCGTACTGAACCATCGTTTGCCAAAGAGGATGAATACGGTAGTGCTATCGACAAGGGTTTGATCATTGATCAGGAGACTGGCACGGTGACTTACCTTCCGGACAGTAACCTTAGCCCGTTCAAGGATTCTTTCTCGCTTGAGGTGGAGGATGTGCTCTGTGACACCACTTCAACAGCGGCGACTTTCACGATCAGTTACCCGAGTGAGTCGGCCTCTGGCGGAGGAGGGAGTGCCGGGGCACTGCTGCTCGGTGCAATACTGTTGCTGTTACGCCGCCGGTTTGCGGCGTAACAGGGTTCGTTTGATCAGCTCCCACACCAATGCGCCCAGTATCATGCTGAGCAGCAACATAAACAGCTTGGGTATGTCTGCCAGTGTCCAGAACAGGATGTCGATACTGGTGGGCTCCAGGTTCTGGAACACCACAATGACCAGCAGCACCAGCCCCAACAGTTGCAGCGCGCCAAGGGGATGAGCCAGCAGCCATTGTCCGGATTTCTTGCCGCCCCGGGCCAGGGCGGAGGACTTCTTGCCTGTGTTATCGAGCTTGTGATCATCCATGGCGGACTCCTTTCATTGCTGTGTGCTTTTTCCTTCTCCTTCTCACCATAGTCCAACTCGTCGCCAGCGTGCCAGCCCTCTATACTTGTTGATCTGTAGACAAGCGGAGGTATGAATGGATATCAGTGCGGGATGGGATCTTGTTGTAATTGGCAGTGGCCCGGCAGGTGAAGCGGCGGCCATGCAGGCGGCCAAGAAAGACCTTCGCGTTGCCATTGTGGAAGATCAGCCCTCGCTGGGTGGAAACTGCACTCACTGGGGCACCATTCCCTCCAAGGCGCTGCGGCATCAGGTCCGCCAGGTAATCCGCACCCAGCGCAACCCCCTGTTGCGCGGCATCATCAACCCGCGGGAAATTCGTTGGCAGGATCTGATCGCCCGTACCCGCGAGGTCATCGATTCCCAGGTCAAGGTACGTACTGACTTCTATATCCGAAACCGGGTGACGGTGTTCGGCGGGCGTGGACGCCTGATCAGTCCTAATGAAGTACAGGTGGATGACAGGGAAGGGCGTCAGCATCTGCTCAAAACCCGCAATGTCCTCATTGCTACAGGCTCACGGCCATATCACCCTGAGGATGTGGATTTTGACCACCCAAGGGTTTACGACTCCGATACGGTCCTGACCATGGATCACACCCCGCGTCATCTGATCATTTACGGTGCGGGGGTGATTGGTTCCGAGTATGCCTGCATTTTTACCGGCCTGGGGATCCGGGTTGATCTGGTGAACTCCCGTGAGCATTTGCTGGATTTTCTGGATACGGAAATTTCAGATGCGCTCAGTTACCACCTTCGCGAACAGGGGTGCACCATCCGCCAGGGTGAGCAGTACAAGCGAGTGATGGCGGATGGCGATGGCGTGACCCTGGAGCTGGAATCGGGCAAGAAGCTGCGTGCGGATGCGCTGCTGTGGTGTAACGGTCGCTCCGGGAATACTGCGAATCTGGGGCTGGAAGAGGTGGGGCTCAAGGCGAATAGCCGCGGCCAGCTCAGTGTCGACGAGCGCTACCAGACAGCACTGGAGAACATCTACGCCGTCGGCGATGTGGTGGGCTGGCCCTCACTGGCCAGTGCCTCCTACGATCAGGGGCGTTTCTGTGCGGCTGCCATCGCCGGGGATGAGATCAAACAGGTCAAGGATGTCCCTACCGGCATCTACACCATCCCGGGCATCAGCAGTGTGGGGCAGACCGAACAGGAGCTCACCGAAGCCAGAATTCCCTACGAAGTGGGGCAGGCGTTTTTCCGTAATCTGGCGAGAGCCCAGATCACAGGTGAGCGGGTCGGGATGCTGAAAATTCTCTTTCACCGTGAGACATTGGAAATCCTCGGAATTCACTGCTTCGGCTACCAGGCCATGGAAATCGTCCACGTAGGCCAGGCGATCATGCGCCAGCCCGGCGAGCAGAACACCCTGGAATACTTCATCGATACCACCTTCAACTACCCGACCATGGCGGAAGCGTATCGGGTGGCGGCGATTAATGGGATTAATCGGATACGGCGGTGATTTCAGTGAACAGTTAACAGTGAATAGTGAACAGCG
>OBIY01000189.1_pt1 | contig 27169 bp, 26 predicted proteins | sample 1519841 | NCBI WGS metagenome assembly OBIY01 (sample SAMN03019774, study PRJEB22545) | beach sand metagenome | biome: beach; feature: sea beach; material: beach sand | place: USA: Municipal Pensacola Beach, FL | collected 2010-07-30 | depth 30-40 cm m
CGCCTGATAGGCTCCAGTCGCTGCGGCGTTAGTGCCAGTGTGTCCCTATTTTTTAAAAGGAAAAAAGCATGTCCCGATTGCAACCGCTTACCGAGTCTGTCTGGCACGTTGCAGTTCCTCATGCCTTCATGGGGCTTCATGTCGGCGCGCGCATGACGGTGGTGAAACTGTCTTCTGGCGGTTTGCTGCTGCATTCCCCCATTCCGGTAGATGATGCCCTCGCAGAGGAGCTGGCGGCACTGGGCGACGTGACCCACATCGTTTGCCCTAACCTGTTCCATCATGTTTATGCGGGTGAGGTGAAAGCCCGTTATCCGCATGCGCTGTTGCATGGCCCGGCGAAGCTGGTCAGTAAGCGCAAGGACCTGACCTTTGATGCGACCCTGTCTGAAACGCCACACCCGGACTGGGGCCAGGATTTTGAGCTGGTCTTTATCGACGGCTCGATGATTCACGAGACAGTGTTTTTCCATGTGGCCAGCCGGACTTTGATCGCGGCGGACCTGATCGAAAACTTCCAGCAATGTGACCATGGCGTGACCCGCTGGTACCTGAAACTGGGTGGGTTGTGGAAAAAGCCGGGTTGGCACCCGCTGCTGCGGCTGGTGTATCTGAACCGCAAAAAGGCGCGAGCCAGTGTCACTCGCATTCTGGACTGGCCGACGGAGCGGTTGTGTCTCTCCCACGGGGAGGTGATTACCGAGCATGCCCGCAACGCGCTGTATCTGGGTCTACGCTGGCTGTTGTAGCTCGCACTGACGCACAGCGACCGCTCTCAGGAGCGGTCGCCTTTCTTTCTTTCCAGCCTCTGGCTTGCACTCTCTCTCCACATTTCTTGCACCTTTGCGGTCTATCGTTTCCTCCATCATTAATGGTGTGGAAATGTCATGGCTGTCTGGATTCGCCGTTACCGGAAAACGGCTGTTATATCGCTGATTCTAATTGTGCTGTTGCTGGTCATGGCATGGCGCTGGGGATCGGCGTCATCGCCTGACAGGCAGTGGCAAATGGCCACTGTCGAGCGGGGGGATGTGGAGGAGCTGGTGACCGCACTGGGAACACTCGAGCCCAAAGATTACGTGGATGTGGGGGCTCAGGTGTCTGGCCAGCTTACTCGCTTGCATGTGGAGGTCGGGGAGACTGTCGAAGAGGGGCAGTTGCTGGCGGAGCTGGATGCCTCGGTGCAGCAGACCAAAGTGGATGCCGGGCTGGCGGAAATGGAATCCTTGCAGGCACAGCTCGAGCAGCGTCAGGCGGAACTGGAACTGGCGCGATTACAGTATCAACGCCAGCAGCGCCTGCGTGGTGCTGATGCCACCAGCGACGATGCATTTCAGAGTGCTCGCTCGGCCCTGCTGGTGACCGAGGCGCAAATCAAAGTGCTCCAGGCCCAGCTGCGCCAGAAACAGGCCAGTGTGGAAGGGGATCAGGCGAATCTGGGGTACGCCAGAATCTACGCTCCGCGCAGTGGCACGGTGGTGAGCATGGAGGCCCGCGAAGGCCAGACCCTGAACGCCAACCAGACCACGCCCACGCTGATGCGGATTGCCGATCTTTCTACCATGACTATTTCCACCCAGGTGTCAGAGGCTGATGTGCATCGCCTTCGGGCAGGCATGCCGGTGTACTTCAATACCCTGGGGAATAATCGCCAGCGCTATGACAGCGAGTTGCGGCAGGTATTGCCGACCCCGGAAGTGGTCAACAATGTGGTGCTGTACACCGCGGAGTTTGATGTGGGTAATGAGCAGGCTCAGCTCATGTCCGGTATGACCGCTCAGGTCTTCTTCGTGGTGAATGCGGCGGAAAATGTGTTGAGTCTGCCGGTGGCAGCGGTCAAGCGTTCCGGGCGCGGGCAGTGGAAAGTCCAGGTGCTCGATGGCAAGGGTGAGCCACAGGATCAACCGGTACAGGCGGGTATCAATAACCGCGTGCGCATCGTCATCAACGAGGGACTGGAAGAGGGTGACACCGTGGTGCTGGGGGCGGCAGGTCCGGCCATGGAGCCGTCGAAAGACAATGACCGCCCGCGCCGTCGGGGACTGTTCTGATGGCGTTGATTGAACTGCGCAATATCCGCAAGCGCTACCCCGCGGGGGAGCAGGATGTGGAGGTATTGCACGGCATTGATCTGGCCATCGAGGCCGGGGAATTTGTAGCCATCATGGGCAGCTCCGGGTCAGGCAAGTCTACCCTGATGCACATTCTGGGTTGCCTTGATCAGCCCAGTGACGGCGAGTACCGTTTTGCCGGCCAGGCGGTCACGGCCATGGATCACGAACAGCTGGCCTGGTTGCGCCGGGAAATGTTTGGCTTCGTGTTCCAGAGTTATCACCTGATCGGAACGGCCAGTGCCTGGGAAAACGTGGCGCTGCCGGCCATTTATGCCGGGGTGTCCCGCGAAGAGCGCAAGCAGCGTGCGCAGGCATTGCTGACCAGCCTTGGACTGGAAGAGCGTCTGGAAAATCGCCCGAACCAGTTATCCGGTGGTCAGCAGCAACGGGTCTCTATCGCCCGTGCCTTGATGAATGGCGGCAAGGTGATTCTGGCCGACGAACCCACCGGGGCACTGGACAGTGTCAGCGGTGACGCTGTCATGGCACAGCTGCGCAGCCTGGCCGAGCAGGGCCATACGGTGATCGTGATTACCCACGATGCCAAAGTGGCGTCCCACGCTGACCGGGTGGTGGAAATTCATGATGGTGATGTGATCAACGACACCCGTCATCAACCCCATCAGCAGGATCGTGCCCAGCCGGTATCCCGCCCGCCGCGCCAGTCGGCATTGCCCGACCTGGGCGAAGTGCTGGAAGCGGTGATCATGGCATTGCGTTCGTTGCGGGCCAACTGGATGCGCACCGTGCTGACCTTGCTCGGTATCGTGATTGGTGTTGGCGCGGTGGTGGTGATGCTGGCGATCGGCGAAGGCGCCAAGCAGGACGTGGTCGCCCGCATCAATGACCGTGGCACCAACCTGTTGGTGATCCGACCTGACCGGGGCCAGCAACGGGTCGCCGACGGCGTGATTGCGACACTGGTACCAGAGGATGCCGAGGCGCTGAAAAAGTTACCGAACATTCGCACTGCAGTACCTGAGATTTCCGGTAACGTGACCGCTCGTGCCAACAGCAAGGATGTCTCTACCAGTGTGCAGGCCGTCAGCGAAGATTTTCCGTCGCTGCGAGACTGGCACCCGGTGTCGGGGATTTTCTTTGGCCAGCAGGACATGAACAGTTATGCCCCGGTGGCGGTGATCGGGCAAACCGTAAAGGCCAATCTGTTTCCCGATAGCGATCCGCTTGGCCAGTTCTTGATGCTTAACAGTATTCCCTTTCAGGTCATCGGGGTGATGGGCAGCCAAGGAGCCACCGACTGGGGGGATGATCAGGACGATGTGGTTATCGTGCCGCTCTCTACCGGCACCCTCAGGCTGTTTGGACAAAACTATCTGCGCTCCATCACATTGGCGGTGCAGGATGTCTCGCAAATTGATGCCACCGAAAAGGCCGCGGTGGCCTTGCTGACCGCCCGCCACGGGCGCGAGGATGTGCGTGTTTTCAACATGGCCTCGCTGTTGGACATGGTGTCGGAAACCCAGAACACCCTGACCCTGTTGCTCGGCTCGATTGCCGCCATTTCCTTGCTGGTGGGCGGGATCGGGGTGATGAATATCATGCTGGTCAGCGTTACCGAGCGAATTCATGAAATCGGTATTCGCATGGCGACGGGCGCACGGCAGCGAAACATTCTCCAGCAATTTCTGACCGAGTCCGTGGTGGTGTCCGCGCTGGGAGGTGTGGTCGGTGTGGTGGTTGGTATTCTCGTCGGTTCGTTGCTGGAATGGTTGGGCATGGCGATTGTGTTTTCCGTCCCGGTGATGGTGGCGTCTTTTGTGTGCGCAGCGGGCATTGGTCTGCTGTTCGGTTTTGCTCCCGCCTTGAAGGCCGCGCGCCTGAATCCTGTGGAGGCGCTCAGTAATGATTAAGAAAATGATATGTGTGATGTGTGTGGCGGTGCTGTCCGGCTGTGCCATGACATCCGGCCTTGACGCACCGGAGCAAGCCATGCCGGAACAATGGCTCAACCAGCAGCAAGCCAGTGAGGCGATGATCAACCATCCGCAGTGGTGGCAGCAGTTCAACAGCCAGGAACTGAACCTGCTTGTGGGCCAGGCGCTGGCTGCCAATACCGATTTGTTGGCTGCGGCCGCACGGGTCGAGCAGGCTGATGCGCAACTGACCCAGGCAGGTGCTGCCCTGTTTCCTTCGTTGGGCCTGAGTGCAGGTGGTGGACGCAGTGGCGTGTTCGGCGAAAGCGGCAGCACGGACAATTACAACGCGTCGCTGAATGCCAGTTACGAGCTGGACCTTTGGGGGCAGATTCGCAACAGCCGGGATGCGGCGCGAGCCTCTTTGCTGGCCAGTCAGTTCAGTCGCGATACGGTGCAACTCACGGTGATCGCCAGCGTGGTGAATACCTATCTGCAGGTGTTGTACCTGCAAGACAACCTGGCCCTGTCTGAAGAAAACCTGAAGCTCGCCCAGCAGGTGCTTGATGTGGTCGAGTCAAAAGTCGAAAACGGTGCGGTCTCGCCGCAGGATCTGGCCCAGCAGAAAACGGTGGTGGCCAACGCCAAGGCGCAGCTGCCGTCCCTGCGTCACCAGTTACGGCAGAGCCGGTATGCCCTGGCCGTGCTGGTGGGGGAAATGCCCCAGGTATTTCAGGTGGGGGGTGGCACCCTGGACGGTTTGCAGCTGCCCGAGATTCAGGCTGGCTTGCCGGATCAGGTGCTCGCCCAGCGGCCGGATATTGCTCAAGCCCAGGCGCAGCTGATGGCTGCGGATTATTCCGTGGCTGCGGCCCGGGCTGATTACTGGCCCTCCATTACCCTGACCGGTAGCGGCGGCTATGCCAGCAGCGCCCTGTCGTCACTGTTTAACGGTGATGCGGTGTACAGCCTGGGTGTCTCGCTGGCCCAGACCCTGTTCGACGGTGGCGCCCGCGGTGCCCGGATCGACCAGAGCAAGGCCGCCTGGGAGGAGCAGGTGGCAAGCTACACCGGTACCTTGCTGGTGGCTCTGCAGGAAGTGGAGCAGTCCCTGAGCAATGTGCAGGCGCTGGCCGATCAGCAGCAGTATCGCGAGGAAGCCTACACCCAGGCGGAGGAAGCCTACCGGGTGGCGCAGGTGCGCTATCAGGAAGGTGAAACCGAACTCACCGATGTGCTCAGTGCGCAGAGCAGTTTCAACAATGCCCGCCAGAACAGCCTGGAGCTGATTTATAACCAGTACCAGTCCCGCGTCACGCTGTACCGGGTGCTGGGAGCCTCTGAATAACTCCTTGCGTACTCAGCGTGGCCTGAAGCGTTCAGCAGTTGTGTCTTGTCTCGAAGGGAAGGGATGCTCCCTGGAAGGTGGCCGGGCCGCGGAGGAATCCTGAGGGGTTATTCTGCGATTTCCTCACCCAAGAGGGCACAGAGATCACCGGGGAAGGTGAAATTCTGTGCCCTCTGTCTTTCTTTGATACGGTTTGCCGGTGGCAGCTCGAATCGACAGAATATGGGACTCTTTCTGCGTTCCCGGATAGCCCGTGCTTCCTTTGGTGTATCACCCCGACTACAGTTTCCCTTTTCCCGGAAAACACCGTTTTCCCATGGAAAAATTTTCCCTGCTGCAGGGGTATCTGCGCAGCAAGGGGATTGCCCGTGGCGACAATGAATTTCGTCCCGGCCGGGCAAAGCCTGCGTTGTTAAGTCAGGCCCATTGTCCACAGTATGTGTCGGCCATGGTGAATGGCACGCTGGAGAGCAAGGCATTACGGCGCATGGGCTTGCCGTGGAGCGAGGGGTTGATGAAGCGCACCTGCATTGCGCCCATGGGCACCCTGATGACGGCGCAGCTGGCCCTCCAGCATGGTCTCGCGTGTCACCTGGCCGGAGGCACTCACCATGCCCATTACGATTTCGGTTCCGGTTTCTGCATCTTCAATGACCAAGCCTTTGCGGTGCAGCAATTGCTTGCCCGGGGGGCTGTGGAAACCGTGCTGTTGTTTGATTGCGATGTGCATCAGGGCGACGGCACGGCAGCCATGCTGGCGCAAGAGCCGCGGGCATTTACCTGCTCGATTCATTGCGAGAAAAATTTTCCGGTCAGAAAAATGCACAGTGATCTGGATGTGGGGTTGCCGCCGGGAATGACTGATGGCGATTATCTTGATGTGGTGTTCGATACCCTGGAGCGGTTGCTGGATCAGCTGCAGCCGGATCTGGTGTTCTATGATGCCGGGGTGGATATTTATGCGCAGGATCCGCTGGGGCGTCTGGCTGTTTCCGAACAGGGCATCGCTGACCGGGACCGCGGTGTCATCGAGCGTTGTCGCCGCCGGCATATTCCGGTGGCGACGGTGATAGGTGGCGGCTACGATGATGACCGTGATGCGCTGGCGCGCCGTCACGCCATCGTGATTGAGGAAGCGGCCACAATAGCGGCCTTGTCCCCGTAGTCGCCACTCAAGGAGTTCTCATGTCCAAAGCACTGTTGATCATGGCCCATGGTAGCCGCAGTGATACCGCCAACGACGAATTTCGCGCGTTGGTGGAGACGGTGGCAGAATCCGCCCACGCCGTCGGCGAGGAATATGTGGCCGTGCTGCCCTGTTTTCTAGAGCTGGCGTTTCCTTCCCTGATCGAGGCAATCCAGCAACTGGAGCACCAGCCGGTGACACATGTGCAGTTGTACCCCTTGTTCTTCAACAAGGGCAAGCATGTGGGCCGGGACATTCCCGCCCAGATCGAGGATGCCCGGGCGCGGTTCCCGGAACTGTCCATCGAGTTGCTGGATTACTTCGGCAACGCCAAGGGGTTGGCGCCGCTGGTGTTGAGCCATATTGTGGCGCAGTCTGGCGACTAGAATGACTTGGCGAACACCAGCCCGCCCCACAGAACATTACGGTCGCCTACCCCTTCCTTAAGTTCTGAAGTATGGCCACGCAAGACATAACTCAGGCGATAGCCATCGCCAAAACCCCAGGTGTACCCCAGCCAGGCTTCGGCAATGGCGTGGTTGATCTCGTCGCTATCGTAGCTCACATCGCTGTCGCGGAATTGCCCCTGCAGAAACACATTGTAGGCGCGACCCACCAGGGAAATGCCGCCCCACAGATAATGCTCGCTGCCTTGTTCCATGGAATTGGTACTGTTGCGCTCGCCATAGCGGGCCAGCTCCGGGTTGCTTTGCCACCATGGGGCACGCAATTTTCCGGCGCGAAAGCTGAGGCTCCAGCGCGCTTCGGTGATATAGCCGACAGACCCTTCAACGGTGCTTTTGACTTCCAGGTTATCAGTGGAGACAGGCAGCGTTTTCTGACGCGCCAGTGAATAGCGGGCGGTGGGTTCGCCACCGTCACTGATCTGGTGGTTCCAGCCTTCAGCATGTTCACTGCCGATGGCCTTGTGGAAACTGTTTTGCAGATTGCCGGCCAGATCCAGCCCCAGGGCACCGACGGTCAGGGTGCTGTGCCAGGCGACCTTGTCTTGCGGATTGACCTGAATGCGGCTGCTGGAAGCATATAACAGGCTGGCATACGGACGGTCGTCATATTGTGGAGCTGCGATGCTCTTGTCTTCGGGCGTAAAGCCGAACAGGCCGGCTTCAAAGCTGTGGCCAAGCTCACTGGTGTTACCAATGCCATCGACGCCAATGCCGCGGTCTATCCAGCCCAGCGGTGTATCCAGAGACAAGGCAAAATCCCGGGCCTTGGTGCCGGTGGCGGCGACGCTCAAACCGTAGGTGTAATCCTGGTCGCGGCTGCCGGGGACCAGGGCATCGTTATCCAGTGTGAAGGACCAGCTTCCGGTGTTTTCTTCGCTGTCAGTCGCGGTCTGGGAGACGGGTTGACGATAGGGGGCGTGGGCGGGGTTGCCGACCATGGCCAATCTCAGTGATGGCGGCTGCTCTCCGGCATCTGCGGTGACGGGGATCAGCAGGGCCGCGGCGGTCAGCAGAGCTGCGCAGGTTTGGGGTAAAGCCGGTTTTTTTCGTTTTTTCCTCATGGTTTGTTATCACCCGTTCTCTGTCATTAAGCGGCGTGTTGCCGTGACGTACTGCTGGGCGATTGTGGGTGGTGCGCATTGTTGTTCTGCCAGCGTCGTACCGTGGTACATGCAATCAGATGACAAGAATGGTGACAGACTGTTCGATAACAAAGCGCGAAAGACTGAGCCTTTTAATCGATTTTTTCGAACTTTATAGATTTTACAAGAGGTGGAAAACACTCGGGACGCGGCCATTTCCTGACCGGATTCTCATCGCCGGTGGCGAATGTGTCATTGAGCCGCGGGCAGGCCCATCGTAGCCTGCACCCCATATTTCCCGTGGTAATCAGTCAAGAGATTGAGGAGGCCCCAGGTGGCAGAAGCATATATCGTAGCGGCGGTTCGCACCGCAGGTGGCAAGAAGAACGGCCGGTTGAGCAAGACTCACCCGGCGGACATGGGCGGCAAGGTTATCGATGCCCTGATCGAGCGCACCGGCCTGCCGGCGGACAAGGTAGACGACGTGATCTACGGTTGTGTCAGCCAGATCGGTCCGCAGACCTTCAATGTGGCTCGCACCTCTATTCTCAGCTCCTGCCTGCCGGAATCCGTACCGGGCGTGTCTATCGATCGCCAGTGCGGTTCTTCCCAGCAAGCCATTCACTTTGCGGCCCAGGCGGTCATGAGTGGCACTCAGGATGTGATCATCGCCGGTGGTGTGGAATCCATGAGCCAGGTGCCGATCGGTTCTCCGGCGGTGGCCGTGAAGGAAATGGGATCTCCGTTCGATGGCGTGGAAATCAGTAAACGTTACCCGGGTGAGCATTTCAGCCAGTTCAACGGTGCCGAGCGCATGGCCGAGAAATACGGCGTGAGCAAGGAAGAGCTGGATCAGTTCGCCTATGACTCCCACAAGCGTGGCGCGGCGGCCACCGAAGCGGGCCGTTTCAAGGACGAGATCATTCCGATCACCGTGACCCTGGAAGACGGCTCCCAGGAGGAGCACGTGGTAGATGAAGGGATTCGTTGGGAAGCGGATCTGGCCGCCATCAAGGCACTGAATCCGCTGGTTGACGGCGGCTACATCAGCGCGGCCAATGCCAGCCAGATCACCGATGGCGCGTCTGCGCTGATGATCGTCAGCGAGAAAGCCCTGAAAGAATTTGGCCTGACGCCGCTGGCCCGTATTCACGCCATGTCGGTAGTTGGTTCTGATCCGACCATGGTGCTGGAAGGCCCGATCCCTGCTACCGAAAAAGTGCTGGCCGCAGCGGGCATGACTATTGGCGATATCGATCTGTATGAAGTGAACGAAGCGTTTGGCTCTGTACCGCTGGCCTGGATGAAAGCGGTGGGCGCGGATTACGACAAACTGAACGTGAACGGTGGTGCCCAGGCACTGGGTCACCCGCTGGGTGGCACCGGTACCAAGCTGATGGGTACCCTGATCTACGAACTGAAGCGTCGTGGTGGCAAGTATGGATTGCTGGCAATCTGTGAAGGCCTTGGAACGGCTAACGCGACGATCATTGAAGTGCTGTAACGTCAGTTGAAAGTTTAAACGCGTGTGAGGTTGGTGTCAGCCGGCCTGACGCTGGTTCCGTGCCGCGACGTTCCGCCTGATAAAAAGCCGCTCCGGGAAACCGGGGCGGCTTTTTTGTCTGCAGGGGGTAGCGAGTAACGAGTAACGAATTTCGAGTTTCGAAAATCAAAAGCGAAAAGAAAAATCTTTGTCTTTCGGTTTTCGTGGGTTTTGCTCTTCGCAACTCGCAACTCGCAATGTACCCGTTAGCACTGTGCCTGGCTGGGGAAAATCATCAGCTGAGCCTTTCCACCAGCCAGACCCCGGCAAGCAACATGATCGAAAGTGACCCGACTGGCACAAAAAAGCGTTGATAAAAATGCGTTTGCCGCATCAGATACGCCAAGGGAACAAATACCAGAACAATGGCAACCTGACCCAGCTCTACACCGAGATTAAAGCCCAGAAGTGGCAGGAAGATGCCGCTGTCGGTCAATTCCAGGTCCGCAAGAACCGAGGCGAAACCCATGCCGTGGATCAGACCAAAGACAAACGCCATTACCCATCGTTTGGGGAAGTAACGGGGCAGCAAGTTTGCTACGGCGCCAATGGCAACGGTGGCGGCAATGGCAGACTCCACCAGCCATGAAGGCAGTGAGATGATACCCAGAGTGGCAAGCCCCAGCGTGAGTGAATGCGTCAGCGTGAAGGCCGTCACGATGGCCAGGGTTTGAGTCAGCGCGCTGCCCATGTTGGCAGCCGGTTGCCAACCACCTCTTTGCCAGACCAGTACCGCGGGGAACAACAGGGTCAGCAGAAACAGAATGTGATCATAGCCAATCAGGATGTGGTGGATCCCCTGATAAACAAAACCCTGGAAGGCTGGCCAGAGGGGGGTGAGTTCTGCGTTGAACTGCTGGCGGCGTTGCTGGTTGCTAAAGGTGGCGGTAAGTTGGGTGCCATCCTGGTCCAGACGTAAAAGGCCATGATGATCCGGGTCGCGCTCAAACAGGAGCTGGTAATCGACTTCCAGCTGTTGGGGAGGGGCGCTGCATTGGCCTTGCAAGTGCAGGGCCGCATAGGTGCCATCCACATGATCAATGGCCTGCAAACGGGTCAGGGTTAATGGGCACGGATAACGTATGTCGTCCTGCAAGGCCGTCAGACTGAGTGCGGGCAATATCTCTTTGCCCAAACTGCCCTGCATACGTTGCAACTCCCCCCAGGTGATCACCGCATCGCGATTCTCATCAAGCGGAATCAGCAGGTTCAGATCTCTCAGGGCAATGTCCCAACGTCCGGACAGTTGTTTGCTGTCGGAGCGAGCGTCGAGTTGCAGGTAACTGTCACTGGGTTTATGCGCCAGGGCCTGCATCGTGATCAGGGCAAGAATCAGGGATAATATCGCTTTCATCGGGTTGCCCTCTCGTTCCAGTGTTGAGAAGGCGCGTCGTTGATGTTGTGACGTTGAATAAATCGGTAGGCATCATCCAGTGATTTTTCATTTTCGCTCAGTGCCGCACTGGCCAGCAGGATGCGCAGATCGCTCAGCTCCCTTTGTGTTTCCCAGTTAGCTCTGGCCGCCTCAAGTGCCTCGTCAGCCTGTTCCGTTACCGACAGTAAAAAACGGGCGTGTTCACGATGATGAATGGGTCTTTGTGATTGTTGGGCCATGTCGACGCGTTGCTGATAGGCATTGCGCCAGTTTGAAGCTTCAGAATGCCGACTTCGCTTGGCGGCAATGGCCAGGCGTAGCAGGGCGTTATCCCTGTCCTGCCAGTCCAGCAGATCGGCAATCACCTTGGCGTTGGCACCTTGCATAAGCCAAATGTCACTCTGCAAATAACGCAGGTAGGGCGATTGTGGAGCTATCTGCAAGGCCTGTTGAACATGGGTAAGTGCCAAGGCGTTATCCCCTTGTTGCACGGCGATTTCAGTGAGCAGGGTGTATAGCCACTGGCGTTCGTCATCTGTCATTGAAAGCTGATCACTGTTGGCCAGCCGGGTCAGTGTCTGCTCGGCCTTGTCCAGGTTGCCGGTGATTGCCTGGATTCCACTGAGGCAGAGGATGACACTGGTGGCAGGGAGAGAAGTTGCGGCCTGCTGACAGGCTTGTCGAGAAGAGGTGAAGTGGCCTTGCACGCGATCCAGGTTGGCAAGCATCAGCCAGGCCTGGCCCTCATCCGGGCGTTGTTCAAGCAAGCGATTCAGTCGGCTTCGAGCCAAGGAAAAATGGTGCTGGTACTGTTCGATTTCTGCCATCAGCAGTTGCGTAGCGGCAGAGTTGGTGGGCGTCAGGAACGGCTTTAATGTGGCTTGGGCATAACCCAGAAAGCGGGAGTCCTCCCTGAGTCGAGCTTCATCAATCAGTTGTCGTGCCTGCGCTGTGGCGTTGGCCTGGTTTTTCATCGGTGAAGATTGCTGCAGCGCTTGTTCGGCCGGAGATAGTCGAGCCAGAACCTGGTCGTTGGAAGATGGGGTGTAGGGGGCCGCCCAGTTCCGCCCGGCAATCAGGCTGAACAGGACGACAAAAAAAGGTGCCATCACTCTGTAGTGATGGCACACCCCCCGATTCCATTTTTTAGTTTGGAGAGTCCAGAACACTGTTGTAGGCCTCCGGGTTGTTCTGGTCGCGGTCCACAAGCCGCAGGTTGTTGATGTTGACCGGGTCGCGGTCATCTCGTGTATTGGCCAACTGCACCTTGACGAACGCCGTGTAGTTGATGGCAGCATTCGCTTGCGGTGGCGGTCGGTCATTATTGTCGTCACCGCCGCAGGCGCTCAGCGCCATTGCAGAAAGCAGTACGGTGGTCATGGTAAAAAAACGCATGATGTCCTCCAGTTACATGGCCACGTTGTTGGCACCCGGCAGCGGGGTGTTCAGGTAGGGGAAAGTGGTGAGATAGGCATTTGGGTCCGGAAGCGCTCCGTCATTCACAATAGCGCCACCATTTACCTGGCTATTTTGTGTGCCACAGCTACCGATCTCGCCGCCCGGATCTGCGCCATTAACGTCGCCACCACACAGGAACCCTTCGGCAGCGGTGAGTGCAATATCGACTACATCATCAATGGGCCGGCGACCATTGGGGAAACCGGCAAAGTCTCCACCTGCTACGCCCAAATCCACCTGGGAGCCTGCTGCAGTTGCCGGGATGGCAGTGTTGAGGCGCAGTATTTCACTGGCCGTTACCATGGGCAGCTGGGTAACGCCGGGTACACCCGTCAGGAAGACCGTGACCAGATCGTTACGTGGTGTCTCTGGAGCCGTGACACCAAACAGGATCTCTACCAGTGCAGGCAGCGTCGGATTGGTCACATAGGTGGCAAACTGACCGTCATCTTTCGGTTCACTGGCATTGAAACGGTCCTTGTCCTGCAGACCGATAACGACCTCATTGACCAGCGGATTACCGAGGCGTGACACCTGTGTATAGGCGCCACCCTTCACGGCCGGCCCTTTGGCATTCGCACTGGCGGTAGTGTCTGTGCCTTTCGGGGAAGGGTTAATGACGGTGGCCTGACGTACACTTGCGGTAGTCCAGCCGCCAATAACGCTGTTTTCGCCGGTCAGACAGGACGCAGGTACTTCCAACGCCAGACTGGTGACGTTCTTGTCGCCAATGGTATTGCTTCGGGAATCGCGGTCGCCGAGTGGATTGAGCGCAACCAGATCAAATACTTCCCCGAGGTTCACCACAAAGCCTTCCTGTCGTTGACCCGCAAATACTTTGCCCGGCATGGGGCAGTCCGGGATGGCAACCTCGTGGATAAAGCTGTCGGCATAGGTGGCATAGTCCGGCAGCGATTTGGTGCCGATGTTGTCCAAGGGCTTGTCGAATGTCTCACTACCGCTGCCGGCATCGGTGAGATTTTGTACTGTGCCGGTGCGACGATCGCCGGTAATCATCTTCACTGTATAGGTTTCGAGCACGTTCTGGGCGCTATTGTTACCTGCGGTAATCTGGCCAATATTGATCAGTGGAACGGGTACGCTGGTGCCTCCAACATCGACTGCCAGATTTTTGCGTTCGGTGTTGAACTGGAATTGGAAGGTAATGTCTTCCTGGGCATTGCCGGTGTTGTCGATGTGAATCTCGTAGATGGCCTCGTCGTCCAGGGAAAAGTAGTTGGGGCCGCCATAGGCATCTTGCAGCGGCAGATAATTGGCGATCAGGGTGACGTAATTCTCGCGATCAGCTTCGTAGCTGTTGAACATGTAGAAATCGGTGCCATCAACTTTGGGCATGCCGGTAATGAAAGGCGCTTCCCGATGACTGGATGCCAGGGCGCTGGTGCTCGCCAGCACCATGGCCAAGGTAGAGGCAGCGGGGATGAGAAGACTGCGGCATTGCATGGTGGATCTCCCTTTGTATTCGTTGTGAAGGGAGTTACGCCCGACACGGCGTTACGGATGCAGAAAATATTTTGTTTTTTTATGCATCCAATCCGTCGACATTCACGTACTACTAACATCTTTACTGTCATGACTGGGCCTGTTCACACCAACTCAGGCCCCGGTTATGGATTGCGACAATCAACGGCTAGTGACTTTGCTGGCGAAGTCCGCACAGGGCGACCGGCAATCGTTCGCCAGTCTTTATCAGCAAACCAGTGCGGCGATTTATGGCATGTGCGTGCACTTGCTGCGCAATACCGATGAGGCTCAGGACGTGTTGCAGGAAACCTACATTCAGGTATGGCATCACGCGGGTGAATACCACGCAGACCGTGGTACTCCGATTACCTGGATGATGTCTATTGGTCGTTATCGTTGTCTCGACGCCCTGAGGCGCAGGCGGCATCACGTGGATTTCCAGCCGGTGGAGTCCATCCAGGAGAGCGACGCGCCGGGGCCTATGCAAATGGCAGACGCCCAGTCTGAGCGTCAGCGTCTGAGTGATTGCCTCAAGGATCTTGATGAGCGCTATCGCTCTACCATCGAGATGGCTTACTACCGTGGGTTCACACACCAGGAGCTGGCAATGGCCATGGGCCAGCCCTTGGGAACGACCAAGAGTCTTGTCCGTCGTGGCCTGTTAGTGTTGAGACGGTGTCTCGGTTCATGAGGCCTGATCATTTTGAGCGTAACCAGGCGCTTGCTTCTGAATATGTGGTGGGGACATTGCAGGGTGCTGCACGCAAGCGATTCGAGCACTGGATGATGGAATCACCGCGCTTGCGTCGTCAGGTGTGGTATTGGGAGCGAAGGCTTGAACCGTTCAATAACACTTTGCCCAAAACGGCACCTCCTGCGCAGCTGTGGGATCAGATAGAGCAACGGTTGTTCCCGGAGCCGCAAGCATCCAATGCCAGCGCAGGGCACAGGCACAGGCAGGGGCTGTGGTTCTGGCGCTGGAGTGCAGGGCTCGCCATGGCGGCTTTGCTGGTTGTACTGATATGGACTCCTTTGCCATCGCAATCCACACAGGGGGTGGTGGCGGTGGTTCAGTCGGAACAGGCTCTACCGCTCTGGGTGATGAATGCGTCCACGGCGGATCACAGCTTGACCATGAAGGCCTTGCCGTCGGTGGCTACCAATACGGGGCAGGATTTTGAACTGTGGCTGCTGTCAGGGTCAGGCGTGCCCGTTTCCTTGACTGTGTTACCGACGGAAGGAGCCGAATTACGTATTCAGTTGAGCAACGAGCAGGCGCGAGAATTGCTGGAGAGCCGATCGCTTGCCATCAGTCTTGAGCCCAAGGGAGGGTCGCCTACCGGGCAACCCACCGGCCCGGTTCTCTATCACGCTCAGCTGGTAGATTTCTGAGGTGACCGCAACGGTAGCAACAACAGTAAGCGAAGAGGGCGTGCGGCCGGCGGTCATTGCTACTCCAGCGAGCTTTCGGCCTCTTCCAGCGCTTCCATGGCTTCCAGCAGGGCTCCCTCCAGCTCGTCATGCTGTTTCTTGAGGCGCGCTTGATCTCCCAGCAAGCCGTTCATTTCGTTTTTACGGCTATCGTCGGTGTAGAGTGATTCATCGCCCAGAGACGCTTCGGTCTTTTCCAGTTGGCTTTCACAGTCGGCCAGTTGTTTTTCCAGCTTTTCTACCTGCTTTTTCAGCGGTCGCAGTTGTTCACGCTTTTGGGCGGCCAGTTGACGACGGGCCTTGGCATCCATGCCGTCATCGGCTTTTTCTTCCCGTGCCGGTTTGCCGTCCTTGCGGTTTTGTTGCAGCCAGCGAGCGTAGTCATCCAGGTCGCCATCGAAGCGGCGAACCTCGCCGTTGGCCACCAGCCAGAATTCGTCCACCGTGGTTTCCAGAAGGTGGCGATCGTGGGACACCATGACCACAGCACCTTCGAAGGCCTGCAAGGCGAGGGTGAGGGCCTCGCGCATGTCCAGGTCAAGATGGTTGGCCGGTTCGTCCAGAACCAGCAGGGCGGGTTTTTCCTGCACGATCATGGCCAGTGCCAGGCGGGATTTTTCCCCGCCCGAGAAGCGGCCCACCGGGGCAAAGACATCATCGCCATGGAATCCGAAGCGGCCCAGTTCGCTACGCAGTTGCGATTCGCTCCATTTGGGATAAAAACGGGACAGCATCTGGTAAGGCGTGTCGCTGTGATCCAGCCGGTCGACCTGTTGTTGGTGAAAGTAGCCTACGGCAAGGTCCCGGTCTTTTTCAAAGCGCCCGGCCAGGGGAGGCAGCTCGCCGACGAGCGTGCGGATGAGGGTGGATTTGCCCGCGCCGTTGGGGCCCAGCAGTCCCAGCCGGGACTCGGGACGCAGGCTCAGGCTGACCTGGCTGAGGATGGCCACGTCACCCTCATTGTTGCGGTAACCGCATTGCACCTGTTCCAGGTTTTCCATGGGGTTAGGCAGCTTTTCCGGCATATGGAAGTCAAAGCTGAAACCGGAATCCACATGGGCCGGGGCGATCAGTTCGAGCTTTTCCAGCGCCTTCACCCGGCTCTGGGCCTGCTTGGCCTTGCTGGCCTTGGCCTTGAAACGGCGGATGAAGGTTTGCAGGTGGGCCACCTGGGCCTGCTGCTTGTCGTGCATTTTTTGTTGCAGCGCCAGTTGCTCGGCGCGCTGGCGTTCGAAGTCGGAGTAGCCGCCACTGTAGTGATGCAGTTTTTGCCGTTCGATATGCAGGATCTGGTTTACCGTGGCATCCAGAAAGGCACGGTCGTGGGAGATCACCAGCAACGCCCCGGGTTGCTGGATCAGGTAGCTTTGCAGCCACAGGATGGCATCCAGATCCAGGTGGTTGGTGGGCTCATCCAGCAGCAGCAGGTCGGCGTCGCTCATCAGCACCTGGGCCAGATTCAGGCGCATGCGCCAGCCACCGGAAAAGCTGGAGACAGGCTGGCGCTGCTGGGTTTCGCTGAATCCCAGGCCGGCTAACAAGGTGGCCGCGCGGGCGGGTTGTTGCCAGGCGTGCAGGGCTTCCAGTTCGCCATGGGCGACGGCAATGGCGTGATTGTCACCGGCGCTTTCTGCGTCGGCCAGTTTGTGCTCTGCGCGGCGCAGGGCCTTGTGTCCGTCCAGCACATAGTCCACGGCAGGCTGTGCCAGGGCCGGCACTTCCTGGGCCATCATGGCCAGACGCCAGTCATTGGGACAATTCAGGTTGCCGCCGTCGCTCTCCAGTTCGCCCATGATAAGCTTGAACAGCGAACTCTTGCCGGTACCGTTGCGGCCCACCAGCCCCACGCGCCAGCCTTTGTGCAGCACAAAACTGGCCTCCTCCAGCAGGAGGTCCGGGCCGCGGCGCAGGTTGATCTGTTCCAGAGAAAGCATGGTGGGTCCGTCAATAATGAGAAACCGGCGCAGTGTAAGCCAGCCAATCGGATGGGGGAACCGTGGACGATACCGTGAAACAGGATCTTTGGCGCTACGCGCTGGGACGGTGGCAGGACAAGGCGTTTGAGCAGGCTTGCCTGACGTTGCAGGATACCTACCAGGTGCCGGTGTCGTTGTTATTGTGCGGGCTGTGGCTGGCGGCCTCCGGCAAGCAGCCGGATGCGATGGTAGGGCGGCGCGTGGCGGAGGTGGCGGAGCAGTTCGAAGTCGACTATCTACGGCCGTTGCGCGCGGTGCGGCGAAAGGCCGGTGAGGATGTCCGTCTGCCTGAATTCAAACGCCAGCTGCAGCAGGTAGAACTGGAAGGTGAGCGCTGGCTGCTCACTACCTTGCCGTCCCTGTGCGATAACCTGCTGCCGGCGGGGGGGCAGGTAGACCCGATGGCGTGGATGTTGGTGCTGGTGCCGGAACTGGCGCAATGTGAGGGGCTGCAGGATGCGTTGAACGTGCTGGTTGAGTTGAAAGTTCAACTTTGAACTTTCCACTGGCCCCTGCCATTCTTCTTTTCCCTTGAGTTTCACCGGACCGCATCATGACCATCGACCTCGACTTTGACCGCGATCATCTCTGGCACCCCTACACCTCTACCTCCAAACCGCTGCCCACCTTTCCGGTGGCCAGTGCTCGCGGGGTACGGCTGACGCTGGAAGATGGTCGTGAGCTGGTGGATGGCATGTCGTCCTGGTGGGCGGCGGTGCATGGCTACAACCACCCGGTGCTTAACCAGGCTGCCAAAGACCAGATCGATCGCATGGCCCATGTCATGTTTGGTGGTCTGACCCATGAGCCTGCCGTCGAGCTCGGCAAGACCTTGGTGGCGCTCACCCCTGCGCCTTTGCAAAAGGTCTTTCTGGCAGACAGTGGTTCTGTGTCGGTTGAGGTTGCCATCAAGATGGCGTTGCAGTTCTGGCTGAGCCAGGGGCAAACCGGCAAGGACAAGTTGCTGGCGCTGCGTAACGGCTATCACGGCGATACCTTTGGGGCCATGGCTACCTGTGATCCGGTCAATGGCATGCATTCCCTGTTCAGAGGTGTGCTGGCAAAACACCACTTCGCCCCCGCCCCACAGAGCGCGTTCGAGGGCCCGTTGCAGGAAGAGGATGTGGCCGCAGTGCGCTCCGTGCTGGAACAACACAGTGGTGAGATTGCAGCCATTATTTTGGAACCGGTGGTACAGGGTGCCGGCGGCATGCGCATTTACCACCCCGGTTATCTGAAGGCCGTGCGTGCACTGTGTGATGAATTCGGCGTGCTGCTGATTTTCGATGAAATCGCCACCGGGTTTGGCCGTACCGGCAAGCTGTTTGCCATGGAACACGCGGATGTGTGCCCCGATATCCTCTGCCTGGGCAAGGCGATCACCGGGGGCTACATGACCCTGGCCGCAACGTTGTGCACCGACCGTGTGGCCGCGGGTATTTGCGATGGTGAGGCGGGCGTGTTGATGCATGGCCCTACTTTCATGGGCAACCCACTGGCCTGTGCGGTGGCCAACGCCAGCATCCAGTTGCTGCTGGATTCCGACTGGCAGCAGAAAGTGGCCGCCATTGAGCAGCAGCTAAAACAGGAGCTGCTGCCTCTGAAGGCGCTGGACAGTGTGGCAGACACACGGGTGCTGGGGGCCATCGGTGTGATGGAGATGCAAGAGCCAGTGGCCATGGAACAGGTGCAGCAACAGTTTGTGGAGCAGGGGGTATGGATTCGCCCGTTCGGCAAACTGGTCTACATCATGCCCCCGTTTGTCATCGAACCGGCAGACCTGAGCAAATTGACCGGCGCCATGCGGGACCTGGCAGAGCGAAGTTGAGTTGAAAGTTGAAGGTTCAAAAGCGTGAACCAAACATTCCACACGGGTGCCGTGCCGCAGCGCTACAAACAACCAGCAACGTCCGCGCACTCAATTGCCAGGGGGCATGGCGCGGCTCTAGTCTACGCCAGATAGCGCGATGGCCTGCTCGCGCTTTTAAACGTTGAACTTTCAACTCAACTACCGAAACCCCGGCATGGCCTGAATAAGATGACGCTGAACTTCCAGCCATTCGCCAATCAGGCGCCAGTGCTGGCGATCATCAAGATTACGGGACACTGCAGCATCCATGACGCCTTCGCCATGGCTCATGGCTTGCACATAAAGCTGTGTGTCCCGGAGGGTCACCAGATACGGAATCTTGAGGCTGGTCAGGAACTGACGCAGCGCAGCATACATCTTGGTACGGGTACGTGCCCGGTTGGCGACTACGGCCAGCCGGCGTGGCCGACGGCGATAGGTCGGGGTCAGCATGACGGTCTGAAGAAAGCGGGTAGTGGCACGAATGTCGATGGGGCTGGGCAGCACTGGTACCAACACGATCTGCGACAGCCGCAGCAAGTGGTCGAGTTCATGGGGGTCCAGCCCCGCAGGAGAATCGATGACGACCAGTTCACCGGCCTGATCCAGCTTTTGTTGCAGGCGGCCCAGAGACAGCGGCTCCGACACCGGCCACGACAGGCCATGAATATGGGCGCTCTTGCGCAGTTTCAGCCATTGAGTCGCCGATTGCTGGGGATCGAGATCAAGCAGGGTCACCGGACGGCCGAGTGCTTCGTAATAGCTGACCAAATTAGTGGCAATAGTGGTTTTTCCGCAGCCGCCCTTGCTATTGGCAACCAGTATAACGGTGCGTTTGACCGTGGTTACCGGGCTGTTATGTGCGCTATTCATGCGGTTGAGTGCCAAGATTTTCGTATGATTGTACCCGTCCTTGCGTTCCGGGCGACTGGCATCCCGGAAAACAGTGAATCCCCTCACATTTGTCACACTACCGCATCTGACTGAAAAGTGGTGTAAATTGTTGTGCCTCGGGGCATTGCTGCAGGGAACCTTGAGCGATTTCGCTGTCATAAATGGGAAGGAAATCGGGATGCGTTATTTTCTCATCATTGTTGCATTGATCGCTGCGCTGCTGGCAGCCTTGTTCACCATTCCGCTTGGGGGTGGCAAGCCGCTGCTTAACTGGCAGCACGTGCAGGAGAACTGGCAGCAACCTGATCGGATGTTTGGCAATGGGCTATCGCCCTGGATTGGACAATCCGGGGAAACCGAGCTGTACCGCTGGCGTGACCCGGAGGGAAACTGGCAGTATGGCCAGATTCCGCCACCGGGGGTGCATGCCGAAGCGGTTACCGTAAAAGATCCGAAGACCATCAGCGCTGAAGAGATGCGCGGTGGCAAGGGATTGGAACAGACACAACAACAGTAGGCCAATTGGAGGCAGAATGAAGAAATTGGGAATCGTACTGGCAGGCTCTGTACTGCTGGTCGCCTGTGGTCAGGACAAGGCCGAAATCAAGACTGACGACCAGAAAGCATCCTATGCACTGGGTTTCCGCAGTGCGGAACAGATGCGAAGCCTGGAGAATCTGGACCTGGATGCCATGGTTGCCGGCTTGCGCGATGGTTTCAAGGAAGGTGGCGAGTCCCGTTTGGGTGAGGAAGATCTGGATCAGCTGATTCGTGATTTCCAGGGCCGCATGATTGCCGCCGAGCAGAAGAAGATGGAAGAGAAAGCGGGCGCAAATCTGGAGGCCAGCGAGACCTTCCTGAAAGAGAACGGTGCCCGTGAAGGTGTGACGACCACCGACAGTGGCCTGCAGTATGAAGTGCTGGCTTCCGGTGAAGAAGGCGCTGCGTCCCCGACCCTGGAAGACACCGTGGAAGTGCATTACCACGGTACCCTGCCCGATGGCACGGTGTTCGACAGTTCTGTTGATCGCGGCCAGCCGGCCACCTTTGGTCTGCAGCACATCATCAAGGGCTGGCAGGAAGCGCTGCCGATGATGAAGGAAGGCGACAAGTGGAAGATCGTTGTGCCGCCGGCGCTGGGTTACGGTGAGCAAGGAGCCGGTGGTGACATCGGTCCGAACCAGGTGCTGATCTTCGAGATTGAGCTGCTGGACGTGAAAGGCGGTGAAGACGTTGCCGGCGAATAAGTGCCGCAGGTTTTCTTGCTGAAAAAGGGCGCCTTCGGGCGCCCTTTTTCATGCCGGGATTATTTTTGTGCGCGCCTAGTGCATCGCCTGCTTGAGAGGCGGTTCCTGCTGGTGGATGCTCAGTATCAACTGGTCTTCCAGGGAAAAACGTTCCTCCAGGGTCTCCATCAGGCGGCTGATGCGCTGCGGTAGTTCTGCTTTCAGCGTGGCGCAGGTGTCCGGGTTTTCAAAATCCGCGTTAAAAGCCAGGGCTTCGTCGGTGGAGCTGTCCAGCTGGCGAAGAATCTGGTGGGTCAACCCCGGGTTTTCGCGATGGAAATGGCGGGCCTCGTTGACCAACTCGCGATATACCTCGAAATAGCCTGCGCTGATGTAGTCCATCAGCAACTCACAAAAGTGCTGCAATTGTTGTTGGCGAGGCATGTCTGAACGGGACAGGCCACGGATGCCCTGCAGCGCACAAAGCAGCACGATCAATTGTTGGCGTTCGTCCAGCCACGCTTTCACCAGAGCTTCGATACGATGCCATTGAACCATTGCGTCAGAAGAAGATGACCTCGCCATTGTGTTCCCTCCCTAGTGAATGGCTGCGCGAATTTTGTCGTGGGGCTATCGAGACTAGGACGGAGGCAAACTCCGGTGCAAGGGCCAGAATGGGGCGCGCCGGGGCCGATGTCGGGATGAACGGTAAAAGCGTTGCGGGCTCAATGGCTTGCTGATAAAGACGGATTTGTCATAACGGCGGCCCTTTTTGTGCCGCCGGCATCACACTGTGTGTCGCCCGCAGAGGGGTGAAGAAGGACGGGGGGCAGATTACTGGCCCAGCCACTGGGCAACCCAGGGCCATATCCAGGGTAAAGCCATGGCGGTGACCAGGCCGCACAGGCCCAGGGCAAGGCCGGCAAAGGCGCCGGCTTTTTCGCCGTATTCAAAGGCGCGGGCGGTGCCGATGGCGTGCGCCACCAGCCCGAGAGCAAAGCCCTTGATGCGTTGGTCGTTTACTTTTAGCAGCCGGAAGATCGGGCCGGCGGTCAGCGCGCCCACAATCCCGGTGATGGCCACCGCGCCGGCTGCCAGTGAGACATATCCTCCGGTGGATTTGACCACTTCTACCGCGATGGGGGTGGTGATCGATTTTGGCGCCAGCGAGCCCACCACTTCTGCCGGTGCGCCCAGCCACCAGGCCAGACCGACGGCAATGGCAGCGGAAATGGCGGCACCTATAAGGGTAGCCACCACGATGGGGGTCAGCACGCTGCGAACGGCGTGCAGCTGACGGTACAGAGGCCAGGCCAGGGCCACGGTGGCCGGACCCAGCAGGAACGCGATCAGGCGGGTTTGATCGCGGTATTCCTCATAATCCACCCCAACCAGAGGGAGCACGATAATGACCGGGATAGAGGCCACCAGGAACGGGTGAAACACTGGCAGGCTGTTGCTCTTGCCATAGACCCACAAGGCGAACCGGTAGCTGGCCAGCGTCAGCAGGATCCCGAACAGTGGGGTATGCGCCAGTGCCGCCAGGTTATCCAGTTCAGGGCTCATGGGGCTCTCCGGCCTTGCTCATGAGCTTTTTCAGCATCAGGGTCACCAGCAGCATGCTGAGGATGGTGCCAATCACCACGGCCACGGCCAGAGCCACAGCGTAGTCTTCGTAGCGGTGCCACTGCAGCACAATACCAACCCCCAGAGGGAAGATCAGCAGACTGATGTGCTTGATCAGGGCGCCGGCCGCGGGGGCGACCCGCTGGGTGAAGGGGGTATTGAGCAGCAATGCGACCAGCAACAGCACCATGCCCACGACGGAGGCGGGCAGGGGGATGCCGGTCAGGCGAATCAGGATTTCTCCCAGAAACTGGAAGAACAGCAGGATCAGCAGGCCATCGATCATTGGCAGATCAACGCGGCAGCGGGCGGAAAATCTGGATCAGGGCAAGCAGCAGCAAGCCGGAGAAGACCACTAGTGACCAGGCCGGCAGGCTTAGCCCCATGAAGGCCCAGTCCATCTCGGCACATTCCCCGGACCCGGCCAGTACTTGCTGGATCACGTTCTGCATTGGGAATACATCCATCATGTATTCCAGGCCCGGCCCACAGGCAGGGACTTCATCTGCAGGCAGGCTTTGCAGCCAGATATGACGAATGGCCACTGCGCCACCGCCGATGGCCGCGAGGGCAGTCAGCAGCCCGTAGAGGCGTACCCCGATGCGTTTGGGGCCATGCAGCGAGGCAACCAGCAACACCAGGGCGGCGGCCATGACGCCAACACGCTGGAAAATGCACAGCGGACAGGGTTCGAGGCCGTCTACATGTTGCAGGTACAAGGCACCTGCCATGGCGGCAATACAGCCCAGAAGGGCAAGGAAATTCAGCAGACGAGGAGCAGGAATCACAGCAGACATGGCAAGCTCTATCGAACAGGGGTGGCGGAAGGGTAGGCAAAAGCACCTGTGGCGGCAAGGGTGGAGCGACCACAGGGGTCAGACCGGTGGCAGAGGGTAAGGTTCCTCCCGGGCGTCAGCGTCGGGTGTCTGCCCGCCTGAAGCCGGGTAAGAAAAGGGGGGGGCTGGATCAGGCCTGTTGTGCCTGCTGGTTTTTCAGTCAGGTTGCGGTCGTGCCAGGCATCAATGCCGGCTTCCCAGCCCTGAAACCACCATTCGGCCAGTGGTTCGTCTGCACTATAGGGGCAACGATTACTGTCGCCGCCGCCCATGCCCCACATGCAGCCCTGATTATAGGCTTTCTCGCACTGCTCCCGATTCGGGGTCATGCCATTCTCCCGGTTGATTCCTGTGAGACAGGGGTGCCTCTGCATAACGCCTTGTGTGCTCAGGCTGGAACAGCCAAGGGGCGCGGCCTGAAGCGTGCAAGACGTTATTCAGAAGTACCCTAGCACTGTGGTGCAAATTGCATAGGGATAGAGTGCGCATTTTTGTTGAAAAAGTGCGCAGTCGTGCAACGGTTTGTACCTTTTGTCCGCTTGCCGCTTCCTTGGGGGAAAGGCGTTTCACCACAGGGGGGCACAGAGTCCGCAGAGGCGACCTGAGACAGGTTTTCCTCGGTGACCACTGTGCCCTCTGTGGTATGCGGGCCAGGATGATTTAGCGGAAGTAATCCGCCAGATAGTCGGCGAAAGGCGGCTCGTTCACCGCTTCCCATGCCTTCTGTTCGGTAAGACTTTGCGCGGCCAGGGTTTCCAGGCGCGTGTTGGTGTCGTCACAACGCTGGCGGGACAGGAAGTGGTCGCGGTGGGCCAGGGCCTGGTTCATGGCGAACTGGAAGAAGCTTTGCTCACGGGATTCCAGTTTTTCCATGATCTGGGCAGAGGGTGTGGCATCCGGGGTGCGGACTTTTTCCTGCTGGCGGGCCAGGGCATTGGCGTAGTTGTTGCCGCCGTGGGCGCGATCAAACAGCTCAGCGATAGGCTGCATCTGTTCCAGCTTTTCGCTGGCCCATTCCCCGAAGGAGATGGATTTGCCCCAGTTGTTCAGGGCAATAGAGGTATCGCGGCCGTTGTAGACCACCTGGCGAAGGTTGTCCTTGCTGGCGTTGAGGTCGCACTTCTCCAGAAGGGGCGATTCGCGCAACAGGCAGTAGGTGGCGAACAGATCAAGAAAACGGATTTCCTGCTGATTGATGCCCACCGGCTCGAACGGGTTCAGATCCAGCGCACGGATTTCAATGTATTCAACGCCGCGTTTCTGCAAGGCAGTGGTAGGGCGCTCGCCCTTGTTGATGGTGCGCTTGGGGCGAATCGAGGAGTAGTACTCGTTTTCGATCTGCAGGATGTTGGCATTGAGCTGCTGGTACTGGCCTGCGGCATCCAGCACGCCGATTTTCTCGTAGGCGGGCTCCGGTGTCTTGATGGCATGGGTCAGTGATTGCACATACTCATCGAGGTTGTTGTAGCTGATGGCCAGGGAGGACTGGGCATTGTTCTGGTAGCCCAGATCGCTCATGCGCAGGCTGGTGGCATGGGGCTTGAACAGGGTGTGGTCGAAGGTGTCGAGCTGGTGCTCGCGACCGGCCAGAAACGACTTGCACAGTGCCGGTGAAGCGCCGAACAGGTAGACCAGTAGCCAGGAGTAACGCTGGAAATTGCGGGTCAGATCGAAGTAGCGTCGCGAGATGTACTCCTGCAATGGTGCGCTGTCGCCTTCCAGTACCTGGTTCAGTTTCCAGAACTCTTCCGGGTAGGAAAAGTTGTAGTGGATGCCGGCGATGGTTTGCATCTTGCGGCCATAACGGTGGCCAAGCCCTTCACGGTAGACGGTCTTCATGCGACCCACATTGGAGCTGCCGTATTGCGCCACCGGCACATCATTGTCCTTGCTGATCATGCAAGGCATGGAATTGACCCACAGCACTTCGTCACCGATGTGGCTGTACACATAGCGGTGGAGTTGTTCCAGGAACTCCAGCGGTTTGTGCAGCTCGGTGGTGGCTGGGGTGATGAACTCCAGCAGGGCTTCCGAGTAGTCGGTGGTGATGTAGGGGTGGGTCAGGGCGGAGCCCAGCGCCTGTGGGTGAGGAGTCTGGGCAAGGGTGCCATCGGTGGTAATGCGCAGGCTTTCCTTTTCGATGCCGCGACGAATGCCGGCCAGGGTGGCGGCGGCATCGGAATCCAGCAGGGCTCGGATACGTTGTTCAAGTTTGGCCATAACAGGCAGTTCCGTTCTCGATATCCGGGTGGCACGGGGCGCATTGGGCCCCTGCCTACGGGATTGTGGCCCTACCATGCATGGTCAGGGCGACAATCACCAGCGGTTGGCGGGACTATTTTCCCTTCTTTTCGGCCATGGCATTGGCGAGCAGCTGGCCAAAGGAGCCGGTGCCCTTGTTGCCCTGCGGGTTGCCCTGGCCGCGGTTACCGCCCTGGCGCTGGCCACGGGGGCCATTGTTGCCTTTGCGGGGGGCGCCGCCATTGCGTGCAGGGGTGGCCCCTTTTTCGGCGGGCTGGTCGTCCATGCGCATGGTCAGGCTGATGCGTTTGCGATCCAGGTCCACGTCCATCACCTTGACCTTGACGATGTCGCCGGGCTTCACCACATCGTGGGGATCCTCCACGAACTTGTCGGACAGGGCCGACACGTGCACCAGACCATCCTGATGAACACCGATATCGACAAAGGCGCCGAAGTTGGTCACGTTGGTTACCGTGCCTTCCAGAATCATGGATGGCTTCAGGTCCTTGAGGGTTTCGACCCCTTCCTTGAAGACCGCTGCCTTGAATTCCGGGCGCGGGTCGCGGCCAGGTTTTTCCAGCTCGCTGAGAATGTCGGTCACGGTGGGCAGCCCGAAATTGTCGTCGGTAAAATCCACTGCGTTGACCTTTTTCAGGAAGGGCGCATCGCCGATCAGTTCCTTCAGCGGGCGGCCATGTTTTTCGGCGATCTTTTCGACCACCGGGTAGGCTTCCGGGTGAACGGAAGAGCCATCCAGCGGGTTTGCGCCGTCCATGATACGCAGGAAGCCGGCGGCTTGTTCAAAGGTCTTGTCGCCCAGACGCGGTACCTGTTTCAGATCGACACGGGAGCCAAAGGCGCCGTTCTTTTCCCGGTAGGAGACGATGTTGCCGGCAATGGTGGCATTCAGGCCGGCAATGCGTGCCAGCAGCGGGGCGCTGGCAGTGTTCACGTCTACCCCCACCGAGTTCACACAGTCTTCCACCACGGCGTCCAGCGAGCGGGACAGTTTGACCTGGCTCACGTCGTGCTGGTACTGGCCCACCCCGATGGCTTTCGGGTCGATTTTCACCAGCTCGGCCAGAGGGTCCTGCAGGCGGCGGGCGATGGAGACCGCGCCACGGAAGGAAACGTCCGTCAAGGCCAGCAAGGGCA
>OBIY01000191.1_pt1 | contig 26921 bp, 24 predicted proteins | sample 1519841 | NCBI WGS metagenome assembly OBIY01 (sample SAMN03019774, study PRJEB22545) | beach sand metagenome | biome: beach; feature: sea beach; material: beach sand | place: USA: Municipal Pensacola Beach, FL | collected 2010-07-30 | depth 30-40 cm m
GCGTGATCCAGGTCAAATCAAGTATCCTGAACATTATCGAGGTTGGGAGATTTCGATATGAGTGGCGAAGATTTCGACAACGATTTAAACGATGGTTTTGATTTCGACAATCAGGATGATGAGCGAAATAAGGGCGAGGTGATTTCCTATCGCCAAGTCGATTCTGTCAATAAAAGGCGTTTGCTGGAAGAACGCTTGGCCCAGCGTCAGTTGGAAAAACAGATTAGTGATTACGATTTCGAGTTGCTGTAAATAGGGTAGGGCTCCGACTTTGATCCGCTAGCGCTCAGCTAGCGTTGATCAGTAGCCTGGACGGGCTGGTATCCCCCACTGGCCTGCGCAGGACAGTTCCCCCGCAAAATATAGCTGAGCGGATTGTTGCGAGGGCTTACTTAAGTGCTCTACTCCAAAGCGCTGGACAGCGCTTGGTTCGAAACCTTCCTCCACGTACGGTATCAGATCTGGCTTCCGATGCCTGAGGGCGCATCGTGAGAACCGGCTTTCGGTTCTGGTTTGCGGCATAATAGAGGCTCATTTTCATTGAGTCCCCGCAATTGCCCCCGGAACCCCTGTTAGAACTCCATAACCTGGCATTTGAGCGGGATGATTACGCGCTTTTCTCCGGCGTTTCCGCTGCCCTTGGCGCTGGGGATATCCTTCAAATTACTGGGCCCAACGGCTGTGGTAAAACTACATTGCTTCATATTCTGGCGACGCTTAAGCAAGCGTCGGAAGGTGATGTCCACTGGTGCGGGGAAACCGCTCGGCGCAATAGCGCCTACTTGAATCATACGGTGTTTGTCGGCCATCAATCGGCATTGAAAGCCCAGTTAAGTGCGCGGGAAAACCTGTGTTGGTACGCTCGTCTGTTCGGCGCTGTCGGTTCGCCGGCCGTAGATCAGGCGCTGGACCAACTGAATTTTACCGCCGCCCGGGACCTGCCCTGCCATGCATTGTCGGCGGGCCAACAGCGCCGTGTCGCGCTGGCGGCGTTGGTGCTTAGACAAGCCCGCCTGTGGCTGCTTGACGAACCGCTGACAGCCCTCGATAGTGACGGCGTCCAATTGATTGAGGCGTTGCTCGCACAGCACTTGAGCGCCGGTGGACTGGTGGTGTTTTCCAGTCACCAGGTGCTAGAGCACGTACCGGTGCGGACCCTGGCGCTAGCTGACTTTGCACCCAAGCCCTGGTTCGAGGAGTCTTCCCTTGGTCTCTGAATCCGGGTTTGGCGCCTTGCTGCGCCGGGATCTGCTACTGGCCTTTCGGAGCGGTGGCGAACTGCTTAACCCGCTTGTTTTTTTTGTTATGACCACAAGTCTGGTTCCCCTGGCCATCAGCCCGTCGCCGTTACAACTGGCTGTTATGGCGCCGGGCATGATCTGGATTACCGCGCTTTTGGCGACACTGCTGGCGCTGGATAGTGTCTTTAAAGATGATTTCGACGACGGTTCATTGTTGCCCCTTTTGTTGTGCCCGCAATCACTGTGGCTATCCGTGCTGGCAAAAGTCCTGGTGCACTGGCTGAGAACGGGTTTGCCCATTACCCTTGTGGCGCCCTTGCTGGGTATCATGCTGGCGCTGCCGGAAGCGGGCTTTTTGCCTCTGGTTATTGGTCTGGCCTGCGGCACTGCTTGTTTTAGCCTTATTGGTGCCGTGGGCGCGGCCTTGACCGTGGCTTTGCAGAAGGGCGGGGTGTTACTGTCCCTGATTGTCATACCGCTTTACTTTCCGGTGCTGATTTTTGGCGCCAGCGCCGTACAAAGGGCGGTGGAGGGTTTGCAATACATGCCGGTACTGGCTTTACTGGGTGCGTTTTTTGCTTTCGCACTTTTAACCACCCCTTTCGCCGCGGCGGCGGCATTGCGTGTAGGTGTTAACGGTTAGTTTATGTGGCAATTTTTGAAAATCTGGTACCACCGCCTGGCTTCGCCAAAGTGGTTTTATCACACCAGTGGTCGCTGGTTGCCCTATCTGGCGGCGGTGACAATACTGCTGCTGGTGAGTGGCGCCATTTGGGGGCTGGGTTTTGCCCCTGAGGACGCCCGCCAGGGCAACAGCTATCGGATTATTTATATCCACGTGCCCGTTTCCGTGTTGGCGCTCGTGGGCTACTACCTGATGGCGGTTGCCGGCGCCATTGCCCTGATCTGGAAAATCAAGCTGGCGGATATGGTCATGGTGTCCGCCGCGCCTCTGGGAGCAGTGCTGACTTTTCTCGCCCTGTTGACAGGTTCTATCTGGGGCAAACCCACCTGGGGAACCTACTGGGAGTGGGACGCTCGTATTACTTCCATGCTGGTGTTGCTGTTTCTGTATCTCGGCGTGCTGGCGCTGAGCCGGGCCTTTACTTCTCGCGATACGGCTTACAAAGCCTGTGCCATTCTCAGTCTGGTGGGGACAGTGAACATACCTATCATCTATAAATCGGTGGACTGGTGGTACACTTTGCATCAACCGGCGACGATAAAACTTACCGGCGGTTCTACCATCCATCCGGCTATGTTTAAACCGCTGTTGGTGATGATTATCGGTTTCTATTGTTTTTACGCTCTCGTGCTGATTCTTAATACTCGCGCCGAAATCCTTAGGCGTGAACAGCGCTCCGCATGGGTCAGGGAGCTAATCTAGTTGTGCCGATTTTGCATACAGTGGTGATTAGACGGTGCTAAAGCATGAGTGATCTGGTGTTTCAATTCCCGAACGTCAATGCGTTTTTGGCCATGAATGGTCACGGTGTTTACGTCTGGAGCGCTTACGGCATAAGTGCGCTAGTGCTGCTAAGCGTGGCGCTGGCGCCGGTAAGGCGGCGACGTAAATTATTGGCTGCGATGGCAAGTCGTTTGAAACACGAAACCGGCAATGGAACTCCGTGAATGAACAAAGCCCGAAAACAGCGCCTGCTGTTAGTGATTTTTATCGTGGTGGTTGCTTCTCTTGGCGTCGGCCTGGTGCTCTATGCCCTGCGCGACAATATCAACCTGTTTTACAGCCCCTTACAGGTTCAGTCCGGCGAAGCGCCCTTTGATACTCGTATACGCGTCGGTGGTGAAGTAGTTACTGGGTCTTTTTCACGGGCCAGTGATTCTCTGATCGCCACTTTTGCCGTCACCGATGGTGCGGCCCAAGTGCCGGTGCAATATCAGGGCATCTTGCCGGACTTATTTGCCGAAGGCGAAGATGCGGTGGCCGTGGGACGATGGAGCCGTGAGGGTGTTTTCGAGGCTGAAGAGGTTATGGCTAAGCACGACGAGGAGTATACCCCGCCCGAAGTGGCCGAAGCCCGGGAGCAGGCCGAGAAAGTCAAGGCCGGTGCCGATCAATCGAAACGCCCCGATAATTGAGTAGCTGTTGAGTCAACCATGATTGCCGAACTGGGACATTTCACACTGATTCTGGCGCTGTGCCTGGCCCTGGCCCAGGCTGTGGTGCCCCTGTTTGGCGCGGCACTGAACAATCGGCTGTGGATGACGACGGCGCGCAGTACTGCCTGTGGGCAGTTCGTTTTTGTCGCTATCAGTTTTATCTGCCTGACGCTGCTGTTTATAAACGACGATTTTAGCGTCCGTTATGTCGCCGACAACTCCAACAGCTTGCTGCCGATATATTACAAGATTAGCGCTGTATGGGCGGCCCACGAGGGTTCGTTGTTACTGTGGGTGTTGATTCTGGCGGGCTGGACCCTGGCAGTGGCTTTGTTCAGCCGCACCCTGCCTCTGGATATGGTCGCCCGTGTTCTTGGTGTGTTGGGTCTGGTCTCTATCGGTTTCTATTTGTTTGTACTGCTCACCTCAAATCCCTTCGAGCGCTTGTTGCCTTTTTCGCCTCCCGACGGCAGTGATTTAAACCCCTTGTTGCAGGATGTGGGACTAATCATCCATCCGCCCATTCTCTATATGGGTTATGTGGGTTTTTCGGTGGCATTTGCGTTTGCCCTGGCGGCACTGATGAGTGGGCGAATGGACGCGGCCTGGGCACGTTGGACCCGTCCCTGGACCAACGCCGCCTGGGTGTTTCTAACTCTGGGTATCGCTCTGGGCAGCTGGTGGGCCTATTACGAGCTGGGCTGGGGTGGCTGGTGGTTCTGGGATCCAGTGGAAAACGCTTCTTTTATGCCTTGGCTGGCGGGGACGGCCTTGATGCACAGCCTCTCGGTGGCTGAAAAGCGGGGTCTGTTTCGCAGTTGGACCCTGTTGCTGGCCATCCTGTCCTTTTCCCTGAGTCTGCTGGGAACTTTTCTGGTGCGCTCGGGCGTGTTGACCTCGGTACATGCTTTTGCTTCGGACCCCGAAAGGGGGGTGTTTATCCTGATTTTTCTGGCGCTGGTGATCGGCGGCTCGTTGTTGTTGTTTGCCCTGCGTGGCTCCGTGGTTGCCCGTAGCGCCAGTTTTGACTGGTGCTCCCGGGAAGCGTTTTTGCTCGGTAACAATGTGCTGTTGATAATCGCCATGGCCATCATCCTGCTGGGCACCCTTTATCCCCTGGTTGCCGACATGGCAGGCTGGGGGAAAATCTCCGTTGGGCCACCATATTTCAATCTGTTTTTTGTGCCGCTGGCATTGATGTTGGCGTTGTTGATGGCGCCGGGCGCGGTTATGCGCTGGAAGACCAATGAGCTTAGTGACCTTGCTAATAAAGGGCTGCTTATGGTGATCGCCAGCCTGACGCTGGCTGCCCTGACACTGCTGATTGCGCCCGTTGGTTTTAAAGTGATGCCCTGGCTGGCACTGAGTACAGCTTACTGGGTAGGACTATGGACGTTAAATGACTGGTGGCAAAAGAGCGAATCTGGCCGGGGCCGCTGGGCCGGCGCCCGGCGCCTACGTGGGAGTTATTACGGCATGCAGTGTGCCCATCTGGGCGTGGCGGTGGCGATCATTGGCGTGGCCTTGACCAGCTATTACAGCGAGGAGCATGACCTTCGCCTTGGGCCCGGAGAGTCGACGTCTATCGGGGCTTACCGGTTTGCTTTTCATGGCGTTATAGATGTCGCCGGGCCAAATTACATTGCCCGACGGGGACATATCGAAGTTTTTCGCGAAGATAAATCACTCCTCGACTTGCACCCGGAAAAACGCCATTACACGGTCGGTGGTCAGGTTATGACCGAGGCTGATATCGATGGCGGTTTGTTTCGTGATATCTACGCGGCCCTGGGAGAGGACCTGAAAACTGAGGGCGCCTGGTCTCTGCGTATCTATGTTAAACCCTTCGTTCGCTGGATCTGGCTTGGCGCACTGCTAATGTCCCTGGGCGGCATACTGGCGATGCTGGATAAGAGATACCGGCGCCTGAACCGCGCGTCTGTTGGCGCCGGGCGATCAACCCGAGGAGCAGTGCTTGGCGCGGATTAAACTGTTTATTCCCCTGTTTATATTTTTGGTGCTGGCGGTTCTGCTGTACTGGGGTTTGGGGCGGGACCCCAGCGCCATGCCCTCGGCGTTGGTGGGCAAATCGGTGCCGGCTTTCAAGCTGCCGGCCCTGGCGGATGAAACCAGTATGCTGGATGCGTCCCTGTTTCAGGGACAGGTGAGCCTGCTCAATGTCTGGGCTACCTGGTGCCCGTCGTGCCGGGTGGAGCATCCCTTTTTAATGGAACTGGCGAAACAGGGTGTGCCCATTATCGGTCTCGACTACAAGGATGAGCGGGACAAGGCCCTAGCCTGGCTGGCGGATTATGGTGACCCCTACAAACAGGTAATTTTCGATCCCCAGGGTACCCTGGGGCTGGATCTGGGGGTTTTCGGCGCCCCGGAAACCTATCTGGTGGATGCCGAGGGAAGGATTCATTTCAAGCGGGTGGGGGTCGTCGATGCCCGGGTTTGGGAGCAGGATTTTGCTCCACGCTATCAGGCCTTACTTGATGGTGAAACCCCGGTTGCTGACCCGAATGATCGGTGAGAGAGCACTTGATTAAAACTCGCAAAAGCGTTGCTCGGGGATTGCTAACCGTTGTCCTGCTGGCCGGGAGTGTTGTGGCTCTTGCCGCCATTGAACTTAACCGCTTGTCCACGCCCGAACTGTCGTCCCGTTACAAACAACTGATCCAGGAATACCGCTGCCCCAAATGCCAGAACCAGAATCTGGCTGACTCGGATTCGCCAATTTCCATCGATTTGCGTCGGGAAATCCGGCGCATGCTCGAAGAGGGCAAAAGCGATCGGGAGATCAGCGATTATCTGGTGGCCCGCTACGGCGAATTCGTGCTGTATCGTCCACGTCTGCAACATTCAACCTACTTGTTGTGGCTGGGGCCCTTACTGCTGTTATTGATCGGCGCGGTTATCGTGGTGCTGGTTATCCGACGTCAGGCCAGACCGATTCAGGCTCAGGAGGAGATAAGCCAGGCCGCTCTTAATCCTGCCGAGAAGGCGCGACTGCAGGATTTGCTGGCTGAGCCCAATGCTTCGGCGAGTATTGCCAAAGGCGATAACGCCAGCCAATATGGGAGTGATTCATCACCATGACCGAATGGCTTGTGGCGGCGGCTCTATTGTTGATGGCCGCACTGTTTATCACCTTCCGTCAGTGGTTTCCCGGCCGCGGGGCGAGCGAGCAGGATCAGCGCGTTGATATGAACCGTCAGCTATTTCAGGAACGGCTGGCGGAGCTGGAAGTGACTGATGGTAGCGGTGAGCCGACAGCGGATTCCCTGGTGATAGAAACCCAGCGGCAGTTTCTTGCCGATCAAAGCGAAAAGATAGTAAAAGAGCCCGGTGTCAGTACCGGCGGTGGCATGATATTGATGCTGTTTACTGGCGCTTTGCTGGTGCTGGCGCTGGTGCTCTATGCCCGCCTAGGGGCCTTGCCTGATGAGCATATCCGCGGCCTTTTGCAACAGCCGGGAAGCAGCACGTCGGCTCTGCGTGATGCGCTGGATCAGCGGCTGGAGCAAAAAAGCGATAACATTTATTACTGGTTGTTGCTGGCGCGGATGGAGGTGGCCGAGGAGAACCTTGCCGAAGCGGAGCAGGCCTACCGGCACGCGCGCAAGCTGGCGCCCGATGATGCTACCGTCGCGGCGGAACTGGCCCAGACGTTGTTTATGAAGACGGGGCAGCAGGTGAATGGGGAGATTGAATCGTTGGTGATCCACGCTCTTAAGGCCGAGCCGGATAATAGCCTGGCGCTTGAGCTGGCTGGCATCGTTTCCTATGCCAGCGGGGATTATCCGCGGGCGTTGATCTTCTGGCAGCGGGCGGTGGATCTGGCGCCACCGGGTTCGGTCACTGCCGAGGCATTGCAGGCTGGAATAGATCGTATTCGAAGCCTGCGAGGAAAAGGCTCCCTTGGGGCGGAGGCGGGTAACACCGGGATCTTGGAACCCTTATTAAAAGTTCAGGTTGAACTGGACGAGAGCCTTGCTGGGGCTGGCGGGCTACCCGGGGACGCCACGGTTTTTATTTATATCCGGGAATGGCAGGGTGCGTCCATGCCCCTGGCCGCGCAGCGTTTCACCGTGGCCCAGTTGCCTCTGATGGTGACTTTTAGCGATGCAATGTCGCTCTCGGCGGCGCGCAAGCTGTCTTCAGTGGCTCAATGGGAAGTGGTTGCGCGGGTGGCGGTTGGCGGCCAGTTGCAGGCCAGCGCCGGTGATCTGGAGGGCCGGACTGGCCCGGTTTCTAACGATTTCGGAAAGGTAGTTGAGCTTATAATCGATAGCCGCCTGCCCTGAGTTTATGGGATAAGAGTAGTAGTGAAATTTGACTGCCTGTATTTCAGATTCGCGGGCGGGATACGTAGAATGGCCAAATTAGGCGGTTCAAAAATGAACGGAAGAAGGACTGGAAAGTAGCGAAAGCATGTCGATAAACGTCAAACACGAAAGCCGCGAGGCCTATAAAAAAAGCCATACCCCGGACAAAATTGCCGATCGGCTGGAGGCCGGGCCTGGCTCCGTCTATCTCAAGGACTTTGTCTACGGCGCCGTTGATGGCGCGGTAACTACTTTTGCCATTGTTGCTGGCGTCGCAGGAGCCGGGCTCTCGGCCGGTGTGATTATCGTGCTGGGTTTTGCCAACCTGCTGGCCGATGGCTTCAGCATGGCGGTGAGTAATTATCTGGGTACACGGGCAGAAAACCAGCTTCGGGAGCAGACCCGAGCCCGGGAGCTGGACGAGATAAAAAAATGGCCGGAAGGTGAACGAGAGGAAATTCGACAGATTTATCTCGGAAAGGGCTTTGATGGTGAATTACTGGATCAGGTGGTGGAGGTAATCACTTCCGACGCCGAGCGCTGGGTCGATACCATGCTCCAGGAAGAACACGGCATGGCCCTGCAGGATCATGATGCCGGGAAGGCCGGGTTGGCAACATTTGTGTCTTTTGGCCTGGTTGGTTTGATTCCTTTATTACCTTATCTGCTTAACTGGATAATGCCTGGATCCGTTGCCAGCACCTTTTTTTGGAGCTCGGTGCTTACTGGGATCGCTTTTTTCTGGGTCGGCGCCTTGAAAGCCCGGTTCGTTAATCAAGGCTGGCCGGTAGGTGGTATCGAGACTGTGGCCGTGGGTGGTTTGGCGGCGGCCATGGCTTATTACATTGGCGTGCTGCTTAAGGGCCTGGTCTAGGCGGACTGGCGCAAAATGAAATCCGATCGGCGCTTGGAACCATGTAGTCTTGCCCAAGGGTGTGTGGTTTTTGGTGCGTACAATGGACGAGCCGGTTAAGTATTGGCAGCGTTATCAAACCTGGAACGAGGCCGAGCAGGCCTGGGATAAACGGGCGGCACGGCTACAAACTGAACACCCGTTGCGTACTTTCAAGGTCAACCCCAGGCTGCCAGGCGTTCGCCGCCACACCCGCAAGCACCTGACCTGGAAGACGCTGTCCTACCTACAGCGCCACGACTACAGCGGCAAGCTGGGCCGCTGTTTCTGGCGGCGTCCTCTTAAGCATGACTGGGGTCTGATTCGCTCCCTGGCCAGCAAACAGCTCTATTGCAGTGACGGCGATCTGTTTTTCTACCGGTTCGGTTGTCTGGAAGACGTTAAATCGCGCCTGATCAGCCCGAACGTGCTACTGGTGATCGGTTTCTCCTACTGCCACAAACCCTTTGAATGCCCCGCGGGCCGTTTTACCGATGCCTGCGTCCGCGACCTGGACAGCCCAGTGTGCGGACAGTGCTTTATCGGCAAATGTGTTCACGCCTTGCCCGATGCGCGGGTGGAGCCTCTGTTTATCACCACCGTGCACTACATCGGTGAGAAGATGATCGAGGCTCACGATCGCTGGCCAGACCGGGAGATACTGTTCCTTATTACTGCTTGTGAACTAACTCTGGAAATGTTTGGCAAATTGGGCCATGCGGTCGGCTTTCAAGGGGTGGGGGTGCGCTTGGGCGGACAAATTTGTAACACCATGCCTGCTTTTAAGGCCTCTGAACGGGGCTTGAAACCGGGTATGGCTGTGGTTAATGATGATGCCCAGGCCGATATGATGGCTTTGATCAGAGCCTTTGCCGACAGCGTTGTATCTGATTCCCGCACGGTAAGCCTGGCGTCCACGCCCCCGAACCGGCGGGATCATATAATCGCCAGTGATCGTCGAGGTTGAATGTCGATAGTCGAGCGCTCAGGCCTTCGACGCGGGACTTTGAAATTCCACCACCAGATCGTCGGATAGGGTTTCCAACGCCGATTGAAGTCGCTCGGTATCGAAGCTTGGTGGTAGCTGAATTTGCGCTTCCAGTCTGAACAACGCCTCGCCGGACATGGGTGCGTTTTCGCACCAGGTGTTCAGCTGTTCAATATTGACCTTGTGATCCGCAAGTATGCCACTCACCTCACCAACGATGCCTGGCCGATCATTACCCGTCAACAAAATATCCAGACACTGCCCCAGGGGGGTGCTTGGGGCCGTTGCGGCCTCGACGGTGATTCGCAATCCATCCTGTTCTAGGTGCTTGAGCGCCGCCAGCAAGCCATCGCGGTGACGGTCGGCGACGTCGACCAGCAAAATACCGGTGAATTTTCCCGCCAGGTGGGCCATGCTGCTTTCCAGCCAGTTGCCGTGGTGTCGCCTGATGGTGTTGGCCAGATTGTCGATAACGCCAGGGCGGTCATCGGTGATAATAGTCAGGACAAGCTGGTGGTGCATGACAGTGGTGAAAGAGAGTGAGGGTAAACCATTATGCAACAAAAGGCCGGGCTGACAAGGTGTGGCTGGTAGCCCTTGGAAGAGCATCAATATGGCTGATTTTTCAGCAGTTTGGTGACTAGAAAGTCGGATATAGTCATTGTATGTTGGCTCTCGGGAATTTATCCTGCGCGGCTATCTTCTGCTCCTCTGGTAATGCCGCACACCGCTTTTAGCTCACAGATAAAGAGGCCCATTCAATGGATTTTAACCTTTCCCAGGAACAAACCATGATTTACCAGTATGGCGAGAGTCTGGCAAAGACTTACGACCGTGCCTACTGGATGGAAAATGCCGAAGTCCGGCGTTTTCCCGAAGAAATGTACGCCCAGATTGCCGCCGATGGTTTCCTGGGCATGATGGTTCCTGAAGCCTACGGAGGCTCTGGTCTTGGGATGATGGAGATGTTGCTGTTTCAGGAGGGCATCGCCAATGAAGGCGTGCCCCTGTTAAGCCTGGTGGTCGGCGCATGCATGTCCATGTCGGTGATCGGCGAGCATGGCAGTGAGCAACAAAAACAGAAATACCTGCCGGCTGCCTGTTCCGGCGACAGCCGTTTTTGCTTTGCAATAACAGAGCCTGATGCGGGTACCAACAGCATTCGCATTTCCACCATTGGCAAGCCGACCAGCGATGGGCGCTTTAAACTGACAGGGCGTAAAACCTATATCACCGATGCGGCAGAGTCCGACTATGCTCTGGTGGTTGCTCGCACCACCCCCCATACAGAAGTAAAGCGCAAAACCGATGGCTTTACCCTGTTTATCGTCGATACCAAAGCTCCTGGTATTGAGATGCACCCCATCCCGGTGAGCATTCCTCTACCCGAGGTTCAGTATCAGGTGTTTTTTGACGACGTGGATCTTGGCCCCGAGCATGTGGTGGGCGAGGTTGGCCGGGGTTTCGATATTTTGTTCGAGTCACTCAACCCGGAGCGCATTCTTGGCGGCGCCGTGTGTACCGGCATTGGTCGCTATGCCATGAAAAAGGCGGTTGAGTACGCCAATGATCGGACTGTTTTTGAGGGTCCGATTGGTGCTTATCAGGCCCTGCAACACCCTCTGGCGCGGGCCAAAACCGAGGTGGAGATGGCTTCGCTGCTGGCGCGCAAGGCCGCCTGGTTGTTTGACAATGGTCAACCTTGCGGCGGTGAAGCCAATATGGCCAAGCTCGCCGCATCGGAAGCCGGAGTCAAAGCAGTGGATGCCTCTCTGCAATGCTTTGGTGGTAATGGTTTTACCAAGGAATATGGCATTTTCGATCTCTATCCTTTGGTGCGCCTGACCAAAACCGCACCCATTAACAACGAAATGATCCACAACTATATTGCCGAACACGTGATGGGATTGCCGCGCTCGTATTAAAAAGAGCGAAAGCACCAGACAAGTTAATCAGCACCGTTAACCAACGAGGAAATAAACGATGGACTTTTCTCTTAGCGAAGAGCAACGGATGATTTATGAATACGGTCAAAACCTGGCCAAAACCTATGACCGAGAATACTGGATGGACCATGCCGATCGGGCGGAGTTTCCCGAGGAGATGTACCAGCAGGTAGCCCAGGATGGTTTCGTCGGCGTCATGGTGCCCGAGGCCTACGGTGGCGCCGGCCTGGGTATGATGGAAATGGGCCTGCTCAATGAAGGTCTGGCGGAAGCGGGTATCCCGCTGTTGAGTCTGGTCATTGGCGCCACCATGGGGTTGAGCCTGATCGCCCGTTTCGGCACCGAGGAGCAAAAACAGAAATACCTGCCCGATGCCTGCTCCGGTAAAATCCGTTTTTGTTTTGCCATTACCGAGCCTAACGCCGGCACCAATACTATTAAAACCGCCACCACCGCGACACCAGCGGGTGAGGGACGTTTCAAGATTAACGGTGGCAAGACCTATATTACCGATGCCGGTGATGCGGACTACATGGTGGTAGTTACGCGTACCACGCCCCATGACCAGGTTAAAAAAAGCACCGACGGGTTTAGTTTGTTTATCGTTGATACCAAGGCCAAGGGTATTGAGATGCACCCGATTCCCATCAGCGTAAAGATTCCCGAGACCCAGTACCAGGTCTTTTTCGATGACGTGGAGGTCAGCGAAGCCGATGCGCTGGGTGGCGTGGACACGGGGTTTCGTGTGTTGTTTGAAGCGATTAACCCGGAGCGTATTCTGGTGGGCTTTATCTGCGCCGGACTGGGACGCTTTGCCATGGAGAAGGCGGTTGAATACGCCAATGAGCGTACGGTATTTAATGGCCCCATCGGTGCTTATCAGGCGTTGCAGCACCCCTTGGCCAGGGCCAAGACCGAAATTGAAATGGCGGCGCTGATGTCCCGCAAGGCGGCCTGGTTGTTTGATAGGGAGGAACCCTGTGGCGCCGAGTCCAACATGGCAAAGTTTGCCGCGGCCGAGGCAGCCTGCCACGCGGTGGATGCTTCCCTGCAATGTTTTGGTGGTAACGGTTTCACCCGGGAATACGGTATTTTCGACATCTACCCCATGGCACGGCTGCTTAAAACCATCCCGCTTAATAACGAGATGGTGCTTAATTACGTGGCTGAATATGTACTGGGCTTACCCCGTTCCTATTAATGGGCATTTTTCCGCTGTTTAGCAGGATCAGCCTTAATTCATTCAAGCGTTTTTGTGGAGAATTGCTCGATGGACTTTAGTTTTTCCGACGAACATAAAATGATTTACGAGTACGGCGATAGTCTGGCTAAAACCTATGATCGCAAGTACTGGATGGAATGCGCCGAACGTCGCGCCTTTCCGAAAGAGTTGTACCAGCAGAGTGCTCAGGACGGTTTTGTGGGCACCATGGTTCCGGAGGAATTCGGTGGTGCGGGATTGGGCATGTTGGAAATGGAATTGTTTACCGAGGGCCTGGCCAACAACGGTATACCACTGCTGACCTACGTTGTGGGTTCGGTGATGTCGTTGGGGCCTATCGGTGACCACGGTACCGAAGAGCAAAAGCAACGCTATCTGCCCGATGCCTGCGTTGGAAAAACCCGATTTTGCTTTGCCATTACCGAGCCCAATGCTGGCACCAACACCATGCGCGCCACAACGATTGCCACGAAGCAAGCCGATGGCCGCTTTAAGCTCAATGGCGCCAAAACCTTTATTACCGACTTTGTCGAATCCGATTACGCTCTGGTGGTGAGCCGAACCACACCTCTGGAAGAGGCGGCTAAAAAAACCGATGGCTTTACTCTGTTTATCGTCGATACCAAGGCCAAGGGCATTGAAGCCCATCCGATACCAGTCAGTGTGGCGTTACCGGAGATGCAATATCAGGTGTTTTTTGACGATGTGGATCTCGGCCCCGAGGATGTTCTCGGTGAAGTGGACAAGGGCTTTCACATTCTGTTTGAGTGCCTCAATCCCGAACGTATTATGGTAGGTGCCATTGGTGCGGGGTTGGGGCGTTTTGCCATGAAGCAGGCGGTGGAATATGCCAATGAACGCACGGTATTTAACGGCCCCATCGGCGCTTACCAGGCCCTCCAACATCCCCTGGCCCGAGCCAAAACCGAAATTGAAATGGCTTCCTTGATGACGAGAAAGGCATCGTGGATGTTTGACCAGCGCCTGCCCTGTGGGGAGGAGGCTAACATGGCCAAGCTGGCGGCTTCGACGGCTTCGGTCCACGCGGTGGACGCCTCCCTACAATGCTTCGGCGGTAACGGCTTTACCAAGGAATACGGTATTTTCGATATCTACCCCATGGTGCGTTTGTTCAAGACCGCTCCGTTGAATAACGAAATGGTGCTCAACTATATTGGTGAGCACGTTATGGGCCTGCCTCGTTCCTACTGATTGTGAGGCACCGTTATAGCTTGAAGGGCGGGTTAAACCCGCCCTGATTGTTAGTAGTGTTCACGAATGTGGACGTCAAATTTTTTAATCGTAGTTTTAAAAAGAGGATTGAATGGATTTTTCACTGAGTGAAGAACAGAACATGATCTATGGCTATGGCGAAAGCCTGGTCAAAACTTATGACCGCAAATACTGGATGGACTGTGCTGATGCCCAGCGTTTTCCCCAGGAAATGTACGAGCAGGTGGCCAGCGATGGGTTTGTCGGCACCATGGTGCCCGAGGCCTATGGCGGCGCCGGCCTTGGTTTGCTGGAGATGGAATTATTTTTGGAAGGTTTGTCCGACCAGGGTATACCCCTGTTGAGCCTGGTAATCGGTGCGACCATGTCCATGGCGCCGATTGGTGATCACGGCACCGAAGAGCAGAAACAGCGCTATTTGCCGGATGCCTGTAGCGGTAAAACGCGGTTTTGTTTTGCCATTACCGAGCCAGGTGCCGGGACCAATACGATTAAGGCAACGACCATTGCCAAGGAAACCAGCGATGGTCGCTATAAACTCAACGGCGCAAAAACCTTTATCACCGATTTTGTGGAATCGGATTACGCATTGGTAGTGGCTCGCACCACGCCCCACACTGAGGTGAAGCGTAAAACCGACGGCTTTACTTTGTTTATTGTTGATACCAAGGCGCCGGGGATTGAAGCCCACCCCATCCCGGTAAGCATCCCCATTCCCGAAGTGCAGTATCAGGTATTTTTCGATGATGTTGAGCTGGGTCCGGAGCACGTGCTTGGCGAGGTCGGTAAGGGCTTTGACATCCTGTTTGAATCCCTTAACCCGGAACGGATTCTGGTAGGAGCGATTTGCGTGGGTGTTGGCCGTTATGCCATGAACAAAGCAGTGGAATATGCCAACGAACGCACAGTCTTTAAAGGCCCTATTGGCGCTTATCAGGCCCTGCAACACCCTCTGGCCCGCGCCAAAACCGAAATTGAACTGTCTTCCTTGATGAGCCGTAAGGCTGCCTGGTTATTTGATCGTCGCCAACCCTGTGGCGGCGAATCGAACATGGCGAAATACGCCGCGGCCGAGGCTGCACTCCACGCGGTGGATGCATCTTTGCAGTGTTTTGGTGGCAACGGCTTTACCAGGGAATACGGTATTTTCGATATTTACCCCATGGTGCGCCTATTCAAGACTGCGCCACTCAATAGCGAGATGATTCTTAACTTTATTGGCGAGCACGTGCTTGGTATGCCGCGCTCCTACTAGGGCGTGCAACATTAACCCGGTTTTTTTAAACACGTAACTCCAGAGCAAAGAGACACAATGATGGATTTCAATATCAGCGAAGAACAGCAAATGATCTACGAGTACGGGACGAATCTCGCTAAGGATTTTCCCCGTGAGTACTGGGTCGATTGTGCCGAAAAGCGGGAATTTCCCGAGGCCATGTACAAAAAAGTCGCCGAGGACGGTTTCGTCGGCATTATGGTGCCCGAGGAGTGGGGTGGTGCTGGTCTCGGTATGCTGGAAATGGTGCTATTTCAGGAAGGTTTATCCAACGTCGGCATTCCGCTGCTGAGCCTGGTGGTGGGTGCGACCATGTCCCTGTCGCCCATTGGCGATCACGGTACCGAAGAGCAGAAAAAGAAATACCTGCCCGCCGGTTGCGCTGGCGATATTCGTTTTTGCTTTGCTATCACCGAGCCCGATGCCGGCACCAACACCATGCGCGCCACCACGATGATCAAGGAAGATGGAAAGGGTGGTTACAAGCTCAATGGCCGCAAGACCTTTATTACTGATGCCGTTGGTTCGGATTACATGCTGGTGGTCACTCGTAATATCGCTCACACCGAAGTGGAGCGCAAAACCGATGGTTTCACCATTGCCATTGTCGACACCAAGGCGCCGGGCGTGGAAATGCATCCCATCGACGTGAGCATCCCCATCCCCGAGTGGCAATACCAGGTGTTTTTTGATGATGTGCAGATCGGTCCCGAGGACATTCTCGGCGAAGTAGGCAAGGGTTTTGAAATTCTGTTCGAGTCCCTTAACCCGGAGCGGATTATCCTCGCCGCCGTCGCCAATGGTTTGGGCCGTTACGCCATGGAAAAAGCCGTGGAATATGCCAACGAGCGAGTGGTTTTTAACGGCCCTATTGGCGCTTATCAAGCCCTGCAACATCCCCTGGCCCGGGCCAAGACCGAGGTGGAGATGGCCTCGCTGATGACCCGTAAAGCCGCCTGGTTGTTCGATCGGCGTGAGCAATGTGGTGCCGAAGCCAATATGGCCAAGTTCGCCGCCGCCGAAGGCGCCATGCACGCCATCGATGCCTCCCTACAGTGTTTTGGTGGTAACGGTTTTACCAAGGAATACGGTATATTTGATCTGTATCCGGTAGCCCGCCTGCTCAAAACCGCGCCGATTAACAGCGAGATGATCCTGAACTTTATTGCTGAGCATGTGATGGGGCTGCCCCGTTCCTACTAAGCTTTAAGCCCAGGCCAGATTGCCCCGGGAGCCCGTCATGGATTTCGCGCTCAGCCACGAACAGCAAATGATTTACGAGTACGGTGGCAACCTGCTCAAGCAGTTCGGGCGGGAGTACTGGCTGGAATGCGCGGAGAAAAGGGAGTTCCCGACCCTGATGTACCAGCAGGTCGCTAAGGATGGCTTTGTCGGCATCATGGTGCCGGAAGAGGATGGCGGCGCTGGCCTGGGCATGCTGGAAATGGTGCTCCTGCAGGAGGGTCTGGCGGACAAGGGCATCCCCCTGCAGAGTCTGGTGGTGGGCGCCACCATGTCTTTGGGGCCCATCGGTGAGCACGGCACGCCTGAGCAAAAACGAAAATATCTGCCGGCCGGTTGCGCTGGCGATATTCGTTTTTGCTTTGCCATCACCGAACCCGATGCCGGCACCAACACCATCCGCGCCAGTACCATGCTCAGGGAAGACGGTAAGGGCGGCTACAAATTAACTGGCCAGAAGACCTTCATCACCGATGCGGCCGATGCCGACTATATGTTGGTAGTGGCTCGCAATATCGCCCATACGGAAGTCAAACGTAAAACCGATGGCTTCACCATCGCGATTGTCGATACCAAAGCCCTGGGTATCGAGATGCATCCCATTGATTTGAGCATTCCCCTGCCGGAGAAGCAGTACCAGATCTTTTTCGATGACGTGGGTGTGGCGGCCACTGATATTCTCGGCGAAGTGGGCAAAGGTTTTGATATTTTATTTGAATCCCTGAACCCGGAAAGACTAATTCTGGCGGCTATGTGCTGTGGCATGGGGCGCTATGCCCTGGACCGCGCCGTGGAATACGCCAACGAACGGGTCGTGTTTAACGGGCCTATTGGTGCTTATCAAGCCCTGCAACATCCCCTGGCCCGAAGCAAAACCGAAATCGAGATGGCCTCGTTGATGACCCGTAAGGGTGCCTGCCTGTTTGATAATCGACTGCCCTGTGGCGAGGAAGCCAATATGGCCAAGCTGGGCGCTTCGACCGCGGCGGTTAATGCCATCGATGCCTCTCTGCAGTGCTTTGGTGGCAATGGCTTCACGCGGGAGTATGGTATTTTTGATCTCTATCCCTTTGCTCGTCTGTTAAAAGTAGCGCCACTGAATAATGAAATGGTGCTTAACAATATCGCCGAGCGGGGTATGGGGTTGCCCCGATCCTACTAGCCTCCCTGCGACAGTCGCTACGCCCTATTAAAGTAGGCCTCACAGGTGTAGGCTCGCATTATTAACGCTGCGAGTCGGAACCTGGATATATTTCGTTAAACCTTGTCCGCATCGTAAACTGGCCGATAATACATCAGGGAACAATAGCCCATGGATTTTCAAATCACCGACGAACAGCGGATGATTTATGAGTACGGCAAAAGCCTGGTCAAGAAATTCGACCGCAAGTACTGGGTGGAAAAAGCCCGTCAGCATGCTTTTCCCGCCGAGATGTACCAGCAAGCGGCGGATGACGGGTTTGTTGGTTTAATGGTCGCCGAGGAATATGGTGGTGCGGGTTTGGGCATGTTGGAGATGGCCCTGTTGCAGGAAGGGCTGTCCAACGAGGGTATTCCTCTGTTGAGTCTGATCGTCGGCGCCACCATGTCCATGGGGTTGATATCCGACCACGGTACGGAAGAGCAAAAACAGCAATACCTGCCGGGCGCCTGCCGTGGCGAAAACCGTTTTTGCTTCGCGGTCACCGAAGCCGACGCCGGCACCAATACCATTAATGTCACCAGCTTGACTCGCTCGGCAAAAAAACCCGGCCGCTACACGCTCAATGGCAGAAAAACTTTTATTACCGATGCCGAATGCGCTGAGTACATGATTGTGGTCACTCGCAGTACCGCCCTCAAGGATGTGCAGCGAAAAACCGATGGCTTCACCCTGGTATTAGTGGATACCAAGGCCAAAGGGATCTCGGTACACCCCATTGATATCAGCATCGAAGTGCCGGAAGACAAATATATGGTGTTCTTCGATGATGTGGATGTCGGCCCGGAAAACATTATCGGTGAGCTGGATCGGGGTTTTGAAATCCTGTTCGAGTCCCTGAATCCCGAACGCATTATTATCAGCGCAGTGTGCACTGGGCTGGGGCGTTATGCCCTGGACAGGGCAGTGGAATACGCCAATGACCGCGTTGTATTTAATGGTCCGATCGGCGCCTACCAGGCCCTGCAACACCCCCTGGCGCGCGCAAAAACCGATGTTGAACTGGCCTCCTTGATGATGCGCAAGGCCGCCTGGCTGTTCGACCGGGGCGAACCCTGCGGTACCGAATCCAATATGGCGAAATATGCTTCTTCGGAAGCTGGGATTTTAGCCGTGGATTCTGCCCTGCAGTGTTTTGGTGGCAATGGTTTTACCAAGGAATATGGCATCTTCGATATCTATCCCGTGGTGCGCCTGTTTCGCACCGCGCCCCTCAATAGTGAGATGGTATTGAATTATATTGCGGAACGCGAATTGGGTTTGCCGCGATCCTATTGATCGGAGCGATTAAAAAAAGCCAAGCTGTTTATTGATGACAAAAAGCTTAAACAAAACGATACCATCTTTTCTTGTCAAAGCATTCGTGGCGGTTTTGAGCGCTGTGCGATGAAGCAATAGGCTGGAATAACGCGAGATATTTTGATTTGCCTGCCTAGAGCGCATTACTAATGATGTTTTTACGGTTTTAGCGCGATGTGGTTTTGTGGTTTGGCGTTGAGTCATAGCCTGAACCCAGGCAATTTGAATTGCGCTCGAGCAACAGGCACTCCATCACTAAAATTAAACCCTCGTTGCTGATCCTCACTGGGGCTTTCGATCAGCCCATATTCCCGGGTGAGTGTCTTCATGCTCGGGTTATCTCTGTATCCGCTATCGGTTATCGGGGCAGTTGGGTTTCGCTCCCCGAGGGTGTTTAGAATGGCACATCAATTGCAATAAATTTCGATAGTTAGATGGTGACTAAATCAAATCCGTAGACCGGACTTGCTGCTATAGTAAGCGCACTTCAAGGAGCTAAAAAAGGTGTTGGCGGCCCATGCCTATTATTGACTGGAAAAATTACGATGCTGGTGAATTTTACGATGAGCTGATTAGGTCCTCGGGGCGGGCTCGGGCGCCAGGTGGTCATCTTGCACGCTGGTTGCGCTCATTAAGCAATGAGCAGCTACAGGCTAGAAAAGTCGAGGCCGAACTTGCCATTATTGACAAGGGGGTCACTTTTACCGTGTACAGCGATGGTGAAAATATCGATCGCGCCTGGCCCTTCGATATTATTCCCAGAATCATTTCGGTCAAAGAATGGCAGGGTGTGGAGGCTGGGCTGAAACAGCGTTTGAAGGCGCTAAATCTCTTTATCGATGACCTCTACCACGATCAAAAAGTTGTCAAGGATGGGGTGGTGCCCGAATCCCTGGTGGCCGCGTCGAAGGGGTTTCGCAAGGAATGTAAAGGTATTAAACCCGCCCACGGGGTTTGGGCCCATATTTGCGGCAGTGATTTGGTGCGAGACGACGCTGGCACGATATATGTGCTTGAGGACAATCTGCGTGTGCCTTCCGGGGTTTCGTACATGATCGAAAACCGGGAGGTGACTAAGCGGGTGATGCCTGAGTTATTTGAAAATTATTCGATACTTCCGGTCGATGATTATCCCGAACAGTTACTTCATATGCTCCAGTCCCTGGCGCCGGCAAAACGTTCGCGACCGGAAGTGGTGGTGCTGACGCCGGGCATTTATAACTCTGCCTATTTCGAGCATGCTTTTTTGGCGCGCAGCATGGGAGCTGAATTGGTCGAGGGCGCTGACTTGGTGGTCGAGCAGGACGATTGCGTCTATATGAAAACCATTCAGGGTCTGGCAAAGGTTGATGTCATTTACCGGCGCATCGACGATTTGTTTCTTGACCCGGAAGTGTTTCATCCCGATTCAGTTCTGGGTGTGCCAGGTTTGATGCGAGCCTGGCGTAGTGGCAACGTGGCCCTGGCTAACGCACCGGGATGTGGCGTCGCCGATGACAAAGTTGTCTATTCCTATGTGCCAGATCTAATAAAATACTATCTGGGCGAGGATGCCTTGTTGCCTAATGTGCCCACCTACCGATGCAATAACAAAGATGAGCGGGACTATGTGCTGGCCAATCTCGAATCCATGGTCGTTAAACCTGCTAATGAATCCGGTGGTTACGGTATGCTGGTGGGGCCTCAATCGACAGCCAGGGAGCGTAATGCTTTCAGGAAGTTGGTACGCAGTCAGCCACGTAACTATATCGGCCAGCCGGCTCTGAAACTGTCCACTGCCCCAACCCTGTGTGATCACAGTCTGGAACCTAGGCATCTGGATCTGCGCCCCTTCGTTTTGCAAGGCAAGGATATTTTCGTCACCGCCGGCGGTCTGACCCGCGTGGCTATGAAAAAGGGTTCGCTGGTGGTGAATTCTTCTCAGGGCGGTGGTAGCAAGGACACCTGGATTATTGAAGAGGCGCCAAAATGATGCTTTCCAGAGTGGCCTGGCGGATTTACTGGATGGCGCGCTACATCGAGCGGGCGGAAAATACCGCGCGGCTGGTTAATACCTATCACTTCCTGTTGCTGGATTTGCCTCGGGGTACACCGGTCGGTTGGGAAACATTGCCGGTCATTGCCGGTGGTCATGACTTGTTCGTCGACCACTACCAGCGTCATGATGAGCGTAATACCGTCAAGTTCTTGCTGGCTGACCGCTTTAACCCTTGCTCGCTGAGTAACTCAATCGCCTATGCCCGGGAAAATTGCCGCACATCCCGCGAGGTATTGCCCGAGCAGGTGTGGGAGCAAATCAACGAGCTCCATAACTATCTTAAGAATAAAATCGGTGAGGCCTTGCCGCGGCGGGGGCGTTTTGATGTGCTTACCGAGATTATCCAGCGCTGCCAGCAGCTGACGGGCCTGATGGCGGGTACCATGAGTCAGGACAGCGCCTATGATTTTTTGCGCATTGGGCGTAATCTCGAGCGTGCCGATATGACCAGCCGTGTCATCGATATTGGTGCCATGCATCTGCACCGCGCCGGGGATGCTGAAACCGTGGATGTCCATGTCTGGACCAGCATGCTCCGGGCTCTCGACGCCTATCAGATGTATCGCAAGGACGTGCAACTAGCGGTTTCCTGGCGAGCGGCGGTGGTTTATCTGCTACAGAACGACACATTACCAAGAGCGATAGCCCATTGTCTGGATCGTGTTGAGGAGGGACTCGGGTGTTTGCCTGAACCTCAGCGTGGCCTGATGGCGGTACGTAAAGTCCGGCGGCAGCTTAACAACATCAACGTTGCCGGCCTGAATGAGGAAAAGTTGCACGAGGAAGTCGATTCGCTACAGGTTGGCCTGTCAGGCATTAACACGGCAATCAGCAAAAGCTGGTTTGGTTAACCATGAAGAACCTCTATTGTCTGTGTGGCCAGGCGGTTTTTTTTGAAAACACACGTTGCCTGAATTGCCAGCGTGCCCTGGGTTATGACCCGCAACGGCGAGCCATGGTGGATTTGGATAACCCCCGCTACCGAGCATGCGCCAATTACCGGGATGCGGCTATCTGTAACTGGGTGGTGTCGGCTGACGATGCTGAGGCGCTATGCCGGTCGTGCCGGCTGACCCGCACCACCCCGAACTTGTCCGTGCCAGCTAACAAGGGGCGCTGGGCGATATTGGAGGCCGCCAAACGCCGTCTCATTTCTGGCTTCCTGTACTTTGATCTGCCTATCGATGCAGACCCCGCTGGGCAGCATCCGGCCCTGGCGTTTGATTTCCTGGAGGACAGGGGCAGCAACCCGCTGGTAGCGGAGGAATACATTCGTACCGGCTACGCCACGGGACGCATCACCATTAACGTGTCCGAGGCCAATCCGGTACAGCGGGAATATACGCGCTCATTAATGAATGAAGATTACCGCACACCCCTGGGCCACATGCGTCACGAAAGTGGCCATTATTTTTATGACCGACTGATTCAGCAGGGGCCATGGCGATCGAGTTTCGAAGCCCTGTTTGGTGATCCGTGCCTTGATTATGAACAGGCCCTGGCCAACTATTACGCTGATCCTCCTCTCCTGGAGGCCAGTTCGGGGTATATCAGCCAATACGCCCAGGCTCATCCACTGGAAGATTGGGCGGAATGCTGGGCGCACTTTCTTCATATCAACGACGCGCTGGAAAGCGCTCGCGCCAGCCAGACGATAGTTTTCCAGGAAACACTGACTGAAATTCCCCATTGGGTGGATCAGTGGGTGCAGTTATCCGTTACCCTGAACGAGCTGAATCACTGTATGGGCCACGCCGACGCCTATCCCTTTGTGTTGACGACGGGGGTGATAACGAAACTGGAGTTTATTCGCCAGGTGGTGGACCAGTTATCTCCCAATTGAAACGGGGCAGGGCGTCAAATGCCTGGCGTATGTTTCTGGACCAGCTTTCCCGAATGTCGCGCAGATAGCTGTGGCCGTCGTCCAGGCGCAAATAGCGGTTAAACCGCAGGGAATCTCTTTCGTAAATCAGCACTTCGATGGGCGGCCCCACGGACACATTGCTTTGCATAGTGGAGTCCATCGATACCAGCGCGCAGCGGGTGGCGTCTTCAAGACTGGTGTCCGGTGTCAGTATCCGGTCAAGAATGGGCTTACCGTACTTGGTTTCACCGATTTGTAAAAACGGCGTGGCCATTGACGTGGTGATGTGATTGCCTTCGGGATAGATAAGGTGGATGCCGGGTGCCTCGTCTTGGATCTGTCCACCGAGAATAAAGGATACCCGCGGACTAAAGCCCGCATTGAGACCCTCGCCGTCGGAAAAACGACTCTGTTGCTGCCGGCTGATCTCACCGATGTGATCAGCGACTTCGTCTAGATACCGGGCTTTGGCGATCTTGCAGTCGGGATTGTCCGCGAGTTCGTGACGAATTTCCGCCAATACAGCCTGCGTCGTGGCCAGATTCCCCGCACTGAGCAGGACGAACTGGCGATCCCCTTCCAGGCCCAGGGTATGCATCTTGCCGTATTGGCTGACTTGGTCGGTACCGGCATTGGTACGTGAATCGGATACCAGTACCAGTCCGGCTTTTAGGGAAATACCCACGCAATAGGTCATAAAACATTCCAGATGCTGTCGGCCTGGAACAAACGTTGAAAGGCCGCGAAAGGGGGGGGAATATTAGACATTCGGGGGGAGATGATCAATCCAGCGCGTCGCCCGACTTTACGGTGTGGTGCAAAGACGAGACCGTGTGAAAGAATGATATCAATAACTGAAATGGTAGGGCTTAATCTCATTGAATGGGCTGCCCTTGTTGTGGACATAAACGTGGCAACGCCGAAAATTGTTCTATCCCCAAAAGGCTATCCGGTAGTGTCGCTTGGCTCACTGGCCATGGCGCCCTGGACCACACGATGAGAAGACAATGTCGCTGCCGCCCGTTTTTTTGTATTTGCTGGTGTTCTGGTCAAGGAAGATAGATATAACGTTGCTGCCGAGCGTAGCATTCGAGCCGCGGCTTCGCCCGTGGCTTTGCGGCGGGAAGGACGTGTCACGGGAAACCGGCTCCTTGCGCTGGAAACCTTGACCGCGGGCTATGTTGAGTTTTCCTTGGTGGGCCAGCCCCGGCATCCCGCGACTCGTGCTTTGCTTAAAGCCGGACATGAGATCTATGAGCCGCGTAAACTGGTCCACCGGGAAGCGCCTGGCCGCTACCCCGTGCGTGACCGCCCAGCCATGTATATCTGCAATGACCAGCGCGCAGTCTGCCGATTTACGAGCCTGCCGGGTTGAGCGGGAGGCAGCGAATTTCACCTACCGTTCTTCGCCTTCGGTTAAGCAATTGACGAGGCAATGAGCGCCTGGCTCTAGACCTCAGTCAGCGAGGGGCAGTCGGGCGGTAAATACCACGCCGGGAGCTAGCTTCAGGTTTTCGGCTTTCAAATCACCCCCGTGGCGTTCACAGATGAGGCGGGCGATATAGAGGCCCAGCCCCAGGTGTTGGCCTGCTTGCCCGGCATCGGTGTGTTTGTCGCGGCGGCTTTGGAAGAGCTGGAAAAGTTCAGGCAGTTGCGCCTCGGGTATCGGCGGGCCGTGATTGGTGACGCTCATAAAACACTGACTTCTATCAGTATCCAGTTTGATTTCAATCGCCTGATCCGCGGGGCTGAAGTCGGCGGCGTTGTCCAGCAGCTTATCCAGCAATTGTTCGATATGCATATCCGAGCCTCGTAGCCACACTGCCTGGGGGGGAATATCCAGATCAATGGTTTGCCGGCGCTGGCGGCGCTGGTTGTCCACATAGTTGGTGAGCAGCTGGGTCAGGTCGAAAACCTCCATGTGTTCGGTGCTTAGCGCCTCTTCCAGGTTGGCGGCCTCGGCTAGGCTGTCGGTGATGGTGGTGATGCGATGCAGTCCGCGCCGCGCGCTGGCGAGAAATCGCCTGTCGTCGGGATTATTTTCCAGGTGTTCCAGCGACGTCCCGACGGTATTCAGGGGGTTGTTGATTTCGTGCCTCAAGGTGCGGGGAATGGCGATAAGAAACTGCTGGTAGCGTTCCAGCCGGGCAAGCAGCTGTTCAATCTGGCGGGTCAGGTCTCCGATCTCATCGCCGGCAAGGCGTCCGCGAAACTTGGCCGCTTGCATCCGCCCCTGTTCATCGCAGGCCCTGTGGGTATCATTGCCCAGGCGCTTGATGCGCCAGGTCAGGCGGCTGGAAAACAGAAGCACGAACGCGCTTACAGCAATCAGCCCGCCGAGAGAGAGCAGCACGATTTGCTGAATCGAGCGGCTCTGAAGGTTGAGGATGGCGTTGGTGGTTTGTTCCAGCAACACCACGCCGATTACGGTGTGATTATCTCGGTGCATGATTGGATGTGTCGCGGCGACCACGACGTGCTCACCATCCAGTGCCAACCGGGTGCTGACGCCACCCTCGCCGGCAAGAGCGGCGCGCAAAAACCTGTCCTCGCGGCTGTGGGTCTGTCGCGGATCAAAATCGTCCACCGGCAGCTGGCCGGTGCCACTTAAGCGCCCGAGTAACAGGCCGCCAAGACCGGCGCGGGTTTCGATGGCCTCGGTTCCAGAAATGTCCTCATCGATGCTGTTGTCGTAGAGTTCTCCAACCGCGGCGCGCACCCGCAGTTCCCTATCGAGCACCCAGATGCGTGCATCGGATGTAGCCAGGCTTTCCAGTACCCGTTCGGTTTCAGGCGAGCGGATAATCAGCCGGTTGTATATGCCCTGCTCAACACTCGGAAAGCTTTTTACCAGTCGGGCGATCACACGCTCACGGCTGTCCTCGACATCGGCCATGGCCACCCCCAGGCGGGCGCCATCGCCACCGACGAAGTCGCGGGGTAGGGCAAACTCCAACTGGTAGCCGTCCGCCATGATGCGCGCCTGTCCGCGAATACGGTACTCAGGGGAGCCCGGGTCCGCCAGCTGCCAAGCTGTGTCCATGGCGTAGGTGGTTATACGGCCGCTGCCTTCGAAGGTGAGTTGGTAGCGCCGCGTCTGGCCGGTATCATCGTTGGTGTATAGGCGCACATGGTCACTGTGGTCGAGTCGCAAATAGCCAGGATGGCGATACACGGGGCTGGCATCACGGACCCTGACCAACCCGTAAACATGGTCTCCATTCTGGCCCAGCAGCACGGAAAATCCGCTGCCGTTATCGCTGTCGAAAACCAGAGCGTGTTCGTCCAGGGACTGCCAGTCCTCCTCATAGCCATCCAAAAGAATCCTTCCCGCAAGTGGATAGAGGGGAATGTCCGCAAAATCGCTATTGTCGTCGCTGGGTTCGATAAACAGATCATCACGGCCATGAAACAGCGTGGCGATGCCGCGCGCGGTAAGCAACTGCGCCTGGGCCTGCCCGTCGATAAGGAAGCGCTGCATGGCTTGCAGGGTTTGCAGACCCAGCCAGGGGATGATCAGCAGGCAGGCGCCGGCCAGCAATAACTTGGGCGTCAACCCCAGGCCAAGGATGCGGTGGCCTATTTTCACGGGTATGGGTTGTCCGTGGCGCTTGAATCCACCCAACGGTAACCAAAACCGTACTCATTACGGATGCAGTCGAACGCCGGGTCGAGCTGTTTGAGCTTGCGGCGGATATTGCGCATGTGGGTGTTGATGGTGTTGTTGGTTACGTATTGTTGAATAGTCGCCTGCATCAGGGTTTCGTAGGCCAGGGCATGGCCGGGAGAGCGCGCCAGTCGGGCGAGTAATCGAAATTCGGTCACGGTCAAATCCAGGGCCTGGCCTTGCCAGTGAATCAGCATGGCCTCTTCCTGAATACTGAGTCGGCCGAGCTCCCGGGCAGGTGGTGTTTGCTCCGGTTTCAGGCGGATGTCCCTGAGCCGCAGCAGAGAAGCCACCCGTTCACTCAGGTAGGCCAGGCTGATGGGTTTGGGTTGGTAATCCCAGCATCGACGAGATCGACCA
>OBIY01000193.1_pt1 | contig 26793 bp, 26 predicted proteins | sample 1519841 | NCBI WGS metagenome assembly OBIY01 (sample SAMN03019774, study PRJEB22545) | beach sand metagenome | biome: beach; feature: sea beach; material: beach sand | place: USA: Municipal Pensacola Beach, FL | collected 2010-07-30 | depth 30-40 cm m
CCAGGCAGCTGCCTTCCTCGACTATCAGTTGTCCTCGTCGTACCGGGCGCTGATCGAGCAGGACCCGCGTGCCTTCCAGTGGGGGCCGCTGACCTTCGCGCACAACACGCCGTTCGCCTCGGCGTTCTGGATCAGCAAGTGGTGGCGTCTGGAGGAGAGCGCGTTTCTGGGCGAGAAGTGGATTTCCGGTGTGGCGAACCACGACACCCGTCGCCGCGGAGCGCAGACCGATCCGCACTCGGTGTCCATCAATCGCCGTCTCGGGGACACCCTGCCGGACATCCTGCTCAATGCCTACGACCACATCGGTTTCAACCTGCTGTTCCATGCCTTCCTGCCGGGCGTGCCGCTGGATTTCATCAACACCAACGTCCGCGCGCCGTGGGGTTTCCTGCGCAACACCGACGACCGCTACGCGGTGAAGGTGATGGAGGAGGAGTGGCGCTCGATGCTGTGGCAGATCGACGAGCAGCGTTACCAGCGGCCGGATTTCTTCATCCGCCTGAAGGAGCTCGGCTTTCTGACCTTCGCCGACCTCGAGTACTTCATGCAGAACCTGGCGCGTTCGATGCTGGCCACGCAGAACGACGTGGCGCGGGTGGCGCAGTTCTTCGACTCGCTGGCGCCGTCGGTGGCCGGCCCCAAGCCGCTGGATGTGGCGGCGATGAGCGTCATCGCCCGTGCCTGGATGGACGACATGCACGCCTACTGCAACGTCGCCCTGCACCAGGAGGATCTCGACGCGGCGCAGACCGCGGCCATGCTGGCGGTGCGCCATTTCCGCCAGGACAACCCGTGGCTGGCGGCGAACCTGGGCGACAAGGACTGCTTCTACTTCCGCCGTCCGGTTGACGGCACGGTGCTGGTGGCCGGGCTGCGTCGCCACCCGGAAAACACCCGCCAGGTGCTGCTGCTGCTCAACCTGGAAGGCGAGCCGGCGACGCTGAACGTCGCCGACATGATGCCCCAGGCCGGCAGCGGCTGGCGCCAGGTGTTGCCGGACGAGTCACCGCTGCCGCCGAAGCTGACACTCAGCAACGGCGAGGGCCTGGTGGCGGTGCGCGACGGGCCGGCCTGACGGGCGAAGCCGGCCGGTGCTCAGCCGGCGACGATGCCGTGGTCGATCAGCGCCCGCACGACCTGGTCGGCGGCGTCCTCCACCGACAGGGCGGTGGTGTCGATGTGGATCTCCGGCGACAGCGGCGCCTCGTAGGGCGAGTCGATGCCGGTGAAGTTCTTCAGCTCGCCGCGCCGGGCCTTCTTGTACAGGCCCTTGACGTCGCGCCCCTCGGCCACGTCGAGCGGCGTGTCGATGTGGATCTCGAAGAACTCGCCCTCGTCGAGCAGGCCGCGTGCCAGCGCCCGCTCGGAGCGGAACGGGGAGATGAAGGCGGTCAGCACGATCAGTCCGGCGTCGACCATCAGCTTGGCCACTTCGGCCACGCGGCGGATGTTCTCCACCCGGTCCACGTCGGTGAAGCCCAGGTCCTTGTTCAGGCCGTGGCGCACGTTGTCGCCGTCGAGCAGGTAGGAGTGGCAGCCGCGCGCGTGCAGCTTTTTCTCGACCAGGTTGGCGATGGTCGACTTGCCGGCACCGGACAGACCGGTGAACCACAGCACCGCCGGCTTGTGGCCCTTGAGGGCGGCCCGGGCGGCCTTGTCGATGTCCAGCGGTTGCAGGTGGATGTTGTGCGCCCGCCGCAGGGCGAAGTGCAGCATGCCGGCGCCGACCGTGTTGTTGCTGACGCGGTCGATCAGGATGAAGCCGCCGGTGTCGTGGTTGTCGCGGTAGGCGTCGAAGGCCACTGGGCGGTCGAGGGCGATGTTGCACACGCCGATCTCGTTCAGCTCCAGCTGCTTGGCCGCCAGGTGTTCGAGCGTGTTGACGTTGACCTTGTATTTCGGCTCGGTGACGGTGGCGCTGACCGTGCGCGTGCCGAGCTTGAGCAGGTAGGGGCGGCCCGGTAGCAGCGGTTCGTCGGCCATCCACACCACGGTGCACTCGAACTGGTCGGCCACCTCGGCCGGCGCCTCGGCGGCGCAGATGAGATCGCCGCGGGAGATGTCGATCTCGTCCTCGAGTGTCACCGTCACCGATTGGCCGGCCAGTGCCTGCGGCCAGTCGCCGCCGTGGGCGACGATGCGCGCCACGCGGCTCTCGCGGCCGGACGGCAGCACGCGCACGCGGTCACCGGGGTGCAGCGTGCCGCTGGCCAGCAGGCCGCAGAAGCCGCGAAAGTCGAGGTTCGGGCGGTTCACCCACTGCACCGGCAGGCGCAGCGGCGCGGCCTGCAGGCGGGTGTCGTCGATGTCGCAGGTCTCCAGGAACGCCATCAGCGTCGGCCCGTGGTACCAGGCCATGCGCGCCGACGGCTCGACGATGTTGTCGCCCTTGAGGCCGGACAGGGGGATGGCGGTGATGTCGGTCAGGCCGAGCCTGGCGGCGAACGCCCGGTAGTCGTCCTCGATGCGGCGGAACACCGCCTCGTCGTAGTCGACCAGGTCCATCTTGTTGACCGCCAGCACCACCGTGCGGATGCCGATCAGGCTCACCAGGTAGCTGTGGCGGCGGGTCTGCGTGAGCAGGCCCTTGCGGGCGTCGACCAGGATCACCGCCGCGTCTGCGGTGGAGGCGCCGGTGACCATGTTGCGCGTGTACTGCTCGTGGCCGGGCGTGTCGGCGACGATGAACTTGCGCTGGTCGGTGCTGAAGAAGCGGTAGGCGACGTCGATGGTGATGCCCTGCTCGCGCTCGGCGGCCAGGCCGTCGACCAGCAGGGCGAAATCGATGTCGCCGCCCTGGGTGCCCCACTTCTTGCTGTCGGCCTCGATGGCGGCCAGCTGGTCGTCGAACAGCATCTTCGACTCGTACAGCAGGCGCCCGATCAGGGTGCTCTTGCCGTCGTCCACGCTGCCGCAGGTGATGAACCGCAGCAGGCTCTTTTTCTCGTGCAGGGCCAGGTACTGCTCGATGTCGCTGGCGATCAGGTCCGAGACGTGTGCCATCAGAAGTAGCCCTCCTGCTTTTTCTTTTCCATGGAGGCGGCGGTGTCGTGGTCGATCATGCGGCCCTGGCGCTCGGAGGTCCGCGTCAGCAGCATCTCCTGGATGATGGCGGTCAGCGTGTCGGCGGTGGATTCGACGGCGCCGGACAGCGGATAGCAGCCGAGGGTGCGAAAGCGCACTTTCCTGAGCATCGGCGTTTCCCCGGGGTGCAGGCGCATGCGCTCGTCGTCGACCATGATCAGCGTGCCGTCGCGTTCCACCACCGGCCGCTCGGCGGCGAAGTAGAGCGGCACGATGGGGATGTTCTCGAGCTGGATGTACTGCCACACGTCCAGCTCGGTCCAGTTGCTGATCGGGAACACCCGGATTGACTCGCCCTTGTGCTTGCGCCCGTTGTACAGGCGCCACAGTTCCGGGCGCTGGTTTTTCGGATCCCACTGATGCTGGGCGGTGCGGAACGAGAAGATGCGCTCCTTGGCGCGGGATCGTTCCTCGTCGCGGCGCGCCCCGCCGAAGGCGGCGTCGAAGCCGTACAGGTCCAGCGCCTGCTTCAGGCCCTGGGTCTTCCACATGTCGGTATGCAGCTGCGAGCCGTGGTCGAACGGGTTGATGCCCTGCGCCTTGGCCTCTGGGTTCTGGTAGACGATCAGCTCCATGCCGATCTCGTCCGCCATGCGCTCGCGCATGGCGTACATGTCACGGAACTTCCAGGTCGTGTCGACGTGCAGCAGCGGGAAGGGTGGCGGCGCCGGAAAGAATGCCTTGCGGGCCAGGTGCAGCATCACCGCGCTGTCCTTGCCGATGGAATAGAGCATCACCGGACGCTCGGTTTCGGCGACCACTTCGCGCAGGATGTGGATGCTTTCGGCCTCAAGGCGCTGCAGGTGGGTCAGGGTGCTCATCGCGGGGTCTCTGTCAAGGGCGCCGGTGGCGGTGCATCAGCGGTGGCGGCGGCCATTTACGCACAGGTCTTCAAAAAATCTCGCACTGACCGGCAAAAATCGCCGTTGCCTGCCAATGTGAGTTCAAAATCTTCAACAACCATATGATTTTAAATAAAAATGAAGATTTGATTAAAAGCTGGGCAATCTGTGGCCGGTGACGTAATCATGCGCGCTCACCGGGCTTATTCAGCACGTAGTCCACAAAGTTATCCACAGTTTCTGGGGATAAGCACTGACGCCTGCTCAGGTTTCGAAAAAGGCCTTCAGTGCGCGGCACATGGCGTCGTGGTCGGCGGCGCCGGCACTCTCCCGCGCGCTGTGCATCGCCCACATGGGGTTGCCGACATCCACGCTGCGCAGGCCCAGTCGGGCCGCCGCCATCGGACCGATGGTGCTGCCGCAGGCCAGGTCGCTGCGCTGCACGTAGTGCTGCCAGGGTACGCCGGCGCGTTCGCAGGCCAGCTGGAAGGCGCCGGCCGACAGGCTGTCTGAGGTGTATCGCTGGCTGGCATTGGTTTTGATGACAGGACCCTGGTTCAGGTGCACGCGGTGATCGTTGTCGTACACATGCGGGTGCCCGGGGTTGAACGCATGCGCCATGTCGGCACTGACCAGCATGCTGCGTGCCAGCACGCGCTGTCGGTCCTGGTCATCCAGGCCGCAGCCGTTGGTGATGCGGCCGATCACGTCGTCCAGGAAGCTGCCGTCGGCGCCCTTGGCGCTGGTCGAGCCGACTTCCTCGTGGTCGAACAGGAAGCACAGCGCGCTCGCTTGCGGTGCGCTGTCGTCACTGTCCAGCAAGGCCAGCACGGCGGCATGGCACGAGCCGAGGTTGTCGAGTTGCGAGTTGGCGATGAACTCGCGTTGTGGCCCGAAGAATGCACCCGGCTGGGTGTCGTACACGTTCAGGTCGAAGCCGAGCAGGCCGTCCGCGGGTATCTGCAGGGTGTCGGTCAGCAGCCGGCGCAGCGTCTCGGCCGCCGGCAGGTCGGCCTCGACGGCGCTCAGCACCGGCGGCAGGCCGGTCTGGCGGTCCAGCCGCAGGCCATCCTCGTTCACCTTGCGGTTGAGGTGGATCGGCAGGTTGGGAATGCGCAGCAGCGGTTGCTCGATACGCACCAGGCGGCTGGTCACGCCGAATGGCATTGCCGGGTCGCGAATCGCCACCCGGCCCGCCAGACTCAGGTCACGGTCGCTGAAGGTGGCCAGGATGGGCCCGCCGTAGACCTCGACTCCCAGGCGCAGCCAGCCGCCACGACGTTCGCCGGCCAGCGGCTTCACGCGCAGGCCGGGCGAGTCGGTGTGCGCACCGACCAGGCGCAGGCCGCTGTCGGTGAGTGGCGCCTGGCCAATTCGAAACGCCGCCAGGGTCGAGTCGTCGCGGACCACGTAATGTCGGGCGCCCGGCGCCAGGGACCAGGCGTCGGTTTCGTCCAGGCGCGTGTAGCCGGCGGCCTCCAGCAGGGCGGCGGCGCTGGCCGCCGCGTGCCAGGGGCTTGGGCTGCGGTCGATGAAATCGAGCAGGGCCTGCGCGCGGGCGCGGGCAGTGGCGGAAACAGGCAGCAGCGCTTCGGGCATCTTGGAACGGCAGCGGTTGGGTCGCGGGCGACCATTGTAAGCAGCGCGACGGCACCGGCCGCGGTATCGTTGCGCCGCGTGGCCTTCAACGGGCCACGGTTGGCGAATCGCGAGCGGCGCCGCACGGTATGGCGCCGCCGTGTGTGGGGGAGGGAGGAACATGCGTCAGGCGGCATCGGCAGTCGGCGGGCACGCGACCGTGCGGGTGGTGGCGCTGTGCCTGCTGGTGATCGTGCTCGACGGTTTCGACATGCTGGTCATCGCGCTGACGGCGCCGGCGATTGCCGAAGACTGGGCGCTCACGGCGCAGCGGCTGGGGCCGCTGTTCGTCGCCGGCATCGTCGGCATGATCGGAGGGTCGGTGCTGATTGCCCCACTGGGCGACCGTCTGGGCCGCGTGCGGGTGTTGATGTTGTGCTGCGGCATTTTTGGCGCGTTCTGTGGCCTGACTGCGCTGGCCGATGAGTACTGGAGCTTGATGGTGCTGCGCCTGTTGACCGGTTTCGGTCTTGGCGGGGCGGTGCCGAACGCGACGGCGTTGATCGCCGACCACGCGTCCCCGCGACAGCGGCCGTTGCTGGTGAGCATCGGGCTGGTGGGCTTTGCGCTCGGCGGCATGTTGTGCGCCGCGCTCACGGTGCCGCTGCTGCCGCGGTTCGGGTGGCGTTCGCTGTATGTCGTCGGTGGTGTTTTGCCGTTGCTGCTGGTGCCGGTCCTGGGGCGCTTCCTGCCCGAGGCGCCGATGACGGCCTTCGCATCGGCGCAGGCGCGCCAAAGGGGGGTGCGCCAGTTGTTCGCCGGTGCGCTGGGGCACGACTCGCGTCGTCTGTGGCTGGGCTTCTTCATCAACATGATGGTGATGTTCTTCCTGGCCAACTGGGTGCCGTACCTGGCGCGGCAGGCCGGTTTTTCGGCGCACCAGGGGTCGCTGGCGGCACTGGCGCTGAACCTGGGGGGCGTGGTCGGGCCGCTGGTGCTGGCGGTGCTGTGCCGGCACCTGGACGCGCGCCGCGTGGTCGGCGGCGCCTTTGTGCTGGCGGCGCTGTGCCTGACCGCCGTCGGTTATGCCACCGGCGGTTTCGTTACCTACATGATTGCCGCGGCACTGGCCGGATTCTTTGTGTTCGGCGCGCAGATCGCATTGCATGCGCTGGCGGCTGCCGCCTACCCCACGGCGTTGCGGGCGACCGGCATTGGCTGGGCGCTGGGCTGTGGGCGGGTGGGCTCGGTGTTCGGCCCCCTGCTCGGTGGGGAACTGCTGCGTTCGGGCGTTCCATTGCAGCACTATTTTTCGGGCTTCGGCGGCGTGGTGTTGTTGGCCGCCGTCGCGACGTTCACCTTGAGTGTGCGGGTGGCGCGCGCCACCTGAGTGGGTGTGCCCGTCCACGGAAGCCGCGCACGCCATCCCGCGACAGGAATCCTCATGACCGAATCGCCCAGAACCTGGGATGTTGCCGACCGTCTCAACGCTGCGCCCCTCGGCTCTTGGCACTGGGTGGTGCTGGCACTGACGTTTGCCGTGGCCGCCGTCGACGGACTGGATGCCCAGATCATCGGTTTCACCGCACCGCAGTTGGCGGCCGAGCTGGGTATCGGAAACGATCGGCTGGGGCCGGTGTTCAGCGCCGCCTTGTTGGGCATGACCGGTGGTGCCTTGCTGTTCGGGGGGCTTGGTGACCGCCTGGGGCGGCGTCGCACGCTGATTTTCTGCGTGCTGCTGTTCGGTGGCGGCACGCTGGTGACGGTGTTCGCCCACAGCGTGCAGGCGTTGCTGGTGTTGCGGCTGGTGACGGGGCTCGGTCTGGGCGGCGCGCTGCCAAACGCGGTCACCCTGATGGCCGAGTGCGCGCCTGCTCGTCACAGGCCGCTGCTGGTAACGCTGATGTATATCGGCTTTTCTGTCGGCGGTCTGTTTGGCGGCGTTGTCGCCGAAGCGCTGGTGGTCGAGCATGGGTGGCGCGCGATGTTCTATGTCGGAGGCGGGCTTCCGCTGGGCCTGGCACTGGTGTTGTGGTGGTTGTTGCCCGAGTCGCCGCATTACCTGACGCGGACCGGCGCTGGTGGAGAGCGGCTGGCCCGCCTGCTCGGGCGCTTCGATCGGGCGGGCGGTTACGCACCGCATGACCGTTACGTTCTCGCCGAAGCGGCGCCCGGCGCCCGGCTGTCCGCCCTGTTCGAAGGGCAGCGCAGGCGTAACACCTTGTTGTTGTGGCTGGCCTTCTTCATCAACCTGCTGGTGCTCTTTTTCCTGCTGAACTGGCTGCCGAAGCTGTTGGTCGATCACGGCGTCTCCCTGGCGTTGGCCATCCGCACGACGGTGATGTTCAACATTGGCGGTGTGCTCGGGGCGCTGGTGCTGGCCTGGCTGTCGAGCCGTTACAACCCGCGCCGCATGCTGGCGACGTTCTTTGCCCTGGGGGCGGTGTCGATCATGGCCATCGGCTTCGGCGACGGCCATTTTCTGCCGGTAGCGATGGCCTGCCTTGCGACCGGGTTGTTCGCCGGCGCCGCCCAGGTGGGCTTGTACCCGATCGCCACCCAGGTGTACCCCAGCGCGGTGCGGGCCACGGGTGTCGGGTGGGCGCAGGCCTGGGGGCGCATCGGGTCGATCTTCGGGCCGCTGGCGGGCGGCTGGCTGGCGGTGCTGGAACCGCAGTTTGTGGTGTATTTTCTGCTCTTCGGCGCGCCCCTGTTGCTGGCTGCGGCAGCCATTGCCGCCATGCACGATGTTGGCGTCGCCGAGCACCAGTACGACGGGGCCGCCACCGGCAGGCACCCGCAGCCGGAGGAGAGACAGCCATGAAACTGCGCGATCTGGACTTCGCCGCCCTGCCGCGTTGGCCGGCGGCCTTCAACCAGGTGCCGAAGTGGGCGTTCGAGGACCCGGACGTTTTCGATCTGGAACTCGAGCGCGTGTTCCGCGGCCCGCTGTGGCACCCGGTGGCACACGACGCCGAGTTGCCCAAACCCGGTGACTACAAGACGGTCACCGTCGGGCGAACGCCGCTGCTGGTAATCCGCGGCGATGACGGTCAGGTGCGGGCCTTTCACAACGCCTGCACCCACCGCAGCACCAAACTGGCCATGGCCTTTCGCGGCCATACCGGCGACATCGAGTGCCCCTATCACCGCTGGGTGTTCGATACCCGCGGGCGGTTGCGGGCCTGCCCGGGCGAGGCCGAGTACCCGCCGGACTTCAAGCGCGCCGACTACGACCTGGCGCAGCCACGCACCGCGCAGTATCTGGGGCTGCAGTTTGTGAGCCTGCACCCGGACCCGCCGCCGCTGCTGGACTGGATGGGGCACATGGCCGAGCCGGTGCGCGACGCCCTGGGCGGGGATGGCCGGCTCACGCTGCTGGGCTATCAGAAGGTGCGTTACCAGTCGAACTGGAAGGTTTACATCGACAACGACGCCTTCCATGCGCCGCTGCTGCACGCCGCCTTTCGCATGCTGCGCTGGCAGGGTGGCAGTGGACGCCAGAGTCGTCTGCCGGCGGGTCACATGATGATCTTGTCCGAAGTCGCGTCACAGCCCGGCGACGGTGGCCTGCTGCGCGATCCCAGCGTCATTGCCTACCACGGGGGCGCGGCGCCGCGAAACAAGGCGCCGGCCCAGGCGGCCGGTTCAAGCCTGCTGGCGTTCTGGCCGCTGACCGCCATTGCCAATCATCTCGACATCTTCAACATCCGCTACGCCAATCCGGTCGGACTGGATCAGGTCGAGGTGCATTACGCCTATTTCGCCCACGCCGACGACGATGCGCAGATGGTGCGTCACCGCCTGCGGCAGTCGTCGAACATGATCGGCCCCAGTGGCTTCGTGAGTCTGGAAGATGCCACGGTGTTCCTGCGCATCCAGCAGGCACTGGACACCGAGCCGGGCGCGACCTATTTCCTCAAGGGTTACCGCGACGGCGCCGATCTGACCGAAACCAAGCAGAACGACGAGGCACCCAATGCCCTGTGGTGGGAGCACTACCGGGCGACGATGGGTTTCGAGCGGCATTCGGGCGCGTCGTAGGCGGGTAGCACCCGGCCGGCCCAGCGGCGCCGTCCCGGAGGGCGACAGGCGACAGGGCCTTGTTCTGCAGTGCCGCCTTCTGCGGGCCGGGCACGACCCGTGCGTATGGTTTTTCGGGGTGTCAGCCTGTCTTCAACCAGAGCGTTCAGGTCTGCTGCCGGTGCGTCGCTTTGCCGGGACAGTGTCACGGATGCCATTGGCCCACACTGGCGACAGGCTGGGTTCTGATCAACACGTCGCGTGAGAATGGGAGGGTGGGGGTAGCCGGGAAGGACCGCGAATTGATTCAGGCGACTGCGCGGATGGCTGGGTGGGCCACCAAGGAACGCTGCCGTTGTGCGGTGCGCGCATTTCATGAAGGCGGATTGGAATGCCGTGTCAGCGGAGGAACTGGCCTGACACGTCGGCTCTCTGCGTCGTTGGCGAATATCACTGCGTGTCGGGAAGGCGCAGGTACACGCGTGGTTGGCCAGCGCTGACGCGCCGCGTTTCGATCCCTGCCCGGGGCTGTTTTTTCCAAGCGCGGGCGGATGGGCGGGAAGGCACGCTGGCAGAAGAGGGTCCAAGAGGCGTGTAGCGACCTTCCACCGCGCCATACCCTGCCGGCGAGTTGGACGTGGCGCAGGACAGCATCCTGCGCGCCATGTCGCCTGGCGATTCCCCGCTGCGCTCCGCCGGCGGGCGCCATTCAATCCGTCACGCCGCTGGAGTCCCTCACTGCGGCCGCTGTGGTGCCCGGTCAACGGCGTGTGCGCGACGGGCCGACACGGCGGCCAAATGGCATTCAGGCAGCCTGACGTATGTGCGAGCCTGGTATTGTCGACGCCGACCGTCCGATGCCCGGCATTGACGAATGTGTCCGTTTGCTGGATGGGTGAACATTGCCCGCTACTGAATGTTTGTGGAAAAAAAGCGGCCTTTCTCTGAGTCTGGGGCAGCGCGTCTTTTTTTCTCCCATACGGGATTATGTTGTTATAGCGACATGAGTTGGTTATATTCATCGGCTGTTATTTATTTTCCGGCTCCAAGGAGTGCGTTCTAATGGCGGTGAACCTCAACACCTATTCTCTCGACGACTTGCAGAAGCTGATTGCCGAGGCGGAGAGCGCCCTGGAAGCGCGTCAGCGTGAGAAGCGGGCGGAAGTGGTGGCACAGATGCGCAAGTTGGCGGCATCGGTCGGGATTGATTTTGAAATCGTGGCGGGTGAAAGCAAAAAGCGCGGCACCCGGGCCACGGCGGCGAAATATCGCAACCCGGCTGATCCGTCTCAGACCTGGACGGGGCGTGGGCCCAAGCCGAAGTGGTTCAAGGAGGCTTTGGCTTCCGGCAAGACGCCGGAGCAGATGGCCATCTGAATCACGCGCTGGTCTGGAGTGCGGTGGCTGTGTTGTGGCACAGCCGCCGTTCAAAGAGCCGCCACGGCGTGTGACGCCGCGGCGGCTTTTTTGTTGAGCGAAATGGCGGGCAGTGAAACACTCAATGGTGAAAGCGTCTGACGATGCCGCGGCCGGGCAACGGCTGGATCGCTGGTTGTGGGTGAGCCGTTTGTGTGCCACGCGTACCCTGGCGACGCAGTCGGTGGCCGGCGGCAAGGTGCGCGTCAACGGGCAACCGGTGAAGCCGGCCCGTGTGCTGCGTCTGGGGGATGAGGTCAGTCTGTGGCGCGGCAACGCGCCGATGACCGTTGTCGTGCGTGGTTATGCGCCGCGGCGGGTGCCTGCCAAGGAGGTGCCCGCTCTGTATGAAGAAACCGCCGAAAGCCTGGCCAAGCGCCAGCAGCTGACCGAGCAGCGCGCCCTGTCCGGTCCCGCCGGCTATTCCGGCAAGGGCCGCCCCACCAAGCAGCAGCGGCGCGCGTTACAGCGTCTAACGGACAAGTAATCCGGCTGGAATGTCGCCCCTCGGCGACGGGGCGTTCAGTCTTTGCCGCGCCCACCGGGTGTGTAGATGGGGGAGGGCAGATAGGCCACCTTGGCGTCATCGGAAAGCGCGCTGATCTTGTTGGCGCCTTCCTTGTCCACCTCGTCGATGCGGACTACCGCATGCATGGGGATGAACGTGCTCTTGACGTGTTCGAACTCGGCCTTGAGCCGCTCCTCGGACGGGTCGATCAGCAGGCCGCCGTGCTCGCCGAAAACGAATCCACCCACTTCAATGAAACCGAACAGCGCCGCCTGGCCGACTTCGGTGGCATGCAGTTCGTACAGCTTGCCCTGGTTGTGAAAGATCACCTTGTAAATGCGTTTTTTTCGCGTAGCCATGTGTCTGTTGCCGACCTTGGTAATGTGAATGGCAATTATAGAGAGCGTGCCGAGCGCGTGCCGGTGAGCGTCAACGTGCGGGTTCCAGCCAGTCCTCGACCACCTGCATCAGTTCCAGCAGGTCACTGACTTCGGCGTCGGCACGTGGTCCACCGGGCCAGTCGCGGCCGTCGCGGTTGAGCCATACGCTGCGCATGCCGGCGGCGCGCGCGCCATGCACGTCGCGCTCCGGGTCGTCGCCGACGTGCAATACCTGCGCTGCCGAAAAGGACCAACGGCAATGCCGACGTCAGTGACCTCGCTCCGGGTCGTCGCCGACGTGCAGCACCTGCGCCGCCGAGAAGCCCGCCGTCTGGCAGGCGGCCGCGAAGATGGCCGGGTGCGGCTTGGCGTAGCCGACGCCGCGTGCCGACACGCAGAACCCCAGTACGTGGTCGAGTCCGATGCGGACGATGTCGGCATTGCCGTTGGTCAGCCCGCCGAGCGGCACGCGCGCGGCCAGGGCCGTCAACACCGGCAGCGCGTCGGCGAACAGCTCGACCTCGTTGCGTGCCTGCCACATCACCGCAAACGCCTGCTCGGCCACCTCGCGGCCATAGCCGCAGGTCTGCGCCGCCAGCGTGAGCGACTCGATGCGCAGCGCGGCCAGGTCGTGCGCCAGTTCCGGCCGCTGGTGGGTCACCTGTTCGCGCAGTGCACGCAGGTCATCCGGCGAGTAGCGCTCGCCCAGACGTGGATAATGCTCGGCCAGCCAGTCGTGCATGCGCAGCTCGGCGCGGGCGATGACCGGGTCGATGGCCCACAGCGTGTCGTCGAGGTCGAACGTGATGGCCCGGATGGAAAAGGCGCGCATGGCAGTTGATGAAAGGGTGAGGGCACCGACAAGATGGTGCCGAGCCGGGTGGTAATCAAGTCGGCATCCGCCGGCGGTGCAGGAGGAATCCCATGTCTGACGAGAAATTGATGGCGCTCGATATTGCCGAGCCGCCCACGCTGGCGCCTTCGGTGACGGCAGCCTATGCCGCGGCCAAGGAGCGGCTGGGCTTCGTGCCCAACGTGCTGCGCGGGTATGCCCACGCGCCGGAGCGGCTGGCCAACTTTACCGCCATGCGCGATGGCCTGATGGCCAGCGACTCGGGCCTGAGCAAGGCCGAGCGGGAGATGATCGCCGTGGTGGTGTCGTCACTGAACCGTTGCCACTACTGCCTGACCAGCCACGGCGCCACGCTGCGCAAGCTGACCGGCGACGTGCCGCTGGCCGACACCGTGGCCATGAACTTTCGCGCCGCGCCGCTGAGCGAGCGTCAGCGCGCCATGCTGGAGTTTGCCGAGCGCCTGACGCAGGCGCCGGAAAGCATCGACGAAACCGAGCGCGACCTGCTGCGTGAGCAGGGCTTCAGCGAGCGCGACATCTGGGACATCGCCGAAGTGACCGCGTTCTTCAACATGACCAACCGTCTGGCAGTGGCGACCGGCATGGAGCCGAACGTCGAGTACTACGACCTGAACCGCCGATGAGCACCATGCGCGCCATAGAAATCACCGCCACCGGCGGTCCCGAAGTCATGCGCCCGGTCGAGCGCCCGCGGCCCGAGCCGGGCCCGGGTCAGGTGCGCGTCAAGAACGCCGCCTGCGGCGTCAACTTCATCGACATCTACCACCGTACCGGTTTCTACCCGCTGCCGTTGCCGTTCGTGCCGGGGCTGGAGGGCGCAGGCGTGGTGGATGCCGTGGGGCAGGGCGCCACGCGCTTCAGGCCCGGTGATCGCGTGGCCTATCCCAACAGCCTGGGTGCCTACGCCGAGTACACCTGCCTGGCGCAGGACCGCGTGGTGCCGGTGCCGGACGGGCTGGACCTGGACATCGCCGCCGCCGCGATGCTGCAGGGGCTGACCGCGCACGCACTCACGCACAGCGTGTATGCCATCCAGCCCGGTGACACGGTGCTGATCCACGCCGCCGCCGGCGGGGCCGGACAGATGCTGGTGCAGATGGCCAAGGTGTGTGGCGCGCGGGTGATCGCCACCGTCTCCACCGAGGCCAAGGCCGACGTGGCGCGTGCGCGTGGGGCCGACGAGGTGATCCTGTACTCGCAGGAGGATTTCGTGGCCGTGACACAGCGCCTGACCGGCGGCGCCGGCGTGCACGCGGTGTACGACTCGGTCGGCGCCAGCACGTTCCTGAAGGGCTTCGACGTGCTGCGCCGGCGCGGCACCATGGTGCTGTTCGGCCAGTCGAGCGGGCCGGTGGAGCCGATCAGCCCGCTGCTGCTGCTGCAGAAGGGTTCGCTGTTCCTGACCCGGCCGACCCTGTTCGACTACATCGCCGAAGCCGACGAACTGGCCGCGCGGGCACACGACCTGCTTGGCTGGCTGGCCGCCGGGCGCATCAGCCTGCACATCGACCGCCGGTTGCCGCTCGCCGACGCGGCGCAGGCACACGAGCTGCTGGCCAGCCGCGCCACCAGTGGCAAGCTGCTGCTGATGCCTTAGGGAAACGGTGCTGAAACATCCCGTCCACGGAATGTTTCAGCTCGCTGCCCGGCATCACTCAGGGGCTCGAGCCCCTGAGTGATGCCGGGGACATCCTGCCCCCGGCGGACACCGCTGAATACATCAGCGTTTCCCTGCCCGGCCGCGCCCGGCATGTGTGCAGGCGCGCTCAGCCGAAGTAGCGGTCGTAGGGGAAATCGCTGCCCAGTCTGGCCAGGCCGTCCCTGGCCCAGGCGTCGATGTGTGCCTGCTGGGCGGGCGACAGCATCTCCCCGGAGTTGCCCCGGCGACCGCTGCGGATCATCTGCCCGCCGGGGCGGGCGAACGGCGACACCTCGCCCGGGTAGAACTTGTGGTCGATGGCCTTCATGTGCTCGAACGCGCACAGTTCGCGCACGCGTTCGACCTCGGCTTCCGTGAGACTCACGCCCAGCAGGTCCGCCACCCGGCGGACGGTGCCGGTGGGGTCGTCCTGCAGGTCGTTGTAGGTGAGGAACAGCACGTTCGGGCGCTGCCGCCAGGCCCAGTAGCCGGCGGTGAACTCGTACCAGGGGTGGAATACCGCCTCCTCGGACGTGCAGTGGCGTACCCAGGTGTCGACCGACGGAATCAGGCTGCCGAGCAGCATGGAGCCGAAGAAGTGGTAGCCGGACACGATCACTTCCTTCGGGTCGCGCACCACGCAGATGTACTTGGCCTTGTCGTTGTAGGGCACGAACTGGGCGCGGGCGTGGGTCTTGATGACGCGCAGCCCTGATTTCGAGCGCAGCCGCGGGCGCGGGTCGTCGAGCCAGACGGTGGTTTCCTGGTCCGGACAGTCCACCCACGGCACCACGTCCAGGATGTCCTCGAACTGGCCCTCGCCGTGCTCGGCGACCTGGTAGGCGGTGTGCATGGCCCAGTTGGTGCCGCTCTTGAAGTACGAGCACACGAACACGTCGTGCCCGGTCGGCGTGTAGCCGGTAAAGGCCTTGTCGATGGCGGTGTCGAACATGCCGACCATCGGCTTGAAAAAGCGCCGGAACAGCGGGTACTCGAAGCCCAGTGCCCGCGACAGGTCGAACACCCGCCGCAGCAGCCAGGTGACCGGCCGCATGCGCCCGCGCAGGCGCGCCATCTTGGCCAGGGTGCGGCGCCGACGCTCGGCGACGTCGGCGAACTCATAGCCGGTGGGGGGAGTGTTGGACATGCGCGCGATCCTCCTTTTCAGCGTGTTGTTTTACGAAGCCGTGCTGAACGGCGTGGCGCGGCAGGCAGCGACGGCAACGGCCGGCCTGGACGTGCCGAGAAAGGCGTGTCCGCGGGGTGGTGGACGAGGTGGCCGGTCTCAGGCGTCAGGCGGCGCGTTCGGCGATCAGCGCGTCCAGTTCCGCCTTCAGGCGCGGCAGGATCTCGTCGTAGCCGAAGGCGCCCAGCAGTTCGCCGCGGCGCTTGAAGTTGACCTGTTTGGGGCCGCACCACAGGCCAAGATCGGCGTCGTCGGTCTCGCCGGGCCCGTTCACCCGGCAGCCCATGACGGCGATGGTCAGGTGGTGGTCCTTGGCGTACGCGGTCAGTTCGCGCACCTGTTCGGCGAGGTCCACGAAGGCCTCGTTCTGTACCCGCGAGCAGCTGGGGCAGGAGATGATGTTCAGCCCCTGCCCGAAGTCGACCACCGAGCGCACGCGCCCGGCAGCGATGTCGGCCAGGATCTGCTGCCCGGCGGCCACTTCCTCCGCCTTGCGGGCATTGGGCAGGGTCAGCGACACGCGGATGGTGTCGCCGATGCCGGCGCCGACGAGCTGTTCGAAGGCGATGCGTGTCTTGATGATGCCGTCCGGCGGCAGGCCGGCCTCGGTCACGCCCAGATGCAGCGGCACGTCCGGGCGCTGCGCGGCGAAGCGCCTGTTCAGCTCGACGACCTTGGCCGGGTCGGAGTCCTTCAGCGACACGCAATAACGGGTGAAGCCGAGGCTGTCCAGCAGTTCGCAGTGCTCGAAGGCGCCGACCAGCATGGGCGAGATGGAATCCTCCGGCGCGAACTGCGCGGCGCGCTCCGGGTCCAGCGAGCCGGCATTCACCCCCACGCGCACGGCGCAGTCGTGCCGCGCCGCGATGTCGGCCAGGTACCGCACCTTGTCCTGCCAGGGCTTGTGCTTTTCGTGGTGGTACAGGTGGCCCGGGTTGTAGCGGATCTTGTCCACGTGCGGCGCCACGCGCTCGGCCATGCGGTAGTTTTCCTGCAGGTCCACCGACAGGTTGGCGGCGGTCTGCGCGCGGATGGCGGCCAGGGCCTCGGCGTCCTTCGGTGTGTCGACGGCGATGCGCACCACGCCTGCGCCGGCACCGGCCAGGTCGTTGGCCTGTGCCACGGTGGCGGCGACGTCCTGCGTCTTGGTGGCGCACATGCTCTGCACGGCGATGGGATTGCCGGCGCCGATGGTGATGCGGCCGATGCGGACCGCGCGGGTGGGGTTGCGGGTGATGGGCATGGGGTTATGGCGTGGGGGGAGGCTGGGGGGTGTCGGGGGGCGTGGTCCGCTGCAGCAGCGGGGTGATCAGGTCCAGCGGCAGCGGGAACACGACGGTGGTGTTCTTTTCCTGGCCGATGTCGGACAGCGTCTGCAGGTAACGCAGCTGCATGGCGCGCGGATCGGCGGACAGCGCACGGGCGGCATCCACCAGGCGTCGGGAGGCCTCGTACTCGCCGTCGGCGTGGATCACCTTGGCACGCCGGCTGCGCTCGGCCTCGGCCTGGCGGGCGATGGCGCGGATCATCGACTCGTCCAGATCGACGTGCTTGATCTCGACATTGCTGACCTTGATGCCCCAGGCGTCGGTCTGCTGGTCGAGGATTTCCTGGATGTCGGCGTTCAGCTTGTCGCGCGCGGCCAGCAGGTCGTCCAGTTCGTGGCGGCCGAGCACCGAGCGCAGCGTGGTCTGCGCCAGCTGGCTGGTGGCCTCGTAGAAGTTTTCGACCTGGATGATGGCCCGCTCCGGGTCCACCACCCGGAAATACACCACCGCGTTGACCTTGACCGAGACATTGTCGCGCGAGATGACGTCCTGGGTCGGCACGTCCATCACCACGGTGCGCAGGTCCACTTTCACGGCCTGCTGGATGACCGGGATGATGATCACCAGGCCGGGTCCCTTGACGGTGTAATAACGGCCAAGCATGAACACCACGCCGCGTTCGTACTCCCGAAAGACACGGATGGCACTGGCCAGGATGGCCAGCACCATGGCGCCCAGGACCAACAGATAGGTGTTCATGGCGTTTCCTCCGTGACAGACACGCCCGGTTCGACCGGTTCGACGATCACCACCAGCCCGCGCCGCTCGCGCACGCGCACCGGCTGGTTGGCACGCAGCGGCACGGCACAGTGCGCTGCCCAGCGCTCGCCATGCAGCCAGACATGGCCCTCGCCGGTGAAGTCCTCGGCGGCCGTGGCGGTGGCCTGCATCAGCGCCTCGCCGCCGCTGACCACGCGGCCGCGGCGGGCCCGCCACAGTGCGCCGAGTACAAAGGTGAACAATAACAGGCTGCTGGCGGCCACCGCGCCGATCAGCGTCAGCGGAATGCCGAAGCCGGGCGCCTCGGTGTCGATCAGGATAATCGAGCCGATCACCAGTGCCACCGTGCCACCGATGCCCAGTGCCCCGAACGAGGGCGCGAAGACCTCCGCCAGCATCAGGCCGACGCCGAGCAGGATCAGGCCCAGGCCGGCATAGTTGACCGGCAGCATCTGCAGCCCGTAGAGCGCCAGCAACAGCGCGATGGCGCCGGCCACACCCGGGACCACGCCGCCGGGGCTGGCGAATTCGAAGAACAGCCCATAGATGCCGATCAGCAGCAGGATGTAGGTGACGCTGGGGTTGGTCAGCACCGCCAGCAGGCGGGTGCGCCAGTCGGGCTCGAAGTCCTGCAGCACGGCGCCGGCGGTGGCCAGCGTTACCGGGCCGGTGCTCAGCTCCACGGTACGGCCATCGAGTTGTTCGAGCAGCTCCGCGTCACTGGCGGCCAGCAGGTCGATGACGTTTTGTTCCAGCGCCTGCTGGGCGCTCAGGCTGGCCGCCTCGCGTACCGCCTGCTCGGCCCAGTCGGCGTTGCGCCCGCGCAGTTCGGCCAGGCTGCGGATGTAGGCCACCGCGTCGTTGACCAGCTTGCTGCGCATGGCGTCCGGCGTCGACGGCGGCTGGTCCTGCTCCGGGTCCGGATCGGCGTCGCTGTTGCCCGGTGCCGGACGCCGGCCGGGCAGGGGCAGCCCGCCGCCGATCTGCACCGGCGTGGCGGCGCCAAGGTTGGTTCCCGGTGCCATGGCGGCGATGTGCGCCGCATACAGCATGTAGGTACCGGCCGAGGCGGCGCGGGCGCCGCTGGGCGCCACGTACAGCGCCACCGGCAGCGGGGCGCCGATGATGGCCTTGATGATGTCGCGCATGGCGCCGTCGAGGCCACCCGGCGTGTCCAGGCGAACCAGCAGCAGTTGTGCCTGCTGCGCCGCGGCGGCGTCCAGGGCCTGCTGCATGTGGCTGGCCGTGGCCGGGCCGATGGGGCCGCTGATCTGTGTGCGCACTACGCCGTCGGCCTGCGCCAGGCCGGCGATGAAAAGCAGCATCAGGGCCAGTAGCCCCGGCCACGGGCGGTACCTCATGACGTCTCCGTGTGTGGCACGGGTGGCCGGCTATACTGCCGGCCGTCGTGGTGTTCGCTTCAGCCATGCTATATCGCTTTGCGGGTGACGGTGTCCGCTCGCGCGTTCGGGGCGCCAGGTGGCGCGTCATGGCCACCGCGACCTCAGGCGCGTCCGGCATGCCGGATCGACCTCGATACGTTTGTCCGGGACGGTGGTTGTGCGGGCGGTGATCTTCGATTTCGACGGTGTGGTTGCCGAGCGCGGTTTTCGCGCGGCGCTGCGGGCCCTGGCCGGTCGCCGGGCGCTCGACTACCCGCCGTTGCCGGGGCTGGCGATGCAGGCCCTGGTCGACAGCGGGTATGTCACCGGTCGCGGCAGCGAGCAGGCCTGGTGGCAGTTGCTGCAGGAGCGGCTCGGGCCGCTGGGCGACTGTGGGCAGTTCCGGGGCGAGTTGCTGGCCGCCTCGCGGGTGCGGCCCTGGCAGCTCGCGCTGGCCGCCCGACTGGCCACGGCCGGTCATGTCACCGCGGTGCTGTCCGACCATACCGACTGGCTGGATGAAATCGAGCATGCGCAGCCGTTCGCCCACGCCTTCGGGCGGGTGTTCAACAGCTACTACCTGGGCGCCTGCAAGCGCGAGACGGCGGCTTTCACGGCGGTGCTGGAGGCGCTCGACGTGGCGCCGGCGCAGGCCGTGTTCATCGACGACAACCCGGACAACGTGGCGCGTGCCGCGGCGCTCGGCATTACCGGCATCGTCTACCGTGAGCGGGAGGCCTTCGTCGCCGATCTGGAGCGTGCCCTGGGCGGTACGCCGGCCGGCCGGGTGGCATGATCCAGCGCGGTCAGCTCGCCCGTGTCGGCGGGCCGCCAGGCGCCCGGGGCCAGATGATCCAGCCGCAGCGGGCCGATGCCGACACGGATCAGGCGCAGCGTGGGGTGGCCGACGGCAGCGGTCATGCGTCGCACCTGGCGGTTGCGGCCTTCGGTGATGACCAGCTCCAGCCAGGCGGTGGGAATGTGGCGGCGTTCGCGGATGGGCGGCTGGCGCGGCCACAGCCACGGTGGTGGCGGGATGCAGCGTGCCTGTGCCGGGCGGGTGAGGCCGTCCTTGAGCTGCACGCCGTGGCGCAGCGCGCCGAGCGCGGTCCCGTCCGGCTCGCCTTCCACCTGCGCCAGGTAGGTCTTGGGCAGCTTGAAGGCGGGGTCGGCGATGCGCTGTTGCAGGCGGCCGTCGCCGGTCAGCAGCAACAAGCCCTCGGAGTCGCGGTCCAAGCGTCCGGCCGGGTACAGCCCGGGCAAGGGTAGAAGCTGTGCCAGCGTCGGGCGCCCGGCCGCATCCGTGAACTGGCACAGCACGTCGTAGGGTTTGTTCAGCAGCACCAGCCGCGGGCTGGGCGAGGAGGGTGATGCATGCGACATGGTGTCTGGCTGTTGGCCTTGCTGGTCGGGGTGGCGCAGGCGGCGCCGCTGCGCAGCACCCTGGAAGACCAGGCGGCGCTGGCGGTGACCGTGTACAACGGTGATCTGGCCCTGGTGAAGGATACCCGCCGGCTGGCGCTGCCGGCCGGCGAGCAGACGCTGGAACTGCGTGACGTGAGCGCGCAGATCCGCCCGGAAACGGCCCTGCTGCGGGTGGCCGACGGCAAGCCGATCCGGCTGCTCGAGCAGAACTTCGATTTCGACCTGCTGACACCGGCCAAGCTGCTGGAAAAATATGTCGGCCGCGAGGTGCGCGTGCTGCGTACGCATCCCACCACCGGCGCCGACAGCGTGGAAACCGCCACCGTGCTCGCCGCCGGCGAGGGTGTGGTGCTGAAGATCGGTGACCGCATCGAGACCGGCGTGCCCGGCCGGCTGGTGTTCGATGCCGTGCCGGACAACCTGCGTGACCGTCCCACGCTGGCGGTGACGCTGGACAGTGCCGGTGCCGGGCGGCGCGCACTGGAGCTGTCGTACCTGACCGGTGGGCTCACCTGGCAGGCGGACTATGTGGCGGAGCTTGACGACGATGAACGGAGTCTTGCGCTGTCCGGCTGGGTGACGCTGACCAACCGCAGCGGCACCGCCTACCGCGATGCGCGCCTGCAGCTGGTCGCCGGTGACGTGCACCGGGTGCAGCCGGCGCTGCACCGTGAACTGATGATGGCGCAGGCGACGGCCAAGGCCGACGCCGGTGGCATGCAGCAGGAGGCGCTGCTGGACTATCACCTGTACACGCTCGGTCGCCCCACCACACTGGCCGACCAGCAGACCAAGCAGGTGGCCCTGCTGAACGCCCCCGGCGTGCGGGTACAAAAGGAGTATCGGCTGGCCGGCACCGGGTATTACTACACCCGGCAGGCCGGCGAGATCGGCCGGTCGCTGAAGGTGGCGGTGCTGCTGAAGCTGCGCAACGCCAAGGCGGACGGCCTCGGTCTGCCGCTGCCGGCCGGGGTGGTGCGCGTGTACCAGCGCGATTCGGCCGGCGGCACGCAGTTCGTCGGCGAGGACCGCATCGACCACACGCCCGAGAACGAATCGGCGGAACTGACCCTGGGCCAGGCCTTCGATGTCACGGCTCGCAAGACGCAGACCGACTTTCGCGTTCTGTCCACTGGAAAGGACGAGCGCCGGCAGTATGAGAGCGCCTACCGGATCGAGATCAAGAACGCCAAGAAGGCCGCGGTCACGGTCACCGTGCTGGAGCCGATTGCCGGCGACTGGCGGATGATCGACAGCTCGCTGGCGCACGAGAAGGTGGCCGCACACACCGCGCGCTGGCGCGTGACGGTGCCGGCCGGCGGCAGTCAAACGCTCACGTACCGGGTGCGGGTGCGCCCGTGATGTCGTTACCCCGCGTCCGCGCACGCGGTTTTCTACCCAGAGGTGGCTTGTTCATGTTGCACCGAGTGTTGTTTCTCGCCGCGGCCTTGCTGGCGGCGCCGGCGTTTGCGGATGTCATCGCGGTTTACGCCATGGCCGGCGGTGACCGGCTGCAGGTCGAGTACCGCGACGGCGCCAATTTTCGGGTCGGCATGGACGCCGGGAATTACCAGTTGATGCTGGACGGGCGTCTGTACGCGGTCGCCCAGGGTCAGGTCATCGACATCGAGAAGGTGACGCGTCAGATCCGCGCGGTCGGTGCCGACACCTTCCTGGCCGGGCTGCTGGGCAATGCCACCTCGGACGTGCCGACCGACGTGTCGATGCGCCCGCTCGGTCGCCGGGAAACCGTGGCCGGCCATGACGGCGAGGTGTACGAGGCGGTGGCGCGCACGTCCAACGGCGAACAGCGCGCCGAGCTGGTGGTCAGCGACGATCCGCAGCTGAAGGCGGTGCAGGACGCCCTGCTCAAGGTGGCCAGGGACACGGTCTCGGCGGTCGGCGCCGACGCCAGCGTCTACGCGCGGCCGCTGCAGCAGGTGGAACAGCAGGGCCTGGGCGGCGTGCTGCGCTACGGCGAGGAGCTGCGTCTGGTATCGCTGGAGCAGGGGCCGATCGCGCCGGGGCGCATCGCCCTGCCATAGCGGCCGGGTGGCTCGGCGTTTGTGAAGACAGGCCCGTGCGGCGCGTTTCCTGCGTCGCACGTGCGGTCCGGCGCCGGTCCGGATGTGTTCGCGCGAATCAGGCCGGGGCGTGCCCGATGCGTGTCCGGCCGTGCCTGGTCGGCCCGCGGGCTTGCGGCATCCGCACCCTCTGTCAGGCGCGCGCGGCGTCGACGCGCAGGTCGCGCAGGAGGCGCACGGCGGCCGTGCCGTCGGCGTAATAGGCCGGCAGGCGGCCGCGTTCGCGGTAGCCGTGGGTGAAACAGAACGCCCGCCCGGCACCGTTGCTGGCCTCGAGCTTCAATTGCACGGTGAACAGGCCGGCGGTGCTGGCGGTGCTCTCCAGCCACTGCAGCAGTGCGCTGCCGACGCCAAGGCGCCGGTAGTCGGGGTGTACCGCCAGCAGGCCGATCTGCGCTGCGTCGGTGAGCAGGTCGAGCACGGCCACGCCGGCCAGGTGGCGACCGGCCACGGCCAGCACCACGGTGCTGTTCTGGCTGCGGATACGGCGGGCCCGGGGCGCCGCGTCCCAGCGGGCGTGTTGATGCGCCGGCATGGCCAGGCGTACCACGTGGGCGCCGGCCGGTGCGTGGATGGTGCGGGCCGGCAACAGACGCAGGGGGGTTCCGGACATGGGCAGCGTGTAGGCAGGTGTTCGCGGATCAGCGCCGCGTCTTCGGGGCGACTGGCAGGCAGCGCATCAGGCAAACCCCCACGATGGCACCGACCGTGTCGCGCAGCAAATCGGACGCATCGGCATGGCGCCCGGGCGTGAAGCTCTGGTGCCATTCGTCCAGAGCGCCGAAGCCGGCGCACAGCGCCACGATCAACACGCTGGTACGCCATTCCCGCCAGCGCGGCAGTGCCAGGCACCACGCCGCCGCGACCAGTGCGTACACGGGCACGTGCAGCAGATTCTGCAGCGCGTCCGGGACATTCCACAGCAGGTCATCCGGGGCGGTCTTCGGTTGACTCGACACGACGAACACCGCGGCCATGATCGCCAGCGCGGCGGAGCACGCCAGCCGGCGGCGCAGCGTGGGGGTCATCGGTCAGCCCCGGTCGGTCGATGGCTCGCGTGGTGGCCGGTAGCGGACGGTCAGCCGGGCGGCCAGTGCATGGCCCGCCCGGCCAGCACATGCAGGTGCAGGTGGTAGACGGTCTGGCCGGCCAGGCGGTTGCAGTTCATCACCGTGCGGTAGCCGTCTTCGGCGAAGCCGTTGGCCTGCGCCAGCGTGCGCGCGGCCAGGTACATGCGGCCGACGATCTCGGCGTCCTGCGGGGTCAGGTCGTTCACGGTGGCGATGTGCTGGCGCGGGATGACCAGCGCATGAAACGGCGCCTGCGGATTGATATCGCGGATCGCCATCACGTGCTCATCGCTGTGCAGGATGTCCGGCGTGATGTCGCCGGACACCATCTTGCAGAACAGGCAGTCGCTCATTGGTCCGACTCCTTGGCTGGCCTACGCGCCGGCGGCCTGGCGCAGCGGCTCCTTGCCCTGCTCGCGGCCGAGGCCTTCCTGCATCAGGCGCATCCATTCCCGGTACTGGCCGTGGTAGAGGGTCTCGTCGGTGGCGTCGCGGCCGCTGCTGCTGGGGTGGATGTGCAGGTCCTTGGCCAGCGCATCCGGACCCCGGACGATGTGCTCCAGGCCGCGGTCGTAACCCTGCTGCCACTCGACGATGCGCGCGGCGTAGCCATCCTGGCAGGCCTCGAAGATGGCCAGGTCATCCGGCGTGGCCATGCCCGTGGCGTTGAAGAAATCCTCGTACTGGCGGATGCGCCGCTCGCGCATGGCCGCCGACTCGCCCTTGGCGGCGATGCAGTAGATCTTGACCTCGGTGAGGTCGTGCGAGATCGGGCGGAACACGCGGATCTGCGACGACGCCTGCTCCATCAGCTGCACGTTGGGGTAGATGAGCAGGTTGCGCTGGCGCTTGAGCATCCAGTCGGCCATGGCTCCGCCGACGCGCTGCTCCACTTCGTCCTTCGCCTCCCACAGCGGGCGATTCTGCGGCATGGGGAAGTCGATCCAGATCAGCGCGTGGCCGCGCTGCAGGTCGTAGCAGCCACTCTTGAAGCCCTTCATCATGGATTCGTCGTAGGCCACCTTGACCTTGTCGTCCTTGCCGGCGGCCGAGGCCTTCATGCGTCGGGCGATGACGCCGACGTAGTTGGCGTGGATGGTGGTGAAGTGGTAGCCGTCGATGCCGTTCTCGGCCTGCATCTTCCAGTTGCCGCGGTACTGGTAGGTGGAGTAGCCCTTCAGTACCTCGGCGCCCTGTGCGGACATGGCGTCGATCATGTCGACGAACGGCTTGGCGTCGGCCAGGTGATCCTCCAGGGACGGCACGTCCGGGTTCAGGCTGCCGAACACGAAGCCCTTGTAGCTGGCCAGGCGTGCGATGTGCTTGAGGTTGTGGTCCTGCTGCTCGAACACCGGCGGGTAGGCGCCGCTGGCGTGGTCCTTGATTTCCACGTTGCGCCCGGCCGAGTCATACACCCAGCCGTGATAGGGGCAGGTCAGGAACTTGCTGTTGCTCTTGGCGGTGCGGCACAGCGTGGCGCCGCGGTGGGCGCAGGCGTTGACGAAGCAGTGCAGCTGGCCGTCGCCGTCGCGGCTGACGATGACCGGCTGGCGCCCGATGTGGGTGGTGAAGTGGTCGTGCGGGTTGGCTACCTGGCTTTCGTGACACAGGTAGATCCAGGTGCCCTCGAAGATGTGCTTCATCTCGAGTTCGAACAGTTCTTCGTCGGTGAACAGCCGGCGGTTGACCTCGAACAGGCCGTCCTGGGGACGGTCGATGAGCAAGCTGTCGAGTTCGGTGGGGGTCATGGGTTTCGCCTCCTGCTGTGGCTCATTGGCCGCCTTAAGGGATAGCCCTGAATTGTGCCATGACCGCCCGGTCAGGGCCGATTGGGACCCCCTCGCCGTTAACCGCTTTCGCACGGCGCTAGAATTGCCGACCTTTTTTTGCCCCAGGATCACCAATGACCTTGCTGTGGATCGTGCTGTTCACGTTGCTGGGCGGGGCTGCCAGCGCCGGATTCGCCGGCGCCCTGCTGCTGATGCCGGGCGGGTTGCGTGAGCGGCTGTTGCCGTCGCTGGTCAGCTACGCCGTCGGTGCCATGCTGGCGGCGGCCTTCCTCGGCCTGCTGCCGGAGGCCTTCAGCCATCCCGGCGCCACGCCGCCGCAGATCACCGGCATGCTGCTGGCCGGGATCCTGCTGTTCTTCGTGCTGGAGAAATTCGTGCTGTGGCGCCATTGTCACGCCGACGCGTGCGCTGCCCATGGCAGTCGCGCGACGCTGACCACGGCCCGCCCCTGGCGCGCTGCGGGCACGCTGGTGCTGATCGGCGACAGCGTGCACAACCTGATCGACGGCGTGCTGATCGCGGCGGCGTTCCTGACCGATACCCACCTGGGCGTGGTGACGGCGCTGGCCATCGTGGCGCACGAGATCCCACAGGAGATCGGTGACGTGGCGGTGCTGGTGCACAGTGGCTATTCGCGCCGCAAGGCGATGGTCTACAACCTGCTCACCAACCTGCCGACACTGGTTGGCGGGGTGGTGGCCTATTTCGCCCTGGGCGCGGCGCAGGAGGTGCTGCCTTTCGTTCTGACATTGGCCGCCGCGAGCTTCGTCTACATCGCCGTGGCCGACCTGATCCCGGATTTGCACCGGCGCCCGGAGCCGGCGGCCACGGTTGCCCAGGTGGCGCTGATCGGCGCCGGTATTCTCACCATCGTTGTCAGCCACGTTGCCCTGGAGCACTGGCTGCACTAACGACGGACGGAAGCGATCAGGTGGGTTCGATCTCGCGCAGGTGACGGCCCACCGCCATCGCCGCCCCGGCAAGGCCCAGCAGGCAGCCGAGCGCCAGCACGGCAAGGTTGCCCAGGAACCCCGGCGTGGCCAATTGCAGGCCGGAGCCGTACAGGCCGGCCAGGGTGCGCACCGGGCCGGCCAGGAAGCCGTTGACCGCCAGCAGCAGCAACACCGCCACCAGTCCGCCGGCGCAGCCCTGCAGCAGACCCCAGTACAGGAACGGCCGGCGGATGAAAGCGTCGGTGCCGCCGATGAGCTTGGTGATCTCGATCTCCGCGCGGCGGTTGTAGATGGCCAGGCGAATGGTGTTGCCGGTCACCAGCACCACGCCGGCGCCGAGCAGGCCGGCCACCGCCCACGCGGCGCGTCGGCCGAGCTCCAGCAGGGCATTGAGGCGCCGCAGCCAGTCCAGGTCGGCCTGCACGTCTTCCACCTGCGGCAGGGCCGCCAGGCGCTGTGACAGGTCCCGCACCGCGGCCTCGTCGGCCGGCTGCCCTGCCGCAGGTGG
>OBIY01000198.1_pt1 | contig 26551 bp, 18 predicted proteins | sample 1519841 | NCBI WGS metagenome assembly OBIY01 (sample SAMN03019774, study PRJEB22545) | beach sand metagenome | biome: beach; feature: sea beach; material: beach sand | place: USA: Municipal Pensacola Beach, FL | collected 2010-07-30 | depth 30-40 cm m
GTGCCGCGCCGCGCCGGCGCCGGTCGTGCGCAGGACCCATGCGCTGCCACAGCCGCCCGGCGAGCACGAGCGTGCACACTCCGGCCAGGATCAGGATCGCCAGAGCGAGGGGCCCGGCTTCGGCCAGCAGTTGCAAGTAGTCGTTGTGCGCCAGATCGCCGCTGGAACCGCGGTCAGCGAGTGTGCGGTGATGCAGGTAGTGCAGCTTGTAACTGCCCAGGCCCTGGCCCGTGACGGGCCGTTCGCGCCACATGGCCAGGGTCGAGCGCCACATGGCGAGCCGATCCTGGGTCGATTGATCGCCGGCGAGATTGACCACCTCGCGGGTGACCGGTGCATCCGGCAGGTAACGCACGGTGCCCCAGGCCAGTCCGGTCAGCACGAGCAGGATCGCGGCCGGCGCGCGCCAGGGCATCGCAGCGCGGCGCAGGCCGATCAGCAGCGGGGGGAGCATCAGCAGCAATACGCCGATCGCCCCGCGCGAGACCGTCGCGAACAGCGCCCACAGCATCAGCGCGAGCACGGCGATCAGTGCCACCCGGGCGCGCCGGTTGCGCGCGCGCGCCAGCGCCAGGAAGACTCCGGGAACGGCAAGGTAGAACAGCGCGCCGAAGGCGTTGAGATCCAGGAACGGCCCATTGCTGCGCCCGCCGAAGCGCAGCCATTCGATCACGCCCCAGACGGCGAGCAGCGTGAGCAGCGCGCCAGTCGCGCACTGTAGTCCGGCAGGGTGTGCGCCGCGCGCCAGCGCCGTGATGCCGAGCAGGTAAGCGAGCGGAAAGAGCCCCAGAATCCAGGCGAACCAGAGGCTGGTGGACGGCAGTGTGCTGAAGGCGACGTTGCCGAACAGCACGATCAGCGTCGCGATGGCCAGCAGGGCGCTGCGCGTGGCCGGAAAATACAGGATGAGCTGCGCCGGGCGGTGCATCGTGCGGGCGGCCGGATCGTCCGGCTGCGCAAGGCCTGCGCCGTCGAGGGCGTTCATCGGGCCAGCCGGACGTGCCTCATCACGGCGCGCTTCGCCAGGCCGGGCAAGGGAGTCGCCAGCGGCAAAGGTCCGGGCAGCCGCATAGAACAAGGCTGCCAGCGCGATGGCCAGCAAGATGAGCTGCGCCTCGGTGCGGACCAGAAACAAGGTCGCAGCCAATGCGAGCGCCAGCGGCCAGAGCGGCGGGGGACGGTGGGTCGGGGTCATGATGTGGTTCCCGGGTGGGCCGAGGCGGCCTGTCCCTAAGGTTCTCGTCACGGCGGCCATGAGCTTGAGCCGCCGGTTGGGTCGTGTGGTGCACTCCAAGCGGCACGCGGTGTCTTCAGGCTCCTGTATTCGTTCGTCATCACGAGGGGCGCAAGGGCCGTGGCGATTCATCGGGGGTTGGTCGGAGCCCGGATGCGCGGGACGGCGTCCTTCGTCAGGCGATTCTGCGCAATGGCGGGGAGGAGAGGGCGGAGCCGGGATCCCGTCACGACGGATTCAAGGCGGGATCGCGGCGGTTGATTGCCGCGTTACCACACCCCCCCGCTGGGATGGGCAGCCGGAAGGAATCCAGCGAGGATCTGTCACGACCGCGATGCGCACCCGGATGCGGGCCAAAAAAAGCCCCCCAGGCCAGGGCATGGGGGGCAGGGTGGTTGGGTCTTCTTTGTTCTGAGTTTCAGGCTCAGCGGCAGTTGGCTGGGCGGTAACGGTCGTCCAATGTACCTCCTGAGCAGTCCCATTGGATGGCGTCAGTGGGCGCAGTGCCGGCAACGAGTGCGGTCGAAGAACCAGCGGTAGGCACCAGAGTCATCGTGCCATTCCCAGCGGCTGCGGTGTATGTGATCGTAATCGTGCCATTAGAGGAACTGATGCCGACGCTTGTGACATTGTCCGTGGCACTGGGTGCCGTCCAGCCTGCACTAAATGCAGTACCAGACATGGCATTTTCAGCCACGGTGGTCTTGGCGGCCGAGGCGAGGCTCATGCCCTCGGTGACGCGGGCGCGAATGGTGTAATCCTGATAGGCGGGGATGGCGATGGCGGCGAGGATGCCGACGATGGCCACCACGATCATGAGTTCGATGAGGGTAAAACCTTGTTGCTTGTTCATGGAGATGTCTTCCTTTTTTTGTGCTTGCACAGGGTGGTCTCGTTTGGGTTCGGCCGGTCGCGTGCACATCCGATCCGTGACTGACCCTAAGCAGACATCGTGCCAGTTAAATAATAAATTGATTTTTAATTAAAAAATTGGGTTTCTTTGCCGGTCGATCCCGGTTCACCGGTCCGGCGTCCGGCGGCTACGGTCAGGATGTGACGCAGGCTGTCAGTCTGTGTACCGGCCGATGTGGCCCGGACGTCAGCAATCGCTATTGCGGCCCCCGGGGCGGTGATGCCAGAGGACCGCACCGAGGACTGCGAGGATGGCCCCGATGAGCCAGCGGCCATTCGGGCAGGCGGAAAGTGCGGTCCAGGCATTGCCCAGACCGTAACCGATGCTGGTGATCACCACCGCCCAGAGCAGCGCGGCCACGGCATTGAGCACGGCGAAGCGGATCGGATCGATGCGTGCCCAGCCCATCAGGACGGGACCGGCGATGCGCAGGCCGATGAGAAAGCGGATCGCCAGAATCAACCGGGTGTGATGCCGGTCCAGCAGCGATTGGAACCAAGGTGCCCGGCGCGCCAGGGGCGGGAGCCGGACCAGCAACGGGGTTCCCCAGCGCCGGCCGATCTGGAACCACGCTTGATCGCCGAGCGTACTGGCCACCGCCGCGATGGCAATCACGGCGGGCAGGTGCAGCAGTCCATGATGCGCCGCGGCGCCGGCGGCGAGCAGCACGCTTTCGCCTTCCAGAACCGCGCCGACGGCGACCGCGATGTATCCGTAGCGGGCGATGAGGGCAGCCAGCGAGAACGCCATGTCTGCAGAACACTCCATGTAACCACGGGACCTGGCCCGGGGAGGCATTATCGGCGATGGCGCGGTACCTGTCTTCCGACGTGTAACCTCGGGCTCGAGAGGGCATTTGTTGATCCAGATCAGGCCTCTGCCGGGCAAGATTGATAGGCTCGAAGCCAGCTCGCCGGTCGGCGCCAGCCCGGTTGTCTGCCCGATGTCACTCGCCGGTCCTTTCCGTTTCCGTTCACGGAGTCTGTTCATCCCATGAAGCGCACCTTCAGCCGGATGCTTGTCCTTGTCATTGCGGCATCTGCGATTGCCCTGCTGGTGTGGACGCTGCTGCGCCCCGATGGGCTGCCGGCCGGCGTGGCCGGTGGCAATGGCCGGATCGAGGCGGTGGAGATCGATGTCGCGACCAAGCTGCCAGGACGGCTTGGGATGATTGCGGTCCGGGAGGGCGATCTCGTCGAGGCCGGCGCGGTGCTCGCTGAAATGGATCAGGCCGCCCTGCGCGCCCAGGCGCGTGAGGCCGAGGCAAATCTCGAGCGGGTCCACGTCGCTGTGAAGACGGCCGAGGATCAGCTGCGCCAGCGCCAGGCCGAACGGCGGGCCGCAGCGGCGCTGGTGCGTCAGCGTGAAACCGAACGCCGTGCGGCCTTGCAGTGGCTGGGACGCATGCGCGAGCTGGAAGCGGCACACGTGGTGCCCGCGCAAAGCCTGGACGATGCGGTGGCCCGTTTCGACGGTGCGCGCGCTGCCGTGGCAGCGGCCTCGGCCCAGGCGGCGGCAAGCGATGCGGCGGTGAGCACGGCGGGGATGCAGATCGAGTCGGCACGATCGTCGGTGCGCGCGGCCGAAGCGACGCTCGAGCGCATCCACGCCGACCTCGACGACAGTGTGCTGCGCGCGCCGCGCGCCGGGCGGGTGCAGTATCGCGTGGCCGAGCCCGGGGAGGTCTTGCCGGCGGGGGGCGTGGTGCTCAATCTGATCGACCTGACCGATGTCTACATGACCTTCTTCCTGCCCACCGCGCAGGCTGGTCGGGTGGCGCTCGGCGCGGAAGCGCGTCTGGTGCTCGATGCCCTGCCCGATCGGGTCATCCCGGCGCGCATTTCCTTCGTGGCCGATGTGGCGCAATTCACCCCCAAGACCGTGGAGACCGCCGAGGAACGGGCGAAGCTGATGTTTCGCATCAAGGCGCAAGTCGATCCCGAACTCCTGCAGCGGCATCTGAGCCAGATCAAGACGGGTCTGCCCGGCATGGCCTACGTGCGCCTCGATCCGGCGACACCCTGGCCCGATGCGCTGCGCACGAATCCGCAGCCATGAGCGGCCGGCCGGGCGCACCCGCGGCGCGCTTGGTGGATGTGGCCTTGCGCTATGGTCCGGTAGAGGCACTGGCCGGTGTCACGCTCGATCTGCCGGCCGGCGACATGGTGGGGCTGATCGGTCCGGACGGCGTGGGCAAGTCGAGTCTGCTCGCGCTCATCGCCGGCGCCCGTAAGATCCAGACCGGCAGCGTCGAAGCGCTGGGTGTCGATATGGGCGATGCTGCCGCGCGACGCCGGGTGCTGCCTCGGATCGCCTATATGCCTCAAGGACTGGGACGCAATCTCTATCCGACGCTGTCGATCGCCGAAAACCTCGCGTTCTTTGCGCGCCTGTTCGGTCATGACCGGCGCGAACGGGACCGGCGCATCGCGGCGCTGACCCGAGCCACCGGCCTGTCGCCGTTTGTGGATCGGCCTGCAGGCAAGCTTTCGGGGGGAATGAAGCAGAAGCTCGGGCTGTGCTGCGCGTTGATCCATGATCCTGATCTGCTGATTCTCGATGAGCCCACCACGGGGGTGGATCCGCTGTCCAGACGCCAGTTCTGGCAGTTGATTGCGCAGATCCGCAACGAACGGCCGGGCATGAGCGTGGTCGTGGCCACGGCCTACATGGAGGAGGCGGCGCAGTTCGATCATCTGGTTGCGCTGGACGCCGGGCGGGTACTCGCCAGTGGTTCGCCGCAATCGCTGCGCGAACAGACCGGTTGCGATTCACTCGAGGATGCGTTCGTCACGCTCCTGCCGCCCGAAAAACGCCATGGCCACCGGGCGGTCCGGATTGCGCCGATGCCTCAGGGTCGGGATAGCGAGATCGCGATCGAGGCCCGTGATCTCACCATGCGCTTCGGCGACTTCACGGCGGTGGATCGGGCGAGTTTCCGCATTCGACGGGGCGAGATCTTCGGGTTCATCGGGTCGAATGGCTGTGGCAAGACCACCACCATGAAGATGTTGACCGGACTGCTCCCGCCGAGCGAAGGGCAGGCATGGCTGTTTGGCAAGCTGGTGGATCCGCGCGATCTGGGAACGCGTCGGCGGGTGGGTTATATGTCGCAGTCGTTCTCGCTCTATGCCGAGCTGTCGGTGGTCCAGAACCTGATCCTTCACGCGCGGCTGTTCGAGGTGCCCGAGGCCGAGATTCCCGGCCGCGTCGCGGAAATGGCGGACCGCTTCGGCTTGCAGGCGGTCAAGGACGCGCTGCCCGGGGCGCTGCCGCTCGGCGTGCGCCAGCGTCTCTCGCTGGCTGTGGCCATGATCCACAAGCCGGAAATGCTGATCCTCGACGAGCCCACCTCGGGCGTGGATCCGGTGGCGCGCGATGCTTTCTGGGCCACGCTGGGTGAGCTGTCGCGCCGCGACGGTGTGACGATCTTCATCTCCACGCACTTCATGAATGAAGCCGAACGTTGCGACCGGATCTCGCTCATGCATGCCGGAAAGGTGCTGGCGGTGGGTGCGCCGGCTGATCTGGTGCGCGAGCGGGGCGTGCAGACCCTCGAGGACGCGTTCGTTGCCGAGCTCGCGGATGCCGCCGAGGTCCACACGGACCCGCACGGCGATGCCATTTCAGCGGTGGGGACTCGCCCGGCTGCCGAGGCGGATGGACTGACCGGATTGCGCGGCTGGTTCGACCCGGGGCGCATGGCGAGCTACGCGCGGCGCGAGGCACTCGAGCTGATGCGCGATCCGATTCGGCTCACGCTGGCTCTGCTGGGTAATGCGATCCTGATGCTGGTAATGGGCTACGGCATCACCATGGACGTCGAAGACCTGACGTTTGCGGTGCTGGATCGCGACCAGACGGCGCTGAGCCGGGACTATGCGCTCAATCTCGCCGGATCGCGCTATTTCCATGAACGACCGCCGATCCGGGATGATGCCGAGCTCGACCGGCGGATGCGGGCGGGCGAACTGGGGCTGGTGATCGAGCTGCCGCCGGGGTTTGCGCGCGATATCGCGCATGGTCGGCCGGTACAGGTGGGGGCGTGGATCGATGGGGCTATGCCGGCGCGCGCGGAAACCATCCGGGGCTATGTGCAGGGCATGCATGTCCACTGGCTGACGCAGCGCGCCCGCCAATCGGGCTACCGCGCCCTGCCGGGGCAGCCGGCCCGTGTCGAGGTGCGCTTTCGCTACAACCCGGATCTCAAGAGTCTGGTGGCCATGGTGCCGGCGGTAATCCCGCTGCTGCTGATGCTGATACCGGCCATGCTCGCGGCGTTGGGGGTCGTGCGGGAGAAGGAGCTCGGGTCGATCACCAACTTCTATGTCACACCGACCACATCGCTGGAGTTTCTGCTGGGCAAGCAGGCCCCCTATGTCGTGCTGTCCATGCTCAGCTTTCTGCTGTTGACGCTCATGGCCGTGACCCTGTTCCGGGTGCCGTTTACCGGGAGCTTCGCAGCGCTGTTCCTGGCTGCCATCGCGTATGTGGGGGCCGCTACCGCGCTCGGCCTGCTGATCTCCACGTTCATGCGCAGCCAGATCGCCGCGTTGTTCGCCACGGCAGTCCTGACCTTGCTCCCGGCGGCCGAATACTCGGGCATCATCGATCCGGTTTCCTCGCTCGAAGGCATGGGCCGGGTGATCGGCCAGATTTATCCCACCACGCACTTTCTGACCATCTCCCGCGGCACGTTTTCCAAGGGGCTCGGATTCGCTGACCTGTCCGCGGCCTTCGTGCCGCTGCTGCTCTCGGCGCCGATTCTGGTGGGGCTGGCGGCCCTGCTCATGAAGCAGCAGGAGCGCTGAGTCATGCGGCTCTCTCATGTGCTGAACCTGGGGATCAAGGAATTGCGCAGCTTGTGGCGCGACCCGATCATGCTGTTTCTGATCCTCTACGTCTTCACGTTTTCGGTCTATACGCGGGCCACGGCCATGCCCGAAACCCTGAACAAGGCGCCGATCGCGATCGTCGATGAGGACCGTTCCCCGCTGTCCACGCGCATCGTCAGCGCCTTCTATCCGCCGCATTTCCTGCTCCCGCGACTCATCGATGCGGCCGAGATGGACGCACGCATGGATGCGGGGTTCGACACCTTCGCGCTCGACATCCCCCCGGAATTCCAGCGTGATGTGCTGGCCGGGCGGTCACCGGTCATTCAGCTCAACGTGGACGCCACACGCATGAGTCAAGCGTTTACCGGCAGCGGCTATGTCCAGACGATCGTGAACGACGAAGTGCAGGCGTTCGTCCGGGGGCATCCGCACAGTCCCGACCTTCCGGTGGATCTTGCGTTGCGCGCACGATTCAACCCCGAGCTGAACAAGTCGTGGTTTGCAGCCATCATGTCCATCATCAACGAAGTCACGATGCTCTCGATCGTACTCACCGGTGCGGCGCTGATCCGCGAGCGCGAACACGGCACGGTGGAGCACTTGCTGGTGATGCCGGTCACGCCGCTGGAGATCATGTTCAGCAAGGTCTGGTCGATGGGCTTGGTGGTGCTGGGCGCAGCCACGGCATCGCTGCTCTTCGTGGTCCAGGCCGGATTGGGGGTGCCGTTGCACGGTTCGGTCCCGCTCTTCATCGCAGGCGCTGCCGTGCACCTGTTTGCGACGACGTCCATGGGGATATTTCTCGGCACGGTCGCGCGCTCCATGCCGCAGTTCGGGCTGCTGCTGATGCTGGTGCTTTTGCCGCTGCAGATGCTCTCCGGCGCCAGTACGCCCCGCGAAAGCATGCCGGAGATCGTTCAGCTGGTGATGCTGGGTGCGCCCAATACCCATTTCGTCATGCTCGCTCAGGGTATTTTGTATCGGGGGGCCGGCTTTGGCGTGGTCTGGCCGCAATTCCTTGCGCTGGCTGCCATCGGCACGATCCTGTTCGCATTGGCGCTGGCGCGGTTCCGCCGGGCGCTGGCGACCATGGCCTGACGCCTGTCACTCGTGGTGTTCAGGCGTGCGCGGCGCAGGCACCCGGCGACTCAGGGCGCCATGGATGATCGCATCGGGCACAGCGCTGCTCCGGCCCTGAACTTAGTCCAGGCCGAGTTTCTTCAGGCGATAGCGCAGGGCGCGGAAGGTGATGCCCAGGGAGCGGGCCGTGGCCGTACGGTTCCAGCGATGTGCTTCCAGCGCCTTGAGGATGGTTTCCCGCTCGATGCTTTCCAGGGCGCCATCCAGATCGGCGGATGCAGAATCGGTCACGGACGAGATGACGTCAGGTTCGGTCTCCTCGGGGGTGAGTCCAATGGGTGAATCGGTGCGGATGGCGGCGGTGAGCTGGAGGTGCTCGGCGGTGATCACGCGACCGTCGCACAAGGTATAGGCCCGCTGGAGAATGTTCTCGAGTTCCCTCACGTTTCCGGGAAAGGGGTAGGCAGCCAAGGCCCGCTTGGCGCTGTCATCGAGACGCGGCGGGATGTCACCGGCAATCTGGCGCAGGATGTGTTCGATCAGTTGCGGCAGGTCTTCGCGCCGCTCGCGCAGCGGCGGAACGCGCAGCTCGATGACGTTGATGCGATAATAGAGATCCTGCCGAAACTGTCCGGTCTGCAGCATGTCATGCAGGGGTTTATGAGTGGCCGAGAGCAGGCGGACATCGACAGGTACCTCGCGACTTTCCCCGACAGGACGGACCGCCCGTTCCTGAATCGCGCGCAGCAGCTTGACCTGCATGGGTAAGGGCAACTCGGCGACCTCGTCCAGAAACAGGGTGCCGCCGCTCGCGGTCCGGAACATGCCGGCATGGTCATTCACGGCACCGGTGAAACTGCCCTTCCGGTGACCGAACAGCTCACTTTCCATCAACTCGGCTGGCAAGGCTCCGCAGTTCACGGGAACGAAGGGTTCCTCGTTTCGATTGCTCTGAGTATGGATGAGCCGCGCGACCAGCTCCTTGCCCGTCCCCGATTCGCCGCTGATGTAGATGGGCGCCTGGCTGCGGGACACCTTGGCAATCATGCCGCGCAGCCGGCGCATGGGCTCCGAATCGCCCAGCAGGATATGACGAGTCCGCCGCTCGGGCCGTGTCGTGCTGGCTTTGACGGCGGCGGCGACGAGCCGGCGCAGCATGTCGAGATCGACGGGCTTGGAGACGAAATCATAGGCACCGGCCTTGAGGGCTTCGACGGCCGATTCCACATTCCCATGGGCCGTGATTACCGCCACGGGCAGGTGCACCCCCATGGTGGCGATTTCGCGAACCAGATCGATTCCGTTGCCATCGGAAAGCCGCATGTCGGTGAGGCATAGAGCGTAGCGATGGCGCCCCAGTTGTTGACGCGCATCGGCGAGACTGGCGGCCTTGTGGCAGTTCAGCCCCATCCGCTCGAGGGTCAGGTCGAGCAGTGTCAGGATGTCCGGTTCATCGTCGACGAGCAGTACAGCGGGGCGTTGCTCCTGCATGAGGTCATTCCTTATTTGCAATCGGCCAGTGGCAGGGCGATCCGGAATCGGCTGCCTGGATCGGGTTGGGCCAGATGGGTAAGGCTCGCGCCATTGAATTCACACAATTCCCTGGATAGATAGAGTCCAAGTCCTGTCCCGCTGCGGCTGGTGGTGAAGAACGGCTCGAACAGCCGCGCGGCCGCTTCGGGCGAGATCCCACCACCGTTATCGGTCACTTGAAGATGAATTCGGCCGTTGCCGGGGAATCTTTCGCATTCGATCGTGATCACCACCGGTCCGTCAGCCGGACGGCCATGATGCCGTGCGTTGTCGAGCAGATTGGTGAGCACCTGCGACAGGTGTCCGGGGTCCATGCGGACGCGGGTATCCGGCGCGCCGCAGTGCAGGTCGATTCGCGCCTCCTGCGGGTCCAGGCCGGTGCGATAGTGCATCACGAACGTGGTCAGCCAGTCGCTCAGGTGCAGGGTTTCCGGGATCGAAGGCCGCTGTCGCGAGAGCTGTAGAATGTCCGTGATGATGGCGTTGATGCGCGCTGCATGGTGACGCACCATGGCCACCAGGGCCTGATCCTGCGTGGGGAGGTCGGCAGATTCGGCAAGCAGCGCGCCGGCATGGCTGATGGCAGAGAGCGGATTGCGGACTTCGTGTGCGATACCGGCGGTCAGTCTGCCCAAGGCGGAGAGCTTCATTTCCTGCATGCGCGCCTTGGCATGACCGAGGTCCTCGAGGATGATCAGCGTGATCGCGCCTTCCTCGCCCAATGGGATGAAATGGACCGCGCACTCTCGGTCGCCATGCGTATTGCGCACGGTCGGCAGCTCGATCTGGGTGAGTCCGCGCCAGCTCAACCAGTATCGATTCAGCTCCGGCGACAGATCAGCCAGCTCGGTGCCGCGAGGTGCCGGGCCAAGCAGTTCACAGGCCTGGGCATTGGCGAGACGCACTCGCCCGCGCGGGCTGACCACCAGCACGCCGTGATGCAGACGGTCGATGATGACCTCGTTGAGGCGAGCCAGGTCCATCAATTCGCGGCGAGCCCGATAGGCAACTTGCGCACTGTCATTGGCGCGAAGCGTCAGAATATTGGCGCCCCACGTCGTCCCGAAGGCAGCAGCACCCAAGAGTCCTGCATGCGGCCAGATGACGCCATCACCGCGGAGGTAAGCGATCGCGGCGAAACCGAGCACGTGCAGACTGGCGAGCGCCGCATAGCTCAGCGCTTGACGCCGAGGCAGAAGAAGGCCTGCGCCGGCACAGGACAACAACAGGACAAGCCCCAGGCCGCTGCCCAGCCCACCGGTGGCCCAGATCAGGATGCAGATCCAGGGCAGATCGAGGCCCAGCTGCGCCCAGGCTTGTATCGCCAGTGGGGGCCGTCCCCGAGCGAGGGTCACCATCCACAGGCTGCTGAGCGCGATTTGGCCCAGCAGCAGCACGCGAAACGGCGCTTCGGACAACCGTTCCAGGCCGGTATCGACCGCGAGTGTCGACAGCCCTAACAGTAGGAATGCGAAACCCAGTCGAAACAGATTCAGCAGCACCAGCAGTCGGCGCACCGGACGATCGGGTGGGGCATTTGGCCGCAATCGGGGCCAGGCGCCGGTTGCAAGGGTGGAATCGGTCGCTGAGGCGCTCATGGGTGGCGGCCACTCTCGGACGGAAGTTTGACGGCTGGTGTAGTTCGCACCAAAAGAAGCAAGAAACGCGCCTGAAACGTGACGCTGCAGCGTGGCATTGGCCTTGGCTGTGCGTGTCAAGTGGAGGACAATACAGCGCCGCCAGTTTGCGCTATCGCTACCGCCCCAAGGAGGGTCCCGCCTCATGAATCTGCATGAATACCAGGCCAAACAGCTGTTTGCCGAATTCGGCATTCCGGTTCCGGAAGGTCGTCCAGCCACGACGCCAGAAGAAGCGCAAGCTGCCGCACAGGGACTTGGCGGCGGTCGTTGGGTCGTCAAGGCGCAGGTGCATGCCGGTGGGCGGGGCAAGGCGGGCGGCGTGAAGCTGGTTGAAACCCCGGAGGCGGCCGCAACGGCCGCGCAGGGGATGCTGGGCACCCAGATCGTGACTCACCAGACCGATGCCAAGGGCCTGCCGATTCACACCGTGCTGGTCGAAAAGGCCGGCAGCATTGCGCGCGAGCTGTATGTGAGCCTGCTCACCGATCGGGCGACGGAAAGCGTGGTCTTCATGGCCTCCGCCGCCGGCGGTATGGACATCGAGGAAGTTGCCGCAACCACGCCCGAGAAGATCATCACCGTCACCGTCCCGCCGGCGCAGGGCTTCTCGGCCTACCAGGCGCGCCGGCTCGCCTTCGGTATGGGTCTGTCGGGCGATGAAGTTCCCCAGTTTGTCGCCATTGCCGAAGGTCTGTACAAACTTTATGTGGCCAGTGATGCCAGCCTGATGGAAATCAATCCGCTGATCGTGACCAGCGAGGGCCGGCTCGTCGCACTTGATGGCAAGATCAACCTCGATGACAACGCGTTGTTCCGCCAGAAGCGCCTGGCCGATTGGGAAGACGCCAGCCAGGAAGACGCTCGTGAGCACGAGGCGGCTTCACATCATCTCAACTACGTCAGCCTCGACGGCGAGATCGGTTGCATGGTCAATGGCGCCGGGCTGGCGATGGCGACCATGGACGTGATCCAGCTCTACGGTGGGACACCGGCCAACTTTCTGGACGTCGGTGGCGGCACCACCGCCGAACGCGTCACGGCCGCCTTCAAATTGATCACCGCGGACCCCAAGGTGCGCGCCATTCTGGTCAACATCTTCGGCGGCATCGTGCGCTGCGACCTCATCGCCGAGGGCATCATTGCCGCGGTCAAGGAGGTCGGTCTCGAACTGCCCGTGGTGGTGCGCCTGGAGGGCACCAACGTGGATCGCGGCAAGGCCATGCTGGCCGAAAGTGGCCTCGCCATCATCACGGCCGAGGATCTGGACGACGCGGCCCGCAAGGCCGTCGCAGCAGCGAAGGCTTGAGGAGCGCATCGATGAGCATTCTGATCGACAAGAACACCCGTGTGATCTGCCAGGGCTTTACCGGCAAACAGGGCACCTTCCATTCCGAACAGGCATTGGCTTACGGTACGCAGCTGGTGGGCGGCGTGACCCCCGGCCGTGGCGGACAGACGCATCTGGATCTGCCGGTATTCGACACGGTGTACGATGCGGTGGCGCAGACCGGCGCCGAGGCGAGCATGATCTATGTGCCCGCGCCCTATGCGGCCGATGCCATCCTGGAAGCTTTCGATGCCGGCATCCAGGTCATCGTGTGCATCACCGAGCACATCCCGGTGCAGGACATGGTCAAGGTCAAGGCCGCCATGCGCGGCAGCAGCGCCCGGCTGATCGGCCCCAACTGTCCCGGTGTCATCACCCCCGGCGCCTGCAAGATCGGCATCATGCCGGGCATGATCCACTCGCCCGGCAAAGTGGGCATCGTCTCGCGTTCGGGCACACTCACCTACGAGGCGGTGTTCCAGACCACCCGGCGCGGACTGGGCCAATCCACCTGCGTCGGGATCGGCGGCGACCCTGTGCATGGCATGAACTTCGTCGACTGTCTGCGTCTGTTCCAGGACGATCCGCAGACCGAAGGCATCATCATGGTCGGCGAGATCGGCGGCGGTGAGGAAGAGGATGCGGCCGCCTTTATTCAGGCGCATGTCAGCAAACCCGTGGTCGGCTACATCGCCGGCGTCACGGCGCCTCCCGGCAAGCGCATGGGCCATGCCGGCGCCATCATCACCGGTGGCAAGGGTACGGCCGAAGGCAAATATGCGGCGCTGGAGGCGGCGGGTGTCGCCACCGTGCGTTCCCCGGCCCAGCTCGGCGATCGCATGGCCCAGTTGCTCGGCGTGAACTGAAAGGAGTTTAAGGATGGCCCGGATCGTCATGGCCCAGCTCGATTTCTGGGTGGGCGATGTGGCGGGAAACACCATGCGGATGATCGAGGCGGTGCGCGACGCGCATGCACGCTTCGCGCCTGATCTGGTGGTGTTTCCCGAGTTGGCGCTCACGGGCTATCCGCCTGAGGATTTGCTCTGGCGGCGCGGCTTGCAGATCCGGGTGCAGGAAGCGCTTGTTCGGCTGAAGCGGGAGGCGTTGCCGGTCGCAATTGTCTTCGGTTATCCCGAATACGCCGTCGATGGGTTGTACAACGCAGCTTGCATCATCGAAGGTGGGCAGGTCGTGGCGACTTACCGTAAGCACCGTCTGCCCAATTACAGCGTCTTTGACGAAAAGCGCTACTTCACGGCTGGCGATGCCCCATGCGTGTATGAGTGTGGGGGGCTCCGATTGGGCCTCACCATCTGCGAGGACATCTGGGGTCCGGAGCCGGCTGCTCAAGCCGCGGCGGCGGGCGCCCAGGTGCTCCTGAATATCAATGCTTCGCCCTTTCACGTCGACAAGGGCGTGGAACGCAGCCTCGAACTCGCGCAGCGGGCGACCGAAACCGGTTTACCCATTGTCTATGTCAACCTCGTCGGTGGGCAGGACGAACTGGTGTTCGACGGGGAGTCGCTGGTCTGCAATGCCGAAGGTGGCATCGTCTACCGAGCACCCGCGTTCGCCGAGGGCCTTCACGCTGTTGATTTCGACGATTGCGGAAAGCCGCTGGTTACGCTACCGGTGGCCGAACCGCTTGGCCTTGAGGCCTCGGTGTACAAGGCTTTGGTCCAGGGCATTCAGGACTACGTCAATCGCCAACGGTTCCGTGGGGTGGTCCTGGGCCTTTCCGGTGGGATCGATTCGGCGCTCACGCTCGCGCTCGCCGTCGATGCCTTGGGGGCCAATCGGGTGATGGCGGTGCTCATGCCATCCGCGTACACCTCTGCCATGAGCATCGACGATGCCCAAGCCCAAGCCCAGACACTTGGGGTACAGTCGGTAGTGCTGCCGATCACCGAATCGTTCATGGCATTCAAACACACGCTCGAACCGGTGTTTCGCGATCTGCCCGAGGATGTCACCGAAGAAAATCTGCAGGCACGCATTCGCGGCGTGCTCCTCATGGCCATCTCCAACAAGACCGGACGCATGGTGCTGACCACGGGCAACAAGAGCGAGATGGCGGTGGGCTATGCCACCCTGTATGGCGACATGGTGGGTGGGTTTGCACCACTCAAGGATGTCAGCAAGACGCTGGTCTACCGGCTGTGTCAGTATCGCAACCTGCTGGCTCCGGTGATTCCGCAGCGCGTCATCGACCGGCCGCCATCCGCCGAATTGCGTCCCGACCAGAAAGACAGCGATTCATTGCCCGCCTACGATGTGCTCGACGCCATACTGGCGTTGTACGTGGAGCAGGACCTTCCGCTGTCGGAGATCATCGCACGCGGGTTCGACGAGGCGACGGTGCGGCAGGTCGGACGCATGGTCAAGAACGCCGAGTACAAGCGCCGCCAGGCCCCACCCGGCGTCAAGATCACGCAGCGTGCTTTCGGCCGAGACCGCCGCTATCCCATCTGTTCGGGTTATTGATCTGTTCAGACCGAGAGATAACCGGTGATCTTGGCAATATCGGCATCCTCGCGGCGATCCTCGTGGATGATGCAGCCCCGCTCCAGAACCAGAATGCGATCGGCAACGGTGAGGGCGAAGCTCAGCACCTGTTCGGACACGATCAGCGTGATCCGGCGCAGCTTGCGAATTTCGTTCAAAGCATATGCAATCTCCTTGATGATGGAGGGCTGAATTCCTTCGGTTGGTTCATCCAGGAGCAGCACGCTCGGATCGGTTGCCAGTGCCCGGGCGATGGCCAGCTGCTGCTGCTGTCCGCCCGAGAGATTGCCGCCTTTTCGGTGACGCATCTCGAACAGGACCGGAAACAGCTCGAACAGCTCATCGGGTACGCGATTCGTGCCACTTTTCTCAAGCCCCGTCTGGATGTTCTCCATCACGGTCAGCGCCGGGAAGATCATCCGGCCTTGGGGGACATAGGCCATTCCGTGCTGTACCCGGCGATGGCTGGGCAGTCCCGCCAGTTCCGCACCTTCCAGCCGAATGGCGCCACTGCGTGCCGGTAGCACGCCCATCAGTGCCTTGAACAATGTCGATTTACCCATGCCGTTGCGTCCCATGAGGGCCACCGTCTCGTTGGGTGCCGCCTGAAAGCTGACCTCGTTGACAATCTGGCTTTGGCCATAGCTGACACACAGTCGATCCACTTCGAACATCGCTGATTCCTCGTCGGACGGCGTTGTCACGCCGGTCAATGACCGAGATAGACTTCCTTGACCCGGGGATCGTCGTGCACTTTGTCCATCGAGCCTTCGACTAGAATCTTGCCTTGGTGCATAACGGTGACCTTGTGGGCAATACTGCGCACGAAATCCATGTCGTGTTCGATGATGAGCATGGAGCGTCCCTGGCAGATGCGGGCCAGCAATTCGCCGGTCTGCTGGCGTTCGCGGACGCTCATGCCCGCCACCGGTTCATCCAGCATGATGAGTTCGGGCTCCTGGATCAGCAGCATGCCAATCTCCAGCCATTGTTTCTGCCCGTGGCTCAGGATGCCGGCCATGTCATCCAGGCGATCCCGCAGAAATACTGCCTCGGCCACTTCTTCGACCCGAGTTCGCACGGCGATATCTTGGCGGAATCCCAGGCTACCGAAAACGCTGCGCCCCTTGGGATAGGAGACGACCAGATTCTCGGCCACGGTCAGATTCTCGTAGATAGTCGGATTCTGGAATTTCCGGCCGACACCGGCCCAGACGATCTCGTGCTCGGCGAGCCGGGTCAGTTCCCGATTATGGAAACGGATCGATCCACTGGTGGCGCGAGTCTTGCCGCAGATGAGATCGAGCACCGTGGTCTTGCCGGCGCCGTTGGGGCCAATGATGACCCGGATCTCCTCTCGATCCACATAGAGGTTCAGTTCATTGACGGCCTTGAATCCGTCGAAGGAGACGGTCAGGTCTTCGATCGCCAGCAGAAAGTCGGTATTGGATGCGGTGTTTGGACTGGTCGTCATGGCTTGGATCACTCCTCACTTTGCTGAGCGAACGGCGGGCGTATCGCGGCGCAGGGCGGGCATGGGGAGCCGTTTGTTGATGAACCTCATCACAGGGGACCCGTAGCGTTCGACGAGTCCGGCCAGACCGCGGGGGAAAAACAGGACAGCGGCAATGAACAGACCGCCCATCAGATACAGCCACAGCTCTGGAAAGGATTCCGAAAACATGGTCTTGGCAGCGTTGACCAGCAGTGCCCCGTAAACGGCACCAATAAGCGAGTAGCGGCCGCCTACGGCCGCGTAGATCACCATTTCGATGGAGGGCACCACGCCGACGAAGGACGGGGACATGAAGCCGACCTGTAAGGTGAACATCGCCCCACCGATCGCCGAAATTGCGGCCGCCACGCAGAAGATGAAAATCTTGATGTTGGCCACATCGTAGCCGGAGAAGCGCATGCGGTCCTCCTGGTCACGCAGCGCCACCAGCAGGAGCCCCAGCTTGCTGGTGAGGATCAGCCGTGACAGCAGAATGACCACCAGCAACAAGGCACAGGTGACGAAGTACAGCAACCATTTGGCCTCGTCGGTGCGGATGTCCCAACCCATCAGGGTACGCAGGTCGGTGATCCCATTGATCCCCCCGGTGTAGCCCTGCTGGCCAATGATCAGAATGGTCAGGATGGAAGCGATGGCCTGGGTGATGATGGAAAAATAGACGCCCCCAACCCGGCGCTTGAAGAGAGCGAAGCTGATCAGCCAGGCAAACAGGGTTGGCAGAGCGATGATGGCAACGAGCGTGAGCGGCAGGCTGTAAAACGGTTTCCAGAACCACGGCAGGGCAGTGAGTTGATTCCAGTCCATGAAATCGGGAATGCCCGGCGTGCTCTGGATGGCGGTATTGGCAGGACTCGACGCCTCGAGTTTCAGGAACATCGCCATGCAATAACCACCCAGACCGAAAAAGATGCCTTGGCCCAGGCTCAGGATGCCGCCGTAGCCCCAGCACAGCACCAGACTGACGGCCACAAAGGCATAGGTGAGGTATTTGCCCACCAGGTTGAGCCGGAAGCCATCCAGCACAGTGGGCAGGATGATGAGGATGAGGATTGCCAGCAGGACAAATCCCGCGAGGCCTCCTCGACCGCCGAAAAGCTTGTTCACTACTTGATTCATGAGCAACGGTCTCCCTCGCGGCACTGGTTAGCGGCGAATGCGCATATTGAACAGGCCTTCCGGGCGTAGCATGAGAATGATCACTACGGCCATCAGGGTGATCACCTTGGCCATGGAGCCGCTGGAGAAGAATTCCAGGATTGACTGCGCCTGGGCGATGGTGAACGCCGAGGCGATTGTGCCCAGCAGGCTGGCAGCACCACCGAACACCACGACGAGGAAGGTATCCACGATATAGAGTGAACCGCTTGTCGGACCGGTGGAGGCAATGGTGGTAAAGGCGGCACCCGCGATCCCGGCGGTGCCACAGCCGATGGCGAAGGTCATCCGGTCAACCCGTGTGGTATCGATGCCGACGCAGCCGCTCATGATGCGGTTCTGGACCGTAGCCCGCACGCGCAAGCCCCAGCGTGACCGAAACATGAACAGGAACACGGCGCCCGTGGTCACGATGGTGAGTCCCATTACGACCAGGCCGTTGATGGGGATTTCGATGGTATCCGTCAGTGACACCGATCCCAGCAGCCATCCGGGCAGTGTCGGACTGACCTCGCGTGCCCCGAAAGCGGAACGGAATGTCTGCTGCATGATCAGGCTGAGCCCCCAGGTGGCCAGCAGTGTGTCAAGGGGACGTTTGTAGAGATAACGAATCAATCCCATCTCGACCAGATAGCCGACGGCGAAGGCGATCAGAAAGCCGACGATCACCGCCGTGAAGAACATGTAGTCGAGCAGGGCGGGTGCGTGCAGCTCAGCCCAGTGCGACAGCCAGTAGGTGGTATACGCGCCGATGGTGAGAAACTCCCCGTGCGCCATGTTGATGACGCCCATCTGCCCAAAGATGATGGCCAGCCCCAACGCCATGAGCAGGAAGACACAGAACAGGCTCAGCCCGCTGAATCCCTGCATGGCCAAGATGGAACCGATTTCCGACCAGGTGTAACCCGCCATGTGATGCGCTCCTGAACGAGATGAATCCAGTCACCGGAGGCCCGGCCTCCGGTGAGCGCTCGATTCGCTTATTGGTAGCCGGCCGGGAAAGGATTCGGCTCGATCAGTTCCGATTCATAGACCACCTTGGCCTGGCCATTCTCGTCCCATTGACCTACCCGCAGCTTGCTCCACAGATGGTGGTTCGGATGAATCTTTACGTAGCCTTCCGGGGCAGTGTTGAGTTCGAGGCCGGGTGATGCGGCCACGACCTTGTCGATGTCGAAACTGCCGGCCTTCTCAACGGCCGCCTTCCACAACCAAGGGCCGAGATAGGCCGCCTGGGTCACGTCCCCGATGACGCTGTCCGAACCCCACATCTCCTTGAACGCCTTGACAAATTTTTGGTTGTTGGGGTTGTCGAGGCTCTGAAAGTACTTCATGGCGGAATAGAAGCCCTTCATGTTTTCCCCGCCGATGCCCAGGACCTCATCCTCGGTAACGGATATGGTGAGCAAGGTCTGCTTTTCCGCCGTCACGCCAGCCGCCTTGAGCTGCTTGTACCAGGCCACGTTGCTGCCGCCGACCACCGCGCTGTAGATCACATCGGGCTTCCTGAGCTTCGTCTTGTTGATGACCGAGCCGAAGTTGGTATGTCCGAGCGGAAAGTACTCTTCGGCCACCACCTTGCCCTTGAGGACATTCTCGATGTGCTTGCGGGCGATCTTCATCGAGGTGCGCGGCCAGATGTAGTCCGAGCCGATCAGATAAAAGGTCTTGGCATTCTTTTCCTTGGCGATCCAGTCCAGGCCCGCGAGAATCTGCTGGGTCGCCTCCTGGCCGGTATAGATCACATTCTTGGACTGCTCGAGCCCTTCGTAGAACGTGGGGTAGTAGAGCAGGCCGTTTTCCTTTTCGAATACCGGCAACACTGCCTTGCGCGAAGCCGAGGTCCAGCAACCGAATACCGTCGCTACGCGATCCTGGACCAGCAGCTTGCGAGATTTTTCGGCAAAGGTTGGCCAGTCGCTGGCACCGTCTTCCTGGATGATCTCGATCTTGCGACCCAAGACACCACCCAGATCGTTGATCTGCTTGATGGCGAGTTTCTCGGCTTCTACCGATCCTGTTTCGCTGATCGCCATGGTTCCCGTGACCGAATGCAGGATGCCAACCTTGACGACTTGATCCGTGACCGCGAGGTTGGTGGTGTTCACTTTCGCGGTCGGATGGTCAGCGGCCCCTGCAAGGCCACCGGTAGCCAGCACACCCGCGATGATCAGCGCCAGACATCGACAGGATGAAATGAAGCGATGAGAGGCAAGGTGAAGGCGCATCGGCAATCTCCTGAGCAAGTGGCCACAATCGAACAAACCCTCGGGAGCAAGGATCAGGCCAGGGAGATGGTTTGTTTGAAGTACGACCGTATAATATGCAACCATCTGAAATTAAAAGGTTCGCAGCGCGATTTCGGTGTACTTCGATGCACGGGTCGGATGCGCTCACTGACATTGTCACGCTTTGCCGGCCAATGTCCGGGCGGACGACAATCTGCCTATAACGCATCGATCCCAAGCTTGCTCATCCGGTAGCGCAATTGCCGGGTGGTCATTCCCAAACGCCGAGCGGCTGCACTCTGGTTACCCCCACTATCGCGCAGGGCTTTCTCGATGGCATGGCCCTGGGTGTGGTGAACCTTGAGGTAGTGTCGCGGCTCACAATCGGCGGAAAGGCCATGCGGGGCGGAGAGCAGAACGTCCGTTGACGTCTGATCCGGCTGATGCAGTTGGACGGTGGATTCGTCCTGCAAAATGAGCGCGATCTGTGTCGCCGTGACGATCAGACCCTCGGCCATCACGATTGCGCGTTCCATGACATTCTGGAGTTGCCGGATGTTGCCCGGCCAGTCGAAGGATTCGAGTCGCCTCAGTACCCCATTTTCCAAGGTCACATTGCGCTCGTAGCGATGGTTCAGTTCGTTGAGGAAATGCAGCGCGAGGATCTTGATGTCGCCGTTGCGCTCACGCAGCGGCGGCAGATAGATGGGGACCACGCTCAGCCGATAGTAGAGATCGAGCCGGAAGCGTCGCTCGTTCACCAGCTGTCGCAAATTGACGTTGGTTGCAGTGAGAATCCGGAAATCGACCGGGATCACTTGACTCGCGCCCACGCGCTGGACCTGCCGATCCTGTAGCACGCGCAGGAGTTTGGCTTGCAACTCCAACGGCATATCGCCGATTTCATCCAGGAACAGCGTTCCGCCCTCGGCCGCCTCGATTTTTCCCTTGCGGGTTGCATCTGCGCCGGTAAAGCTGCCTTTTTCATGACCGAACAGTTCCGATTCCAGCAAAGCAGCGGGGATGGCGGCGCAGTTGATGCAGATAAAGGGGCGTTCGCGCCGATCGCTCTGTTGATGAATGAGCCGCGCAAACTTTTCCTTACCGGTGCCTGACTCGCCGAGCAGGATCACCGGCGCTTCGCTGCGCGCGACTTGCCCGGCCTGTTTCAGCGCTTCGAGCAACACCGTGCTTTCGCCGATGATCCCGTGAGCGAGGCCGTTTTGCCGGATGGACCGCCACAACTGCTGATTTTCGGTGACCAGGTCAGCCGTACGCTGACTGACGAATCGCTCGATGCGCATGATCTGACCGATCATCGCTGCGGCGATGCGCATCAGCATCAGATCATCGTCGAAGCGGTGGCGATGGGCGCCATCCTTCTGGGCAGCCAGCACCGCGATCGGCCGACCCTCTGCCAAAATCGGAACCGCCAGAAAGGCGATGGGGCCGAGGTAGCGTTCGTCCCAGGAGGTGATGCGTGTCAAGTAGATCGGTTCGCTCTGAATGTCGGCGACCAGACCAATGGTGCCGGTGCGCATGACATATCCCGTGACGCCTTGATTGAGGGGAACGGTGTAGCCACCGGCGGTCATATGGTGCGCGTCGAGGCCGTAGCTGTGACGAACTTCGAGATACACGCCACTGGGATCGGGGACGCTCACGCGGCCGCCATTCAGACCGCGCATCTGCGCAAGCAATCGCAACATGGCGACGATGATGCTATCCGGGTCGAGCCGGCGCTCCTGCAACTTGGCCATTTCCAGGATCAACTGGAGATCGCTGTTCGAGCGAAGTGCTGAATCGGGCACAGAAGAGAGCGTCGGATAGAGCGTGCTGGCCTGATGACTCATCGAAATCTCCGTTGGCGCATGTGGATAGCAAAAAGCAAGGAGCGCGCCGTTTACAACGCATTGAATTTGCTACCAGTATGTACGAGGACTGCACCGATCAGGTGCGGGCCGCAAGGCAGCCTGGGGCGGCCCGATTTTCAAATTTGAACAATGTCGAACAATCTGGCCGCATTTCCGGCAGGCGGGGGGCACGTTTGGCAGGCCCTTGATCTAAATCCCTTGAAATAAACAAGAAATACCGGCGTATCGCATTGGCCTGGACTTTGCCTGAGAGCTCCCGTCGGTGCTCGCCATCCGCTCCGGGATGCCAGGCGAGCCCGCGATGCGTGTCCGGGACCTTCATGCAGGGGAAAACGATATGTTGCAGACGTTGATCGAGGTCGATGTGTCCAAGCCGGCGGCCGAACAGGGTGGCGTCATTCATAACCGCTGGCACCCCGATTTGCCGATGGTGGAGATGGTCAAGCCAGGCTCCAGCTTCCGCGTGCAGTGCCTCGACTGGACTGGCGGCCAGATTCTCGACAGCGACTCGGCCAACGACATCCGCGACGTCGATCTGACCCAGGTGCATTACCTCAGTGGGCCTATCGGTGTGGAAGGTGCAGAACCGGGTGATCTGCTCGTCGTCGACATTCTCGACATCGGCACCTTGGCGGAGTCGGACTGGGGTTTTACCGGCCTGTTCGCCAAAAGCAACGGCGGCGGGTTTCTCACCGATCATTACCCGGACGCTCGCAAAGCCTGCTGGAACTTCGAGGGCATCTACGCCCAGTCGCGGCATATCCCGGGGGTGCGTTTCGCCGGCCTCATGCATCCGGGGCTGATCGGTTGCCTGCCATCTGCCGACCTGCTGAAGACGTGGAACGCGCGGGAACAGGCGCTGATCGCGACCGATCCGAATCGCGTTCCGGAACTTGCCCTGCCGCCCAACCCTGCTTCGGCGGTGATGGGGAGACTCACGGGTAGTGCGGCGCAGGCCGCTGCCCAGGAGGGCGCACGCACGGTACCGCCACGGGAACACGGCGGCAACTGCGACATCAAGAACCTCTCCCGCGGGGCCAAGGTGTACTTTCCCGTTTATGTGAAAAACGCTGGCCTGTCGATGGGCGACATCCATTTTTCCCAGGGCGATGGCGAAATCACCTTCTGCGGCGCGATCGAAATGGCCGGCTGGATTGATCTGCATGTCGAGGTCATCAAGGGTGGGATGGAAAAATACGGCATCAAGAACCCCATCTTCAAACCCAGTCCGCTTGAGCCGCGTTACTCCAACTATCTGATATTTGAAGGAATTTCTGTGGACGAGGCGGGCGAGCAATACTATCTCGACGCGCACGTCGCCTATCGTCAGGCTTGTCTCAATGCCATCGCGTATCTGAAGAAGTTCGGATATACCGGTGAACAAGCCTATGCCATCTTGGGGACCGCTCCGGTCGAGGGGCACATCAGCGGCATCGTCGACATTCCCAATGCCTGTGCCACGTTGTGGATTCCAGCCGAGATTTTCGACTTCGACATCATGCCCAACGCATCGGGACCGGAGATCATGGTCAGCGGCGGGGCCGATCTGGCCATGGCCGGCTGAAGTATTACCGATTCATCCCGGTCGACAATCCGTTCTGGAGAGCCTGTATGCCCTTGTATGAATACCAGTGCGCCACGTGTGGCCCGTTCACCGAACTGCGATCCATGAGCGAACGCAATGCCCCCATAGACTGCCCGCAATGCGCAGCGGCATCCGCGCGCATGCTGTCGCGGCCTGCCTTGCGTCAGATCTCTTCTGGAAGCTACCAGGCGCATACTCGCAACGAGCGCAGCGCCCATGAACCGCTTAGTCTGCGCCGTGTGCCGCCGCCGGCAACCGGCCACGCGCACGGGCCGGGCTGTGGACATGCCGATCATCGCGGTAAACGTCCGTGGATGTTGGGACACTGATGGGCCCGCTGGTCGCCTGAACCGCGCGATCGCGCCGGCGTTACTCGGCTTGTTCGACCGCGCGCATTCATCCGGTCAGCTGTTCTGAAGTCGATCTGCGGAACCGGCGGCTCCGCCCCTGCGGGCCGCCGCTCGCATCCGGTACAATTCCTCCCTTTGCGCGGCCCACCGGCTGTGCGCAGTTCAGGACCGACCGGAGTCAGCATGTCCCAGATCGCCCAAGAGGCGGCGCGGCGGCGCACGTTTGCCATCATTTCCCACCCCGACGCGGGCAAGACCACGCTCACCGAAAAACTCTTGCTGTTCGGCGGCGCCATTCAGTTCGCGGGCGCTGTCAAGGGCCGCAAGGCCGGCCGGCATGCGACTTCCGACTGGATGGAGCTGGAAAAGCAGCGCGGTATCTCCGTGACCAGCTCGGTGATGCAGTTTCCCTACCGCGACAGCATCGTCAACCTGCTCGATACCCCCGGGCACGAGGATTTCTCCGAGGACACCTACCGCACGCTGACCGCGGTCGACTCGGCGCTGATGGTGATCGACTGCGCCAAGGGTGTGGAAGAGCGCACCATCAAGCTGATGGAAGTCTGCCGGCTGCGCGATACGCCCATTTTCACCTTCATCAACAAGCTCGACCGCGAAGGCCGCGATCCCATGGAGCTCATGGACGAGGTGGAAAAGGTGCTGGGCATCCAGTGCGCGCCGGTGACCTGGCCGATCGGCATGGGGCGCGGCCTGCGCGGCATCTATCACCTGCTGCAGGACCGGGTTTACCTCTACGCCCCGGTGAAGGATGGCCGCGCTCACGAGAGTGACGTGATCGAGGGACTGGACAGCGATGCCTTTACCGAGCGGTTCGGGGCCGATGCGGCGGCCTACCGCGAGGAAATCGAGCTGGTGCGCGGCGCCAGTCCCGCGTTCGACCGGGCGGCCTATCTCGCCGGGCGCCAGACGCCGGTGTACTTCGGTTCCGCGGTCAACAACTTCGGCGTGCGCGAGCTGCTCGACGATTTCGTGAGCTGGGCGCCGCCGCCGCGGCCGCGTGAGACCGAGCAGCGCAGTGTGCAGCCTGAGGAGACCGCGCTGACCGGCTTTGTCTTCAAGGTGCAGGCCAACATGGACCCGGCCCACCGCGACCGCATCGCCTTCTTCCGCGTGTGCTCGGGACGGTTCAGCAAGGGCATGAAGCTGCGCCATGTCCGTCTCGGACGCGATATCCGCATCGCCGATGCGCTGACCTTCATGGCCAGCGAACGCGAACGGGCCGAGGAGGCCTATCCCGGCGACATTCTGGGCCTGCACAACCATGGCACCATCGCCATTGGCGATACCTTCACCGAAGGCGAGATCCTCACCTTCACCGGCATCCCGCACTTCGCGCCCGAGCTGTTCCGCCGCGCCGTGCTGCGCGATCCCCTGCGTCTCAAGGCATTGCAGAAGGGGCTGACCCAGCTATGCGAAGAGGGCGCGACGCAGTTCTTCCGCCCACTCACCAACAACGACCTCATTCTCGGCGCCGTTGGCCCGCTGCAATTCGACGTAGTCGCGCACCGGCTCAAGGCCGAGTACGGCGTGGAATGCCGCTTCGACGGCGTCTCGGTGGCCACGGCGCGCTGGGTCATCTGCGAAGACGCCCGCATGCTCGAGGACTTCCGCCATCGCGCCGCGGACAATCTCGCCATCGACCACGGCGGCGCGCTGGTCTATCTCGCGCCCTCGCGCGTCAATTTGCAGCTCGCCATGGAAAAATGGCCCAAGGTACGCTTCGACGCCACGCGCGAGCACGCCCCGGTCGGGTTCTGATTGCCCGGCGGATCGTCGATGGCCGAGATTTGAAGGAAGTCGGGGACACTTGGGCGGTTCAGCGGCCCAGATAGGGAATCGCCGAGCCGTGGACATCGGCGCCGGTGTAGCCGTTGGCCGCCAGCAGCCACCGCACCGCGCCGATTCGGAGTGCCTGGTCGCGGTGAGGACCGACGATCACGCGCTTGATGGGCAAACGATACGGGCCGCATGGGAGACCGGCGAACAGTTCCAGATACGGAACCGGTAAGCCGCCGCGAACAAAGGTTTTCGGCAACTTGGGTTGGCGCTTGTCGCCATCCTTTGCCGCGTATTCAGCAACGTCTTTCTTCGGAGGCGCGGCGACAATTCGCTCTTCGCATTCCTCCTCGAATCCCCAATGTTTGTGCTGCCAGAGCAGGGTTGTGATGGCCCGATAAAATCTAATGGCGACATCATCCTCCATTTCTCCGCGCAGCATTCCGGCTATACCTCTCTGGACATCATCAATTTCGGGTACGTTTGGATCGTCTAGGTATTCTACTGGCCCTCGAGATAAGGTACAGAGATTAAATTTCCCCTCAACTTGGAGCAGTTGATCTAGCCCCGCGGCATCCAGAACGATGGCATAACCGCCGTCATGGCCATATCCCCGCCATTGGCTCAGGAGCCCATGTGCTGCAACTGCCTCCGTTTTTGGCCTACTCATGGAAAACACAAAAAAGTCGAGATTCTCGACTATCGACGCACGCCAGCGCTCCAAGAATTCGGCTGCGATTTCACGCGTTTTTTCTTCAGTCATATGCGGATCTTGTGCATTGTTTGCAGCCCACTCCATGCAAAATTTCCTCACTTCTGCAAAGACCACTTTTTTAAATGGGCCATCGATAAAATGGTGAATTTCGTCGCTGTCGTTCAAAAAGGCGGCATGCGTGGCCCAAAGACAGCCGCTGGTGACGATGCCTTCAAGCCCGTTAACGGTCGTGTAGTGCATCAGTTCACGGTGGTGTTCATC
>OBIY01000202.1_pt1 | contig 26311 bp, 23 predicted proteins | sample 1519841 | NCBI WGS metagenome assembly OBIY01 (sample SAMN03019774, study PRJEB22545) | beach sand metagenome | biome: beach; feature: sea beach; material: beach sand | place: USA: Municipal Pensacola Beach, FL | collected 2010-07-30 | depth 30-40 cm m
AGCTGGAGTTTCGCGCTCTGCCGTTGGCCGGGTATTTATCGGCTCGTGCACAAACTCCCGGATTGAGGATTTGCGCGCCGCCGCCGAGGTGGCCAGAGGGCGCAAGGTGGCGGCGACGGTCAAGCAGGTGTTGATCGTGCCCGGTTCCCAGGCGGTTAAAAAGCAGGCCGAGATTGAGGGTCTGGATCGTATATTTATCGAGGCGGGTATGGACTGGCGGGAACCCGGCTGTTCTATGTGTCTGGCCATGAACGCCGACAAGCTGGGGGCCGGTGAGCACTGCGCGTCCACCTCCAACCGTAACTTCGAGGGGCGTCAGGGTAATGGCGGACGCACCCATCTGGTGAGCCCGGCCATGGCGGCTGCGGCGGCGGTGACCGGACATTTTGTCGATGTGCGTCAATTGATGGCGGAGGCTAGCGCATGAAAAAATTCACCACGCATCAGGGCCTGGTGGCGCCCATGGATCGCGCCAATGTCGACACCGATATGATCATTCCCAAGCAGTTTTTGAAGTCCATTAAGCGCAGCGGCTTTGGTCAGAATTTGTTTGACGAGCTGCGCTACCTGGATGAGGGTCTGCCGGATCAGGACGCCAGCACCCGGCCACTGAACATGGACTTTCCCCTTAACTGGCCCCGTTATCAGGGCGCCTCAATCCTGCTGGCGCGGGAAAATTTCGGTTGTGGCTCCAGCCGTGAGCACGCCCCCTGGGCTCTGGATGACTACGGCTTTCGCGTTGTTATCGCGCCCAGCTATGCCGATATTTTCTTTAATAATTGCTTTAAGAATGGAATACTTCCTATTGTTTTAGAAGATGATATTGTTTCAGGTCTGTTCGAGGAGATGGCCGCGCAGGAAGGCTATGTCCTGACGGTGGATCTCGCCGAGCAGACCATCGCCAAACCTGGTGGTGAGGTGATCCCCTTCGAGATCGACCCCTTCCGCAAGAAATGTCTGCTTGAGGGGCTGGATGAAATTGGCCTGTCCTTGCAGCACTCCGACGCCATCACAGCGTTTGAAAATAACTGGCGGGCTGCTTGCCCCTGGTTGTTTACGTCTTTGCGTTAAGCGCTTTGGAATAATCAGTTTTAGGAGGAGTACGCGGTGTCCACTGAAGTCACTAAAAACATTCTTATTTTGCCCGGCGACGGCATCGGCCCGGAAATTGTCACCGAAGCGCGAAAGGTGCTGGATGTGGTCAATGACCGCTTCCAGCTGGGTTTGAGCTTCGATGAAGCCCTGATCGGTGGTTGTGCCATCGATGCCACTGGCGTGCCTTTTCCCGACGAGACCCTGGCCAAGGCCCAGGCGGCGGATGCGATCCTGCTGGGCGCCGTGGGCGGGCCCAGGTGGGACGAGCTGGATCGGGCGATTCGGCCCGAGCGGGGCTTGTTGGCGATTCGCTCCCGGCTCGGCCTGTTTGGCAATCTGCGCCCGGCCGTGCTCTATCCGCCGCTGGGCGATGCCTCGTCCCCGAAGCCGGAAGTGGTGGCCGGGCTGGATATTCTCATCGTGCGGGAATTGACCGGCGGTATTTATTTCGGTGAGCCGCGTGGTATCGATGTGAATGAAGCCGGTGAACGTCGGGGTTACAACACCTATGTTTATACCGAATCCGAGATCAAGCGCATCGGCCGCCTGGCCTTTGAGTCAGCGCGCAAGCGTAACGGCAGAGTCTGTTCCGTGGATAAGGCCAATGTGCTGGAGGTGACCATGCTCTGGCGCGAACTAATGAGCGAGTTGGGCAAAGAATATCCTGATGTCGAGTTGAGCCATATGTACGTGGATAATGCCGCCATGCAACTGGTGCGCGAGCCCAAGCAGTTTGACGTGATCGTTACTGGCAATATGTTTGGCGATATCCTTTCTGATCAGGCGTCCATGCTGACCGGTTCCATCGGCATGCTGCCCTCTGCTTCCCTGGATATAGACGCCAAGGGGCTCTACGAACCCTCTCACGGTTCGGCCCCGGATATTGCCGGCCAGGACATCGCCAATCCGCTGGCGACCATTCTCTCGGCGGCCATGTTGTTGCGCTATTCCCTTGACCAGGGGGAGGCGGCTGAGGCAATAGAGGTCGCTGTGGGCGCGGTGCTGGACCAGGGCCTGCGTACTGCGGATATCGCCACGGAAGGTTGTACTAAAGTCGGTACGGCGGCCATGGGCGATGCTGTTGTATCAGCTTTAAGTTAGCTATGTAACTTATTGATAAATTGGTTGAATAAGGTTTGAAATGAAGAGAGTCGGGTTTGTCGGTTGGCGCGGGATGGTGGGTTCCGTGTTAATGAACCGCATGGTGGAAGAAGGCGATTTCGCTGGTATAGAGCCGGTGTTTTTCACGACCTCTCAGGTGGGCGAAACGGGGCCGGCGCTGGGCGGTGAAGCGCGACCGCTCAGCAACGCCTACGACCTGGAGGCTTTGAGCGGTCTAGATATCATCATCAGTTGCCAGGGCGGTGATTACACTAAAAAAGTCGTGCCTCAACTCCGGGGTAAGGGCTGGCAGGGGGCCTGGGTCGATGCCGCCTCGGCGCTGCGCATGGCGGACGATGCCCTGATTGTATTGGATCCGGTAAACCGCCAGGTAATCGAGCAGGGGCTGGTCAACGGCGTTAGGAATTTTATCGGCGGCAATTGCACCGTTAGTTTGATGCTGATGGCCATTGGTGGCCTGTTTAACGCCGGACTGGTGGAATGGGTCAGCGCCATGACCTACCAGGCGGCGTCTGGCGCTGGCGCTCAGAATATGCGCGAGCTACTGGCGCAAATGGGCAGTCTTCATGGCGCTGTAGCCAGTCAGCTCAATGACCCCGGTTCCGCGATTCTCGATATCGACCAGAAGGTCGCCGCGACCATAAATTCGGATGCTTTTCCCAAGGACAACTTTGCTTATCCACTGGCTGGCAATCTGTTGCCCTGGATCGACACCGAGCTGGATAACGGCCAAAGCCGGGAGGAATGGAAGGCGCAGGCCGAAGCCAACAAGATATTGGGGCGCGAGCACAACCCCATCCCCGTTGATGGCATTTGTGTACGTGTTGGCGCCATGCGTAGCCACAGCCAGGCGCTGACCATCAAGTTGACCGGCGATGTGCCGCTCGATGAGCTGGAAGCCATCATTGACGAAGCCAATAGCTGGGTAGAGGTGATTCCCAATCATCGGGATGACAGCCTGGCGCGTCTTACCCCGGCTGCGGTGAGCGGCGGTCTCAAAATCCCCGTCGGCCGCCTGCGTAAAATGAACCTTGGGCCGGACTATCTGTCCGCCTTTACCGTGGGTGATCAGTTGTTGTGGGGCGCGGCTGAGCCACTGCGCAGGATTATGAACATGCTGCTGGAGCGGGATTGAATACTATCGACGTCGAGATCGACATTGCCATTGTCGGGGCTACTGGGGTGGTTGGCGAAGCCCTGATTGAAGCGCTGGATAATTCGCTCATGGATTTGGGCTTTGAAGTGGGCGAGCTGCACTTGCTGGCCAGTGCCCGGTCAGATGGCGAAACCCGAATGTATCGGCAGCGGCCACTGTTGGTGGAAAGCCTCGATGACTTTGACTTTGCCCGCGTGCAGCTGGCTTTTTTTGCGGCCCCGGCGGCGGTCGCCGCTGAATATGCGCCGCTTGCAGTTGAGCAGGGCTGCCGGGTGATTGATTTTTCAGCACGGTTTCGCGCCGACCCGCAGGTTCCCCTGGTGGTGGCCGGCGTTAACGACGAAGCGCTTGCAAGTGGTGATTGTCCGCTGGTAGCGCTCCCCGGTGCGCTGACCACGGATTTAAGCTTGATCGTGCGGCCCATCCATCAGGTGATGGAAATTTGCCGCATCCATGTAGCCAGCTATCAGTCGGTGAGCACCGCAGGTCAGGCGGGCGCCAAGGAGCTGGCGCGCCAAACGTCCTGCTTGCTTAATGGTCTGCCGGTGGAGCCCGCGCTGTTTCCCGAGCAGATCGCTTTCAATATTGTTCCCCAGGTGGGAGGGATTGATCGCGAGGGGCACTCCGAGACGGAATTGGACCTGGTCGCTGAATTGCGCAAGTTGATGGAAAGTGAGGAAATTCCGTTGAGCGCCACTTGCGTACAGGTGCCGACTTTTTATGGTTCCTGCCAGGCCATTAGTCTGGAGATGCGTTATCCCACGGAGCTAGAAGAATTTGTCGGCATTCTTAAAGGTGTTGATGGCCTGGAATTGGCTGAGTCGTCTGGAGATTATGCCACCTCCCTGGCGATGATTGAAAAGGATTCGGGGTTCAGGTGCTCCGTGGGCCGGATTCGACCCAGTCTTTCCATAGAGAATGGGATAGATTTGTGGGCTGTGTCCGATGCTGTGAAAAACAGCACTATTTTTAATGCTCTCAAAGTGGCGAGTGGCTTGATAAAATATTCATACTAATAAATACTTACGCTGGTTATCTTTAAAGGTACGCAAGTTGTCAACGCTCGGTGTCGGCGTTATCGAGGATGACCCAGACGGTATCAGCGTGTGAGGTTCTTGGTTACGGAAGGATGGAAACGTGATCCGAGGATGTGCGGTTTTTCTCCAGGTTGCCGGACGAGAGCTTTTCAGGGCAGGTAGTTTCGGGATGATAGGGTAGGAATAAAAATGTCTTACATCAGACGATTGATGGTGGGTTTGGCGCTGCTGATTTATTCAGCCTGTGGTTTTGCCGTGGGTTTGGGCGACCTGGAGTCAGCGTCGTCGCTTAATGAGCCTTTCGATGCGCGTGTGGATATCATCAACCTTGGCGACCTTGATCCCGACCTGGTTAAGGTAAGACTGGCTTCGGCCGAAGATTTTGAGCGGGTGGGGACATCGCGGGAATTGTTCTTGCTGGATCTGCGTTTTAATGTGGACGTCAGCAACCCGCAACAGCCTGTAGTCAAAATCACGTCCAGCAAACCGGTACGTGAACCTTATCTGGACTTCCTGGTTGAATTGAAGTGGCCAGCGGGGCGCATCCTTAGAGGGTATACCGTTTTTCTGGATCTGCCGGTCTTTGCCGGCAAGGTCTCGCCACAGATCACGCCTACCACTCAGGCCCCCGCGTCAAGGTCGTCCGAGCCGGTCAGCGGTTCCAGCGCCCCATTGCCGGTTGAAGCTGCTGCGGATGGGGGCGAAGGCGCTCGTAGTTATCGGGTTCGCAGTGGCGATACGCTCTGGACTATCGCCCAGCGCAGTCGTTCCCAGGGGAGTTCGGTTCAGCAGGCTATGACCGCGATCTATGATCAAAATCGTAGCGCGTTTATCAAAGATGACATGAACCGGCTAAGAAAAGGTGCGCTACTTGCTCTTCCAGACGTTCATGCTATCACCGCGGTCGATGAACAATATGCGCGCACACAGGTGGCTCGTTCTGCGGAGAATCTACAGGCGAGGGCGGATGTTCCGGAACTAGTACCTAGTGACGTAAATGACACCCCAGCGGAAACCACCGGTTCGGATGGTGGCGGTGTGTTGAGATTACTGGCACCGGACACCGTTAGCGGGACGGAAGCTGGCGCCGAGAGTGCAAGTGATTCGACCGAAGGTGAGGGTGGCGGAGACCGGGAAGCGCTGGAAAATGAGCTGGCCATCGCGGAAGAAAAGCTATTGCAGGCGGAGCAGGAGAATCAGGCTCTCGCCGAGCAGCTCGCCGAACAACAGGAGGAGATTGCCAGAATGTCGCGCCTGCTGGAACTCGAAGGCAGCGAATTGGCGGCTATTCAGCAGGGTATCGAGCCGGAGGTTGTGGATCAGGGTGACGAGGAATCTATAGCCGGGGAGCAAGTTGAAAAACAGACAGGTTTATTCGATGACATACGTGACAAGCTGACGCTGATTGCGGGTGGCCTGCTTATTCTGATTCTGGGCGTTTTGTTTCTTCTCTCCCGTGGCCGTAAAAACCAGGATAGTGAAACACTAATGGCTGAGGTGGAGGCTGACCTGGATCGGAACAAGGAACAGGCGCCCAGTTCCATTGTTGCCGCTACCGCACCGATGGCGGAAGAAGCTTTTGAACAAGAGTCTGATGCGCAAGCTACTGTTGAAGTCGCGCAACCCGAGGTCGGGCTGGGCGAGGTGGACCCCATCGGTGAAGCGGATATATACCTGTCTTTTGGTGACTATGCCCAGGCCGAGGCGGTGGTTCAGCGCGGTCTGGAAAATAACGCCGATGACAGCCGTGTACACCTGAAGTTACTGGATATTCTCGCTGCACAGGGTGATGTGGATCGTTTTGAGGAGCACTATCCAAAACTTCTGGCGCTCGGGGATTTGGAAGCGATCCAGAGTGCCGACCGTATGCGCGGGTCACTCGTCGGTGCCGAAGAAAGTATCCTGGAAGAGGCTGATACCGGTTTGGATCTTGGCGTTGGTGAAGAGAGTTTTCAGGAAAGTGACGTTGAGGAGTTATTAGCGGAAACACCCGAGGAAGCTACAGGTGGGCCTCTCGAGCCGGTCGACGAAGAGCTCGATTTGGCCCTGGATATTGCCACCGAGGAACTGGAAGCGGACTCGGCCGCGGTCCTTGAGGAAGATCTGGATTTAGCGCTAGAGGTTGACGAGGCTGGACTGGCCGCAGATGAGCCAGCGTTAGAAGCTGAGGATTTCCAGAAGGAGGAAATAATAGATCTGGGTGACCTCGATTTAGATCTCGAGGGTGAATCTGCTGATGCGGAAAAGTCGGAGTCTCTTGATTTTGATGACTTCGATGATGACCTTGATTCCCTGGTGGGAGGTGATGAGGTAGCTACCCAGTTGGAGCTGGCTCAGGCCTACGTGGATATGGGGGATCAGGCGGGCGCTAAAGACATTCTTGATGATGTGATTGCCAATGGCAGCGAGGCCCAGCAGAGCGAGGCGCAGGCGATTCTCGCTAAAATTTCCTGAGTATGAACCGTGAAGAAAGCTGGCAGTATCGCAGAAATTGCCGAATGCCCGAGGGTGAGTCATTACCCCCGGGCATTTTTCGTTATGCCGCTGGAATTGAATACGATGGCGCGGGTTATTGTGGCTGGCAGCGCCAACACCATTGCGCCAGCGTACAGCAGCAACTGGAGGGGGCACTGTCGTCGGTTGCGGCCGAGTCCGTGACGGTAAGTTGCGCGGGTCGCACCGATACGGGTGTTCATGCCACCGCCCAGGTTATCCACTTTGATACCGTGGCAAGGCGTAGCGAAGACAATTGGCTAAGAGGCTGTAACGCCAACCTCCCCTGGGATGTACGCTGTCTCTGGGTGCGGGAGGTGTCGGCGGGTTTTCATGCACGTTTTGGCGCCCTTGCGCGAACTTACCGCTATATTGTGTTGAATACTAAAAGCCGTCCAGCCTTGCTGCGCCGTAATTTGACCTGGGAAAAACAAAGTCTTTCGGTTCCGGTCATGTGCGAGGCGGCAGCGTTTCTGCTCGGAGAGCAGGACTTTTCCTCATTTAGAGCCGCGGGTTGTCAGTCATCAACGTCCAGGCGAGATGTCTTTTATATGGACATTTTCCGGGTCAATGAGATGGTGGTTTTTGAAATATGCGCCAATGCATTTCTATTGCATATGGTGCGTAACATAGTCGGTGCTTTACTATGCGTCGGTCGTGGCGAGCGGCCTCCGTGTTGGCTCGGCGAGCTGTTGGCCGCACATGATCGAACCCAGGCGCCCGCTACCGCGCCAGCATCTGGTCTGTATCTGGTGGGGGTGGATTACCCAGCGGCGTTTGATTTACCTGTCCCAAAGCCTGGCCCGAGTTTTGTGGGGCGGGGTTTTGGTGGCGGCTATGATCGATGGGATAAAATTCAGGCCTGGCAAAGAAAGGCGTAAGCACATTGACCACCAAAGTGAAAATTTGTGGCATCACTACCCCGGAAGATGGTATGGCGGCTGAGGAGGCGGGTGCTGATGCCATTGGAATGGTGTTTTACGCGGGCAGCAAGCGGGCCATTGATACCAGCCAGGGTGTCGCCATTACCCGGGCGCTAGGCCCGTTTGTGACTGTCGTGGGCTTGTTCGTCAACGAGTACCCCCAGGTAGTGGAAGCGATTTACCGGCAAGCCGGATTGCACCTGGTTCAACTTCACGGTGATGAGAGCCCAGCCTACTGTGAGCAGCTGAGCATGCCCTATATCAAAGCCATCCGCATGGCGCCCGACCTGGATCCCCAGCGGGAGATGGCCAGTTATCCGGGTGCGGTGGGCTTTTTATTTGATGCCTGGCAACCAGATCAATACGGTGGCACCGGAACGCAATTTGACTGGCGCCGCTTGCGCGATGTCTCGGCGCGCGCGCTGATAGTGGCCGGCGGCTTGACGCCGGATAACGTTGCAGATGCGGTGCGAGTCACAAGCCCTTATGCTGTTGATGTCAGCGGTGGGGTTGAACGGAGCCCGGGGGTCAAGGATCACCAGCTAATGCGGCGTTTTGTTAAATCAGCGAAGCATGTCTGAACTTACCAGCAACCGGATTTTCCCAGCTTTTGGTTGCCTAAAGCTGGGCTTTGATTGACTGTTACGGCAGTCTGTGTAGGATGCGCTCAGGTGTGCCGGGCACGATTCTGGTGTGTGTAAAAGCCTTGAACAGGACGAGTGAATGAGTTGGTTAGACAGAATTAAACCTACCGGACTGGGGACCAGAAAAAGAGAAGGTGGGGTTGTTCCCGAAGGGCTGTGGGAGAAGTGTCCCCGATGTAATGCGCCGCTATACAAACCCGAGTTGGAACGCAACCTTGATGTCTGTCCCAAGTGTGAGCATCACCTTCGCATAGGGGCTCGGCGGCGTCTGGATATTTTTCTTGACGATGAGCATCGCGAAGAGCTGGCCACGGACATCGAACCCGTTGACCGGCTCAAGTTCAAGGATGTGAAAAAATATCGGGATCGATTGACCACGGCGCAAAAAAATACTGGCGAGAAGGACGCGTTGGTAGCCATGCGCGGCGAGCTGCATAGCGTTCCTTTGGTAGTTACAGCTTTTGAGTTTGATTTTCACGGTGGTTCAATGGGCTATGCGGTGGGTGAGAAATTCACCCAGGCGGCGCGTCTGTGCCTTGAGGAAAATCTTCCCCTGGTTTGTTTTTCAGCCACTGGGGGAGCGCGCATGCAGGAAGCTCTCATTTCGCTGATGCAAATGGCAAAGACCAGCGCCATTCTCGAAAAGCTTCGCCAACAGGGGACGCCCTATATCTCCGTGATGACCGACCCGGTTTACGGTGGCGTTTCCGCCAGTCTTGCCATGTTGGGCGATATCAATATTGCCGAGCCAGGCGTGCGGGCGGGTTTTGCGGGGCCCAATATTATTGAGCAAACCATCCGTCAAAAGCTGCCGCCGGGGTTTCAGCGCAGCGAATTTCTGCTTGAACATGGCGCTATTGACATGATCGTTTCACGTCTGGATATGCGCGATACCGTCGCTCGATTGCTGGGTAAACTTCTGGGGCTTGAACCGCTTATATTGGCCCCGGCAGCCACTGCTTCTTCCTCGAATCCGGAGTTGGAGAGCTCCGATGGTGAGAGCGAGACTGAAACCAGCATCCCTGAATGAGTGGCTGGCGCTACTCGAAACGCGACATCCCTCTGAAATTGAACTGGGGCTGGATAGGGTTGCGCGGGTGGCCCAGCGAACCGGCTTGTTACAACCTGCGCCGCGGATAATTTCTATTGCCGGAACCAATGGTAAGGGTTCTTGTGTCGCGGTACTGGAAAGTCTTTACATGGCCGAGGGCCATAAAACCGGAGCATATACTTCTCCCCATTTGGTACGGTTCAATGAGCGTATTCGCATTGATGGTCAGCCGGTGGAAGACCAGCAGATATGCGACGCCTTCGAGCTCATTGAAGGCCAGCTCGGTGAAATCAGTCTGACTTATTTTGAGTTCACTACCCTGGCGGCGCTACTGTTGTTCAGAGATGCAGGTCTTGATGTTGCCGTGCTTGAGGTGGGGCTTGGTGGACGCCTCGACGCGGTGAATATTATTGATGCCGATGTCTCCGTGGTCACCTCCATCGACCTCGACCATCAGGACTGGCTCGGCAGTGATAGGGCGAGTATTGGACTAGAGAAGGCGGGTATCGCACGGACCGGCAGGCCGTTGGTATGCGGTGATCCCGAGCCACCGACTTCATTTTGCGATTACCTGGATGCCCTGGGCGCTATCCCCTACCAACTGGGTGGTGAGCGTTTTAAATTGCTGGATTCGGACCAGGGTTTGGAACTGATCTGCACTAACCATAAGGGTCAAACGCGCACATACTCCAACTTGCCCCAGCCACGATTACCTGAATTCAGTGCTGCCTGCGCGGTGCAGGCTATGATCTGTGCTGGTGATGAGCCTACCGCCGACAATGTCCGTCAGGTCTTTGCGCAATGCCAACTGGCTGGTCGGTTACAACTTAGAGACTTCCAGGGTCGGCGCGTGTTACTGGATGTAGCGCATAATCCAGCGGCGGCCCGGTATTTGGCTGACAAGCTTGCCGATTTATTGCACGAAGGCGAGCGGCTTTACGCTCTTTTTGGTGTGTTGGAAGATAAGGATATCGAGGGCATCGTGGAACCGTTATTGCCCCTGGTGGATGGTTGGGCGGCTTGCGACCTGCGGGCTTGTCCGAGAGCTGCCAATGCAAAGCAACTGGCGCGGGAATTGGACAACCGTAGCGCGCGGGTTTCGGTCTTTAATAACGTGGAAGGTGCTTTGCTATCGCTTTTAGGGCAGATGAGGGACAATGACTTGCTATTGATATTTGGCTCTTTTTACACGGTGGCCGAAGCTTTGGAAGCTTCGGCCCGGTTTGGGGACTGATAGCCGGGTGATATTTTGAAACAGCGAATTATCGGAATGATCGTGCTCGCTTCCCTGGTGGTTATTATTCTTCCGGCGTTATTTGATTTTGACGGCGAATACCAGGTTGATACGCGGAGCAAGATTCCTCAACGACCCGATATTGAGCCCATTGTTATCGCGGATCCGGGCTTAAACCGCAGCCTGGACGAGGCAAAAACACCTGGACAACTGTTTGGCGTTGACGCCGCGCGGGAAGCGGTCGAGCAGGCAGGTGGTCAGAGCTCGGAGGAGCTTAAACCACAGGCGCCGGAGCTAAGCGGGGAAGGTGTGCCTGTTTCGTGGTTGCTGCAAATTGCGAGCTTTAGCGAAGAGCAAAAGGCCAGATCAATACTCCAGCAGCTTCAGCGCGACGGGTATCGGGCTTACAGTGAGTCGTCGACGGCCAAGGGTAAGACAATGCACCGGGTATATGTAGGCCCCAAATTCCTGAAACAGGACTTACTTGATGAAAAGGCTGTTATTGAGCAGAAATACCAGCTCAAAACACTGCTGTTGCGCCTGGAACCCTGACCATGTGCAACACCTTTGCTAAAATCTTGCATCTCCGATGCCCGTTGTGGCGTAACCTAGGCTAAATGGGGAGCGGGTTGTGAACTGGGTTGACTGGGCAATCATCGCCATCCTCGCGACCTCGATGGCGATCAGTTTAGTGCGAGGGTTTGTCCGGGAGGCGATGTCCCTGGCCGTCTGGATAGCAGCGGTGGTGGTGGCGTTGGTTTTTTATCAGCAGTTGGCGCCATTTATGAGCGAGCTGGTGTCAACGCCTTCACTGCGTTATCTGGTGGCCTGGTTGATACTGTTTTTTGGGGTTCTGTTGGTTGGCGGGGTGCTAAATTTTTTGTTGGCCAGACTGGTGTCAGCCTCGGGACTGAGCGGAACAGACAGGTTTCTGGGGCTGATTTTCGGTGCGTTGCGGGGTTTTGTGGTGGTAATGGTCCTGTTGATCACTTTGCCCCAGATATTGCCGGTGGAGCAGGACGCATGGTGGCGCCAGTCTTTCCTGATCCCGGAACTGTTGCGTTTTGAGGAACGGTCGAAAGAGATCGCCTTGGCCGTTATCGATTTTTTCAGTGGTTTGCTCTAGAGGTATTACCAATGTGCGGAGTGGTTGGGATCGTTGGCCGCAGTGATGTCAATTTGCAGCTTTATGACGCACTGATCATGCTGCAACACCGGGGTCAGGACGCCGCAGGCATCATGACCTGTCACGGGGGGCAGTTGAACCAGCGAAAGGATGTCGGCCTGGTAAGCGATGTATTCAAGCCCCGACACATGGAAAGACTCACGGGTCATATGGGTATCGGTCACGTGCGTTATCCCACTGCCGGCAGCTCTGGGCCATCGCTGGCCCAGCCATTTTATGTCAACTCGCCCTATGGCATATGCATGGCGCATAACGGCAACCTGACAAACTCGCGTGAATTGCTGGAACACGTGTTCAAATCTGATTTGAGGCACGTTAATACTGATTCCGATTCGGAAATTTTGCTCAATGTTTTTGCCCATGAATTACAGCTTCAGGGCAAGCTTGAGCCGCAGGCCGATGATGTGTTTGCCGCGGTCACGAGGGTTCACCGTCGTTGTCGGGGAGCCTATGCCGTGGTGGGCATAATCGCAAATTACGGGCTGTTTGCGTTCCGAGATCCCCGGGGTATCCGCCCACTGGTGCTGGGGAGCCGGCGCGGCATTCAAGGCAAGGAATACATGCTGGCCTCGGAAAGCGTCGCTTTCGATGGCCTTGGCTATGAACTCGAGCGTAATATTAAGCCCGGCGAGGCTGTATTTATCGATAACCATGGTCAGCTCCACGCTCGCCAGTGCGCTGAAAATGCGGAGCTGAACCCCTGCATTTTTGAGCATGTTTACTTTGCTCGTCCCGATTCGCTGATCGACGATATTTCCGTTTACAAGGCACGCCTGCGTATGGGCGAAAAACTGGCCGCCAAAATACAGAGGGAAATAGGCGATCGGAACATTGATGTGGTTATCCCGGTGCCGGATACCAGTCGCGTCTGCGCCCAGGCGATTGCTGAGGCATTGCAGCTCAAGTTTCGTGAAGGCTTTATGAAAAACCGTTACATTGGGCGCACATTTATTATGCCAGGGCAGACCCAGCGAAAGAAATCCGTGCGCCAGAAGCTCAATCCGGTCAAGCTGGAATTTAAGGGCAAGAATGTGTTGCTGGTGGATGATTCCATTGTTCGGGGTACAACCTCCAGCGAGATTATTCAGATGGCCCGCGACGCCGGGGCGGATCAGGTGTACATGGCGTCCGCTGCGCCGCCGGTGCGTTATCCCAACGTTTATGGCATCGATATGCCAGCGGCTAACGAGTTAATCGCCCACGGCCGTACCATTGATCAGGTCGCCCAGGCGATCGGCGCTGATTGGCTGATCTACCAGGATATCGACGATTTGATAGCCAGCGCCCGGGAAGGCAACCCCGTGGTTGAGCGGTTTGATTGCTCTGTCTTTACGGGTGAATACATTACCGGCGATGTGGATGCCAGTTATCTCAACGAGTTGGCTCAGGAGCGTAGTGATCTGGCTAAGGCGAAAAAAAATGGCGAGCTGGGAGATGATGAAGTTATCGGACTGCACAATTCTACGCGGGAAATGGCTTTATGAGCGACTCAGCTAAACCTGGTCGCGGGTCTCGAGCGCAGGTCAAAGAGGCTTTGCGGGGTGCCGCCCTGGATACCCTGGCAGTGCGCGCTGGCCAGGCGCGAAGCCAGGAGGGCGAGCACGGGGAGGCGATCTACACCACGTCCAGCTATGTTTTCGCTAGCGCCGCCGAGGCCGCAGCACGTTTTGGTGGTGAGCAGGAAGGCAATGTTTATTCCCGCTATACCAATCCCACCGTGCGCAATTTCGAGGAGCGTATTGCGGCCATGGAAGGAGCCGAGCAGGCGGTGGCGACCTCTTCAGGCATGGCGGCCATCCTCAGCACTTGTTTGGCCCTGTTAAAAAGCGGCGATCATATTGTCTGTTCCCGGGATGTTTTTGGCACAACAACAGTGCTGGTAAATAAATTTCTCGCCAAATTCGGTGTCAGCGCCACCATGGCGCCCCTGACCGATCTGTCTGCCTGGGAAACCGCGGTTCAGCCGCAAACCAAACTGTTTATTTTGGAAACGCCTTCCAACCCTTTGGGTGAAGTAGCGGATCTGGAAGCGTTGGCCAATCTGGCCCGGCGTAGTCATGCCCTACTGGTGGTCGACAATTGCTTTTGTACGCCAGCCCTGCAACGGCCTTTCGACTTCGGGGCCGACATCGTGGTCCATTCCGCTACCAAGTACCTGGATGGTCAGGGGCGCTGCCTTGGGGGCGTGGCACTGGGCCGGCCCGAACTGATGGATGAGGTGCTGGGTTTCGTCCGCTCCGCGGGCCCGACCATGAGTCCCTTTAACGCCTGGGTCTTTCTCAAGGGTCTGGAAACACTGCGTTTACGTATGGAAGCCCACAGTCATAACGCACTGACCCTGGCGCGTTGGCTGGAGCAACAGAACACCGTCGAGGCTGTGTTTTATACCGGACTCGAAACCCATCCCGGCCATGATCTGGCCAGTAAGCAGCAGCGGGGTTATGGCGGGGTGCTTTCATTCCGGGTTAAAGGTGGCCGGGAAGAGGCCTGGCGTGTGATAGATAATACCCGGATGCTGTCCCTGACCGCTAACCTGGGTGACGCTAAAACCACTATCGTGCATCCCGCCACTACCACCCACGGGCGTTTGAGCACCGAGGAGAAGTCCGAGGCGGGCATTACGGAAAACCTGATCCGCGTGGCTGTCGGGCTTGAGGCTATAGAGGATATTCAGGCCGACCTGAAACGGGGTTTGGCGGCGCTTTGAACGACGTCAGTAAGATTACCGATGGGCTGGTTGAACGGATTGGCCAGGTACTGATCGGTAAGGAACAGGAAATCCGTCTGGCCCTCGCCTGTTTGTTCGCCCGCGGGCACCTGTTAATCGAAGACCTGCCCGGCATGGGTAAAACCACGCTGGCGCATTCCCTGGCGTTGGTTCTGGGTTTGAGTTACAAGCGTATTCAGTTCACCAGCGACCTTTTACCCGCTGATATTGTCGGCGTTTCGGTTTATGACCGGGACAACGCCCAATTTGAGTTTCATCCCGGTCCGGTATTTTCCCAGCTGGTATTAGCTGATGAAATCAACCGCACATCCCCTAAAACCCAGAGTGCGCTTCTGGAAGCCATGTCCGAGGGTCAAGTAAGCGTGGAGGGGGAAACCCGGCCCTTACCCGAACCATTTTTTGTCATCGCCACCCAGAATCCGGTGAGTCAATCCGGGACTTTTCCGTTGCCGGAATCTCAGCAGGATCGTTTTCTTATGCGTATTAAGCTGGGTTATCCAGACCCGGCGGCTGAGCGGCAATTGCTGGCCGGCGAGGATCCGCGCTTCATACTTAACCGTCTCACACCCAGCATTGCCACTGAAGAACTCATCGACATTCAGACTCAGGTAGCCAGGGTTAAAGCCAGCGACAGCCTGGTGAATTATCTGCAACGCCTGTTACAGGAAAGCCGCTCATTGCCGGATATTGAAACCGGTATTTCACCCAGGGGCGGTCTGGCGTTGTTGCAATGCGCCCGTGCCTGGGCCTTGATGGATGGTCGTCAGTACGTGATCCCGGAGGATATACAGGCCTGTCTGGAGCCGGTCTGTGGTCACCGATTGAATGGCGTGGCCAATGACCGGGAAGCGGCTTCGCTGATCCAGCAGATGCTTAATAGAGTCGACATTATTTAAGCGTTGAGGTGGCCAGCCCATGGAAAAAAGCTCCCACGGCCGCTTCAATCAGCTCTATCAAAGATGGATGGACTGGCGCTTGCCCGCCCGGGACCGGATCGTTCTGCGGAACCGGCGGTTGTTTATATTTCCCACCAGGGCCGGTTTTGTCTTTTTTGGCCTGCTAATCCTGCTGTGGCTGGTGGCGACAAACTTTGAAAATAATTTGATATTTGGGCTGACTTTCCTCCTGGCCGCCATTTTTGTGGTCGCGATTTTTCATACTTTTTTTAATTTATCCGGCCTGTCCATCGAGGCGGGATATACGCCGCCGTGTTTTTGCGGCTCCCTGGCTGAATTTGGCTTTGTGTTGAGTCAGAGGGGGCGACGCTATCGGGACAATATCCGGCTGGTCTATCAGGGCGAGAGCAATATCAGTCTCGCCTTGCCGGGTGTGGAACGGGTGGAGGTTTCCCTGGCTATACCTGCTCCCGCGCGCGGTTGGTTCAAACCTGGTCGCGTCACCCTGGAAACCCGCTACCCCCTGGGTCTGCTGAGAGCCTGGACCATTCTGGATTTAAACTTACAGGCTCTGGTTTATCCTCGTCCCATTAAAGCATCGGTATGGCCCCAGGGTAGTCGTGCTGGGGAGGACGGCAATATGGAGCTGGTGGACGGCCGAGAGGATTTTCGCAGTCTGGAGAAATACCGACCTGGAGAGGCGCTCGGGCGTATCGCGTGGAAACACTACGCCCGAGAGCAGGGCCTGCATACCAAGCACTATGCCGACCCGGTGGATGAGTATCTGTGGTTGGATTGGGAGGCTTTCCCCGGTCTTGATACAGAGATGCGCCTTTCCCGCCTGTGTGGCTGGTGCCTGGAGCTGACTGGTGGGCAGGCACTCTATGGCTTACGCCTGCCCGGTATCGAAATAGCGCCCGCAAGGGGAGAGGCTCACAAAAACCGGGTGCTTAAGGAACTGGCGCTGTTTGGCTTGTCGAAAGAGGGCGGCGACTGATGCAGCCGAGCTGGCAGACACCTCGCACGGCACTCTGGTGGATGCTGGTAAGTGTGTGCGTGGTGCTGGCCCTGCATCATGGGCATCTGCCGCCATGGCTACTGGTGTTGGCATTGGTGAGCGTTGGCTGGCAGGTACAGATTTATCGTGGAGCGTGGCGCTTACCAAGGACCCTGATTAAAGCGCTTCTTGGTTTGAGCTGTATGGGTGGCGTCATCCTCAGCTACGGGCGCCTGACTGGCCTGGAGCCCATGGTCGTCCTGCTGATTAGTGGGTTCTTGCTCAAATTGCTTGAAATCCATCATCGGCGCGACGCCCTGGTGGTGGTCTACCTTGCTTACTTTATTGTTGCCATTCAATGCCTGTTCGATCAGGGTATGCTCACGGCGCTGAATGTAATAGCGGGTATGTGCGTTGTTACGGCGGCCCTGGTTGCGCTGTTCCAATATCATGAGCCGAGTCGAGGCAAGCCCGGTGTGTACTGGCGGCCTTTGCGCTCAAGCCTTTTGATTACCTTGCAGGCTATTCCTCTTATGGTAGTGCTGTTTGTGGTGATGCCTAGAATTGGCGCCCTGTGGGCGGTACCAAAGCCCGCCGACAGCGGTACCATCGGCATGAGTGACAGTATGTCGCCCGGTGATTTCACCGACCTGGGGGCCGATACTAAGGTTGCCTTCAGGGTTGAATTTGAAGGCGAGATTCCACCCCAGCCGGCCTTGTACTGGCGCGGTCTGGTATTTTCCCAGTTTGATGGCAGAACCTGGTCCCAGACCGGCCCCTGGGGTTATCGGGATGGCGCCACCATGCAGTGGTACGGTGAGCCAGCCGAGCCTTGGGATGAGCAAATAAGCCGACGCGGTGAACCCCTGGATTATCGGGTGACCATGGAGGCCAGCAACAGTCCCTGGTTGTTTGCTCTCTCGACACCCTTGCCCCAGTCGCGGGGCGCCGCTCTGACCCGGGATTTCAGACTGTTTTATAAGCACCCTATTGGTTCGGAGATGCAATACCGGGTCCGCTCCTGGTTGGATTACCAGTTGGAAGCCGGCGGTCTTACGCGCTGGCGGCAAAAAATGGAGCTGGCCCTGCCCGATGGGTTTAATCCGAGGACGCGGCAGGTGGCGGAGCAATGGTTTCGGGAAGCCCCCGATACTGATGCTTTCATAAAGCGGGTACTACAGCTCTACAACGATTCCTTTGTCTATACCCTAAAACCGCCAGCGTTGGGCAAGCATACGGTTGATGAGTTTTTGTGGCAGAGTCAGCGGGGCTTTTGCGAGCATTTTGCCAGTAGCTTTGTATTTTTTATGCGGGCAGCGGGTGTGCCGGCACGGGTGGTGGTGGGCTATCAGGGCGGTGAGCGTCATCCCAGTGAAAACTATCTGCTGGTGCATCAGTACGACGCCCACGCCTGGGCGGAGGTCTGGCTACCAGACCGCGGCTGGGTGCGTGTGGATCCCACGGCAGCGGTGGCGCCGGAACGGATTGAAATGAGCTTTGCTGATTTGTTCGCGGAAAACGAAGATTTCCTGTCCGAATCCCTGTTGGCTTTGGAACGCTATCGCCATATCGACTGGGTAAATCGCCTGCGTCTGCGTCTGGACTCGCTGGAATATACCTGGGCCAAGTGGGTGCTGGGTTATGAAAATGTCCAGGGGGATTTTTTATTACGGTTGCTGGGGCGGATTGATCCCCTGCGCATAGGATTGTTCCTGTTGCTGGCGGGCTTGATCGCGTTAACTCCCGTTGCCGTGATGATGTTGCGCGGTCGCGAAAAGTCCCACCGGGATGAGCTGGACAAACTGTTCATCAGCTTTTGCCGGCGCATGGCCAGTGCCGGTTTACCTCGCCAGCCGGGGGAAGGGCCAAGGGATTTTGCAGGACGGGTTGCGCTGGAAAAACCTGAGTTGGCAGATCAGATAAAAAGCTTTGTGACGGCTTATGAACAGCAGCGCTATGGCCCGATAAAAGTGGATATTTCCAGCCTGCGTAATGGCCTGAGACGTTTGCAAAAACGGCTGGGGTGGCGAATATGATGGCCGCGCCTAGTCCTGGTCCAGAGCCTCGATAAGGGTTTGGTAACTTTTAAAGCCCAGAGTGGCAGTGATTTCTTCGCGCCAGATGGCGTTTAGCGCCTCAATGAGTTCGGTGCTGAGTTTTTCCCGATGACTACCGATCTTGCCTTCCCTCACCTTGGCTGAGTCACTGCCCGATGGCAGCTTGCAGCGGCGCTCGCTCAACTGACGCATCATGGCGTCATCGAAGCGGTCCTTGTGTTCGAGCATAAAAGTTAACGACGTGTGTTGGAGGGCTGTTTGCAGTAACCTGTCGTTTAATGGCACGCCGATAAAATCCGCGACTCGAATGATGGTTTGTTCCGGGGCCTGCACCATGTGCTCGTAGGCGAGAAACAGCACATTGTCTTCGCGGCGTTGGGGCCACCAGGAAAGCAGGTGTTTCCAGTAATCCCGTGATTCCATAAAACGCTGGTGGGCGAAGTCCCCGAGGCTGACCGCGCCCGGTTCCAGAAACCAGCCTTCCATAAACTTGTACATGGAATAGAGGGCGTCCCCCGGATTGCGCACGGCATTGATGTACTTGCCACCTTTGGGAATCAGGTGGTAGGGCAGGTGGCTCTTGAAGGCTCGGGGTCTGGCCACTTGCTCGGCTTCGAGATCAATATCGAGCGCGGCGCTGGTTTCAATCCACGGAATGACCCGGGAAATATCGTCGAAGTCCATATCGCCGCCGGTGCGTAGGGTATGCACCATTTGCTGAAGCCAGGTGGTGCCGCTTTTGGCAAAGGGTGTAATGACGACATCATCAGCGCGCAGCTGAACATCGAAACCCTGGGCGATTTCTTCCGGGCGAAACACTTTACCCAGCAGGGCTGTCAGTTCAGGCATGGAGTGGGCGCGGTGGCCAGTGGTATTCATTGGTGTTTATCGCCGTATGGACTTAGGAAAACTGGAAGCCCGAAACCACCGCCCCCAGCACCTGATCCCGGTAGATGTGCTGGCCGTTCTCACTTGTGGCTGCGCCAGCTGCCACCATCAGGGGTAGCAGGTGTTCCTCCCGGGGGTGGGCGCCGCGGGCGCCGGGCGCTGCCTGCCATTGGCCCAGCGCCTGGTTGCGTTGTGCTGGCGGCAGGGTGCAGGTGTGGGTCAACCACTGGTCGAATTGCACCGAAGCGGGTATGGGATCAGGCTGGTAAGCGCCGCTCATCATGCCTTCCATGTTGTGGTAGCTCAAACCACTGCCCACCAGTAATATATTTTGTTGCCTCAGTGGCGCCAGGGCCGCGCCGATGGCCAGGTGCTCAACCGGGTTGAGATTGCTCTTGAGGGAGACCTGGACAATGGGGATGTCCGCCTGGGGATAGATCAGCAGAAAGGGGATAAAAACGCCGTGGTCAAAACCGTGCTCGGGATCCAGGCCGCAGTCAATGCCAGCGGTAGTCAGCAGGCTTGAGATCTTCCCTGCCAGTTGTGGATGACCGGGTGCCGGGTAACGCAATTGGTAGGTGTGGGCAGGGAAGTTATAGTAGTCATAGATGAGCGCGGGTTTGGCGGCGCTGTTGATAGTGACACGTTCGCACTCCCAGTGTGCTGAAAAAACCACGATGGCGTCGGGCTTTTGGTACTGCCCTTCCAGGGTTGAGCCCAGTTGTTTGAGCCAGGCAGCCATTTTGTCCCAGGTGTCGGCCGGACCCATGGTCCAGTCCATGAAAAAGCAGGGGCCACCGCCATGGGGGATAAAAAGTGTGGGGAGTGGCCGGGACATGGTGGCAACCTCAAGGTTGATTTGATCAGTTCTGCTTACGTTTTTTGAGAAAGGTCAGTGAGTCATCCCCAGGGTGGGATGTGGTGTCGATAAGCTACCTATACGAACGAAATAAAGCACTTTGGTAAATGGCCCCGCCGAAAGACTCTTCGACTATCAGCGGGGCTAGTGGGGCGGCGATCAGGCAGCCAGTAGTGATTGACCGGGTAGTTTGCGTACCTCTGGAAGTACTTCCCTGGCGAATAATCGTAGACTCTTCTCTACATCCTCATAGGGCATGCCGCCATAGCTGAACACGCCATTATAGGCTTCTGCGCCGGTGCGGCCGGTAAAGTCCTTGATGGTTTCGTAGCATTTTTCCGGCGTGCCCCAGACCTGGATGCTCATAAAAAACTTGATGGCGTCTTCAACACTTTTGGATACATGCTCCTGCATGGCGCCATAGGTTTCATAACCCTTGATGTTTTTCAGGTGGTCACCTGCCATTTCATAGTGTTCGATCACCGAACGGTAGTAACCACCGATGTATTTATAAGCCATTTCCTCCGCCCGGTCAGCGCTTTCGTCGCAGAAGGTCCAGCCGGCCAGAATCGGGGGTGGTGCGTCACAGCCGTTCACATCCAGGAAGGTTTTACGGTAGTCCGCCAGCTCCCGGTCAACGTGTTCCCAGGGCTTCTGGGGGATAACCAGGATACCGATGCCCAGTTTCGCCATAATCTGTGAAGACTCCGGGGACACGGCGGCGGCATAGGTGCGGCCCTTGAAGCTTTTGTAGGGCGCCGGGCGGATGTCGCGGCGAACCTGCTTGACCTGCTTGCCGTCGAATTCGCAGTAACCGCTTTCCAGGCCTTCCAGAATCATCTGGGCTGACTCGGTAAAATGCTCACGACTGGCGTTCATGTCCTTGCCAAAGCCCTCGAATTCGACCCGGCCCAGGCCACGGCCAATGCCCAGAATCACGCGACCGTTGGACATGTTGTCGAGCATGGAGATTTCTTCGGCCACGCGCATGGGGTCGTGCCAGGGCAGCACCACTACCATGGAGCCAAGACCCAGGTTGGGATTACGCCCGGCCCAGTAGGACAGGTACTGCATGACATCGGGACACATGGTGTAGTCGGTGAAATGGTGCTCCACGCCCCAGATGGACTGAAAGCCCAGTTCCTCGGCGAGATCGCCCATGCGTAGGTCATTGCTATAGACGTAATGATCGCTCATGTTGGGATCAACGCCCTGAAAAATCAGTGATAGTCCGACGTCCATTAATTGTTCCTCTGTTGATTTAAGTCATGGAAAAATAGCCGGCCCATTATGGGCCAGCTATGTGGCTTTTAACAGCGCCGGGGTTCACATGGCGATGGACAGGCCGCCATCGGCGACAATGATAGAACCGGTAATAAAATCCGAAGCGCGGCTCGCCAGCAGCACTGAGAGGCCGTAAAAATCCTCCGGCACGCCATAGCGGCCTACCGGCGATTTCTTTGATACGAACTTGACTGCCCGGGTCATGGCGTTAGGCCCGGAGCAGGGCATCATTTCCGTGTCCACCAGGCCGGGCAGGACGGCGTTTACCTGAATATTATGTTTGCCCCAGCCCTGGGCCAGGCTCTGGGTCATATGATCCATGCCACCCTTGGCCGCGGCGTAATGACTTAATTTTCCGAAACCCAGTTTGGTGATTACTGAACCGACATTGATAATTTTGCCACCTCCGGCCTCGACCATGTGAGGAAAGCAGGCACGGCACGTTAAAAACGTCGAGGTCAGGTTGTTGGTAAGAAAATTGTTCCACTCATCCAGGGTCATTTTTTCAGTGTGTATGCCCCAACTGATGGCGGCGTTGTTAAATAAAATATCGATGCGACCAAAATGTTCGGCAGTGGTCGCTACCATGTTGTTGACACTGGCCTCGTCACCGACGTCACAGGCAATACCCAGTGCGTCGGCGCCCTGATCTTCCAGCGTCTTGACGGCGCGATCGATTTTTTCCTGGTTCCTGCCGACAACGGCAATTTTGGCCCCGGCAATTGCCAGACCCCTTGCGATGCCAAGTCCCAAGCCGCCGTTGCCGCCAGTGATGATTGCTACTTTACCTTCCAGGTTGAACTTTTCGTTATTCATTTTTCTATTCCATTGTCTCCGCGAAACTCAATTTAATTCGCGGCGATTAATTCCACGAGTGTTTTGAAATCGGTTTTTAATATTGGTTTTCACAGTGCCAGGGTCATGCCGCCATCGGCGACAATAATGGCGCCGGTAATAAAGTCCGAAGCGCGACTGGCCAATACGGTGGAGATACCTTCAAAGTCTTCCGGCATGGCGAACCGACCCGCCGGCGAGCGCTTGACAATGTAATCCACTGGCCGAATTTTGTTCGGCCCGAAACAGGGCATCATTTCCGAGTGAACCAGGCCGGGGAGCAGGGCATTGACCTGGATATTATCCTTACCCCAGGCCTGGGCCAGACTCTGGGTCATATGATCCATGCCGCCTTTAGCAGCCGCGTAGTGAACCAGCTTGCCAAAGCCCTTGTTTGCCGTAATGGCCGAACCAACATTGACAATTTTACCGCCGCCGGCTTTGACCATTTCCGGGTAGACAGCCTTGCAGCAGAGGAAGCAGGAGGTGAGATCAATGGCGATAAAATTATTCCATTCATCCAGCGTCATTTTGTCCGGGTGGATGCCCCAGCTGATGGCGGCATTGTTAAAGAGGATATCTATCCTGCCCAACTGATCCACTGTTTCGCCGACCATGCGGTTGACGTCATCTTCCTTTGAGACGTCGGCTTTTACGCCAATTGCCCTGAAACCGCCGTCCTTCATTTCCGCGACGGCGCGATCAATTTTCTCCTGGTTGCGGCCAACCAGGGCAACGGCGCAGCCTTCCTTGGCTAGACCTTTGGCAATGCCAAGGCCCAGGCCACCGTTGCCGCCGGTAATGATGGCGACCTTGTCGCTTAAATCAAAAAAATCCATGGTGCTTCCTCTTTGTCGTTTTAGGTTTCGGTGAAAACATGGTTCGGTAGTGCGCCACTGCAGCAGCGCCAGCTTTGATCTGGTGAATAATTTAGCTATTTTTTTATTGAGTCTGGCGAGGCGGTTATCGCTCAATGACTGCCGGGGAAGAGCGTTCTCCAGAATTTATTATGGTAATTATTTGTTTTCAGTCTCCCCAGATAACACTATAGGTGGAACTTGCTGTCAAGTTAAAAACAATGTTTCGAGAGGTGTAACAGCCACAGGAAATCGTGAGGCATAAAAAAAGCGCTTTCCGGAAAAACCGAAAAGCGCTTTGATCATTGTCAGATCCGAGTGGGTCTGACGCTTGTCTCGATCCTAGAGGGTAATGGACAAACCGCCATCCATTACGATGATTGAGCCGGTTATAAAGTCAGAGGCAGGGCTCGACATCAAAATGGTCAAACCGTACCAGTCTTCCGGTGTGCTGTAGGTGCCCGTCGGTGTTTTCTTGACGATATAGTCCACCAGCTTGTTTTTGTTGGGGCCTTCACAGGGCATCATCTCGGTATCCACCAGACCGGGCAGCAGGGCATTGACCTGAATGTTGTGCTTGCCCCAGCCCTGGGCCAGGCCCTGGGTCATGTGGTCCATGCCGCCTTTGGCAGCGCCATAGTGGGACAGTTTGCCGAAACCCAGCTTGGTGACGATGGAGCTGACGTTGATAATCTTGCCGCCGCCGGCTTCAACCATGTGGGGGAAGCAGGCCTTGCAGGTCAGGAACATGGAGGTCAGATTGTTGGTGATGAAGTGGTTCCACTCATCAAGGGTCATGGTTTCGGTTGGAATGCCCCAACTGATCGCGGCGTTATTGATCAGGATGTCGATACGGCCAAAGTGCTCCTTGGTTTGAGCGACCATGGCGTTAACCTGCTCTTCGCTGCCTACATCGCAGGAAATACCGATAGCATCGGCGCCCTGAGCGTGCAGCTCGGCCAGTGCTTTATCAATTTTTTCCTGTTTACGGCCAGCGATGGCGACTTTGGCGCCGGCAATGGCGAGGGCCTTGGCCATGCCCAGGCCGAGACCGCCGTTGCCGCCGGTAATGATGGCCACCTTGCCGGTAATGTCGAATTTACTGTTCATTTAAGTGTCTCCCGTGTTTGTCTGCGGCTTCGCCGGCGCATATTCTGCTGGCCGCGAAGCACGAAATGTCATTGCCTCGTTTTTCGTATGCGCTAGAGGATTAAAGAACCGAAATCGACAGCCCGCCGTCGGCGACAACGATGGACCCGGTCATAAAGCTTGAGGCCTCACTGGACAGGAAGATGGAGATGCCTTCGAAATCCTCCGGCATGCCATAACGGCCGGCGGGGCTTTTCTTTTCAATGTAATCAACCACTGGACCAATTTTGTTGGGGCCGAAACAAGGCATCATTTCCGTGTGCACCAGGCCGGGGAGCAGGGCGTTGACCTGGATATTGTCCTTGCCCCAGGCGCGAGCGAGGCTTTGGGTCATGTGATCCATGCCGCCCTTGGCCGCGGCGTAGTGAACCAGCTTACCGAAACCCTTGTTGTTAGTAATGGCGGAACCGACATTGATAATCTTGCCGCCGCCGGCTTTTACCATTTCGGGATAGCAGGCCTTGGCGCAGAGGAAGCAGGACGTCAGGTCGATAGCGATAAACTTGTCCCACTCTTCGAGGGTCATTTTTTCGGGAGGAATGCCCCAGCTGATAGCGGCATTGTTAAACAGAATGTCGACGCGGCCCAGTTTTTCAGCGGTTTCCTTGACCATGCGATTGACATCGTCTTCCTGGGAAACGTCGGCCTGGACGCCGATGGCCCTGGCGCCGATAGCTTCCATCTCGGCTACAGCTTTATCAATCTTTTCTTGATTACGGCCGACTAGCGCGACGGCGCAGCCTTCCGAAGCGAGGCCTTTGGCGATACCCAGGCCCAGACCTCCATTGCCGCCGGTAATGATGGCGACTTTTCCACTCAAATCAAAAAATTTCATTCAATCCTCCGATTGCTCTCTGTAGGCGACGGTTGAATTCAACCGTCATGACAAAAGAATGTTTAGTTAGATGGTGACGCAAATACCGCCATCCATGACGATAATGGAGCCGGTTATAAAGTCCGATGCTGGACTAGAAAGTAGTACGGTGATGCCGTAAAAATCCTCCGGTCTGCCATAAGTCCCCGTTGGTGTTCTTTTAACGGCATAGTCCACCAGCTTATTTTTGTTGGGGCCCGTGCAGGGCATCATTTCAGTATCCACCAGACCGGGGAGCAGGGCATTGACCTGAATGTTGTGCTTGCCCCAGCCCTGGGCCAGGCCCTGGGTCATGTGGTCCATGCCGCCTTTGGCAGCGCCATAGTGGGACAGTTTGCCGAAACCCAGCTTGGTGACGATGGAGCTGACGTTGATAATCTTGCCGCCGCCGGCTTCAACCATGTGGGGGAAGCAGGCCTTGCAGGTCAGGAACATGGAGGTCAGATTGTTGGTGATGAAGTGGTTCCACTCATCAAGGGTCATGGTTTCGGTTGGAATGCCCCAACTGATCGCGGCGTTATTGATCAGGATGTCGATACGGCCAAAGTGCTCCTTGGTTTGAGCGACCATGGCGTTAACCTGCTCTTCGCTGCCTACATCGCAGGAAATGCCAATCGCATCGGCGCCCTGATCCCTGAGTTTCGCCAGCGCGCGGTCTATTTTTTCCTGGTTTCGGCCGCAGATCGCGACTTTAGCGCCAGCCTGGGCCAGACCTTCGGCCATACCCAGGCCGAGACCGCCGTTGCCACCGGTGATGATGGCGACCTTTCCCGTGATATCAAACTTGCTGTTCATTTATGGTCTCCAAAAAATACATATTTACCTTCACCGACCATTTCAATAATGAACAGGCTGCGAGGGTACAAGTCATAGAGTCAGTCAATTAGCGCTAAGAGGATTAAAGAACCGAAATCGACAGCCCGCCGTCGGCGACAACGATGGACCCG
>OBIY01000204.1_pt1 | contig 26307 bp, 21 predicted proteins | sample 1519841 | NCBI WGS metagenome assembly OBIY01 (sample SAMN03019774, study PRJEB22545) | beach sand metagenome | biome: beach; feature: sea beach; material: beach sand | place: USA: Municipal Pensacola Beach, FL | collected 2010-07-30 | depth 30-40 cm m
CGGCACGACCAGCCACTGCGCGCAGCGCCCGCAGCAGGCGCCGCCGTGCCGGCGGCAAGGCGTCGAGACGAGCCTCGATACCTTCCAGCAGCGCGCGGTACAGGCGCGGCACGCCAATCAGCACGCTGGCGCGACCCGCGCGCAGCGCCGCCATGATGGCCGGCCCGGTGCCGGCACCGGGCAGCAGAACCGTCACGCCGGCTGCCAAGGGCAGCAACAGGCCGATGACGAACGGATACACGTGGTGCATCGGCAGCGGCAGCAGCACCCGGTCCCCCGGCCGCGCCAGGTCCAGGCCCGCCACCGTGCGCAGTTGATACAGCAGATTGTCGTGGCTCAACGGCACCCCTTTCGGTGGCCCGGTGGTGCCGGAGGTGTAGAACATGACGGCCGCCTCGGCCGGATCCACCGCCGCAGGCAGGCTGGCGGCGTCCGGCCCGCCGGTCAGGGCGTCGATCAGCAGCAGCGGCGGAACGCCATCATTCAGGCGCGGCGCCTGATCGACATCGGCCAGCACCAACACCGGGTCTGCGTCCGCCCGCACGTGGCGCACCTGCTCGTCACCGGCATGCACGTCCAGCGGCACCAGCACGCCACCGGCGCGCAACACACCCAGCGCCGCCACTGCCCATGGCAAGCCACTGTGGGCCAACAGCAACACCCGCCCGCCCGGGCGCAGGCCGGCGCCCGCCAGGTGGCCGGCCGCCTGCTCGACGCGCTCCCCGAGCTGCCCGAAACTGAGCGCCTGCTCGCCCGCATCGGCGAACCAGCGCAACGCCGGACGCCCACCGAATCCACCCAGCTGCCGCGTCAGGCCAACCAGGTCCGGCGCCGGCACAATGGTCAATGGCACGTGTCCTCCTCCCGACCGATGGCTGAGGACGCGTACCATAGCAGTCGCCCTGCAATACAGCGCCCGGCCCCTGCTGTGGCCGTGTCACATCGGCGGTCCAATGTGTCCCGCATGCCCCTCTCGTTGCCGACGACTTCCGTGACTGTCCCGCGCATCGGCATCGCGCTCGGTAGCGGCGCGGCGCGTGGCTGGGCACACATCGGCGTCCTGAACGTGCTGGCCGAAGCCGGCATCGAAACGCACGTGGTCTGTGGCAGCTCGATCGGCGCGGTGGTCGGCGCCGCCCACGCGACCGGCCGCCTGGGCGAACTCGAGGCCTATGCGCGTGCGCTGACCTGGCGCGGCGTGCTCGGCCAGCTGGACCTGCGCCCGGCCGGTGGCGGCCTGATTGCCGGCGAGCGCCTGGCCCGCACACTCGGCGAACTGATCGGCCACCACGCCATCGACACGCTGGCCACCGCCTACGGCGCCGTGGCCACGGAACTGGGCAGCGGGCGCGAGGTGTGGCTGCGCAGCGGCGACCTGGCCACCGCCATCCGCGCCTCGGCCGCCCTGCCGGGCCTGATGGCGCCGGTGTCGGTGGACGGCCAGTGGCTGCTCGATGGCGGGCTGGTGAACCCGGTGCCGGTGTCGCTGTGTCGGGCGCTGGGCGCCGAACTGGTACTGGCGGTGAACCTCAACGGCGGTATCGCGGCGCGTCACCGCCAGCCGCCGGCACCCCCCATCAGCGACAGCGACCGCCGCAACCTGGGCACCCTGCTGCGCGGCGGCGCCGGCTCCCTGCTGGCGCAGCTGCTGCGCGAGAACCATCGCCAACCCAGTTACTTCGACGTCCTGGTCGGCTCGGTCAACATCATGCAGGACCAGATCACCCGCACCCGTCTGGCCGGCGACCCGCCGGACATCCTGGTGCAGCCACGCCTGACCCACGTCGGCATCATGGAATTCAACCGCGCGCCCGAAACCATCGCCGCCGGCGAGGCCGCCATGCGGGCGGTCCTGCCCGCGCTGCGGGATCTGCTGGCCGAGACCTGACCGGTCTCAGCCCACGATGCTGTCGGCCCAGGCCTGGGCGTCGTCCAGGTCATCGCCGAGCACCAGCACGTGGCCGAGCTTGCGTCCGGCGCGTGGCGCCTTGCCGTAAAGATGCAGGCGCGCGCCGGGGTGAGCCAGGATGTGCGCCAGCGGCGGCGCCTCGTCCAGCCACAGATCGCCCAGCAGGTTCAGCATCAGCGCCGGGCGCGGCTGCGTGACGTCGCCCAGCGGCAGGCCACAGATGGCGCGCAGGTGCTGCTCGAACTGCGAGGTGACACAGCCCCCCAGCGTGTAATGACCCGAATTGTGGGTACGCGGGGCGATCTCGTTCACCAGCAGCTCGCCGTCCGGCAGCAGGAACATCTCGATGGCCATGACCCCGACATGCCCCAGCGCCTCGGCCACCGCCGCGCCGAGTTCGCGCGCCCTTGCCGCCACCGCCGGCGCGATCCGCGCCGGCGCGCGGGTGATGTGCAGCACGTGGTGGCGGTGTTCGTTCTCGGCCACCGGATAGATGGCAATGTCACCGTTGCGACCGCGGCCAAGGATGACCGAGATCTCGCGCTCGTAGCTCACCCAGGCTTCCAGCACCGCCGGCGCGTGGCCGATGGCCGCCAGCGCCGCGGCCGGGTCGTCGCCGGCACCGATGCGTGCCTGCCCCTTGCCGTCATAGCCCTCGGTGCGGGTCTTGAGCACGGCCGGTCGACCGATCGTCTGCAGTGCCCGTTCCAGACCCGGCAGATCGTCCACGCCTGCCCAGGCGGTCTGCGGCAGACCGTGGCGGCGCAGGAACTCGCGCTGACGCAGACGGTCCTGCACCGTGGCCAGGGCGGCGGCGTTGGGATGCACCTCGCGTCGGGTCTCGATCTGCGCCAGCACGGCCGCCGGCACGTGCTCGGTTTCGATGGTCAGCACGTCGCAGTGGGTGGCCAGCTCGAGTGCCGCGTCGACATCGTCCAGCGGCGCCACCGTGACTTCGGCGAACGGCGCCGCGCAGGCGCCCGGGTCGGGGTCAAGCGCGCGCACCCGGTAGCCCATGCGCCGCGCCTCCATGGCCAGCATGCGGCCAAGCTGGCCACCGCCCAGCACACCGATGGTCGAGCCCGGCAGCAGCATCACGGCAGCTGGTTGCTTGCCAGCACGGTGGCGGTCTGGCGGTCGCGGTATTCGTCGAGCCGGGCGGCGAGCCCGGCATCGGTGGTCGCCAGAATGGCGGCGGCCAGCAGGGCGGCGTTGACCGCGCCGGCCTCGCCGATGGCCAGTGTGCCGACCGGAATACCGCGCGGCATCTGCACGATCGACAACAACGAATCGACGCCCTGCAGGGTGCGCGAGAGCACCGGCACACCGAGCACCGGCAACCGCGTCTTGGCGGCGGTCATGCCCGGCAGGTGGGCGGCGCCGCCGGCACCGGCGATGATCACCCGCAGCCCCCGGCCGGCCGCCTGCTCGGCGTACTCGAACAGCAGGTCTGGCGTGCGGTGGGCAGACACCACCTGACACTCGTGCGCGACACCGAGCGCCGTGAGCGTGTCACTCGCATGGCGCAAGGTGTCCCAGTCGCTGCGCGACCCCATGATGACGCCGACCAGCGGCGGCGCACTGTGTGCTTGCTGCATGGTTCCCCCGGGGCGCGCGGCCCGCCGGAAAAAAGCGGCGGATAGTACACCAAGCCGGCCGCGCCGCCATGCAAATCCACGACCTCCGTGCGGCTTTTTCGCCGGCGGCGGGCACCCGGCCCGACGCCGGGTGGTTCACCCGTGCGTCACCCAGGCGTAGGCGTTGTTGAACAGCTGCAACCAGGGGCCGTCCTCGCCCCACGTGGCCGGATGCCAGGAATGCTGCACGGCGCGGAACAGGCGTTCCGGGTGCGGCATCATGATGGCCACCCGACCGTCGCTGGAACTGAAGCCGGTCACGCCGCCGGCCGAGCCGTTGGGATTGGCCGGATAGCGCTCGGCCACGGCGCCGCGACCGTCCACGTAGCGCAGCGCCGCCGGCGCCTGTCCGGTGCCATCGAACACCGCCCGGCCCTCGCCATGCGCGACCACGATGGGCAGCCGGGCGCCGGCCATGCCGCGCAGCCACACGCTGGGGCCATCCAGCACCTCGACCAGCGACAGCCGCGCCTCGAACTGCTGCGAGCGGTTGCGCACGAAGCGCGGCCAGTGCGCGCTGCCGGGAATCAGCGACGCCAGTTGCGACAACATCTGACAGCCGTTGCACACGCCCAGCGTGAGCGTGTCCGGCCGTGCGAAGAACGCCTCGAACTGGGCCCGCGCCAGCGGGTTGCCCAGAATGGCCTGCGCCCAGCCGCGGCCGGCGCCGAGCACGTCGCCGTAGGAAAAGCCGCCGCATGCCGCCAGCACACGGAACGTCTCCAGCGAGTGCCGGCCGGCCAGGATGTCGGTCATGTGCACGTCCACCGGCGCGAAGCCGGCGCGATGGAACGCGGCTGCCATCTCGAGCTGCCCGTTGACCCCCTGCTCGCGCAGGATCGCCACCCGCGGCCGGCGCTTGCGCGGCCGCGCAGTGTGCACCTTAAACGGCAACTCCACGGTCAGGCCCGGGTCGTCGGCGTCGAGCAGGGCGTCGTATTCCTGATCGGCACAGTCCGGATCGTCGCGCCGGCGGGCGATGGCGTGCGAGGTGGCCGACCACGCCCGGTGCAACTCGCCGCGCGGTGCGCGCAGCAGCTCCTGTCCGTGGTAGCGGAACGTGAGGTCACCATCACCGCTCGGGCAACCGAGATCGACCAGCAGGTCGCGCACGCCGCACAGGTCGGCAAGGCTTTGCACCTGGACCAGGTCGGCGGCACGGACCTGCACCACCGCCCCGAGTTCCTCGTTGAACAGCGCCCGCACCGGGTGGCCGCCGGCGCCAGACAGGTCGATGTCCAGCCCGCAGCGCCCGGCGAACGCCATTTCGCACACGGTCGCCAGCAGGCCGCCGTCGGCACGGTCGTGGTACGCCAGCAGCAGGCCGCGACCGGCCGCCTCGCGCACGAACCGGAACAGGCCGGCCAGCTGCGACGGATGATCGAGATCCGGCGGTGTCGAGCCGGTGGCGCCCAGCACCTGGGCCAGCGCACTGCCGCCCAGACGCCCGCGGCCGCCGCCGAGGTCCAGCAGCAGCAAGCGGCTGTCGCCGGCATCCAGGCGCAGCTGCGGGGTCAGCGTTGCGCGCACGTCACCCACCGGCGCGAAGCCGGTGACCACCAGCGACACCGGCGAAACCACCGCCTTGTCGGTGCCGTCGGCCTCGCGCCAGGTGGTCTTCATGGACAGCGAATCCTTGCCGACCGGAATGGCGATGCCCAGCTCCGGGCACAGCTCCATGCCCACGGCCCGCACCGCGGCGTAAAGCGCGGCATCCTCACCCGGCTCCCCGGCGGCGGCCATCCAGTTGGCGGACAGCTTGATCGCCGACAGATCCGCCACATCGGCCGCCATCAGGTTGGTGATGGCCTCGCCCACCGCCAGACGGGCCGCGGCGGCCGCATCCAGCACGGCCACCGGCGTGCGCTCGCCCAGCGCCATGGCCTCGCCGGTGTAACCCTCGAAATCGCTGGCGGTGACGGCCACGTCCGCCACCGCGACCTGCCACGGACCAACCAGCTGATCGCGACAGACGCGGCCGCCGACCGTGCGGTCACCGATGGTGATCAGGAATCGCTTGTCGGCCACCGCCGGCAGTTGCAGCACGCGCCGGGCGGCGTCGGCCAGATCGACCGCGTCCAGGTCGAACGGCACCGGCCGGGGCGCCTGGCTGCGCACGTCGCGCTGCAGGCATGGCAGGTGGTCATGCCCGCCGTTGGTGGCGCCACTGGCGCCCTGGCCGAGGATGGCGTGCAGCTCGACATCGATCGGCACATCCGTGCCGGCGGTGTCACGCACGCGCAGGCGGGCGTCGTCGGTAACCTTGCCCAGTACCGCAAACGGGCAGCGCTCGCGCGCGCAGATGGCGGCGAACCGCTCGCGCTGGTCGGCGCGAATGACCAGCACGTAGCGCTCCTGCGCCTCGTTGCACCACAGCTCCAGCGGCGACAGGCTGGGGTCGGCACTGGGCACCGCGCGCAGGTCGAACAGGCCACCGCGTCCGGCGGCATCGACGATTTCCGGCACCGCGTTGGACAGGCCACCGGCGCCGACGTCGTGGATGCTCAGGATCGGGTTGTCGTCGCCCAGCTGCCAGCAGCGGTCGATCACTTCCTGTGCCCGGCGCTGCATCTCCGGGTTGCCGCGCTGCACCGAATTGAAGTCCAGCTCGGCGCTGTTGTCGCCGACGCCCAGCGACGAGGCGGCACCACCGCCGATGCCGATGCGCATCCCGGGCCCGCCCAGCTGCACCACCAGGCCGTCCACCGGCACGTCTTCCTTGTGCACCTGCTGCGGGACGATGTTGCCCATGCCGCCGGCCAGCATGATGGGCTTGTGGTAACCACGCACCCGCTCGCCCACCGCCTGCTGGTAGGTGCGAAAGAAACCGGCCAGGTTGGGGCGCCCGAACTCGTTGTTGAAGGCGGCGGCACCGATCGGCCCCTCGATCATGATGTCGAGCGCGCTGACGATGCGGTCCGGCTTGCCGTACGGCTGTTCCCACGGCTGCGCCAGTTCGGGCAGCTCCAGGTTCGACACCATGAAGCCGGTCAGGCCGGCCTTGCTGGCGGCGCCGCGGCCGGTGGCGGCCTCGTCGCGGATCTCGCCGCCGGCCCCGGTGGCGGCACCGGGAAACGGCGCGATGGCGGTCGGGTGGTTGTGCGTCTCCACCTTGGCCAGGATATGGGCACGGGTGGTCTGCGGACGGTACTCGCGGCTGTCCGGGTCGACCATCAGCAGCTGCGCCGGCGGCCCCTCGATGACCGCCGCGTTGTCCTTGTACGCCACCAGGGTGCCGTGCGGCGTGCGCCGGTGGGTGTGACGGATCATCTCGAACAGCGACTGCTCCTGCGCCACCCCGTCGATGATCCATTCGGCGTTGAAGATCTTGTGCCGGCAGTGCTCGGAATTGACCTGCGCGAACATCATCAGCTCGACGTCGGTCGGATTGCGGCCAAGGCGCGTGAACCAGCGCTCGAGGTAATCGAGTTCGTCCGGTGACAGCGCCAGGCCCTGCTCGCGGTTGGCCTGTTCGAGCGCGCCCCGACCGCCGCCGAGCAGGGCCACCACCGTCAGCGGCGCCGGTGGCGCGGCCTCGAACAGGCGGCCCGCCAGCGCCGGGTCGGTGGTGACGATCTCGGTCATGCGGTCGTGCAGCAGCCGCGCGGCGGCCGCCAACTGCGCAGCATCCGGTGTACCGGCGCCCAGCGTCAGCCGGTAACGCACGCCGTGCTCGACGCGCCGCACACCGGTCAGGCCACATACGGCGGCAATGTCGGTGGCCTTGCTGGACCACGGCGTCTGCGTGCCCGGCCGCGGCAGCACCAGCAGCTCACCGGGCGCCAGCGCCAGCGGCGCCGGGGTGGCTTCCAGCAGCTCGGCCAGGCGCCCCAGATCCGCACCGGCGGTGAGATCGGCCAGGTAGACGGCATCGGCCTGCACGGCCGCCAGCCCAGGCAGCTGCGCACCCAGGCGCTCGTGCAACCGGGCCAGGCGGAATGCCCCCAGCGCCGGCGTGCCAACCAGAAACGCAGGCTGCGACATGACTTACTCCCCGGCCGGCAGATCCACGCCCAGACGCCGGGCGACCTCTTCGTAGGCTTCCACAACGCCGCCCAGATCACGCCGGAAGCGGTCCTTGTCCAGGCGCTCGCCGCTGCCCGCATCCCACAGGCGGCAGCCGTCCGGTGTGAACTCGTCGCCCAGCAGCAACTCACCCGCCTGCCGCCCGAACTCCAGCTTGTAATCGACCAGCGTGATGCCGGCATCCGCGAACAGCGGCGTCAGCACCGCGTTGACCTGCAGACTCAGCTCGCGCATGCGCTTCAGGTCCGCGGCGCTGGCCCAGCCGAAGGCGAGCGCGTGGTCCTCGGAAATCATGGGATCGTGCAGGTCGTCGTTCTTCAGGAACAGCTCGTACAGCGGCGGCGCCAGGCGCTGACCCTCGGTAACGCCCAGGCGACGCACCAGACTGCCGGCCGCCACGTTACGCACCACGCACTCGACCGGCACCATCGACAGGCGCCGCACCAGGCTTTCCTGCGGGCCGACCAGGCGCACGAAGTGCGTCGGCACCCCGGCCTCGGCCAGGCGAGTCATGACAAAGGCATTGATGTGATTGTTGACCATGCCCTTGCGCGACAGGGCGGCCTTCTTCTCGCCGTCGAACGCCGAGGTGTCGTCCCGGTAGTGCAGCAGCAGCAGGTCGGCATCCGCGGTGGCGTAAACGGTTTTGGCCTTGCCTCGGTACAGCTCGGCGCCGTGCGGGTAGCTCATGGTCGGTTCCGTGTGGAGGTGCGTGGATGAACAGTACAGTGATGTCGGTGGCCCTCAGGCCAGCGCGCGCCAGTCGAGGCCCTTTTCCTGGTCGGCGATGCCGATCCAGTCGGCGCTGCAACCGAGCGCGTCGGCCATGGCGGCACTGGCCAGTTCCGGGCGGTTATTGTGCTCGCTCAGGTGCGCCGCCACGAAGTGCTGCAGGCGCTGACCGTCGAGACGGCTGATGAAATCGGCCGCGGCGTCGTTGGACAAGTGCCCCAGGTCGCCGTCGACCCGCCGCTTGAGCGCCGGTGGGTACGGACCGCCGAGCAAGAGCTCGCGATCATGATTGCACTCGAACAGCAGCGCGTCACAGCCGTCGAGTACGGCCTTCATGTGCGCCGTGGTGTGGCCAAGATCGGTCACCGCGGCGAAGCGCCGGGCACCGTCCGACAAGCGATACTGGCAGCTCTCGCGTCCATCGTGCGGCACCGGAAACGGTGTGATGTCCAGGTCACCGATGGCCCACGGCGCATGGCAGTTGATGCGGTGCACCACCGGCAACTCGCCCACCTGCGGCGCCAGCGCCGCCAGCGTGCCCGGCGTGGCCCACACCGGCACCCGGCCGGCCCGTGCCACCGGCCCCACGCCACCGACATGGTCGCCGTGTTCGTGGGTCAGCAGGATGGCCGTCAGGTCCGACAACTCGAGCCCGAGCCGCCCCAGGCGCCGGCGGGTCTCCGCCAGGCCAAAGCCGCAATCGATCAGCAGCGTCGTGGCGCCGGCCTGCACCAGCGTCGCGTTGCCGCGACTGCCGCTGCCCAGCGAGGCGAAACGCATGCGCCGTCAGTCGAGGTTCTGCTGGATCTTGCGCAGGATGTCTTCGGCGATCGGCGTGGTGACCAGCTTTTCCTTGTCGTCGAACACCAGCACGTTGGTGTGGTCACCCTCGGACTGCAGCAGCACCAGGAACCGCTCCTCGGCCGTCTTCTGGTCATCGGCCCAGAACATCAGCGTGCGCGAGATGCGCCCACGCGGCTGGCTGTGGCGGTAATCGACGAAGTACAGCCCGCGCGAGCGGTCGCGGTCGTCCACCTTCATCTCGGCGGCCTCGATGGCCTTGCCGACCGTGCGCCAGGCGCGGGCGAAGTCCTCCGGCACCACCAGGCGCGCGGCACCGTCCACCCCGCGGTCGACGTACGGTCCGGTCGGTTGCTCGGCACCGTCCTGCGCGACCAGCTGCTCGGGCGGCGGCGCGGCACCGACGCCGTCGGCCGCCCCCCGGGCAGTGCCGTCGTCCACACCCGGAATCACCAGGGCACCCGAGACGGGCGCGCCGGTCAGGTCCGGCGGCACCTCCAGCGGCGGCAACGACTGCGCTTCCTTGTACTCCTGCTCCTGCGGATCATGCCCGAGCAACCCGGACAGGCCACCACACCCGCCCAGCAGCGGCAGGGCCAGGACAACGGTAAGAAGCCGCACCGGCGGCGTTTGAAACTGCATGATGCCTCGCATGGTCACAGGACGGCCGCCTGCCGCAGGGCGGCACGGACGGCCGCATGATGGGGCGCCGACAACGGCGTCAACGGCAGGCGAATGCCGGCCTCGATCAACTCCATCTCGGCCAGCGCCCACTTCACGGGAATGGGGTTGGCCTCGACAAACAGGTCCCGGTGCAGCGCCTGCAGCGGAGCGTCCAGTGCCAGCGTCTGGTCACGCCGCCCGGCCATGGCCGCTTCGCTCATCGCCGCCATGGCCTGGGGCGCGACATTGGCCGTGACCGATATCACGCCGCGATAGCCCTGCAGCATCAGCTCGGCGGCGATCGCGTCGTCACCGGAAAACAGCCAGAAATCGTCCGGGCAGGCAGCCAGCAGCTCGGCCCCGCGTTCCAGACTGCCGGTAGCGTCCTTCAGGCCGACGATGTTCGGCACCTCGGCCAGACGCAACACCGTTTGGGTGCGCAAGTCGCAGGCCGTGCGGCCGGGCACGTTGTAAAGGATCTGCGGGATCGTCACCGCCTGCGCCACGGCCAGGAAGTGCCGATACAGGCCCTCCTGCGTGGGCTTGTTGTAGTAGGGCGTGACCAGCAGGCAGGCGTCCACGCCAGCGTCGGCGGCGGCCTGGGTCAGTTCGATGGCCTCGGCGGTGGCATTGGCGCCGGTGCCACCGATGACCGGCACGCGCCCGTCGACCCGGCGCACCACCTCGGCGATGACGCCGATGTGCTCGTCCATGCCGAGCGTGGGCGACTCGCCGGTGGTGCCCACCGCCACGATGCCGTGCGTACCGGCCTCGACGTGGAATTCGACCAGCCTGGCCAGGGCCGCGTAATCTACTGCCCCGGATGCTGTCATCGGGGTAACCAGGGCGACAACGCTGCCGTGGATCATGCAAAAGTCCGGGCTGGAAAAGCCCGCTATGGTACTGACCCGCTCGACCGACTGACAAGCCGACGCGCCGCCCGGGCGGCGCCCAACCCGACGGAATCCTCAGCCATGCCAGAACCCGCCCTCGACGCCCCTGCGCCCGACTTCGATGCGCCGGCCACCGGCGACCGCTCCATCAGCCTGCGCGAACTGCGTGGCAAGGCCGTGGTGCTGTACTTCTACCCGAAGGACAGCACCCCCGGCTGCACCCAGGAAGGCCAGGACTTCCAGCGCCTGAGCGATGACTTCGCGCAGCGGGGCGCGGTGATCCTCGGCGTCAGCCGTGACAGCGTCGCCAGCCACGAGAAATTCCGCGCCAAGCAGGGCTACACCTTCGACCTGCTGTCGGACACCGACGAGACGGTCTGCCGCCTGTACGACGTGATCCGCGAAAAGAACATGTACGGGCGCAAGGTGCTGGGCATCGAGCGCAGCACCTTCCTGATCGATGCCGACGGCGTGCTGCGCGCGGCCTGGCGCAAGGTCAAGGTCAAGGGCCACGCCGAGGCGGTGCTCGAGCACCTGCGCGCCCTCGGCGACTGAGGCGTTCAGCCCGCGGCGGCGTCTTCCGCCAGCCAGGCCAGCACCTGCCGGCGCAGCGCCTGGGCACCGGCGCCGTTGAGGCTCGACAGTGGCAGTGCCGGCAACACCGCCGGGTATTCCGCCAGCGCCCGCTCGACCGACCGCAGCGCGGAGTTCAATGCACCGCGACCGAGCTTGTCCGCCTTGGTCAGCACGGGCTGCACCGGCAGCGCCAACTCACCGGCGATGGCCAGCAGCTGGCGGTCGCCCACCTGCAACGGGTGGCGCACATCCATGAACAGCAACAGTCCACGCAGGCACTGGCGCGCCGCGAAGTAGGCCGGGATGGTCTCGCCCCAGTCGCGGCGCCGCGCGGCCGAAGTGGCGGCGTACCCGTAGCCGGGCAGGTCCACCAGGCGCCGCCGCTCATCCAGGCAAAAGAACAGCAGTTCCTGGGTCCGCCCGGGCGTCTTGCTGACCCGCGCCAGCGCCGCCTGCCCGGTGAGTGTGTTGATGGCGCTCGATTTGCCGGCGTTGGAGCGGCCGGCGAAAGCCACTTCCGCGCCGTCGTCCGGCGGCAGATGGTCGAGGGCGGTGGCGGCACGCCAGAAACGCGCCGCGCGCAGGGGGTTGGGTTCGTCGGCTGTGGTCATGGTGGAGGGTCGTTGAGGACGAAGCGGCGGCCGCAGGTCGCGCTGCACCCGGCACCCCGGGGCGCCAGGCGGGAAGCAACCCGAAGCGGCGCCCAGATACTGCTAGAATACCGCGCCGTTTGGCCACGCCCCTGCTGGAGCCTGGCCGCTTCAAGCGCGCGCGGTCGCCCGAAGCGCGTGACCGAATACTCGCGTGCAGCGTCCGACACACCGGTCACGGCCGGCCGCTCACGCTCATGAAATCTTTGATCAATCCGAACAAACCGACAGTCAACGGGAGTCTGCAGATGCGAGGCTGCAAGTGGATCGTGGTGGCCGCCGTGCTCATGGCGGCAGGCAGCGTACAGGCAGCGGGAGACGCCACGGCCGGGAAACAGAAGTCAGCCCCCTGCGTGGCCTGCCACGGCACGGACGGCAATGCCACAGTCGGCCTGTATGCCAACATCGCCGGGCAACCCGCCAGCTACCTGGAAACCCAGCTGAAGGCCCTGCGTGACGGCGAGCGCGTCGACCCGGTGATGTCGCCCATGGCCGCCGGCCTGAGCGACCAGGACATCGCCGACCTGGCGGCCTACTTCTCCAGCCAGCAGATCAAGCACGGCAGCGTGCCCGAGGACGCAGTGGAGCCGGGCGCCCTGATGTACCGGGCCGGCAATGCGGAAACCGGCGTGCCGGCCTGCATGGCCTGCCATGGCCCACAGGGCCTGGGCAACGATCCGGCCGGCTGGCCGGCACTGGGCGGCCAGCACCCCGAGTACGTCGCAAAACAGCTGGAGCTCTACGCCAGCGGCGAGCGCAACACTGACCTCAACGGCATCATGCGTGACATCGCCGCCCGCATGAGCGACGCTGAAATCGACGCCGTTTCCAAGTACGTCTACGGCCTGCACTGATCCCCGGAGGCTGACCGCCATGCGTCTGACCGCGTTGACCGGCCTGTTCGCCCTGCTGCTGACCACCCTGGCGGCCCACGCCGAGCCGTGGGTGGAGCTGGCAACCCCGCAGCCGACACGTGATCCGGCCAAGGTAGAGGTCATCGAGTTCTTCTGGTACGGCTGCCCGCACTGCTACGAGGTCGAGCCGCGCGTGGCCGCCTGGCATGCCCGTCAGCCCGAGCAGGTCGAGTTCACCCGCGTGCCGGCGGTATTCAACGCCCGCTGGGCGGTGCTGGCCCGTGCCTACTATGCGATGCAGCAACTCGGCCTCGGTGAGGACGCGCATCGCGCGCTGTTCGACGCCATCCACCGCGAGCGGCGCAACCTCAATGACGAAACGAGCCTGACCGAGTTCTTTGCCGCACGCGGCGTGTCCGAGCAGGCGTTCCGTGACGCGTTCAACTCCTTCGACGTCGACCGCAAGGTCCGACAGGCCAACCAGATGACCCGTGACTACGCCCTTGAAGGTGTGCCGACCTTCATCGTCGAAGGCACCCACCGCGTCGACGGCACCAGTGCCGGCAGCGAGGACAACATGCTCGACGCCCTGGACCGGCTGGTCACGCAGGCCCTCAAGACCAAGGGCTGATCTCGCGTACGGCACCGCCGTCCACGCCACCCGGGCGGGTGGCGGCAGTGACGGTACGGGCCGATCCTAGGATTTGAACGGATCCACCACCGGCTTGATTTCCTCCAACCGGTGCATGCGCTCCATGGCGGTCGGTATCTCACCCAGGCCGTAGGTGCCTCCGAACAACCGCTCGAACGGGAAGTTATCCTTCTGCGCGGCCAGAAAGGCCAGCGCTTCGCGGTAGTACTCGATGCCGGCCGAGCGGATGCCGTGGACGCTGATCTGCTTCATCACGAAGGCCATGCCCGACACCTGCGCCGGCTGTGGGTCCCCGGCGCCAATGACGACGATCCGCCCCCCCATCCGGGTGATGCCGATGGCCTCCTCAAGGGCGTGATGCGAGCCTGAGCACTCGAACACCAGATCCGCGCCGCGACCATCGGTGAGGCTGCGCACCAGCTCGGCGCGCTGTGTTGCGTCCGTCTGCCCGATGTTGCACACGGCATCGGCACCGAACGCGGTGGCCACCTCCAGCCGCCCGTCCGGCGCACCGAAGCAAATCACCCGCCTCGCACCGAAGGCGCGCGCCGCCGCCACGCCGTAGAGCCCGACCGGCCCGCTGCCCTGCACCAGCACCGTTTCCGCCGGACGGATGCCACCGGCGCGTGCCGTGGCGTGCATGATGGTGCGCAGGGCACAGCTCGCGGACGACGCCCAGTGGCTGGGCACCTCGTCCGGCACCCGCACCACATGGCAGTTCGGCAGGATGTAGGCGTACTGCGCGAAACCACCCAGCAAATGCGGTGGCCTGCCACAGTCGGCGTAGCCATACGGCGTGAAGTTGCTGCACAGGGTCGGCTGGTGCGCCACCACGCAGTAATAGCAGCGGCCGCAGTAGGCATAGGCCCAGATCACCCGGTCGCCCCTGGCCAGCGGCGTGCCGGCCACGTCCACGTCGCGCCCGGCACCCAACGTCTCGATGATGCCGACCATCTCGTGGCCCAGCACCGCCGGCGTCTTCGAAACCGGCTGCAGCAGCCCCATGTGCACGTGGTGATCGGTGCCACAGATCGTCGCGCGGTCGACCTTGACGAGGATGGCGCCGGGTTCCGGCTCCGGCACGTCGAACTCGCGAACCTCCAGCGGTTCCTTGTAGGCGGCGAGCACCAGGGCCTTGGCTTTCATGTCAGGCTGATCTCCTGCGGTTGGCACGTTACAACGCCAGCGTCCGCGCGCAACGCCAGGCACCGCGCTTTGCGCGAAGGGCGCGCTCGGGAACGATCGAGCAAACGGCGCCGTGCAGGCGTCAGCCGCAGCGGCGCCCCACCAGAGCGCTCAGCCGCGCATCACTCGGCCGCGCGGCTGAACCCCATCTGCTTGCGGTACCACTCCCACCAGACGATGTTGGCGATCTCGTCGTTCTGGCCCGACTTGTAGGGGTCGGCGTCCTGGCGCACGCCCTTCAGGAAGTAGGCATTCGGCGTGCCCGCCTTCAGCGCGCCCTGAATGCGCGAGAACACGGCGGCATCTTCCAGACTCACCAGTCCGGACGGACCCAGCAGATTGGATGACTGACGCAGACGGTGCCGCACCATTTCCTCGTCATCGTCCTCGTGACAGAAGTAGGCCCAGTGAACTTCGGTCTTGTAGGGGCCGCGCGGAATGCCGAAGCGGAAATTGAACATGTCCAGGTGCTTGGTGCCGAACGACACCAGCGACGGACACACCACATAGGAACCCTGGCTCGGGTCGACACCCCTGAACTGAACCAGGCTCGGATCCTTGAGGAAGTCGCTGTTGCGTGCCGCGGCCAGCTGCGACACCAGCGCGATGTTGCCGTTCTCGGAGATGGTGCAGTTGCCCTTGCCACCCTGCCAGTTGAGCAGCTTGAAGGCCGCATGCAGCAGCGGCGGGTGGTAGCCGTCCTGGTCGCGGTAGGTCTTCCAGTTGGCGTTGTACATGATCTTCTGGTAGCCGAGCAGCTTCAGGCGCCCGTCACCACCGAGCGACGCCCGCAGCGGTTCGGCAATTTCACCCAACTGCTCGGACAGCGGCCCGGCATCGTCGTCGAGCGTCGCGAACACCAGTCCGGCGAACACCTCGAAGCGAATCTTGCGCAGGCCGAAGTCGGCCTTGCAGAAGTCTTCCGGAAAATCATCCTCACCCGGCACGCCGCGCAGGTTGCCACCGTTGTCGAACAGCCAGCGGTGGTACGGACACTGGAACTCGGTGGCCGTCCCGCGCACCTCGGGCACCAGCATGGTGCCGCGATGCGTACAGGCATTGTGGAATACACCCACCTGGCCGTTTTCCAGGCGGGTGATCAGGATCGGCACCTCGCCGATGTAGAAGGTCTTGTAGTCGCCGGCATTCGGCAGTTCCCCGACATGCGCCACCGGGTGCCAATGCGGCCCATAGAACAGGCGCTCCATCTCCAGCTGGTAGATCTCGGCGCTCTCGTAGAGCATCTTGGGGACGGCGTTCTGCCGGGTGGGGAAAACCACCAGGTCCTGAATGAACTGCGTATTGGCGTTCATGAAGCTAGCTCCTCGACAGGTCAGCGTGTGGCTCAGGCGGCGGACGGAAGCTTCACGCCCATGGCATCAAGCTCGGCCGCCAGCTCCATGACTCCCTCGTAGTAGATGCGCGATGCCTCGAGCGCCGTGTCCAGCCCCGCCAACACGTCCGCCGCCAGCTCCGGCGTGGTCACGTGACGCTTGATGGGTGCCCAGACCTGCTTGCCGGCGTGCTCCAGGTCGGCCTTTTCGTGATAGCGAAAGAAGAAAAGCTGCTCGTCGCTCAGGCCCAGATCCTTCTGCCACTTGTCGGCGCTGATGTTGGTCTCGCGGTCGATGGCCGTCAGCACGAACTCTTCCAGCGACGTGGACAACCAGCCGATGATCCAGTGCCGGTTGCGACACAGGTTCTCGGTCACCTGGTGCCAGATGTCGGTCTTGGGATTGGGCTTCGCCTGGTTCAGCTGCTCATCGGTCAGACCCAGGGTACGCGCCATCTCGAACAGGATCTTGGTATGCGGCGCCTTCAGGTTCTCGTCGTACACCAGCTCCTCGAGCATCTGGCCGATGGTCTTGCGCACCACGGCCTGATCAGGACAGCGGCTCATCCACGCCGGCCGGTAGCTGGCACTGAATTGGCGATTGCGGATGGAATGTTGGATCATCCATGCCTGTGCCATGCCGACCGTCAGCGTTCCGGTCAACCACGGCCAGGTGTTGGCCGATTCCACACAGCGCTCGGCAATGCGGTCGACGATGTCCTGCTGATTCATGTGTGTTTCTCCTCGTGAGACGACGCGTGGACGTCAACCGTGACGGGTGGTTGAATACCCTCCCCTTCATGGAACGTTCGGTCAGCTGGCATGGTCCCCCTGCCGCCGCATCGAAGTCAAGAAACGCGGCGCAGGCCGCCCCAGTCTAAGGAGAAGACGTATGAAATTCGGCCTGTTCTATGAAATGCAGGGTGCGTCCGACCGCAGCGACGTCGCGCTGTACCAGGAGCACCTGGACCAGTTCCGTTTGGCGGACGACCTGGGTTACGACTGCCTGTGGCTGGCAGAGCTGCACTTCCAGCGCGACTACTCGGTGCTGCCCGCACCGTTGATGATGGCGGCGGCGGCAAGCCAGATCACCAAGCGTATCCGTCTGGGCATGGGCATTTCGGTGCTGCCCATCAATCAGCCACTGCGCCTGGCCGAGGAAATCGCCACGCTGGACATCCTGTCCAACGGGCGCGTCGACTGGGGTATCGGTCGCGGTCACCCGATGACCGGTATCTACGACCACTTCAACATCGACATCGACCAGAGCAAGGCGCTGTTCAGGGAACACCTGGACATCATCCGCCTGGCATGGACCGAGGATGAGTTCAGCTTCAACGGCACGTTCCACAACATCGACCGTGTGCGGGTAACGCCCAAGCCGGTGCAAAAGCCAACCCCGCCGACCTTCGTGTCCGCCTTCAGCCCCGACACCTTCGATCTGGCCGGTGAGTACGGCTTCAACCTGTTCCTGCCGGCACAGGTCATCCCGGTGGAGCAGCTCAAGCGGGCCATCGCCGGTTACCACGCCGCGCTCGACAAATACCAGCGCGACAAGTCGCAGTTCCGCCTGCCGGTGCTGTTGCCGGTATACCTGGACACCGACGGCGATCGCGCACGACGCGACGTCGAGCGCGCCATGATGAGTTACTACGACATCATCGGCGTGATGATGGGCGAGATGATGGGGCGACTGCAGGCCAAGCACGCCGAGTTCCCGGAAAGCTACAAGGGCTACCTGCAGCTGGGCGAACTGACCAAGGACCTCAACTACGACTTCGTGTGCCGCGAGCTGGCCATCTTCGGCAGCCCGGCGGAGGCCATCGAGCGCATCCGCTTCCTGCGCGACGAAGTGGGCCTGCAGGACATCATCCTGTGGACCAACGTCGGCGCCATGCCACACGACAAGGTCTGCAACTCCATGCGCCTGTTCGCCGAACAGGTCATGCCGCACTTCGCCTGACCTTCGCCGCAGTAACCGCCCCCCCGGCACACGGGGAAATGCTGAACCAAGATCAGCGTTTCCAGCAGCCGGCGGGGCGGCCTGCAATGACCTGACGCCGGCCGCTCAAAGCCCCTTGCAGTTGGCGTAGTAGGTCACCGTGCCCGGCCAGTCGGAAAAGATGCCGAGGATGCCCACATCCATGGCCAGCACGTCGAGCGCCTTGTACATGTCGCTGTCACTGGCGACCGCCCTGCCCTCGGGGTCGAAGGCGTAATAGAACCCGGCCCCGGATGCCCCCCGACGCAGGTCGGAGCGCTCGAACGTCCAGGTGATGATGTCGAACCCCAGGCGCTTGAGATCGCGCGCCAGTGCCGACGGCACGATACGGTCCTCGTCGTCCAGCGCCAGCAGTGCCGGCAGCGGCGGCGCAATGATCCGCACGCCCTGCGCCTTGAGCGCCCTCAGATCCGACATCGGCAGCGGCGGTACCGTCTGACCGCCGGCCGGGTCATAGTCCACCAGGTAAACGGCCTGGCGGCCGTACCGCGGCGTGTTGTCGATCCAGTACAGGACATCGGCGAGGTTGAACGACTGCGGCCAGGCGTCGCGCGGATCGACGCCCGCCGCCTGCAGCGTGTCGATGAGCGCCTGCGCGTACGGTGCCTGACCGCCGAACACGCTCGCGATGCGCGCCGCGTCGCCGCCCTTCAACTCCGGTGTGTGCTTCACGCCGAGTGACTGATTGAGCGCGATGCTCTCGGCAAACGTCATCAGCGTGCCATCGGCGGCGTACAGGTCGGTCCGCCAGTCGGCCGTCCCCCCCAGGTAGCCCTCGGCATCCGCCGCCGCCGGATCGCTGGCGTCCATCTTGCCGCGCAGCGTGCGGAACTCGGCCAGGGTAAGGTCGCTGGCGCAGCACTTCGGCGCCGATCCGGGCCCCGAATAGGGCACCGAGCATTTGGCGTTCAGCGGCGTGGTCACGATGTTGGTGGTGGTGTGCAAATCGCATTCCGCGTGCCGGCACACCAGCGCGCCGTCGGCGGTGAACGTGACATCACACTCGACGATGCCGGCGCCCATGCGCGCCGCCGCCTCGTACGATTCGCGCGTGTGTTCCGGGAACTGCAACGGCGCGCCGCGGTGGCCAATCGAGAAATCCGTACGGCGGAACATGCCACCGCGACAGCTTTCCAGTTCGGCCTTCAACGCGCTGTCCTGCATGCCGGCCACCAGATAGAACGGCCGCGGCCCGACCTGCACCGCCATCGGCCCATGCCCTGGCGCACCGAACATGCCGGCCGCCTGCGACGTTCCGACGGCACCCCACAACATCGCTGCACACACCAGGCCAACGGCTCCAGAAAACATTCGCGTTCGCATGACAACTCCCCGCAGCAGTCAGATGAATGGTGGATGCCGACCGCATCCGACTGCCACTTTGGGCGCCGCCCGTGCACAAACCGTGACCGGTCCATGACCGCGAGGTCTCAATTCCTTGTCGGCCACGTGACACATGACAGCCGATGCCACCGGCCGTGAACCGCCACCGATGCCACCGGCCCGAGGGGTTAATATCCACACGTCCGTAAACCGGTCCCCGACTTCGCAACCGCAGGTAATCTGTCGATGAACACAGTCAAAGAGCAAGCAGCCCAGCCCCCCAAGCTGGAGGCCATGTTCGAGGAGATGCAGCGCATCGCCGGCGACGACCCGCACCGTCCCGGTGTGGTCGAACAGCTGTCCGCCGTGATGAAGACGGCCCTCGCCGATCCGCAGGTGCAGCAGTACCTGCGCGACGCGACCGCCGACAACCCGGACCTGTACGGCAGCATGAAGGATCCGGGCCTCGGGATCATGGGCGTGCACTCGGCCAAGATCGGCTACCGCGAACCCCACGACCACGGCGACTGCTGGGCCATCAACGTGCAGGTCGCCGGCAAGCTGCGCCTGGTGCACTGGACCCAGGACGGTGTGGACCCGGCCACCGGCAAGGTGCGCCTGCGCAAGATCGACGAGGTGCTCATGGGCCCCGGCGACGTGGACTGCTCGCCGCCGGGCGTGGCGCACGAGCTGTACCCGGAAACCGACGACTCGATCGAACTGGCCGTGCGCTGCCACTCGCTGGCCAGCATCATCCAGAACCGCTACGACCGCACCAACGGCGTGCATATCCACTGGTCCTGGGGTCAGAAGAAGGCCGTCGAAACGGGCGCTTTCGAAGTCGTCGGCGAGGCCGGCCTGAATGCCCTGCCGCCGGGCGAGGCCATGACCGCCCGCGTCAAGTAACCTGCCTGAACCCGGCCGACACCCGGTCGGCCGGGCGTTCGCCCGGCGGTATGGCGGCGCGTTGGCCGCCCCGACGGCGCCCCCTGCGGAGCACGCCATGCAGCGCTATCCCCTGTACATCGGCGGCGCGTTTCGCGACCCCGCCGGCGGCGAGTGGTTCGAGACCGAAAACCCCTACACGCTGGAGCCGTGGGCGCAGATCGCCCGCGGCACGGCGGCGGACGTCGAGGCCGCCGTGGCGGCTGCGCAGCAGGCGTTCGAGTCCGGCTGGGGGCGCAGCAAGCCGGCCTATCGGGCCGGACTGCTGCGCGCACTGGCCGACCGGCTGGAGCAGGCCGCCGCTGACCTCGCGCAGGTCGAAACCCGCGACAACGGCAAGCTGATTGCCGAAACCGGCGGCCAGACGCGCTATCTGCCGGCGTGGTTCCGCTACTACGCGGGGCTGGCCGAGAACCTCGAAGGCCGTGTCATTCCCATCGACAAGCCGGACGTCACCGTCTACACGCGTCCGGAACCGCTGGGCGTCATCGGCGCCATCACGCCGTGGAACTCGCCGCTCATGCTGGCCACCTGGAAGCTGGCACCGGCGCTGGCCGCCGGCAACACGGTGGTGCTCAAGCCGTCCGAGTTCACGTCGGCATCCAGCATCGAGCTGGCGCGCATCTTCGACCAGGTCGGCTTCCCGCCGGGCGTGTTCAACGTGGTGACGGGCTTCGGTGGCGAGGTCGGCGTCCCGCTGGTGGCGCATCCGCAGGTCGCCAAGGTGGCCTTCACCGGCGGCGAGGCCGGCGGTCGCGGCGTGTACAAGGCGGCCGCCGAGCGCCTCATTCCCGCCACGCTGGAACTCGGCGGCAAGTCGCCCAACATCGTGTTCGCGGATGCGGATATCGATCAGGCGGTCAAGGGCGTGATCGCCGGCATCTTCGCCGCCACCGGGCAGACCTGCCTGGCCGGCTCGCGCGTGCTGGTCGAGGACAGCATCCACGACGCCTTCGTCGAACGGCTGGTCGCGTTCGCCGGCCGCGCCAGGCTGGGCGACCCGGCCGATCTGGCCACGCAGGTCGGACCGGTCACCACCCGCCCGCAGTACGACAAGATCCTGTCCTACATCGACATCGCCAGGGCCGAGGGCGCGCGCTGCGTGCTCGGCGGCGGCCCCGCCCCCCACCCGGCCGGCGGCAAGGGCCTGTTCGTCCAGCCGACCATCTTTGCCGATGTGCGCAACGACATGCGCATCGCCCGCGAGGAAGTGTTCGGGCCGGTGATGTCGATCCTGCGCTTCAAGGATCAGGCCGACGCCGTGCGCATCGCCAACGATTCCGACTACGGCCTGGCGGCCGGCGTGTGGACGCAGAACCTGCGCCGCGCGCTGGACATGTCCGACGCGCTGGCGGCCGGCACGGTGTGGGTCAACACCTACCGGGCGGTGTCGTATCTGGCGCCGTTCGGTGGCTACAAGGCCAGCGGCATCGGCCGCGAAAACGGCGCCGAGGCGCTGAGTGCCTATACGCAGACCAAGACCGTGTGGCTGAGCACGGCCGCCGAGCAGCCGGACCCGTTCGTCATGCGCTAGCCGCCCAGCAGGCGCCGCTCGGCGTTCTCCACCTGGCTGGCGGTGCCGAACAGCACCACCACATCCCCGGCGTGCAGCTGCGTGTCGTCGGTCGGTTCGGCTTCCTCGCTGCCGACGCGGCGCACGCTGCGCACCTCGGCGCCGGTCTTCTCCAGCTCCAGCGCTTCCAGGGCCATGCCCACCGCCCGCGCGTTGTCCGGCAGGCTCACGGCGTGGCGAATCTCCAGTTCCTGGCCCTCGGTGTCCTCGATGCGCGAGCGCCGGCCGTGAAAGTAGCCGCGCAGCACGCCGTAGCGCTCCTCGCGCACCCCCTGCACCGAGCGCTGCACCCGCTCCATCGGGAAGTTCAGCAGCGCCAGCACGTGCGAGGCGAGTGTCAGGCTGGCCTCGAAGGTTTCCGGCACCACGGCCGTCACGCCGGCGTCCTTCAGCGTGTCGCGGTAGCGGTCGTCGGTGGTGCGTACCAGGATCGGAATGTCCGGCGAACGGTCACGCACCGCGCGCACGATGGCCAGCGCGTGGCGATGATCGGTAAAGCTCACCACCACCAGCCGCGCGCGGTCGATGCCCAGCGCGTACAGCAGCGTCGGGCGCCGTGCATCGCCATAGAACACCCGCTCGCCGCCCAGCAGCGCTTCCTGCACGCGCACCGGGTCCTCGTCGACCGCCACGAAGCCCACGCCTTCACGCGCCAGGATGCGTCCCACCGCCTGGCCCACGCGCCCGTAGCCACAGATGATGACGTGCCCGTTCAGCTCCGACGTCGCGCCGGTGACATCCAGCAGATCGGCCGGCACGGCCGTCGGCGGCTGCTTCTGACGCAGCACCAGCGCCGCGATACGACCGTTGTACCGCACGATCAACGGCGTCAACGCCATGCTCAGCACGATGCTCGCCGCCACCACACTGGCGGTGGCCGGCTCCACCAGCCGGTAGGTGCCGGCCACCGCCAGCAGGGCGAAGCCGAACTCACCGCCCTGGGCCAGCAGCAGGCCCGCCCGCAGCGACGTCACACGCTCCTCGCCCAGCCAGCGGCCAAGCAGCGCCACCAGCGTGGTCTTGAACAGCAGCAGGGCCGCGGTCAGCACCACCACCGTCGCCCAGCGCGGCAGCAGCTGCGCCGGCACCAGCAGCATGCCGACACTGACGAAGAAGATGCCCAGCAGCACATCGCGGAACGGCCGTATCTCCACCTCGATGCGGTGCCGGAAATGGCTCTCGCCCAGCATCATGCCGGCAATGAAGGCACCCAGCGTCATCGACAATCCGAACTGATTGGTCAGCAGCGCCGCCAGCACGGCCACCATCAGCGCCGCCAGCACGAACAGTTCTTCCGAGTGTGTCTTGGCCACCTCCATGAACACCCGCGGCAGCACCCACTTGCCGATGCCGATCAGCGCCGCGAACAACACCAGGCCCTTGGCCACCGTGATCACCAGCATCAGCGGCAGCCCGTCGCCGGAACTGGCCATGGCCGGGATCAGGATCAAAAACAGCACCGCCGCCAGGTCCTGGAACAGCAGCACCGCCACGCCGAGCTGACCGTGACGGGCGTACAGCTCGCCGCTGCTGGCCAGCTCGCGTGTCACCACCGCGGTCGACGACAGCGCCAGCACCGCCGCCACCAGCAGCGCCAGCTCCGGCGTCAGCCCCAGGCCGATGCCCACCGCCACGAACGCGGCGGTGGAGATCAGCACCTGGCCGCCCCCCAGACCGAACACCAGCCGGCGCATGGCCAGCAGGCGCGACAGCGAAAACTCCAACCCCAGCGAGAACAGCAGGAACACCACGCCGAACTCGGCCACCACCTGCACGGCTTCCTGGTTGTCGATCAGGCCGAGCGCGCCGGGGCCGATCAGCACGCCGGTGGTCAGATACCCGAGCGTCGGCGGCAGGCGCAGGCGGTAGAACACCGCCAGCACCAGTGCCGAGGCCGTGAGGATGATGACCAGCTCGTTGAAAAAGCCGTGCATCAGGCCACCTCACCACGACGCCCGGCCAGCACCAGAAGCACCCCGCCGGCCAGCACCATGGGCAGGCACAACAGCTGGCCCATGGTCAGCCACTCGAAGGCAACGAAGCCCAGGAACGCGTCCGGCTGGCGTGCGAACTCGCCGATGAAGCGCAGCACACCGTAGCCGATCAGGAACACGCCCGACACCGCCATCGCCGGCCGCGGCCGCGCCGAATACAGCCACACGATCACGAACAGCAACGCCCCCTCCAGCGCCGCCTGGTACAGCTGCGAGGGATGACGCGGCAGCGGCCCGGCACCGGCGAACACCATGCCCCAGGGCACGTCGGTCACCCGCCCCCACAGCTCGCCGTTGAGGAAATTGCCCAGCCGCCCGACCAGCAGCCCGGTGGGCACCAGCGGTGCCACGAAATCGGTCACCGCGAAGAAGCCGCGCCGGGTCTTGCGCCCGTACAGCCAGCAAGCCACCAGCACGCCGAGCAGCCCACCGTGGAAAGACATGCCGCCTTCCCAGGCCTGCACGATGGCCAGCGGATGACTCAGGTAATAGCCCGGCTGATAGAACAGCGCGTAACCCAGCCGCCCGCCCAGCACGGCACCCATGGCGCCGTAGAAGATGAGGTCCCCGACCTCGTGCGGCTGCCAGCCGCTGCCCGGCCGGCGGGCGCGGTGACGGCCCAGCCACCAGGCGGCGGCAAAGCCCAGAAGGTACATGAGGCCATACCAGCGCACGGCCAGCGGACCGAGCTGAATGGCGACCGGATCGATGTTTGGGTGGTGCAGCATGGGCAGCCATTATCCGGCATGATGAAGTGCTCCCGCTTGCCAACCTCGGTCGTCATGTCCAGCACCCCCACGCGCAACCGTCTGGCTGCCACGCGCAGCCCCTACCTGCTGCAGCACGCCGACAACCCCGTCGACTGGTACCCCTGGGGCGACGACGCCCTGCGCCTGGCGCGCGAACAGGACAAGCCGATCCTGCTGTCCATCGGCTACTCGGCCTGTCACTGGTGCCATGTCATGGCGCACGAATCGTTCGAGGACCCGGCCACCGCCACGCTGATGAACCGCCTGTTCATCAACATCAAGGTCGACCGCGAGGAACGCCCCGACCTGGACCGCATCTACCAGCTGGCGCACCAGATGCTCACCGGCCGCGGTGGCGGCTGGCCGCTGACCATGTTTCTCACCCCGGACCAGGTGCCCTTCTTCGGCGGCACGTACTTCCCCAAGACGGCTCGCTACGGCCTGCCCGCGTTCACCGACCTGCTCGACCGGGTGGACGCCTACTACCGCGAACACCGCCCGCAGATCGACCAGCAGAACCACCAGCTCCTGGACGCCCTGGCGCAGAACCAGGCGCTCGGCACCGCTGGACGCGTCGACGACACCCCCCTGCGCCGCGCCATCGGCGAGCTGCAGGGCCTGTTCGACACCGTGCACGGCGGCTTCGGCGGCGCGCCCAAGTTTCCGCAGGCACCGCTGCTCGAACGCTGCCTGCGCGAACACGCCCGCAGCAACGACCGGCAGGCCCTGCGCATGGCGCTGCTGACGCTCGAGCAGATGGCCCGCGGCGGCATTCATGACCACCTCGGCGGCGGCTTCTTCCGCTACGCCGTGGACGGCGAATGGACCATCCCGCACTTCGAGAAGATGCTGTACGACAACGGCCAGCTGCTGCGCCTGTATGCGCTGGCCGCGCAGACGACCCGCAGCGCCCGCTTCGACGCCGTCCTGCACACCACCGGCCACTGGGCGCTGCGCGAGATGCAGTCGCCGGAGGGCGGCTTCTACGCCGCCCTCGACGCCGACAGCGAGGGCGAGGAAGGCCGCTTCTACGTCTGGGACCAGCCCGACGTGCAGGCCCTGCTGGACGAACAGGAATACGCCGTGCTCGCGCGCCGCTTCGGCCTGAACGACACGCCCAACTTCGAGGGCCATTGGCACCTGCGCGTGCAGGCCGACGTGGCCGACATCGCGAAGGAGCTGGACCTGTCCAGCCAGCGCGTGGCCGTGGTGCTGTCCGGCGCCATGCAAAAACTGTTCACCGCCCGCAGCGGGCGCGTGCGCCCCGGCCTGGACGACAAGATCCTGGCCGGCTGGAACGGCCTGATGATCGGCGGCCTGGCACACGCCGGGCGGCACCTGAAGGAAACCGCCTTCGTCGACGCCGCCGCCGCGGCGGCCGATTTTGCCCGCCGCGTGCTGTGGCACAACGGCCGCCTGCACGCCGCCGCCAAGGGCACCGAAGGCTACCTGGCCGCCTACCTGGACGACCATGCCTACCTGCTCGACGGCCTGCTGGAACTGCTGCAGGCACGCTGGGACAGCGCCCACCTGGCCTTCGCCGTGGACCTGGCCGATGTGATGCTGGCGCACTTCGCCGACACCCAACAGGGCGGCTTCTTCCATACCGCCGACGACCACGAACAGCTCATCGTGCGCACCCGCCCGCTGGGCGACGACGCCACCCCGGCCGGCAGCGCTATCGCTGCCCGCGCCCTGGCGCGCCTGGGCCACCTGCTGGGCGAGGTGCGTTACCTGGACGCCGCCGCCGGCACCGTCGACAGCGCCGCAGGTCACCTCACGCAGCACCCCGGCGAAGGTCAGCCGGCCG
>OBIY01000205.1_pt1 | contig 26223 bp, 27 predicted proteins | sample 1519841 | NCBI WGS metagenome assembly OBIY01 (sample SAMN03019774, study PRJEB22545) | beach sand metagenome | biome: beach; feature: sea beach; material: beach sand | place: USA: Municipal Pensacola Beach, FL | collected 2010-07-30 | depth 30-40 cm m
AAGCCGAAACCGAAGCCCGCTCTTCCGATCTCGGGCTTCGGTTTCGGCTTGGGCTTTGCCTTGGGTTTGGGCTTCGGTTTGGGCTTGGGTTTCGGCGCTGGTGCAACCGGTTTCGGCTGCACGGGCGCGGCAGCTGGCACGGGCGCCGGCGGCGCCGAGAGGTTGATGGCAATTTCAGTGACGCCGGGCTTGGCCGGGCGCCCGCCTGCCAGTGTCAGTGCGCCGACAGTAACGATAACACTGGCATGTACCAGAATGGACAAGGACCAGGAGAGCAGTGTGCGAGCGTTCATTTAGGAACCTCACTGCTGGAGGTCAGGGCCGGTGCTTCCATGCTTTTTGCCGCGGGATCACTTTGGGTTACCAGACGTACCTGCTCCACTCCCAACTCCTGCAGGGTTTCCAGGCGCTCACGCAGAGCCGCCATGGTAATGCCGGCATCGGCCATCAGCCGCACTTCAGATTCTTCCGGATTGTCACCCAACAGGGCAACCAGGGCGGTATGGTCCAGAGGCTCGTCAGCGTTCTCGGCAAACCATTGGCCATCCGGCTTGAGAATCAGCATCAATTTGTCGCGAGCTTCCTGCCCATTGGCGCTCTGGCTGACGGGCGTTTCCACCGAGACAGTCGGACGCTTGGCCAGTTGCCCTGCCAACATGAAGAAAATCAACAGCAGGAATACCACATTGATCAGCGGCAATACCGGCTCCAGCGGCGGGCGCCGGGAAGAGGTTTCCATGATCATCATGGTAACAACTCCAGTTGGACGTCTTTCACACCGGCGGCCTTGATGGCATCAACGGCCGTGAGCGCTTGCTGCAGGTTGGCATCCGGGCTCACAGTTACCCACACCTTGTTTTTCTGTGGGTCCAGTCGGTCGGCAATGGCGTCGGGGGTGAAGCTGACTCCGTTCAGGGTCAGATTGCCGTCGGTTTCCACCTGCACGACCAGCCATTGTTCATCAGGCTTGTTGGTGCCGTCCGCCGGCTGCACGTTTACGGGCAGATCATTGAACTGCCCGAACCGGGTGGCCAGCATAAAGAACACAAGCAAGATAAAGACCACATCAATCAGCGGTGTCAGGCTGATAAAGGGGGCCCGATGGCGTTCCGGCTCAATATGCATGCGATACCGCCGGGTCGCGATCTTCTTCTACCGGCTCGGATTCTGCGTGGATATTGCGCACCACTTTGAGGCGCGAAAGGCGATCTTGCAGCTTTTCGCGGCACTGCTCGATGCTACGATCTGCCCAGTGGAAGGCTGCCAAAGTCGGAATTGCCACGGTCAGGCCAGCGGCGGTGGTCAGCAGCGCTTCCCAGATGCCGCCGGAGAGGATGGAGGGGTCTACCTGGGAACCTGCCGTTTCCAGCGCCTGGAAGGCGCCGATCATGCCGAAGACGGTGCCCAGAAGACCCAGCAGCGGGGCGATCGCACTGATCACTTCCAGTACCCGCAGGCCGCCGCGCAGGTCATCCAGCGCGGTGCGCGCCAGGCGCAGACTTTCTTCCTGCCAGGCCGCTTCTTCCAGATTTCGGTTGTTCCAGCACTGCCACAGAACCCGATCGATGGGGCTGGTCAGCTTGCCCGGCTTGGCGGGTGGCTTGCCTTGGCGCAGAGCGTCCAGCAGCTGGTCAGCCTGGCGGGTATTGCCCGGACGAACGCGGGCGAACTGCAGAATCTTGGAAATCAGAGTGGCCAGGGCGACCACTGACAGGAATGCCAGCACCCACATGGTGGCGCCGCCGCTGACAAACCATTCGGGCAAGTGCAGAGAAATGGGAGGCATGGAAAACTCCTGCTTGGGGGCGGGTGAAAGACCACTAAGACCAGCGAGCCCCTGTTAATACGATAAAAAGGCGGGCCATATTCTCCGTGCGGTCAGTGACAATGATATGTCAGACAGGCCCGCGAGTGTGGTATGGCACGCAAGAATCAACGAATCAGCTTCAATTCCGGGTCGCAATGATAGGGTTGAGGGTGCGTTAATGCAAGTCATTCCTATTTACAGCCTGAAGTGCAGGGGGAGGGGGGAATAAGGGGCGTGTGCTGTTTCAGACGATTGAGGGGGAGGGGGGGCCCTGAACGGGCCGGTGTGAGTATGACCAGCCGCAGCTTCAGGCGAAGACGTGTCGCCTTCGCCCTGTGTGTGCCCGAGGGCTTATTTGCGCAGCAGCCTGTAGTTCAGATTGCTTTCAATGAGCTCGCCATTCTCGTCCAACAGCTCGACCGCATTGACGGCATCACGAAGAAACTGGCGATCGCTGTCCGGGTCGCCGGGGTTGATGGTGTACACCTCCAGCTGTTTGTTGTCTTGCAGCCGGATGGTTTGTTCCCAGTCACCGCGCTCGATCGCGCTGGTCGCGACGTTGGAACCATTCATGTACTCCTCCCGGAGCTGAAAACGGGTGGGGTTGTCGAACTGGTCCCGGTACAGGGTCAGGGTGGTTCGGATGCCGGAACAATCGGCACAGGGGAGCATGCCGCTATAGGTAATTTGTTGGGCGGTGGGATTCACCGGTTGTTCCGGTTGGCTTTGACAGGCGCTCAGCAGCACTGCCGCGCCCAGACCAAGAATAATAGAACGGGATTGCATGGCATTGTCTCCTTCTCGATTCCCTTCTGTCAGGGGTTTAGAGGATAACGCTGCGGATCGGTTCTGGATTTAAGGGGATTTTATGAATTTATTGCAATGTTTGCGGTGTGCGTATCGGTCACGAGGGAAGATTATGCCGGGAAATCAGGTGCAGGCTAAATTCGGTACGGGGCAACCCGCGCGGAGGGAGGGGCTCTTGCGGCAACGGATCATGATGCGCTTGCTTGAGCACGTAAAGGCAGTGTGACAGGGCCAGAACGGTGGCAAACACCAGCAGGAAATAGAGCAGAATCATGAGAGATGACCTGTGAGCATATCGTGCACCAACGTTATGCCCAGGCCTTCATGAACTCTATCGTCACTTTGTTAACAGGTGTAAGCATCCTGTAGCAGGAGCCATTTGGCCATCAGAGCTCCTGTTTTCTGGCCGTTAGTATTAACGACAGAGGCTGATGAGTATCGGGGCAAAGAGGTTCGCGGACAGTCACACGGAATCCGTGTGACTGTATCAGCGATAGCCAACCTGAAAATGATCGAAAATACCATGGGAACGGCGTGTCAACGTTGCCTTTCAGCCCCTGCCAATTGTTGCTGCGCCAGCCTTCCCTGTAGTCCCCCTGATGGGACATGGCGGGGTGCAGGGTCTGAATAAGCAGATGCCCCTGTGGTGCCAGTAGCGAGCCCAGGGTGGGGATCAGGTCACTGACTGATTGATCGCCAAACAAGGAAAAGTTGCAGACCACGGCATCAAAATGGCGGCCGGCCAGGGGGCCCGGGATGTCTCCATAGGGTAGCTGAAGGTACTCCCCGGGAGGGTGCTGTTGCCGGGCCGCCTCGACCAGCGTATCGATAGCATCAATCCCCGTGGAATGAATGCCGTGTTGGCAGAGGGCACGACACAACCACCCTTCGCCGCAGCCAACATCCAGTACACGCTTTGGTTGCAGGGCGGCGATGGTTTCCACTATGGCAGGATTGGTAATGCAGCGGCTTGAGATCGACTGATGTCGGATCAAGTTGGTCCAGGGGGTGGCATTGCGTTGCCAGCTCTCCAGTATGGCCTGCTCATTACCCTTTTCCGTCATTCTCCTGTCCATCGCTGGCCTGCGGGCTGTTTGGAGGTTGGTGGTACTGCACGCTCTTGAACGCATGGCGGCGGGGCGCCGGTTTTTGCATCTGGGTCCCTGGCATGCAAGGGAGAGAGCTTACCGCTGTCAGCGCATGGGGCTCAGTGGACCCGCTTTGTCAACGGCACGCTGGTAGGCCGGCCGTTGCTCCATCTGCTCCAGGAAACGGCGGATGCCAGGGTAATGGTCAAGATTGGCACGGGCGCTGGCCGCCTGCAGCGGAAAGCTCATCATGATATCCGCACAGCCAGGGGTATCCCCGGTGAACCAGGTATTGGCGGACAGATGTTGCTCGATTTGCGCGAGATGGGTGTCCAATTGCGGATCGATAAAGCTGCCGATGACCTTGCCGCTGATGCCCCGGGCGATGGGCTTGGCGAAAAACGGCATGGGCGACTGCGGTATACGGCCGAAAATCAGTTTCATCACCAGCAGGGGCATCAATGAGCCTTCGGCGTAGTGCAGCCAATAACGCTCTTCAAGCCAGCGTGAGTCGTCGGCCGGGGGTTGCCATGCTTCGCCGCCATAGCGGCGGGCCAGGTACTCAATAATCGCGCCGGACTCGACAATTGTGGTTTCTCCATCGGTAATCGCCGGCGACTTGCCCAGCGGGTGGATCGCTTTCAGTTCAGCGGGCGCCAGCATGGTTTTGCTGTCGCGTTTGTAGTGTTTTATCTGGTAGTCGATGCCCAGTTCCTCCAGCATCCAGACGATGCGCAAGGAGCGGGAGTTTTCCAGATGGTGCACGGTAATCATGATGTTCTCCTGATGAAGGGTGCGACTTGGGCACCCGTCTAGCTCGGCGGACGGGACTATTGCCCTGCGGTACGCACGTCTTGTTGCCGGGCGGCCAAGTGTACCTGTTCAATCAATTCATCCAGTACCGCTTCCGCTCCCCAGGCCCGGTTATCATTGATCATGGCAACTACAGCCCAGGTGGTATTGTTTTCGTCACGGGTAAAGCCGGCAATCGATCGGACATTTTTCAGTGACCCGGTTTTGATATGCCCCATACCTGCCATGTCGGCATGGCCCAGCCTGCGTCGCATGGTGCCGTCCATGGCGACAAGGGGGAGTGATGCAATCAGTTCGGCGGAAAAGCGGCTTTCCCACGCGTGCTGAAGCAGCGACGCCATCTGTCGGGCGGTAATTCTTTCCTTGCGGGACAAGCCCGAGCCGTTTTCAAAGATCATGGCGGAGTCATCGACCCCTTTACGTGCCAGCCACTCACGGATGGTGCGGTCGGCGGCAGCCAGGTCGTCGGCATCTGTTGGCTGGCGGTTTTCTGCACCTAGCGTCAGGTAGACCTGGCGGACCATCACGTTATTGCTCCACTTGTTGATGTCGCGAACCATGGTGACCAGATCCCGGGATGACGTGGTGGCGAGTAATTCGGTGGTGTTGTCTCGCGGATGCAGGCCTTCTCGGATCTGACCGGTTAGCGTGCCACCAAGCTGTTGCCACAGGCTGACCAGCAGGGCGCCGGTGTAGTCAGCCTGCTCCATCAAGGCCAGATAGCTGGCGGTGGAGCAGCCATTGGGTAGCACTCCGGTGAGCGTAATGGCGGTCAGCCCATCTTCAGTCTGACTGGGGGTGTATTCGAACTGGTAGCGGCGCGGGCAATGGCCGTATTTGCGCGGAACCATGTGGTTGTCCAGTTTGACCCCGAAAAGGGATGGCTCCATCCAGCTGTGAATGCCGCGGTCGTCGGCCCGTGATCGAATGCGGACCACGTTAAGATTGGTCAGCAGGCCGCTGGGCTTGACCAGAAACGGGGCGTTGGGATTGCCGCCGTCGTCATCAAAATCGGCGATGCCGTTGGGCAGGTTGAAGACACTGCCATCCAGCACCAGGTCGCCCTGAATGTGAGCAATTCCCATGGCGCGCAGTTCCCGTAACAAAAGCCACAGGCGCTCTTCGGTGAGTTTGGGATCGCCACTGCCTACAAAATAAAGGTTGCCCTTTAACGTGTCCTCTTCGATGACGCCGTCGGTATAGATTCGGCTATGCCATTGGTAGGTGGGGCCGAGTAGTTCCAGTGCTGCAAAAGTGGTAATGACCTTCATGATGGATCCGGGATTGAAGGCTTCATTGGCATTCAGATATTGAGACTCACCGGGGCCATTCAGAGGAATGGCCGCCATGCTGAGACTGTTATGGTCCAACTTCAGTTTATCGGCAGCAGCTAGCACAGGCTGCAGCACAGGTACCGGCGGACTCGCCAGGGAAAGGGGAGGGAGGAGAAAGAACAGGAATGTCAGCAACACGCGAGGGCGGAGCGCTCCCCGGGCGAATACAGGCAACATAGAAAAGGGTCCCGGCAGTGAGAGGGGATGAGAATGTGACTAGAGGTTAGCGTAAACCGCGCTGGCGGTCAGTGGGCCGAAGGGAGAGGAATTGTAAATTCCTCTCCCGGTGCGAGGTTGGCTTATGCGGGTTTGTGCAGGCCCACATCCACGCCCTGGTGCTGCAGGTCCGCGTGGTAGGAGCTGCGTACCATCGGGCCTGATGCCACGGAAGTGAACCCCAGTTCTTCGGCTACCCGTGCATATTCGCGGAATTCATCCGGGTGCACGTAGCGTTCCACCGGGGCGTGGTGTTTGCTTGGTTGCAGGTACTGGCCGATGGTGATCATGTCCACGTCGTGCGCGCGCAGGTCGCGGATGGTGCTGATCACCTGCTCGAAGGTTTCACCCAGCCCGACCATGATGCCGCTTTTGGTGCTGACATCCGGCCGGCGAGCCTTGTACTGCTTCAGCAGGTCCAGTGAATGCTGATAACGGGCGCCTGGGCGAATGTGCTTGTACAGCTCGGGAACGGTTTCGATATTGTGGTTAAACACGTCCGGGGCGGTTTCCACCAGAATGTCCACCGCGGTGTCCAGGCAGGGGCGGAAATCCGGGGTCAGAATCTCGATACGCGTATTCGGTGTACGGCTGCGTACCTGACGGATGCATTCGGCGAAATGCTCGGCGCCACCGTCGGCAAGGTCATCGCGGTCCACCGAGGTAATGACCACATAGCTGAGATTCAGATTCTCCACGGACTCAGCCAGATGCAGGGGCTCTTCCGGGTCGAGGGCGTTGGGGCGACCGAATCCGACGTCACAGAAGGCGCAGCGGCGAGTACAGATGTCGCCCATGATCATGAAGGTGGCGGTGCCACCGCCAAAACATTCGGGCAGGTTGGGGCAGGCAGCTTCTTCGCAGACAGTGTGCAGTTTCTGCTTGCGCAGCAGACTCTTGATGCGCTGAATCTCGCCATTGGCCGGGACTCGTACGCGAATCCAGTCGGGCTTTCGCTGATAGCCGGTTTCTTCGTTGACCATGGGGATGGTACGAACCTTGTCCGCACCACGCAGCTTGTCACCAATCTGAACCTTGCGTTTGGCTTGTGCCTGCTCGCTCATGAAGTGTCCGTCACCGTGTGTGGCCGAGGGTGTCAGCCAGCAGAAAGAGTGGAAGGGCTATTGTACCAGTCCGGAAGGGGTGCTGTCCGTGGCGTAAGGCCAAGACGTTTGGCTAATACGGTCACCAATTGTTGCTCCGTTTCCTCGCGTTCCAGGGTCACTCCCAGTGCACGCAGCGTGGTCATGGGCTGTCCCACATGGCCGCAGGGGTTGATGCGCTGCCAGGGCGACAAATCCATATCGCGATTGATGGCGAGTCCGTGATAGGTGGCGCCACGGCGGATGCGCAGCCCCAGCGAGGCAATCTTGGCGCCGTTCACGTATACCCCGGGGGCGTCATCACGGCTGGCGGCATTAATGCCCTGGTCATTGAGAAATTCGATGATGCTGTCCTCAATGGCGGTGACCAGGCCTCGGCTACCGAGGCCGATACGTTTGATGTCCAGCATCAGATAGATCACGGTCTGCCCTGGCCCGTGATAGGTCACCTGGCCTCCACGGTCAGAGTTCACCACGGGGATATCGCCCGGGTTCAGCACATGTTCGGGCTTGCCTGCCTGGCCAAGGGTAAAAACCGGGGGGTGTTCCAGCACCCAGAGTTCATCTTCAGTGTCGTCGCCACGGTGGTCTGTTAGCGCACGCATGGCCTGCCAGCAGGGAGAATAGTCAACAGTGGGGAAATAGCGGATGAGGGCGTTCATGGCGCGATTATACGGCCAGCTCATAGTGTGGCGCCAACAGAATGAAGGCAATCTGGGTATCCCCGGCAGCAAAGGCCGCACAGGCTGACTGGGGCGGTGACGGCCAAGCCGCATGCAAAGAAAAGCCCGGCAAAGCCGGGCTTAAGGGCAGACCCCATTCGGGGTAACAACAGTTAACCAGATACTTTTGCTGTCTGTGTTCTGTTCGATCAGATCAGGCGATTCCCTGTTTTCTGGTTTACCAGATGTAAATTCAGTTCCTGGACGCTAATGCCGAACTCGATGCCGTCATCATCATGCAGATTAATGGTTTCAAAGGCGTCGAAGTGTACCGGTAGGCTATTTGCGCGCTGCAGTATGTGTGGGCTGCGCGGCATGGCAGGGATGATATCCGCGGGAGCAGGCATGCCGGCGTGGCGATGGCCCTCGGTCGGTGCCGGGCTGTTCTGGAAGGCCAGAATAATCACCAAAGAGCTGAGCAATCCCGTAAGTGTCAGCAATTTCATGACGTCGAATCCCTGTGGTTGTTGTTATGGGATCGACACTACGGGCACGGCAGTGCCAGTGATAGACATGCTTGGTGGGGGTTGGGTGTCAGGCTGTTTCGCGCGGTAACGATGTGTAATCAGGATATGTGACACTGTGCACATCAGCGAAGAGGGGGACGTGGTATGGCCTCTTGGTGGCGCCCGTGGACCGGGCGCTGCATCACTGGGGCGTGGCTAGATGGTCATTTTAACATGAGGGCAGGCGTTCAGCGCCGTATAGATGGCTTCCACCTGTTCACGGTTACGCATGGTGACCTGGGCAGTAAACGAGACAAAGGTCCCCTTGCTGCTCGGCTTGCTGGTCAGATGGCTGGCCGCATCAAAGTCGTCCAGATGGGTAGAGAGAATCTCGATCAGCGCCTGCTCCAGCGGGGCGTCAGCGGCGCCCATCACTTTCAGTTGCATGGCATGGGGGAATTCCCAGAGGTGTTCCTGAATGGCCATGGGGCTACTCCTGGTCCAGGCCGCACAGGCGGCGTTTAAAATTCACGTAGTGCCGGGCAACAGTCTTCCACACCGGGCCAGGCTGGCCGCTGCCTACCGGACTGTTGTTCAGCTGGATGATGGGAACGATCTCCCGGGTGGAACTGGTGACCCAGATTTCTTCCGCTTGCCGCAGTTGGCTCTCACTGATTTCCTGTTCTGCAACCGGCAGCCCCTCGGCGACGCACAGCTCCACCACCAGATCGCGGGTGATACCGCCCAGAATGGCATGGCACTTGGGGGGCGTGAAAATGGTGCCGTTGCGCACGATGAACACATTGCTGGCAGAGCCTTCAGTGACAAAGCCATCACGAAGCAGGATGGCTTCGGCGGCACCAGCCTCCACCGCTTGCTGCCGTAGCAGGCTGTTGGGCAACAGCGAGATGGACTTGATGTCACAGCGGGCCCAGCGGATGTCATCGAGGGTGATGGCCAGTGACCCCTGCGCAGTGTCGGGGCTGTCTGCGGCGGGGGCCGCCACCCGGGCGGTCCTCCTGAAAACCGTGGGGGTCACCGGTGGAACGGGAAACGCATGGTCACGCTTTTGGGCGGCGCCACGGGTAATCTGCAGGTAGACCGACAGATTGCCACCGCCGTTGTGTGCCACCAAAGAATCACACAGCGAGCGCCACTGCGCCGGATCATGGGGATTGTGAATGCCGATTTCTGCCAGCGAACGTTCCAGGCGCTGCAGGTGTTCGTCGAAGCGAAACAGGACGCCATTGTAGGCGGGAATCACTTCATAGACCCCGTCGGCAAACAGAAACCCCCGATCCAGGGGCGAGATGCGCGCCTGGTCGGGGGCCATGAAATTGCCGTTCAGGTAGACCTGCGTCATACCGGTTCCTAGAACAGGCCCTTGAAGAACAGCAGGATGTGGTGCCATAACCGGGTAAAGAGACCCGCCTCTTCGACACTTTCCAGCGCCACCAGGGGTTTTTCTACCAGAAGCTCGTTATTCATCCGAACGGTCACGGTACCGTACTTTTCCCCTTGGTTGATGGGGGCCTGCAGCTGGGGATTCACGGTGACTTCAGCCTTGAGGTTTTCATGGCTTTCGCGGGGGATGGTCAGCACCAGGTCTTCGGCAAGCCCCAGACGGACCTGATCCTTGTCACCCATCCACAGTTCGGCAGTGTCCAGGATGTCGCCAGCGCTGTAGGCCTTGTAGGTTTCGAAGAAGCGGAAGCCGTAGGTCAGCAGTTTCTGGGATTCCCGTGCGCGGGCCCCTTCGGAATCGGTGCCCATCACCACAGCGATCAGACGCATGCCGTCTTTTTTGGCGGAAGAGACCAGGCAGTAGCCAGCTTCTTCAGTATGGCCGGTTTTCAGGCCATCCACGCTCTCATCCCGCCACAGCAACAGATTGCGGTTCTGCTGGGTGATGCCGTTGTAGGTGAATTCCTTCTCGGCATAAATATCGTAGTGCTCGGGGAAATCACGCACGATGGCGCGGGCAAGAATGGCCATGTCGCGGGCGGTAGTGAAGTGGTTCTCCGCCGGCCAGCCGGTGGCGTTCATGAAGTGGCTCTGGTTCATGCCCAGGCGACGTGCGTGCTGGTTCATCAGGTCGGCAAAGGCGTCTTCGGAGCCGGCGATATATTCCGCCATGGCCACGCTGGCATCATTACCTGACTGGATGATGATGCCCTTGAGCAGCTCGCCGACGCTGACGCGGGTTCCCTCCTTAACGAACATCCGTGAACCGCCCATTTTCCAGGCCTTGACGCTGATCGGGGCCATGTCGTCTTCGGACAGGTTGCCCTTCTGCAGCTCGGCTTCGGCGATATAGGCGGTCATCATCTTGGTCAGGCTGGCGGGGGGCAGGCGCTGTTCCGCGTTGTGCTCGACGATGATGTGGCCGCTGGCGGCGTCCATCAGCAAGTAGCCGCGGGCATCAATTTGTGGGGCTCGTGGGACCATGCTGGCGCTCGCCTGCAAGGACAGGGTGGTGCCCACAAAGGTAAGGACGACGAAAAAGAAAAAACGAAACGACTGGGGGCGCATGATTATCTGCCTGTGGTTCCTTGTCTGCCTGAGAGTTCAGGGGTTATTGGGGTCGGGGCTGCCTGTACTTTCCTGACGCAGTAACAGGAAAAAACCCGATGGCGTGCAATGGCTGCATTCTAGGCGTTGCCAGCGGTAATTTGTACCGTGTCTCAGTAACTCACCGGCATGGGACGGTCAAAACCGGCATCAGCGACTTGTTGCCTGGCCTGTTGGCGCTGGCTGTCATCACCGTAGGGGCCGATCCACACTCGATACAGGCTGGCCTGCTGGCGGATTTCCGTGGCCAGACCGAGCTGCACCTGCAGTGCCTGTTGCAGGCGCTCTGCGCTACTGCGGTCCTGAAAGGCTCCGGCTTGAAGGTACAGGCCGCCACCGGTTGCCGCCGCCGTGGCCGGTGCTGGCGGCGGACTGTCTACTGCCGCTCGTACAGCAGTGGGAACAGTATTGCCCTGGGGAGAGCTGCTGGCGGGGTTGATGGCTTCCACGCGCACCCGGCCGGTGCCCGCCTGATCGATCCCCAGGCGTACTGCGGCAGCCCAGGACAAATCGATGATACGTTCCGAGTGGAAGGGACCGCGATCATTGACCCGGACCACCAGGCTCTTGCCATTGTCCAGATTGGTGACCCGAACGTAGGTCGGCAGCGGCAGGCTGCGATGGGCCGCCGTGAACTGGTACATGTCGAAGGCTTCACCGCTGGAGGTGCGATGGCCGTGGAATTTTTGACCATACCAGGAGGCCTTGCCTTCTTCCACGTAGCCGTCTGCGCTAGGCAGGACCCGGTAAGTTTTGCCCCAGACACTGTAGGTTTCCGGGTTGCCGTAGCGGCTCAGGGGCTCGTGTTTCGGCACAGGCTCCTGCACGCCGGAAATGTCACGGGGTGCGTGGGGAGCGGTGTCTTGCTGCAGGCTGTACCGGTCGGAGCCCGGCGCCCCCTGGTTAACAGCGGGGGACTCCTTGTCGCTGTCCGGTGCGGGGGCGGTGACACAGGCGCCCAGAAAGACGCTTGCCAGGGTAACGGTGGCCAGCCTTTTCATTGTCCGCTCTCCAGTGCCTCTGCCAGTTGTCGGGACAGTTGTAACACGGCCATGGCATACAGGCGACTGTGGTTGTAACGGGTAATGGTGTAGAAGTTGTCGGTGGCCAGCCAGAATTCGGCACCGTCCGTGCCTTGCAAGTCGAGCAGGGCAACGCGGGTGCTGTCCGGGAGGTCAAAACAGTATTCGCTGGCAAAGCGGCCATCGCAGCTCACCGGGGTAACGCCGGCCTGGCGCGCCTCGGCAAGGGTGAAGGAAGGTTTATAGCCTTTTTTGGCCAGCGCTTCGTAGCCATTGCCCGAAAGGTGCGCGCGGGCGGCCACTGGCTGCCCCGGTTTCCATTTGTGCTCGCTGAAGTAATTGGCCACCGAGCCGATGGCGTCTACCGGGTTATTGACCAGGTCGATGACGCCGTCGTTGTCGAAGTCAACGGCATAGGCCTGATAGCTGGTGGGGATGAATTGCCCAAAGCCCATGGCGCCCGCGTAGGAGCCTGTGATGCTGTCGGCATCAATATGCGCACGTTGTTCCAGTTCGAACAGGGCCTGTAGCTGCTTGCGGAAGAAGGTGGCCCGTGGCGGATAGTCGAACCCCAGTGTAGCCAGCGCATCGACCACCCGGTACGTGCCCATATGCTGGCCGTAGCGGGTTTCCACGCCAATAATGGCAAGAATGATTTCCGGCGGGACACCGTAGGTTTTCTCGGCGCGTGCAAGCGCATCTGCGTGGGTGTGGGCGAATTCCACGCCTTTCTGGACACGACTCTCCTGCAGGAAAATCTTCTGGTAGGTTGCCCAGGTATGAGTCTTTTCCGCGGGTCGGGCGATGGATTCCAGAATTTTGGGCTGGCATTTGGCGCTGTCCAGCAAGGCGCGGATACGGTCTTCGTCGAGCCCTTGTTTGACCAGCGCCTGAATCATTGGGGCGGCCAGCTCGCGGTTGGCGTAGTCACTGCTTGCAGGGCAGACGTGTTCCAGAGCCGGTTTTTCGGCCTGGGCGAGGGAAGACAGGCCGAGCAGGCCAGCGAAAATACCTGGGTAAAGTCGACGCAACGTCGCTTCTCCTTGTTGTCTGTATTCAGTATCCAATAAGCCGGCGGTGCGTGTGTACCGACATGAGCATGCCGAAACTGGCCAGCAGCGTCACGATCGAGGTGCCACCGTAACTGATCAGGGGCAGCGGAACCCCTACTACGGGCATGAGCCCGGTCACCATGCCGATGTTGACGAACACATAGATAAAGAACGTCATGATCAGGCTGGAAGCCAGCAGTCGGGAAAAGGTTTCCTGTGCCTGCCAACTGATGAAAAAACCGCGCCCGACAATAATCAGGTACATGCCCAGCAGCAGGCAGACACCCATGAGTCCGAATTCTTCACTCAGCACCGCAAGAATGAAGTCGGTGGAGGATTCCGGCAGGAAATCCAGCCGTGACTGGGTGCCGTCGAGCCAACCCTTGCCGTCCAGTCCACCTGAGCCGATGGCAGTCTTGGACTGGATAATGTTCCATCCAGTTCCCCGGGGATCGGCTTCGGGATTCAAAAAAGTGTCTACCCGATTACGCTGATAATCGTGCATGACGAAGAAATACATGGCCGGGGCGGCGGTCACGACCAGCAACACTGCAACGGCAATGAGACGCCAGGACAGACCGGCCATAAACAGCACGACCAGCCCGCTGGCAGCAATCAGAATCGCGGTACCCAGATCCGGCTGTAGTCCGATCAACATGGCGGGGAGGCCCAGCAGTAACAGAGCGGCCATCACATCGCTGAGCCGCGGGGGCAGGGTGCGTTCACTGAAATACCAGGCGACCATGGCCGGTACCGCCAGTTTCATGACCTCCGACGGCTGAAAGCGACCCGCGCCGGGAATGCTCAGCCAGCGTTGCGCGCCCTTGGCTTCGGTCCCCATGACCAGCACAAGAATCAGCAATATCAGGCCGACAGAGTAGATGACTGGGGCCCAGAACCGGTAGCTGCGGGGGGGGATCTGTGCCAGCACGAACATGGCGGTGAGCCCGGCTCCAAAGCGAATACACTGACGAACGACCAGCTCCATGCTTTCCCCGCCGGCGCTGTAGAGTACGGTCAGGCCGCCGAGCATCAGCAGGAGCAGGCTGGCCAGCAACGGGGCGTCCAGATGCAGCCTTTCTGCCAGTCCCGGAGACAAGCTGCCTGGGGCATGGCCTGGCATCTGGCGGATAAATTCGCGCTGGCTCACGGGGTGTCTCCGCTGTTGTCGGTCAGGGTAGGCTCTGGTGTAGTGGCACTGCCGCCAAACATTTCTGGCACATCCAGTTCGCCCTGCTCATTCAGTAACCACGCATCCATCACCTGGCGAGCGACCGGTCCGGCGGTGGAGCCGCCATGGCGACCATTTTCGACCAATACGGCTACCGCAATCGCGGGCTTGTCGGCGGGGGCATAGGACACCATCAACGCATGGTCCAGCATCCGTTCTGCCAGCTCGTCTTCGTTGTAGGTTTCGTCCTGCCCCACGGAGAACACCTGGGCGGTGCCGGATTTTGCTGCCATGCGGTATTTGGCGTCTACGGCCATGATACGGGCGGTGCCGCGGGCCCCGGTGACGTCCACCATGGCGTCAGTCATCTTTTGCCAATTACTTTCGTCGTTCAGAACAATGGTGTCCCGTTCTACCGGCTGGCGCTCGCCGCCCAGGGTGGGAATTACCTGTTTGCCGTGATTGGCGGTAATCGCGGTGGCGGTGGCCAGCTGTAGCGGAGTGGCGAGCATGAAGCCCTGTCCGATACTGGTATTGATGGTATCGCCATGGAACCACGGGCGGCCGCGGGCGGCTTTTTTCCATTGTTTCGACGGCATGATGCCGGTGGATTCATTGAACAGGTCAATGCCGGTGTGCTGCCCCAGGGAAAACAGGTTCATGTAGCGATGCATGCGATCAATGCCGAGCTTGAAGCCCATGTCATAGAAATAGGTATCGCAGGATTGCACCACCGCCAGATGCAGGTCGACACGGCCGTGTCCCCAGCGCTTCCAGTCACGGTAGCGGTGTGGGTCGTTTTCCAGCTGGTAGTAGCCAGGGTCGAAGATCGAGCGTTGCCAGTTGGTTACCCCGGCATCGAGCCCGGCAATGCCGAGCATGGGTTTGACTGTCGAGCCCGGCGGGTAACGGCCCTGCAGGGCACGGTTGAACAGGGGATTGTCGTGATCGTTGCGGTAGGCGGAATAATCATTGTGGCTGATGCCGGTCACGAACAGATTGGGGTTAAAGCCGGGGCGGCTGACAAACGCAAGCACACTGCCGTCGCGGGGGTCGATGGCCACCACCGCGCCACGGCGCTCTCCCAGGGCTTCATAGGCAGCCTTCTGCACGCGCATGGAAAGCCGCAGGCGCAAGTCTTTGCCGGGGACCGGAGGTTGCTCTTCCAGCACCCGCAGAATTCTGCCCCGGGCATTGGTTTCCACCTGGCGGTAGCCAACTTCACCATGCAGGCGATCTTCATAAAAACGTTCGATCCCGGTACGCCCGTAGAAGTGGGTGCCAGCGTAGTTGCGTTGTTGCTCCAGGGTCATGGCGTCCAGATCCTGGGCATTGATGCGATTCACGTAGCCAAGGACATGGGAGAACAGAATGCCGTGGGGGTAGTGACGGATAGGGTCGGCCGAGATGCGCACGCCGGGCAGGCGAAACTGGTTGACGGCCAGACGGGCAATTTCTTCCTCTGTGAGTCGGCCACGGACAGGGACCGGTTCCCAGGGGCGACGGGCAGCGGTGCGGCGCTTGTCAAAGCGCTCCAGGTCACCGGCATCCAGCTCCACCAGTTTGCCCAGCTCGGCCAGCAGGGCTTCCAGATCTCCCGCCTGCTCAATAACCACTTCCAGTGAGAAGTCGGGCCGGTTATCGGCAAGGATGACACCGTCACGGTCGGTGATCAGGCCGCGCGGAGGCGAGATCGCCCGGGTTTGCACGCGGTTGTTGTCGCTCAGGGTGGTGTAGCGGCTGTGCTCAATGATTTGCAGCCAGAACATGCGGGCCAGCAATACGCCGGTCAGCAATAGCACCAGAAAAACGCTCACCACCAGCCGCACACTGAAGATGCGCTGTTCGTGGTGATGATCTTTCAGGGTAAGCGGTTTGCGCATAAAAGGCGTCGGGTGAGCGTAAAACGATCAGCGATGATAGGGGTGGCCAGTCAGCAACGTCCACCCCCGATACAGTTGTTCAGCCAGTAATACTCTCACCAGGGGATGCGGGAGGGTCAGGTTGGACAGGCTCCAGCGTTCCTGCATCTGGGCTGAGAGCTCCGGGCAGAGTCCGTCCGGGCCACCCACCAGAATGACCAGATCCTGGCCGATGTCCTTCAATTCGCCCAGCTTGTGGCTGAGAGCATGGGTATCCAGCGCCCGGCCACGCACTTCCAGCGCCACGGTTTTCGCGCCTGGATACTTCTCCAGGCGTTTGCGAATGGCGTCGGCCTCGCTGCGTACCAGGCTGGCAGTGTCACCCTTGGCCCGTTTGGGCATGGGGATTTCTTCCAGCTCAAGCCGCATGTCCGGCGGTAAGCGCTTTTGGTACTCGGCGAAGCCGTCATTGACCCAGCCTGGCATACGCGTGCCGACAGCCAGGAGAAAGATGCGCATGGATCAGGCGTCAGTCTGCTGGTCGCGGTTGGGATGGTGGTCCGGGTTGCGCCACAGTCGTTCCAGGTCGTAGAACTCGCGGGTAGCCGGCAGCATCAAGTGAACGATCACATCGCCCAGATCGACCAGGATCCACTCTCCGGTGTCTTCGCCTTCGGTGCCGATGGGGGGGTGTTCAGCCTTCTTGGCAACCTCGACCACATTGTCCGCCAGGGCTTTGACATGACGGTTGGAGGTGCCGCTGGCGATCACCATGTAATCGGCCATGCTGGTCACGTCGCGGACGTCCAGCTCGGTGATGTTCTGCGCTTTCAGTTCTTCCAGGGCGTCAATTACCTGTGGCAGCAGCGGGGTGTCAGCGCTCATGGGGCCTCGTGATCGGTTGAATGGGTTGTTGTCGGGACATTATACAGATGATGGCCGCGAATATGGGCGCTTACTGCAGGATCCAGTGCCGGGCAATCGCCCTTGCGTGCCAGTGCTTCCCTGATCGCGGTGGCAGAGACGTCCAGAAAGGGGCGTTTAAGCATCAGCCGTAACCCGGCAGGCTGTCCACAAAGCCCATAGGCATCACTTTCCGGAAAGGCTGCAAGCACCTCGCCACTGGCCAGTTTGCTGTCCGGGCGAGGCACCACGGCCAGGTGACACAGCGTGGCGTAGTCCTGCCAGCGGTGCCAGTGGTGGAGGCTGGCAAAACTGTCCGCGCCGATCATGAATACCAGCGGGGCCTCAGGGTGTTGCTGGCGGAAGTGCTGCAGGGTCTTGAGGCTGTAGCTGGGACCTTGCTGGCGCAGTTCCCAGTCATCGACGATCAGGCTGGGATGCTCGTGACAGGCCAGCCGCAACATGGCGAGTCGTTGTTCGGCATCGGCTGTCGGTTGCGGGCGGTGGGGTGGGACTGCATTGGGGAGCAGGTGCACAGGGGCATCCCCCAGCACCTTTGACACCGCCCGTGCTGCGCTGATATGGGCGCGATGGACAGGATCGAAGGTGCCGCCGAACAAGACAAGAGGGGCGCTGTTACGCATCACGCTACCCACAGCACGCTGGTCGCGTGCGAGGGGGGTGCGTAGAGTGCGTGAGCATTATTGACGGATGTGGCCATCACCCAGCACTACCCATTTCTGGCTGGTGAGTCCTTCCAGTCCGACCGGCCCACGGGCGTGGATCTTGTCGGTGGAGATGCCAATTTCGGCGCCCAGTCCGTACTCGAAACCGTCGGCAAAACGGGTGGAGGCGTTCACCATCACCGAGCTGGAGTCCACCTCGGTCAAAAATTGACGGGCCCGGGTATAGTTTTCGGTGATAATCGCCTCGGTATGGCCGGAGCTGTAGCGATTGATATGATCAATGGCTTCATCCAGATCCCGAACAATTTTCACCGCCAGCACCGGTGCCAGGTATTCCTCGCCCCAGTCGGTTTCGGTGGCCTCGCTCATGCCATCCACAATGCTGCGGGCCAGCTCGCAGCCGCGCAGTTCCACGCCGGCATCCTGATAGCGGGCGGCCAGCTGCGGCAACACTTGCTGGGCAATGGCATTGGCTACCAGCAGGGTCTCGGTAGTATTGCAGGTGCCGTAGCGCTGAGTCTTGGCGTTGTAGGCCACCTCAATGGCTTTGGCGATATCGGCCTGATCATCAATATAGGTGTGGCAATTGCCATCCAGGTGCTTGATGACCGGTACCCGGGCCTCGTTGCTGATCCGCTCGATCAGGCCCTTGCCGCCGCGGGGAACAATCACATCCACATATTCAGGGTGAGTAATCAGCTCGCCAACGGCCGCCCGATCGGTGGTCTCCACCACCTGGACGGCGGTATCCGGCAGGCCGGCCTCACGCAGACCGATGCGCAGGCACTCGGCAATGGCCTGATTGGCATTGATTGCCTCTGAGCCGCCTCGAAGAATGGCTGCATTGCCGGATTTCAGGCACAGGGCGGCAGCATCGATGGTCACGTTGGGGCGAGACTCGTAGATGATACCGATGACACCCAGTGGTACCCGCATCTTGCCAACCTGAATACCCGAGGGGCGATAAGCCAGATCCGTGATCACCCCGACCGGATCCGCAAGGCTGATGATCTGTTCAAGCCCTTCTACCATGCCGTCAAAGCGATCCGGGGTCAGTTCCAGGCGATCAAGCAGCGCGGCATCCAGGCCGTTATTGCGACCGTTATCCAGATCCTGCTGATTGGCCTGCAGAATCGCACTGCGGTGGTTGCGCAGGGCGCTGGCGATGGCCGCCAATGCCTTGTTCTTGTCGCCGGAACTGGCCCGGGCCATTGACCGGGAAGCCAGGCGAGCCTGCTCGCCCAGTCGCTGCATGTATTGCTGGATATCCATAGGGTTACAAATGTGATTCAAATGAAGGCCACCATTATAGCGATAACTGGCGCTTTACGCTTGCACCCAAATAATGAAGAATTAAAGGCCTTTGCTGCGTTTGTCGGGCTAACCTCCTGTTTTCTGGCACGATTGTGCCAAAATCGCAGCAGCCAAAACCAATAAAACTTGCGTGCCTGCCACAAGGCGCCTTACAACAAGAACAACAGAACGGAGCCAGAGACCATGGCCATCCAGTATCAGGAGTACACCCGTTCAGCGATCAAGGCCGACCCCATTGAGCTATGGGCAGGTGACTGGCGGATTGATTATCTTGCTTTCTCAAGCCCGGCCAATGCCCACAAACCGCCGTTGCTGGTAGTTGGGGGTGCCTTTCAGAATTTCACCTCCTACAAATACTGTGTAGAGCGTATTTACGAAGATTTCCCGGTGATTCTGGTGGATCTGCCCTCGCTGGGAAATAACACCCAGATCGCCCCCGATCTGAGCATGGAAGACCTGGCGGATTTGTTGTTTGAGTTCACCCGCCTGTCTGGCCTGCAGAAAGTGCATCTCATGGGGCTGTCGCTGGGCTCAGCCATTGCCAGCACCTTTGCCTACAAGTATCCGGAAGAAACCGGCAAGTTGATTGTCGCCGGTATCGTGACCCGTCCTCGCAAGAGCTGGCGCATGCTGGTCGATGAATCCAAGCGGGTGCTGGGTGAGGGCCGCATGGATGAGTTCAGTCAGGCGGTGGTGCTGTATCTGGTGAACTACAACCGGATCAAGGAAACCGGCATCACGCCTACGGCGCGAAAGCTGTTTTACCGGCAAATGAAAAAGTTGTCCGAGAACGAGCAGGAACGCTATGTGATTAATGGCAGCCGTCTGTTGTCTGTTGAAGGTCTGCTGGGTTACCCGCAATGCGAAACCCTGGTCACCACTGGTGAATACGACAGTTTTACCCTGCCCTGGGAGAACGCATCATTTGCCGAGAAGTGCCCCAATGCGCAATTCGTGTTGATCAAGGGTGCAGACCATTTGCCCCAGCTGGAAAAGCGTGAAGTCTCACTGGATCTTTTTTCCACCTTTCTGCGTGGCGAGTCCATCGAGAATGTGGAAGGGACCCGTTATTTCCGAAAAGGGGAGTCCAAACAGCTTGACCGCCGCCGTGCCGAGCGCCTGATTCCCTGCAACACCCGTGGCCATGTCACCAGCGAATCCCGGGTCGGTGACCGCTTTCGCTTCAACAAGCCGGTGAAGGTGGTGGACATCAACTTTTTCGGTTGTCTGATCAAGCTGGATGAGCCGGGTTTTTCCCTGGCAGACCATGCCCGCGATTGCACCCTGTATCTGGAAAGTCCCGAACTCAAGCTGGATTTGCTGGTGTTCGATTACGACGGTGAAGGCTATCTGCGTTGCCTGTTCAAACACGGCAACATCGCCCTTGCCGAACGGTTCACCGAGCTACTCAAGGACAGCCAGTATTTTTTGCGCCCCAAAAGTGAAGACAAGGTGCACCGGATTTACGGATAAGCTCGGAAGGCAGTTAACAGTGAATAGTTAACAGCTAAAGACAAAAGAAAGGTCCAACACAAGAGGCCGCGTCCGAAAATCGGGTGCGGCCTCTTTGGTTAAGGTTAAGTGAAAAGCCTTCCCGTGCGCTGTTCACTATTCATTGTTCACTGTTAACTGCTCTTAACCGCTTCCAGAATCCGCACCATCGGATTGCCTCTCGTGACCGGGATCGGTAACTGGCCGTAATGGTCTGCCGGATTGTGAATCAACAGGTTGTCGAAACCCTGTGCCTTGAAGTGGGCAATGGCTTCGTCGTCGGCGTGAAAGTGGAAGCCGACCTGGCTGCGCGATACTGCGCCAAGCAGATTGCCCAGCACTTTCAGGGTGCGGTAGAAGGGCATGCCCCGATACAGCGGATAGTTGTCGGTGAGGTAAGTGCCCTGGGGAAAGGCGGACAATGCGGTTGCCAGTTTGGCCCAGAACTCTGAGATGACTGGTAGCGGGAAGTAGTTCACCAGCCCCTCCGTAATGACCACTACCGGTTTGCTCTGATCCAGCTGGCTGAGCACATGGGTCAGGCTCAGCTCGCCGTCTTCGGCAAAAATATTGATGGGCATTACCCGGTGGCGATCGCTGAGTACCTCATGTTCCTGCAGCAGTTGCTGTTTGCGATGTGCCATGTCAGGCAGGTCGGTTTCCAGATAGGTGAGCTGCGGATACTGCTGGCAGAAGCGGTGCCCCCGAGGCGACAGCCCACAGGCGATTTCCACGACCTGGGTTACACCGGCTTCGATCAACTGGTGCAGGCGATGGTCAATCAGATGATGCCGTTGCAGTAGAAAGGTACGGATATTGCCGCCGACAATGTGACGGCCGACAAATTCGAACGGGGCAAGGGCACCGTAGAGAAACGCGCCGCCGCGGGTGCGGAAGAACGGAGCGGAGATGCCGTCGCGGGTCCAGACGTGGCCGGTATAGAGTGCAGTAAAGCTGATCGAGGATGTGTCGCGAGGTTCGCTCATTGTTGTTCTGCTGCTGTTGATCGTGGACTGACAGGCTAGCAGAATTCTGCCATTGGGTGATGGCAGTTTGAGCCAAATATGGGGTCGCAAGTGTCTCGTTGCTTGCAGGGGCGGCTTTGCTGAGGCTCGGTCGCCTACAGGCTGGCTGCGTCGCTGTTGTGGGAGCCAGCCAGCTGGCGCAGAGCGCGGCCCTACGCAGCATCGCTTGCAGGCAAGCCCCTTCAGGGTACGGTGTGACGGTAGCGAGGGGCGCTGTCAGCCGCTCTTTATATCACCATGGGGGTGGCGACCTCGTCGCGCTTTTCCCGGCCGCACAGCGCGTCGACCAGGGCAAGGGCGAATTCCAGTGCGGTGCCGGGGCCGCGGCTGGTGAGGCAGTGCCCATCCTGTACTACACGTTCCTCTAGCCGTTGCTTGTTGGGCAGGGCATCGGTAAAGAACGGATGGCCTGTGGCCTCCACATCATCCAGCAGGCCGTGGGGTGCCAGCGCCACCGCGGGGGCGGCGCAGATGGCGCCATAAAAACGGCGACTGGCTTTCTGATGCTTTAGTTTGGCGATGAGCTTCTCGTTGCTCCCCAGCGCATCGGCGCCAGGCATGCCACCGGGAAGCACGATCAAGTCGTATGGTGTGTCCACCAGATCATCAATCAGGGCGTCTGCCTCGATGCGGGTGCCCCGTGCTGCCACGATGCCGGGTTTGCCGGTGACACTGGCGACGGTGACCTCAATGTCCGCCCGGCGCAGTACATCGATCAGGGTGACGGTTTCGATATCTTCACTGCCGTCGGCGATAGGGATCAGGGCGGTGGGCATAATCTGACTCCTGTAGTGACTACACGCTACAGGCTACACGCAATTGGATCAGGAGGGGCGAAAAGGTTCACGGGCTTTCCCAGAGACGAAAAAGGATTTTCAGATCGTCGAGTTGGGGCCAATAAACAACCTCCACATTACAGGGGAGGTTACCGTTCCAGGCTTCTGGGCAGGGGCTGGCCAGCCAGGCGCAGGGCAAGGTTGGTGACATGTTGCCAGGGGTCGCCTTTGGCCATGCCTTTGACGCACTGATCGGCGCGGATCGCGCTCGCCTGGGCGGCCCGCAGTTGCTGCGGGTTAAGACGGTTGGCCTGGGCCTGCATGGCGCGGGCTCGCTGTGGGGGCAGGCGCGGTGGTGGCCCGCCGCCGAGCATGCCGTCAAGGATGCGAATGTCACGGCTCAGGGCCCACAGTAATACCGGTGGTTCGACGCCTTCTGCTCGCAGGGTCTGGATGATATGCAGTACCCGGTGGGCATCGCCCTGGGCGGTGGCTTCGGTGAGGTCAAAGGGGGAGTAACGGCTGGAATCGCCGACCGCCTGTTGAACATGCTCAGGGGATACCTGGCCGTTGTCGACCAGCAGGGCAAGTTTGTCCACTTCCTGGGCGGCGGCCAGCAGGTTGCCTTCGCTCCGTTCGATCAGCAGGGCGAGGGCGTCATCGCCAGCGTGCAGCCCGCGGCTGGCGAGCCGGTCCTGTAACCAGTTACGCAGTTGATTGCCTTCCACCGGCCACACTTCAATGATGGCGCCAATCTCGTCCAGGGCCGTGACCCAGGCGCTTTTCATGTCTTTGCGACGATCCAGTTTGGAGCAGCGAATCAGTATCAGAGTGTCAGGAGACGGGTTGGCGAACAGATCGCGCAGGATCTGGCTGCCGTTTTTGTCGGGCCGCTTTTCTCCAAGCACCAGCTCGAGAATTCGGCGCCCGCCGAACAAGCTCATGCTCTGTGCTTCATTGAGCACTGCATTCCAGTCGATGCCAGTGTCGGCGGAAAAGCGATGGCGCTCGTCATAACCCTGATCGCGTGCGGCACGGCGCAGGTCGTCCAGCAGCTCCTGTTGCTGCAGGGGTTCGTCGCCGGCGACCAGATAGACCGGCATCAGCCCGGAGGACAGATGCTTGCCAAGTTGCTCCGGACGCAGGCGCATATCAGTAGGGCTCCCAGCGCTGGGATGCGGTAGCAATCTGGTTGATCAGGCGATAGCTCATGTCTTCGTAGAGATCGTCGCGCACCATGCTTTCTTCGTCGGAGGATGCAGTGGCGTTCTCCGGATACCAGGGCAGCGTGCGCAGCGCCATGACTCGTTTGGGGGTCGTCAGCAGGGCGCCGGTCTTGCGGTCCTCAATATGCCAATAGAGGGTGTAGCGCAGTTCGATTTCGGCCTGTCGACCCTGCGCATCCACGGCAGAGGTGCGCCGCATCCAGTCCTCATCATCAATGACCAGAAGGTAGGGAGATTCGCCGTGCACCAGGACGTCCTGGTTTTCCAGCTCGTCTTCCAGCGTATAGCGTAACTCGGTGCTGGCACCCGACACCGCGAGGGTTTCCAGATTGGGTTTACTGGTGGTACCGCGCAGCTGCCAGCCACAGGCTGTCAGCAGCAGGGAAAGAATCAGGGCGGTGATACCGGCAGACGCCTTCATGGAGCTCTCCATTCACACAGACCAGCGACACAGGGGCGGAGCGCGGCAAACGCCGATATCCGCCCTGCGATTCAGTTGGCGACGATGTTAACCAGTTTGCCGGGGACGACGATAACCTTGCGAATGGTTTTGCCTTCAGTGAATTTCTGCACGTTGGGCTCATCTTTCGCCAGGGCTTCGACGGCTTCCTTATCGGCAGTGGCCGGCACATTCAGTTTGGCGCGCACTTTGCCGTTCACCTGTACTACCAGCTCGATGCTGTCTTTCACCAGGGCGCTTTCGTCCACGGTGGGCCAGCCGGCGGTGAGTACGGTCTCATCATGCCCAAGGGCCTGCCACAGGGCGTGGGCTGCGTGGGGTATGATGGGGGCAAGCAGCAGCACGGCCGCTTCCAGTGCCTCGTGTTTCACCGCGCGGTCTGACTCGCCAAGACCGTCGAAACGGCTGACTTCATTGATCAGTTCCATGACGGCGGCGATGGCAGTGTTGAAGGTGTGGCGGCGACCGAAGTCATCGCTGACCTTCTGGATGGTTTCGTGGGTCTTGCGACGCAGCGCCTTGGCGTTGTCGTCCAGGGCGCCAAGATCCAGCGCAGCGGGCAGACCGGCTTCCACGTGGTCGGCCACTTGTCGCCAAAGGCGCTTGATGAAACGGGACGCGCCCTCGACGCCGGAATCATTCCATTCCAGTGATTGCTCCGGCGGTGCGGCAAACATGATGAACAGACGTACGGTGTCAGCACCGTACTGTTCGATCATCTCCTGCGGGTCCACGGTGTTACCTTTGGACTTGGACATCTTGGCGCCGTCTTTCAGCACCATGCCCTGACACAGCAGTTGCTTGAACGGCTCGTCGGAGTCCACCAGGCCGGTATCACGCAGCAGCTTGTGGAAGAAGCGCGAATACAGCAGGTGCAGGATCGCGTGTTCGATACCGCCAATGTACTGGTCTACCGGCAGCCAATAGTTGGCGGCGGCGGGGTCCAGCATGGCCTGATCGCTCTGCGGTGAGCAGTAGCGGGCGTAGTACCAGCTGGATTCCATGAAGGTATCGAAGGTGTCGGTTTCGCGCAGGGCTGGCTGGCCATTGAATGTCGTCTTGGCCCATTCCGGGTCGGCCTTGATCGGGCTGTTCACCCCATCCATTTCCACATCGGTGGGCAGTACCACCGGCAGCTGGTCGGCGGGGGTGGGGTGCAGTTCACCGTCTTCGGTTTCTACCATGGGGATGGGAGCGCCCCAGTAACGCTGACGGGAGACGCCCCAGTCGCGCAGGCGGTAGTTCACTTTCTTCTCGCCCAGGTTGCGCTCGCTCAGCCAGGCCGCGATGGCGTCGAAGGCTTCGGCGGAGGTCTTGCCGGAGAATTCACCGGAGTTCACCAGCTGGCCTTTTTCGGTAAAGGCGGCTTCAGCCAGGTCGATGGCTTCACCATTGGCAGGCTCAATCACTTGGGTGATGGGCAGGTCATACTTCTGTGCAAATTCAAAGTCGCGCTGGTCATGAGCTGGCACAGCCATCACCGCGCCGGTGCCGTAGCCCATCAGGACAAAGTTGGCGATCCATACCGGCACGGGCTCTCCGCTAATCGGATGAGTTGCGGTGAGGCCGGTGGCGATGCCTTTCTTTTCCATGGTGGCCATGTCGGCTTCGGCCACCTTGGTGTGCTGGCACTCTTCCACAAAGGCGGCTACGTCAGCACGGCTGGCGGCAGCTTTCTGCGCCAGTGGGTGACCGGCGGCCACGGCTACGTAGCTCACTCCCATCAGGGTGTCCGGACGGGTGGTGTAGACGCGCAGCGGGTCTTCACCGTCGATGGCGAATTCAAGTTCGACCCCTTCCGAGCGACCGATCCAGTTGCGCTGCATGGTCTTGACCTGCTCGGGCCAGCCATCCAGCTGGTCCAGATCGTTGAGCAGTTCGTCGGCGTAATCGGTGATCTTGATGAACCACTGAGGGATGTTCTTCTGCTCCACCGGGGTGTCACAGCGCCAGCAGCAACCTTCGATCACCTGTTCGTTGGCCAGCACGGTCATGTCGTGGGGGCACCAGTTCACGGTGGACTGCTTGCGGTACACAAGACCTTTTTCGTACAGCTTGGTGAAGAACCATTGTTCCCAGCGATAATATTCTGGCGTGCAGGTGGCCAGTTCGCGGTCCCAGTCGTAACCGAAACCCAGACGCTTTAGCTGGCCCTTCATGTAATCGATGTTTTCGAAGGTCCACTTGGCCGGGGCCACCTTGTTCTTGATGGCCGCATTTTCGGCAGGCAGGCCGAAGGCATCCCAGCCCATGGGTTGCAGCACGTTTTTGCCCTGCATGCGCTGGTAGCGGCTGATCACGTCGCCGATTCCCGAACAGGTAGAACAG
>OBIY01000207.1_pt1 | contig 26052 bp, 15 predicted proteins | sample 1519841 | NCBI WGS metagenome assembly OBIY01 (sample SAMN03019774, study PRJEB22545) | beach sand metagenome | biome: beach; feature: sea beach; material: beach sand | place: USA: Municipal Pensacola Beach, FL | collected 2010-07-30 | depth 30-40 cm m
TAGGGAACTTAGATGTAGTATTTCACCGTCTTTATAATTACAAATTAGAGAGATTCTACCATTCGAGTAGAATTTGATAAATACTCCATCGCATTTACCTTTTTTCATTTCTCGAAATACCATTAGATTACCATTAGGATAATATTCACCATATGTACCATGCTCTTTATCATTAATATATTCACAATCAATCCTTATAATGCATGATTCTGCTAAACTACGATTTAAATACTGCTTGAATGTCCCATGAAGCTTATCATTTTTATAAAATGCGTTCACTATCAGATGTCCATATGGATTGTATTCTTTGAATTGTCCGTATTTTTTACCTAAGTTATATGTTGCTTCGAAACGTAGAACACCATCCCTATAGTACTCCTTATATAAACCATGATAGACATTGTATTTGTATGAGCAGTCTATTTTTGTGATTACTTTTGGTAAAGTTCCATCATGTTTCGGACTAATTTTAGTATCATAGAATTCCATATATTTCCCATGCAACATCCCATATCTATAATTGCAGCCTACTACTGGTATACCATGCTTATTATGATAGAAATATCTTCCGTGAAAGATTTCTCCTCCTGTCGGGGATTCATAGTAAAAATAAGCGGTCTTATTACCATATGAATCATAGTGTGTTTTATAATACAAAACAACTGTACCTTTTATTGTGGATGATTTAACAACATCAGTTTGATTTGTAATTACTTTGGGGGATAAAAGTACATCTGAAAAATCATCAAGTTTTTCAGCAAACTTCATTTTAAATTTATCCAATGTTTTACCAACTGGTGGCATTGGATGTACAACATCTACTTTACCTACTTTTGGACTTATCAAGTTAACATTGCGAAACACTTCCTTACATGAATGAGATTTACCTAATCCTTGTCCTTGTTCAATCAAAGTATATAAAGTGGGATTTTTAATATGTTGATCATCTTTAGCGGCAAATCTATAATCATCCGATAGTTCTATCTCATTTTTATATGATGCTAATTGAGTAAGTTGATGATCTTTATATTCACGCTTCTTAATAAAAAATGGCGGTTCATTCAAATCATTGTGAAAAGCCAAATCAATATCATTAAGTTCACAATCTGATCCTAGCTTATTTAAATCAGAATCTGAGTCAAAACTACTACTACTACATGATTCTAAAATTACATCTCTATCAGTTTTTGGACGATGTGTATCTATTCTTATACCATTAAGATCAAGTTTTGGAATAAAAGGCATGGGTGATGACATAGATTTTGTAGGATAATTTAACTTATAATCTGATGATCCATCAGATGAGTTACAATCCGGATGTGCTTTCGGTTTGTTCATCTTTTTCTTTGATATCTTCCCAACTGTATGAAACTTTTGTATATTTATTATTATTATGTGTTCTATAAATCTTTTTTCGGGCAGATAGTTGACCCTTTATCCAAAGTCTATTGTCAACTATATCATACACATCGCGAGATATTTCATTATCATAACCTGTGCGTAATACTCGTCCTAAACGTTGTTCATGCTTTCTTTTCCCTGACATGGCAAGTATCAGACATGTTTTTTCTTTGAAGCTAATTCCAACTGATCCATAAGCAAACGTGGTTACCAAAATAGATGTTTTACCTGCTGTCTGCTTATCATCAGTCCTGGATGCCCCACATAATGAGGTCGCTTTTTTATTAAAGTTTTTGGCTATTGCTTCAACCTTTCTTTTCATAAACTCAACTTTTTTATATGGTTTTGGAGCCATGTTGTTATATATTTTATCAATACATGATGTTGATCTGGTTTGCTTAATTTCGCGAAATACTTGTAAATACAGCTTCTTTTTAGTTTTAATATTTTTGTTAATGTAATCAATAATGTCGTTATAATGCAGTTGTGTGATACGTAATATATCTACAATTTCAGGCGATTCTACATCGATATCAGCGCTTAATCCATTAAGCGCTCGTGTCAATAATAGAACATGCTCTACGTTTAATGTAAGGATATAAACACCTTTATCTATGTGCTTATTAGCTAAATCAATTATTAATTGGTTTCTATATGGATCTGAAGCTAACATTCTGCATGTCTGCCCATAATCATGAGTGTCTTGATCATTTAATAGAGTTTGTGTATATTCTGGTGGTCCGTCGTAATATACCAATGTTGTATTTAGATTCCATTGAATTTGATCACCCAAATCAGATACATCATAAATAGGGCCAATACGTTGGTAAATCCATTTTTTCATATCACCGGCGTCACTATATGTAGCACTCAATCCAAGTGTACATGCACCACCAACAACATCAAAAACTTTTTTCTTCTTGGGTGAGATATACATCTGAGGTTCATCAAAAATTATAAATGAAAACCTTTTTAAATATTCTCGGGATGTAACAACATGATCACGGAAAGTAAATTGATCTTTAAGTAAAGAATCAATAACAAAAATCATAACATCTCCATCCTTTTTATTTTTACAATTGTATTGACCAATGTTTAGGAATGGATATAGTTTTACCAGATTAGCATAATGTTGCCCGCATATAGCAGTTGTTGGTGTGATTATTATTGTTTTCATTTTAAGAAGTTCTAATAATTTATATGCGATATATGATTTACCAATCCCAGTACCCCCCTGTAAAGATACTCCAGCCACATGCCCAAGAATATTAGATTTGGTAAATGTAGATTTAATAAGATGATTTATAATACTTTTTTGATTGTCAATCAGTTTTAACCTATCGTAAGAGTCAGGAAATTTTATACGATTTAGTTTGTGAATTGAGTTAATCTGAAAATTATGCTGTCGCAATATTGATATGGCTCGACTCTCAAACTTTGGTATAGAAGCATATTTACCTTTTACTATCTTAAGCGATGACACAGATTTAAAGTATGAAGCTCGTCCAGCTCTGCCATCAACTTTAACTGTAAACTTACATTTGTTTCTTAATAATGTTAAGAGTTCAGTTGTGTGATATTTTTTTTGGATGATAATACTATTACCATTAATATAAGCTTTGTTGGCCTTGTTATCAGCTATGTCAGCCATATTTATACTATTTGAAAATGTCGCTAGCTATCCTTGTTGTAATTATTCTTGTATTGATATTCATAATTTATATGAATTCAAATGACTATTTTTCGCGATATAGCTCGCAAGTCACTACATATGGTTCTGCTAAAAAATTAAAAGATAAACAAAACTATATTAATATTTCAATGCCTGATGGTGGTAAACTCCATATAATTACAGACTCTAGAACAATCAAAAAATACTTCCCTAAACCCAGGCATTTTAAGCTTTACCTTTTTAAAGATGAAAAAGTAAAACTGATCGCATTTAATGTTCAGGGTAGAGTTTACAAAATACCAAACCCTCAACCCGGTAGTGTAGTAGGACCTGATGAAGAATATTCAGTCAGTTCTAATCAAAATAAGAAGGATGATAAAGATTCTTATATAAATCTCACAGACAAAAAATTTGTTGGAGGATCTCTTAAAATACTTGGGAAAAATAAGAAATCTAGGACTCTTAGAATCACACATCAAAATATAATGAGGATCCCGGCTGAACTTAATGCTGAAGCAGTTATTGTTACAACCAGGCGGGATGGCAAAGCAAAACCTTATATTGTGAGAGGATTACAAGCAGGCAAAACTCATACTCCAGTTCAATAATTCGGGGATTGCATCCCCGTAACCCATGCTTGGGAGCGCCCCAATCTCTACGAGATTGAGCTCCCATAACTCCATGGAGTTATGGTAGAGATTATGAGGTTTATTCCACGGAGGTTTATAGGGGGTGGTAACCCCTGGCAAAAAAATATTTTTTTATGTGAAGGTGGCAATAGTAGTGATTTAATCAGCGAGTACATCATCAACGCTGAGATCAATATCTTCATCATCTCCAAGTTCAAGATCATCTGCGTCAACATTTTCATTATCTTGATCATCATCAACATTAACATCATCTTGATCATCAACATCAAGCTCATTAGCTACAGATTCGTCAACTTCATCGTCGTCATCACCTTCAGAGTTATCCTCAGCAGATGATGCTTCAGTATCAGTGGTAGCAGCGGCAGCGGGTACCTTCTTGCCAGAATCAGCCTTTTGAAGCAATACATGCTTGAGTTGTCTAGTTACGTGAGGAGGCACTCGTTCATTGTATAACAAGTCAATTGCATATTTCATAGATGTGAAGTTAATAGTTTGTCGAGAAGAGTTCTTGCACATAGCGCGTACAGTACGTCCAACATGATCAACAATCTCGCAAGTCACATAGTTAATAAATTCAGTAAGTTCTTTGGCAATTTTAATCTTTTTATCAATTGATCTAGTTGATAATGAGTTGCGCTTGGTTGCCGTGATGATATCCTTGATAGCTCCAGAATAACATGTGTGACTCCATCTTACCCATTCTTCACCTAAACTTTTGACGTTGATAGTGGATGCAATCAAGCTCATGTTTAGTTTAGAGCTACGTTTAAGATCTTCAGTGTAAAATTGAGTTTCCTTGGAAATAGGGGTCTTGCGTGTCACAACTGGGACAGCTTCTCCATTTTTAGCTGGTTTCTTGGTAGGTTTCTTACCATTTTTCTTAGCTGGTTTTGCTAATAAAGATTTAACTGGCGAAAATTCACATCCAGTATAATACTGAGCAAGGTTTCCAGCATATGATTTACAAATCTCATTACGAGTGTGAAGTTTCAACATGGCTTTAAATGTGGGAGATTTCAAGTAAATGCTAATCAAAGGGGATGTGCCAATATTACGCATAAGTCTGTCAAGAGTTAATGTTTTACCAATATTCTTGCGAGCCTTATCCAAATTATCATTATCAAATTGATAACGTTGATTGATATCATCAAACTCGCGTCCAGTGTTGCTTACTACATGAGCTACCAAACTCTTAGCAATTTCGTTAGCTACAACGTTCATAGCAGAAATAGCTTTCTTTTGGAATCGCAAGGTATGCTCCTTGACAACGCGCGTATAATAAGCATATGTTCCAGGTTCAGGTAATCCAGCCAAAAACTCGGCTTTCTTTTTGGCTTTCTCAGCGGGACTGGCTGCAGATTTCTTACCTTTAGCATTACTATCATTTTTATCAAACTTAGCAATAGTGTTTTTCACATTGGATTCATAATCATTAATCCAACGAGTGAGGATATTACGATAATATCTAGAATCAAATTGAGGAGTTGGATTAGCAACACCATGGATTCGGCCTGCATTGAGCATCTTGATACAATCAGTGATGCTCTTAAACAAGTCTTCCTTCTTGATATTCTTTTGGTCAAGTTCTTTCTTCACCTTAGCTTTCATTTGGTTGCGAACTTTTTCCAAAGCTTTCTTTTCGCGATCATTCAAAGGATTCTTTTTATCCTTATCCTTGCTTCGCTTGATCAAATCCCACACTTTTTTGTGCTTCACAAGATCAAAGTCGGAATCACCTCCTTTTTCATAGCGAATAGAAGGTTTGGGACTCTTAGTCTCAGGTTTCTTAACTTGCTCCTTCTTACCCTTGGACGTATCTTCCTCCTTTTTCTTTTGAGGTTTTTCAGGAACCTCACGGTGATTAAAGAAGGCGTGCTCAAGAGCGATTTTAAGAAAGGCAGCCTCTCTGTTAACACTACGGTTAACAAGAACCTTACCAGTGCGAGCGGCTTTCAATCCGACGCTTTTGGGCTCGACAGTCCCAGTAGTAACAATAGAAGTAGATGCCATGATGTAAATGTTTGAATTTTTTTGAACAATATTTCAAATGATTAAGTAATAAGAATAATATCCTCAATACGATTTAACAATAAATAACAAGATTTTGTTATAATATATTATTGGTATTCATTTTTTTATTAAGAGTATGGCTTGAATTTGACTACAAAAAAAAGTTTTTATTTTTTTAAAACATTTAAACAAGAATGATTATAATGCTTAGAGCTGGGGTACCGATGAAGCGGGGGGAATTTTACTTAATATATCCGATTCATACCTAGGGGGAGGCTGATTAAAATTACCATTCCCTTGCGTGGGAACATTATTGGAATTCTCCAGATCTCTCTCAGCGTTCATTAGATCATCAACAGATACATTGCTTGTGTCATTGGGATTTTGATTTGGGGGTCCTCTTTGATAGTTATCTCTAGGGTATTGTTGATTTGGCGGAGGTGGCCTTCCACCTTGTCCCATGTTGTTTGGATGCATGGGAGGGCCTGGTTGTTTCTTCTTTTTCATTGAGAGATAAATAATAAGCACAATTAATATGATTATAACAACACCCAAACCAATTATAAGTGTGCGATTAGCGGAATATAGTTCACCGAAAGATAAACCACTCAGCTGTTTTTGTCCATCTGATACGATCTGAGCGCTTCTTACAACGCCTTCCTTGGCACTAGATAATGTTTGTACAGCAGGTTCAAAATCCATTTTGTTATATAAGTCGAACTTAATTTAATATTATAGATAGGTTATAATTAGGAATATGATAATTTATTAAAATCCATTAAATATCACCATGGATTTATTAAAAGTTATAATAGATGATGTCAATGAACTCAATTTGGCTGACAATAATGTAAGGATTGATCGTATAAAATTCCTTAGTAGTGAGTATGTTAAGTATAAACATAAAGAGAAGGACGTGATTTTTAGGCAGATTTTCTTTGCTGAAAAACGCAAAGAGATATTAAAAGAACTGCAAAAAGTGCTTCATAGTTTGAATTATGTTACTGGAAGAAGTGATACATTCTTACAAAACATCTCTAACAATATTGGAAAGTTTGATACATTTGTGGCTCAAATCGAACCAATTGACTACAATATTAGCGAAAAACTAAGTAAGAGTGATATTGAATCACAATTTAAACTATATCCTTCAATTACGTTATACGCCTCTTTAATGAAAGATCACCCTGAGAAAGTTAAAAGAGTGATTCTCGGATTAGATACAAAAAGCTATATTATGCGTATATTACTTTTAAAACCGACTTTAGAGACAATCTCAAAACAAAATCTATTAAAAAAATATAAAATTTCTAGCAAAATAAAAGGACCCTTTAACTTAAAGAAGATTTTGGATGATATTCATAAATTAAGTGGCAAATCAACTCTACTCCTTCATAAAAGCTATAATTACCATGATTACAAAAATGCAGCAGGGTTGAAGTTAAAGATGAATGATGGTTTATCTGAAAAATTTATAGAAGCAACTACAACCATTCGAGAAGTAGATCACTCTTCATCATTATTTAGTTATGTTTTTAATAAAGGTGGAAGGGTAACAGTGATAGTAGAAGACATTGGAAGTGATATGATTAAATGGAATGAAGTTGATTTAGATGTGGCTATATCAGAGGACGATAATAAAAAATACAATGATCTAGTAGAAAGAAATATTCTAAAATTTAAAAGAGAGTATGAAGCTGAAGATAAAAAGTTATTTTCATGGAATTATGATAACATCTTACGTTTGGCTCAATCTAACAAATTTTCAAAAAGTGCGTTGTATTCTGAGATTATGAAACAAGTTGAGTCATTCTTAAAGTCATCAAACTCTTCGAGATCGAGAGCAAAAAATGTAGAAGATGAGCTGTCTTTATCACTTAGTACTATAAAACTACACTTGCGAATATTGCTTGATGATGAGCTTGATAGATATGCAAATGATCCAGATATTTTAGAAAATGTTAATAAAACAAACTATAATAAAACAATACAATTGTATGCTATAACATCAACCTTAGAAAAACTTCCATCAACTGTTTATGCTAAGATGAACTTGTTGTACCAATCATAACAAATTTAAGATTCCATAAAAATTATATATTATCAAGATGGCTGATACACAAAAAGCAACTGACACGGATAAGGGAACTTTGGCTGATGCCAAAGATGAGGGTACTCTCAACAATGAAAAACCAAAAAAAGGAACTGGAAAGAAAAGAGGGCGCCCATGTAAAGTATCACCTTCTAAAAATATTGTATGTAAGGGGATTGTGTCAAAACCAGCGAACAAAGAGTCTTGTATGGAGATGATCATTATTCAAATTCAACTAATCAAATCTATTTTTACTATGTTTAAATCAATGGCTCTTCTTAAAGATATGATTTTCACTTTCGAAAAAGACAGAGTGATCATATTTTGCAAAGATGAAAGAGACAACGTGAACATCAATATTACTGTTGATGCTAACAAATTATATAGCTATTATTGTGAAGAACCATACTCTATTCCTGTTTGCTTTAGTGAGCTTACTGAGCTTCTTAAAAATATTATTAAAAATTATTGGAATAAGTTAATGTTCCGTTCAGATAAGGATACTAAAAACTCTAAATTTCAACTTCAACTTGACAGAGATGCTCTTGAAATAACTGACACACATCCTGTAAAAGTAGTTAACAATAAAGGTGTTAGCAAAATTCCAGAGAATACTGGAGAACCTATTTTGAAGTTTACATTTCCAGCACTAGACTTTAAACAATTAATTGGAAAAATCAAAAAATGTGGAAGTGAATATATGACTATTCGCCGTTTTGAGGATGAACCATTAGACATTTCATATACACAAAAGGGTAACGTGGGCAAATCTCACAGATACTTTAGAGTTGATTCAAAGATTGATCTTAAATTCAACAAACCTGATAATGGATATTTTTCGGCTACTGTTAGAGTAGGTGATATCAAAGCATTAGCTGAAATTCAAATCTGCAATAGCATTACTTGGAGATTCTATGATGATGATTATTTTACATTAACTGGAGATATTAATGTTGATTTAAAAGATCCGACTTCATCAAAATTTATGGGTATTATCATGCGTATGAAAAAAATAGATGAATTACTTATGGAGCATTAATATTAGTACTTCTCTAATTTATTTACATTTTCTACCAATGTTTCTAACACTGTTTGTAGATATGATGATAACAATACATTTGTTTCATATAGTCTTTGGTAAAACTGCTTTGGAGTAGTTGATCTTTTCGCATTGAAAAATTTTTTCCTTGCTTCAGAACTTGACTGTAATGTGGGAACATCTAATAGGTTTAAATCAATAGTTGATATGTCAGATTTTAAAACTGTTGATGATTTTGCTACATACTGCATTAATCGTTTCCATGACATTTTTTTGAGTTCAGCATGAGTAATATCATTATCCTGTTCAAGCATATTAACAATCTTCATCTTAATACCCTTTTGAAAGATGTCTTTGAATAATAACGAAATAAGATTTTTAACATATAAATTAAATGATTGCTGTAAAACTTCTTTGTATGTTCCATAAAATCCATGTAGTTTAGTGGTCACTCCTATTTTCTTATCTGAGTTTAATTTAAGTGATATTTTCTGAGTCTCTAACATGTTCTTTACTCTATCTTCAAATACAAAAATTCTTCCACCTGAAACATAAGATCGTCCTCCGTCTACTTTTTTAGGGGATGTTTGTGAAATATTATAAGTTTTCTTTAAGAATTTTAAAGACACATCTATATTTTTCTGAGCATCGTTATCATTATCATTAGATGTATGCATATCAATCACACCCATTAATAACTGTGCATAGGATGCTAACACTTTCTTTTGATAATCATCAAACTTATCATCTTTTGCTATTTTTGTTAATATTAGCTTAGATTCTTTAATTATATCTGCCATATTGGCTTTATCAGACGAATTCATATTGTTATTCTAATAATTGGTATATTTATATACATAACATAAACATAATGGGCAAGAAAAAGAATGTTTCATTCGCTCCTTTGCCAGTTCTTGGTGAAATAAAAGTTGGGGGAGGTAATCTTACGAATTTGATTGATAAATCACAAGAAACTGACTGTATTGGTACATGTGATGTGCCAAATATTACCAAGATATTAGAAGAATTTTATAAGTCTTTGACTGGAAAAAGTGGATCAGTTCGCGATCTCAAAGCGCATCTTAAGGTAAAAGGGGTATCATGTATCATAAGACATCCCCAATTTGCAGCTTTTTTAGAAAAACATCCACAACATAAGAAGCCTGTAGCTGATTTTGCAGCATTAAGACTTAAGAACAGTGGACCTCGCAATACCAACGAATGGTTATCAAATGATGACATAGATGGATATTTTAAAAAACTAGAAACTCAGTATCCAAAGTTTAAAGCTATTCCATATCAGATGATAGATTTTCCTACTCAAGTACACCATCAATCAAAACAAATCACACAGCTCGATTTCCTAAAAGAATATGACCAAGGTAAACGCTATTTTGGAGCTGCTATTAACACCGACGTTTCATCTGGAACTGGTATACATTGGTTTGCCTTTTTCGTCGATTTAAGTTCAAAACCATGCACTATAGAGTTCTTTGATTCAACTGGAAATCCAATGGATTCCACTGTACGTGAATGGGCTATGAAGTTGCAGCAAAAATTAGCATCTCGTATGCCTTGTAATATTATTGAAAACAGGCAGCAGCACCAACATGAAAATTCAGAATGTGGAGTTTATACATCATTTTACATATTTGCTAGGCTAAGCGGGATGAGTTTCAAAGACTTTCAAAAAGAAAAAATTAATGATGCTAGAATAGCGGAGTTTAGAAAAGGATTGTTTTCATCATGTTGATCAATCATTGAGATTCCAATCTATTGGAATTAAACCTCTTTCTACTAATAATTTATTCACTTTTTTGAAATGATCGCATTCAACAAACTTTGTTCCTCTACTAAGAGGACTAGGGTGGCCAAACTCTAGTTTTATACCCTTGACATCCTTAGCTAGTTTTTGAGCTTCTTTCCCCCAAAGTAAGTAGATAATATTTTCATTTGACCCCAATTTTGAGATTAAATCCTGAGTGAATTTGATCCAAAATTTATGTGCTTTGGCTGATCCTTCCAATGTTGTTAAGTAAGTATTTAGAAGCAAAACACCCTGATCTGCCCATTTTTCGAGATTTCCATGTTGGGGAAGCTCTTTCATATACCCATTTGATATGACCGCTTTAAATATGTTACGTAGTGATGGTTGAAACTTATTTCCGACTTTTATGCTAAAACTTAGTCCATGTGCTACTCCGGGAGTATAGTATGGATCTTGTCCTATGATCACGCATTTTACTTCATCAACATCAAAGTATTTGAATGCTTCTAAAATATTTTCAGGTGGTGGGCAGATGGCTTTATCAACCAAATGAGCACCAAAAAGTGCATTGGTAATGCATGTTTCTAACAAATCATGATTAAATAATTTTAGCCATGATGATTGAACACCAACTAGTGCTCTCTTAATTATGTCGTGTTGTGATGCCATTGTGATATTATGATTAGTGTTATTATCTTTTCAAAAAAATATTTTGAATACGTTCAATCACCACGATCTCACAATCTCATAGAGTTTGATATGATCCCGATCTCCTTGAGATCGTAGTGATTAATCCTTTTTTACTTGTGGAATTTTTATTTTATCAAACTTAATATTTTTTAGAACTTTGTGAAGCATCTTGGTATGTGTTCGCAATTGAATGATTTGTGTAACAAGCATAATAAAGATGATACAGATAATAAAAATCAAAAGCGAATCATAGTTGATGTTTAACGTAAACCCTGGTCTTTTATTATCTGGTGATGACATCTTGTCTTTGCGTGCATCACCTTTATCAGCATAGTCTTTGGGCCCAATTTTCAATGTGTCCTCGGGAGGAGGATAATTTGTATGTGGAAAAGCTACGGATTCATTTTGACCAAAAGGTAAATAATTATTTGCATTCTCTGCCATAAACCATTCTGAACTACCAGGAAATTCAATATTATTTTTATTGCATTTTGTATTAATGTACCTTCTAGGATAGTATGAATTTTTCACTGGCTTGTGACTAATAGAGCTATAACCAGGATTAAAAAATCTAGAGCTAGCGAAATCTGATCTAGAAGTCATTATTAAATCTCATTCTTTGCTAATAATTTATATGATTCCAAATCGTCAGCTGGTATATGTTTGTATTCCTTAGCTATATTGTCTATTAAAATGTTTAGTTTCTTTTTCAAAATATCAACATCCTTGCTAGGTCTGTCATGTATATAATCATCTTGCAATGTTTTAGGCTGCTTTTTTATATACTTATTAAGGAGATGCCCACATTGTGCTAAAAATTCTGTTCTTATGCTTTGTTTGGTTGCAAGTTTGCCAAATCTTGGATCAATACCACCAAGCGAACCTACTATTCTAGCAACTCTTCCTCTGCTACAAACGACATTTCCTTTCTCTTTACAATCAGCCAGAGCTGATATCAGAGAGTTCTGAATTGACTGACTATTAGATCTATTTACTGTTGATAATGATCTTCGCCAAACTTCATAAATATACATTCTTTCAGGTATATTCATATGAGATGATGATGTTATACGTTCCCAAACATCAGGATCAGCTTTTTCTCGTAAATGCTCCATTAAATCACCCAAATCAAGCCTAATGTTTTCAATATCATTAAGATTTTTGAGCGCTTCATACTCCTTATTTAACTGGTCGGTAAGCTTTGAATCGTGTACGTTTTGTCTATCTGGAACCCACTCAATATTAATATTAACTGGTTTCTCTTTAGTGGGAGTGCGTTTTTCAGTTGTACTTAAAATATTTTGCAGTGGCTCGGTCATGGTTTCATTGATATTCAACATTTCAGGGTGGCCACCCCGTTGTACTATTAGTCTGTTTGTTATGGCATGTTCTCTAAAGATATCGTTAATTCTATCATTTATTGCAAATATTTCATGAATATTCCGTTGCTCGTGACTGTTCATAAGATGTTTATTGCGAATGCTGATTAAGTCTCTCGCAACGCTCATAGGGATGACATCTTCATAACCTACCAGATTATTTATTTTTTCATAATCAGTTTTTTTGGTCTTTCCAAAATATAAGGCAATGATCACACATAGAATTACAACTACAAAACACGCAAACACAACATTGTCTTTAGCCATTGTTACATATTATATATTATACTATTCCACATAACATAAAAAATATAGTTTTGATCACATTACAACATCATTGTGATTATGTTAATGTTTACAGGGAATATACAGTGTCGCTTCCACCACCTACAGCTCCACTGCTAAACTTGTTGTGTGCAGTGAGCAGGACGGATACATAATGAACTGATTGATCAGATTTGCCTAATGTTCGTCCACCCCGTTCAAACTGAGAAATCAAATCAGCTGACATAGGGGCGAACAAAAATGTGTCTGATCGAGCAAACAAATCTAGTCCAGCAGCAAGTCTAGCTGAATCTAAAGTCAAGAGTTTAGGGGTCTTAATATTAGCATTAAGTTCCACAATCATGCAAGCAAGAGCTTCATCGTATTTAGCACGTTCATCGGCGGTCGCATCAAGCAATACGGTTGCCCAGCGAAATCTGAAATCATCAACTACTAATCTCCATTTGGGATTAGATTTTGTCCAGCTGATAACAGTATCGTTAAACACTTTGGTTCCTTTGATTGTTCCATTAGAAGACAATTCAGAGTAAGCATTTTTGACCAATCTAGTGCAGTAACCAGCATCAAATCCTTGCATCTCTTGATACATGTCAATTACCTTATCTCTGCGGGCAGTAACGGCTTCACTTTTAGAGTTTTCATTAACACAATCGCGATACTTTTGCATGACATCGCAGCTACCCACGAATCTATTAAGACCATTACCTTTAATAAACTCGTTAACAAACTCAGCAACACATTTATCATCAAACAATGATCGGCTATTGAGAGCAATGAATGTTTCGATGATAGGACACCAAGACAAAGTAGATTTAAGCACAGCGCATTCAGTTTTGTATCCTTTTGTATTAAGATAAGCAAGAATAGCAAGAATGTATTCAACACCAGTACGATTGGCACCAGAGTCAGACTTACCATCTAAACGTTTGATGATATCACTATGCAAAGCGTGAGCAATGATGTTTCGAGCTTCCATGCCACCTTTGCTAATTCCACCACCTTTCTTCTTTTTGCCAATTCCAAGATCTTCTTTTTTGGAAGGTTCACCTTCAACTACAGCCCCTTTTTTAACTTCATACACAACATAAGAGTTAGCTTTGTGAGCTTTAAGTTCAAGTTCAGCTCCGTTGTCCAAGATAATCGTTTTATCGCCTTTGATTTCCTTAATGGGCAATCTTTTACGGTTCTTAGTGACCAGGTAATTACCAGGAGTTCTGCAATCTTTAGGTTGCCAAATAGTGAGCAAACAATGCGATTGCAAAGCATTTGAAGCCTTTTCTTCGGAAAGTTTCATGATTTCCTTGAGTTTAGCATCACTAGGAACGATGACACCTCTAGGGAACTTATTGTCATAAGATCCTAGATACAAAAACCCACAAACATCATCAAAAGCCTTTCTCAGATTAGGATATTTTTTATTTACATATGATTGTAATGGGTGACACCCTCCACCAGTAGCAGCCATTTTACCAATTAATGTATTAGTATATCTTACCTTTATATATTTATATTTAATAGCCACAATATTCAATGACTAAATCTTGTTCACATTTATATGGTATATATTTAGATTTTATTTGATGATAATATATAAATCTGTTGTATTATAAAAAGATCAAGACCAACAACAAGTTTAAATATGTCGGGTTCGCAGTGTGACAATCTTTGGAAAAGAGTCCTGGAATCCCGAATCGGGAGCAGAACCGGAGGTTCTGCCGAAGGTGAAAAGGTTGTTTCATGCAAACTGACTGCCGATGCAGTCAAAGCACTTTTGCATGAGTATGCTGATATTTTGCAAAAACATCTTAAGGTTGATGTCCCAAGTGGTGATTTCTCTGTAAGTGATTTTGTAAATGAGTTAGTCGAACAATTCGATACAATTGAACCTGAAGATGTGAATTTGGACGAAGCTAGTGCTTTGTTTGAACGACTCAAATTACTAGCTGAGGAATGTGGCGCTGAAGTAGAATCCAGCGAACCAAAAGAAGTTCTCAAGGCTGTTAACAATATTCTCTCGTCCATTACTGGAGGAATGAAAGACTCCTTCATGACGAAACTCGTGCAATTACCTGCTATTATGGACAAGTCGCGAGTATTACACAAAGTAGCAAAAACAAATATTGATGAAATTGCTCGTAGAGTGAATTCATTAGAAGGAAATGAAAAACACGATGCCGAAGTTTTGCTTAAACATACAAAACAAGCTGTAAATGATTCAGAAGCCCTTATTGATATGATTCGCGGACATATGTCTGAGATCAAACCTAAAACTGATACTTTGATTGATTTAGTGAAAGATGATAAAGATTTTCAACGAAAAGTATCTGAACTTTATAATGTTAATCTCATGGCTAAAGGGGATGATTTACAAAAAGCATTGGCTATTGCTATGAAAAAGGTAGGATACCTACCCATTGTTGCTGATAAAATTCATGCAGCTCTTAAAGCTATTGATCTTTCTATTAATGATTTGGCTAACAGCAATAGCTTTAGAAGTTTGCTTGATAAAGCAGGTTCTGGTGTACTCTCAGGTGACTTAGTCAAAAAAATCATGGCTTTGGATGCTTTGATGAAAGTTTATAAAACTGGTAATAAAGAAGATATTGTTAAGTATATGCAAGAAACTTCTAACAATAAAAACATGAAAGGTGGTGCAAAGTCAGTTCCCTCGAAATACAAAAAATCCTTGAAGGTCGCAAAAGCGGTCAAAAAGGTAACCTTCGGGTTGTTTGATCGCACAGCTCGTGCTATCAACACTTCAATTGTTAACAATGCGCATGCCATTGCTGAAGATATGCAATCTGGTAAGATTGATGTTTCATCCAAAGTGTTTGATGAATTTATTTCAGCGTTGAGTATGTTGAATGATCACTTGTCCACTAATGCTAATAGTGATTCATTCTCAGCATCTTTGATTGATGCTAATGTATCCACCAGATCTAGAGCCCTTAAAGCCAGATTTGTTGATGACCTTAAATATTTGGCTCGAGTTGCCAGCAATATTAAAAACTCAAATGTAAGCGCGATGGTGGCTAATATTAATAAGCTGATCTCCGCTATTGATAAATACTCTGATGCTTATGTCAGAGCTGATGACTATAGAATGAAAATTCCCGCTACTGGAGGAGCACACTTGGACGAAAATGTTGGAAGTGATATTCCTCTTAAATCCAGTAATTGGTGCAATAAAAGTGCTGAAGCATTGCCCGATGTAGATAGTATGGGTGATGATGGATCAGCCATCCCAATTAAAACTAAGGAAGGAGGCGCTATTGCAATCGTAGGAGATGTCGATTTAGAATTCGCTGATCCTTCTGTTATTGCTACTGCTCCTACCGAAATCTCTTACACCCTTAACGCAGCTGGTGTAAGTGCTGGTGCAGCTTGGTCTGACCAAGCTACGTCAATTAATAGTGGATCTGGAGGTCCCCCCGGAACTATCTCTGCTGGTGCTCGCGATGATGTTGAAATTGGTCCTATTTCAGCTAGCTTGTATCCTCTTTCTGATAGCATCACTAAGTTGAAATACTTTCATCGAATCATCAAGGTAAAGGATATTATGAAGAAATCTGCTAAACTTCTTGATGGTAGTGACGGTGAATTTAGACAAACATTGGGTAAGTCGATTGGTATGCGTAAATCTTACCTCAATGCATTGAAGACTCGCGATATGGATGCTATCAAAACTGCTATTAATGCGGCTGAAGGTAACAAACCCGAAAAGCGCCGCCTTAAAGGTATTCAAATGTACTTGGGCAAAAAATACGAAGGTCTTAACGATTTCTATGATTCCCTTGAAGCTCTTGAAATTTATCTTCGTAACTTCACTGATAACATCATCAACAACCCCACTGATATCTCTGATTTGATGTCTATGTTGAATGGTACTACTGTGATTGTTAAGTGGTTTGATGCTAAATCATCTCAAAATGTGGCTGCTGCTGTCGCTTTTGCTAATAGTGCTATTGACGGTGATGAAAATAATCGTGGTGTTCACCCCAATAACTTTCCACAATTGTGGAATAGACTTCTGGCTGCGTTTAATGGGCTTGATGCTTTCAAGAACATTACTAACGCGTTCGCTCGCATTGGACCTAAAACTGTAGGTTCTTCCAAGTCTGATATTATGTCTGTTAATGTGATGTATAACAAGTTGAAAAACTTTATGATTATGTCCCAAATTGCTCCTGTAATCGGAGAAGGTGCTCCTGCTCTTTCTGATCTCAATCTTTCTAAAGATTCTACATCATTGCCATCTACCACAAATCCTAAAGACATCAAAAAATTTGTTCTTGCCGCTAATAAAGGAATGCGTAACCCATGTGTTGAAGAACGCAAACTTCTTTTGGATATGTTCAAAGCCATGGTTGCTAAAGTGTTTACTGTAACTGGTTTGTTTGATATGTTTAACCGCCCTCTTGATAAACGTAATCATACTCATTATTACAATTCATTCTTGCGTTCCACTGTTGGTGGAGGTGATCCTACTATTCACCCCGATGCTGTTGATTTGTATGTTCGTTTGCCATTGCTTTCTGAATGGTATCGAAAAGTATTTCATGTAACAACTGAAGATGATCCAGTAATTTCCATGATTTCCGAATATAAAAATATTTGGGCTGAGCTTCAAGAAATCATCCATCATGAAGGAAAATCTATTGAAAGTGGTCTGTACAGTGATAATCAATATCGCCGTATTGTCAGTGCTGTTAACCGAGTTTATGAGCACTACAAGAAAACTCATGGATCGAGAGCTTGTGAAGCTGCTATTAATGCGTTTGTTGAAGATACCAACATGCGTTTTGGTATTGTATGGCGTAAAGATCGCGAAGCTTATAATAAGACTCGTCGTCATTTGCTTAGCACCGTTGGTCGTACTCAAACGTCCAATCGTGATAGACCTGACTTCAAAACCTTACCCGGTGAAGAAGATGAAGGATTTAATCGTCCGGGCCCGTCATCTGATTACACTAAGATGTCTTTTAGCAAGGTATTCTCTGAGTACACAGATGACACTCTTCTTAATATTGACAATGGTCGTAAACTTATCATGGATTTCCGTGATCGTTTGCATAATGAGCTTAACATTAACCCTAACAGTCTTATTAAATTTAATGAACTTATCAAAAAGGTTAAAAGTTCCATGTCCAAAGAGCAAACCAATGCCGGTAAATTCCGGGTGCTTATGGATATGATTCGCAGTTCTTCTCATGAATCTCCAGGGGACATTGCCAAATATGCTATGTTCATTGAAATTATTAATGGTGGAATGCGCGTGTTATCAGCATACATCACCGCCTTGATTCAACTTCATCATGAGATTTTGGATTATGTTCTTGATGGACCTCTTCCACCTGCTGACAATTCTAATTACTATTCTGATTATCAAGTCAACTCTAAAAATCTTACTCCGGCCAGTTTATTTGAACTTCTTATTAAATGCAAATCATTAGGCGCTGATGTTCAAGCTAGACGTAATAACCTTACTGTTGACTTTTCTAATGTTTATGATCACATCAATGTAATTATGGAAGTAATTAGAAAAACTCTTCCTAAGTTTCGAGGAATCATTAGCGAAGAAATCTACCAAAATAGCTTTAACGCCTTTAGTCTTTTCGAAACAAACTCACTTAAATATGTTCATCAGATCATTCAAGAAGAGACTGGAGGCCCTGCTGGATTATCTCAAGCCATTATTGATAACAAGAAATATGCTGGTATACCGTATGCTCTTGAAAAATTAAGTGCTGTATATCGTAGCGTAGGGGGGTCTTTAGCACCTGTAACTCAATATTTTGATGTAACTGACAATTTTATTAGTGCAAGTGATGCTATAGAAACACCTGGAACATCAATTTATGATAACCTTAAGATGTTAAGACCTTTGAGTAATGAAGACTTTCCAGATCAAGCTCTCCCAAATGCGACTTTAGCTAACGAAAATAATCTCACCGTAGCAGCTTCTACTAGTGGTGTAACCAATAATCAAGCAAGTGTCGAAAACGCTGATGATATTAAATGTGTTAACTTGCTTTACAAATTTAATAACTTGTTGATTAAATATTTGGCTGTTCATATGGATTCCTCCACTAGCAAGATTTACAAACCTCTCATTGCTAAACTTGAGGCTGAATTTCATAGAAACGTTCATCAACGAAATGCTCATGGTGCTGTACCTTCTGGATTCTATGAGAATGGCCCAATTGCGTCCCTTACTGCATATTATTTGCAACGTATTCTCACTAAACGTATTGAGCACCGCAAACCTGAGTCAGTTGCATTCTTCACTGATAACTTCAGCGAAGTTAGTGAATTCATGAAGGAAACCATGAAAGTATCCCTACCATTCTTTAAGACTGCATTTCAAATGCTTAAAGAGCAAGTTCATTTGGCAGCTGGAATCAATGATCACCCTAGTATTACCAACTTCAATAACGAAGTAGCAAACCAAATTAACAGAGGATGTGAAGCGCTGATTAAATCTATTGAATCGGTTCAAGCTGATTTGAAAGATACTTCCATTCCATTTGAAACTAGCCGCGGGTTTATTCGTGATTACACTTCTAGAAACGGTAAATGGCCTCTTGGTTTGTTCTCGTTCAGTTTGTCTCTTGCTGAGCGCAACTCCATTGATCTTAGTATCCAAGCAAGTACTGATCCTAAGTTTAAACTCATGTATGGTTCTAGAGGATTTCTTAATTCTAATAATGTTGGTTTGCGCACATTTGCCGCTGATGAAGTTCTTCTTAAAGATTTTAATAGTTCAGTTCCCACTCCATCTCAAATTAGTTCTGCCACATTGAATGATTTCATCAAGAACGGTCACAATTTGGTAAAACACCTTGCATGGACTTTAAATTCATTCTGTGATTTTACCGTTGAATTTAGACCCATTGTGGATGGTAATAGAGCTGTTGAAATTATCGAACATAATGACCAAATTGCTCAACTTAAAACACTGATCACCCAACAAGGTATTGGGGTGTTCGAAAGTGATAGATTTGTCGCAGATAATAACCAAATTCGCAAGATTGCTCGAGTTAGTAACATTATTGAATTGAACATCATGCCAATCAATATTCACATGTTAGCGTCTCAAGTACCATTGACCGAAGTATTTACGTATTCGTGGACATTTGATCATTTGGTGAAGAACATTATGGATAATAGTTTGAGCTTAGTTGATAGTGCACCTGGTGCTCGAGTTGAAGCCGCAGAAGAAGCTAAAGAAGCTATGATTAATAACCTGGTTTCACCGTCCATGCAATCGTACAATACGCTCGGTATTGGGGCAACCAATGGAAATACATCTAACTTAGGACTTGCCAAATATGCCGGTGATCTTATCTTGGCTTTGAGAAATAACACTGAAATCGCCGAGACATTCCTTGTACAAGATCAATTATTCTCCGTTCAAGTTCAACGTTTGTTAAGAGCACAAATGCGCCGCGATTTATTTAGTTCTCTTGATAAATCAGTTGTGTTTGGACATAAAGCAGTTGCTCGTGAAATTACTGAAGAAGAAACCAGATATCGTTCCAGTGCTCAAAACAAACTCAAATCTCCAACTAATCCATACATTATGGGATTTGATCAGGACATCAACACAGGAGCAACTGTCCCCGGAAGACGTTCTGATGTATCATTCGAACAAACCGGCAGTCTTTAAATCAAATCCCATAATGTACGAGATTTGATCAGGATATCAACACAGGAGCAACTGTTCCTGGAAGACGTTCTGATGTATCATTCGAACAAACCGGCAGTCTTTAAATCAAATTGATAACTAAAAAACAAAAAATACAAACAAAAAATATTTTTTGTGTTGTGAAAATTAAGTTGCTCACAGGTTAACATCAAGTTGATTAGTCAGAAAACTTTTTTAATATTTTTACAAAAAGTATAAAAAAATTTAATTTCGGGAGTTATGTAGTATGATCATCATAACATAACGTTTGGCAATCATGATTCTTGAAGGTAGGATCAGTTCACTTAAGTATGGGAAGATTACACTTGATGCTGATCTGGAATCTATACAAAAAATAAATAACGTTTTTAAGAACTATGGTGAGGGAAAACGACCATATAGTAGCCAATATATTTACGTACATCCAGGTAAATATATAAAATTTTTGGATGTTGGATTGCGCATAGTCATGAGAGTTACAATAAAAAGTTATGATGAGGGTTGGACCCTCAAAATATCAGAAGTTATTGATCAATACTAGGGGGGGCTCCGCCCCCTGTACCCCCGATAAGCAGGAGTTAATCTCGTAGAAATTGAGTGATTTATTCACTTGATCAGATGGGGTATATTCATATGAACTTATATATTAGTAAGCGGGGGTTATGGGGGTGCAACCTCCACCTAGGCATCCCATGTTGTATAAATAAACATATAGTTATCCTTATTTTTTGGCCACTCTTTTACAATTGATACTCTGGTATCATCAAAGTGATATAAACGTGATCCTCTCATTGAATAACATGTGTAATGACCTCCCGAACCAGGTCGTTTTGATCCATGATGGCATATCAAAGATGCTAACTTATAGTGTATCGTTGGATAGTCTTCTCGATCCTCATTAAAATACATTTCAGTTGGATAGTCATATAGCTTTGCTCCGGTAGTAAATGAACGATAATCAAAATCATAATTTTTAACCATAATAACTAACATGGGTGGTGCTCTCACTAAAAATAGCTCTCGAGTCGCTTTGTATATATCTAGTTTTTTATCATCGGGTTTGTATCCATCAATAATTTCTTCCTCTGACATTAAATAGTTTGCCAGGTTAGGCATAATATCCGGTGTGACTGACATTATAATATTCTGTTGTTTTTCAGAAGACCTCACATGCGGGCCATATCTAATGATAGATCTTCTAATATATGTAAATTCACCAAGCAAAATATCATTCTTAAATAACTCCAAAAAGTCTGTAAAAAATTCTGTGGAATCTTGCTGACCATAACTAGCCGATCTTGATTTAGCGCATAACTCTCGCCATAGATTAATTCCACTTGCAACACGATCTTCATTTGTAATCAATTGGTAAAACTTAGCAGCAAAGGGTAATTTACTAAATTGACGCCTATGCACTATTAGAAATTTTATAAATGGATCGCATCCAAGCAAACTTTGAAGCATAGCATTATACCAACACGCGGCTCCTGTAAAATTGACAAGACCAAATGGTTTTACAATCTCCTTAAGGGGGGCGTGTCTATTCATTTTACTAAAAAAATGAATGTAAACTAAGTTAAAATATCTAATACAATACTATTTATAGTGTTATAAATAATATAATAATATCAAGAGTAGATTGCGATCAGAATTTAATACATTAACGAAAATGAGCACTGTTTCTAACCCAAGAGCCCGCTATTATATAAAGAATGAGGGTGTTCCCCACATTATTAAAAATGTAAATAATGCGTTACCCAGACGCATAAATGCGTTTAAAAGTGAGCTTATTAAGACACCAAATAGTATTAATGTGATTTTCAATGATGTGGTTGATCAAACTGTTTATAATTCTGGTAAAGCCACTCGAGAATTCGGATATTTTGGGGTAACACCTAAAGGTAATAAGTGTTATGTACGTATTACTGGCGTAAAACCTTATTTCACGATTTCTGGAAACCATTTGTTCAACATCAATGATATTAAGGATCTGATCCAAACACTAGATATTCACGCCACATACAACCAGAGACCAGCATATTGGTTCAAAGGTTATGAAAACAAAAAGATATTTTACGATGTCAAATTCACAAATGCCCGTGATAGATCAACAGTACTAGCAAAGTTGCATAACACATTGTGGTTTGAAAATGATACTATCATTACTTTAATTAATAACACTAAGTGGCGTAAGGAAATACATAAGAAGAAGATAACTAGATTTGGAGCTGAAGAAACAGTTTATCAAGTTAAATTTGACAAACTTACTGATGAATATCGCTCTAGTTACAGCACTGATCAATATTTCAGATTAATTCACAATTTAGAAAACATCAAAGATGAACTGCTTGATATCAAAAAAGCTAAACTTAGAGTTCCTATTATTAAGGAGTCTGTTAAATTTGTAGAATCTCATTGGAATACATTTAGTGCTATTAAGGAAGCGTTAGCTGAGAAACGCAAAAAATCAAAAGATGAGTTTAATACGTTGTTTAACAAATACTCTAAAAGTATGGACAACTTTGAGATTCGCTACTATATTTACATTATTAACACGATTATTCCTGAAGTACATAGACAAAATAACTTAAAAGACAATACTAAATTTATTCTATGGCTTCTTAAGAATAGACGCAACTTAAAACATTCTAAAAATGCATATCTCATCGGAAATGATGATTCAACACATTTATACAGAGTTGCTGGAAGAGACTATAATTTTAACACTGCCGGTTGGAATCACTTAACTAATTTTGAGTTTAAGATGAAAGACAATTTCTCCAGACTTCCAACACTTGTAGTCAACATAAAGGATATATCACCGGTAGATGAACCGATACCTGATAAATCACTTATGATGATGTGGGATATTGAAACATTGCCTGAATCATTTGGTTCAGAACCCGATCCCAAAAACTTTAATGATAAAATCTTTGCAATTTGCTGCTCTTTTCATCATGCGTATTCAGCAGAAACTCTGTTTACAATTGGCATAAATTGGAAAGAAACAAATGACTGCCCGGAGCTCGATCATGTTATTGTCTGTAAATCAGAGAAACAAGTGATTAAGGCATTCCTGCGAGTTATTGAACATATGAAACCTGATTTCATGGGTGATTTTAACGGTTGTTCTTTTGATCAGCCATTCACTATGGAACGAGCAAAAAAATATCAACTTTATGATAATATTGATAAGGCGTGTTGTCATGTACCATCATACAGAGCTAAAAAAGATCCCAAAAAGATTGTGTATGATGTCTATAAATCCATTTCAGTTAAGCTTGATGCTAATTTTAATTCAACATTCAAACTGATGGATATTCCAGGTGTAATTCCACTGGACACTCGTATTCTTTTACGTAAATCTATGGAATATCGCACCGCTGATCAATCATCTTTAAACTTTTACTTGAAGGATAATCGCCTTGAGCTTAAAGATGATTTGCCATACAAGAAGATGTTTGACATGTGGAAAAAAGGTGATCCGGCTGATATGCCTACCATCTTGCGCTATTGTGTTATTGATGCAATTAGATGTCAACAGCTTCTTATTAAGAAAAATATTATTCGAAATTGTAGAGCAAAATCATCTATGTGTGGTGATTCGCTTTATGGTTCTATTCATTATGCAGATGGAACAAAAGTACGTAATGTACTTGTTAAGTTTGCCAATGAACATGCTAGATATGATCATGATAGACTTTATACTATCTTTGGTATGAAGTATTTAAATATTGTATCATCTGATAAATATCAAGGAGCAACAGTTCTTGATCCAAAAGTTGGATACTATGAATTACCTATTGTAGCATTTGATTATGCTTCACTGTATCCTAATTGTGCTATTGATAGAAACGTGTCCCCGGACATGAAAATATCTCGCACAGAACATGAAAACTACGAAGAACTTATTCAACTTGCCAAAATTCGAGGCCACAAGCTTCATCAAGTTTCTGAAGAAGTTTACTTTGTAGGGCATAACTGTGATGTAGAAAATATGGGTGTGTTTACTAGACCATTGCACATTCTATTTAGCAGACGATCTGTACAAAAGAAACGTGCGTTTCTACTCAAAAAATTTCTTGAATTTCTTCATAATGGTATCTCATCCAAAGATTTTGAAGGTATCAAGAAGTTTCAAGAAGCTGACGAAAAGGCATTACAGGTCGGGAAAGAAGAAGATGTGCTTCTTACCGATCAAATGATGGGTTGGATTAAGGGTGTTGAATCTGATTCTATTACAGATGCCGATCTCAAAGCATTTAAAAAATATATTTATGACCTTGAGTTTACTCAAGGTTCTCTTGATTCGCTTCAGTTGGCTGCTAAAATCTTTATGAATACTTTCTATGGTGAATCTGGCAATCAATCATCACCACTTTATGATAAGCATATTAGTGCTACGATTACTTCTATTGGTCGTGAGATGCTTAAATTTGCCAAGGATTTCATGACTAAAAACGGATGGAAAGTCATATATGGTGACACTGATTCTACATATTGTATGGTACCAGAAGAAGAGGTTGCTGATATTGTTACAGCATGGAAAAACCGTGATGGGACATATGCAACAAAACGAGAATACTGGGAAGCACTTGTCAAACGTGCTCTCAAAATATCTGAAACTATGTATGAAAAACTTAATGCGGCTATCAAAGAACATAGTGAAGGGCGCCCATATTTACGTATGGCTTTTGAAGAAATCCTGCTTCCATCATTCTTTGCTAGGCAAAAGAACTATGGTGGGATTGAGCACTTAGGTAAACCTATGTTTGATAAAGAACATATTCATGTGTTTGATCGTGGTTTTAAGTTTAAGAAACGTGGTACAAGTGATTTCTGCAAAAAACTTACTAAAACTGATATCTTTGATAAGTTCTTTCAACCAGATAGCGAAATGGAAGGTGACTCAATTCCATGGACTGTTATTCATGATGCAATCAATAACATATTTACATACAAGTGGGACTTGGATCAGTTCTCTAAAACTTATACATATAAAGGCCCAACCAAAACTGGAAGCATACACACACAAATCGCATTATCAAATATACGTAAATTTGGTGTGCGCATTGAGCCAGGTGATAAGTTTAAAGCTGTTACTGTGACTGATATTGACGCTATAGGCGAAAAGAACATCGACATAAAAGGCAAGAAGATTGCTATCAAAAAATCTGACAAAGCAATTGTACTTGACATAGCTAAAAAGCATAATATGAATGTTGATATGGAATATTATATCGAGGAAGCCGTTGGTCTTATCGCCCAATACCTATCTGTTTATAGCTTCTTTAGAAAAGATAGAAGTGAGTTCATCGAAAAAGCAAAAAAAGCATATCCTAAGTATGATCCTGAATCCGAGAGATTCCAGACAGCCGT
>OBIY01000208.1_pt1 | contig 25987 bp, 26 predicted proteins | sample 1519841 | NCBI WGS metagenome assembly OBIY01 (sample SAMN03019774, study PRJEB22545) | beach sand metagenome | biome: beach; feature: sea beach; material: beach sand | place: USA: Municipal Pensacola Beach, FL | collected 2010-07-30 | depth 30-40 cm m
TTGGCCCCATGGCCGTGGCCGATCTGGTCCACCAGAATCACCGCGTTACGCATGATCATGCCCGCCAAAGCGATGGTGCCGAGCATGGCCACAAAGCCGAACGGTTTCTGGAACAACAACAGGAACAGGGTGACGCCGATAAGCCCCAGCGGCGCGGTCACAAAGACCATCAGTGACAACGGCATGCTGCGTAGCTGCAACATCAACAAGGTAATCACCACCAGCACGAACAGGGGCATGCCTGCATTCACGGATTGCTGGCCACGGGCCGACTCTTCCACCGTACCGCCCACTTCCAACAGGTAACCCGGCGGCAGGTCTGCCTGCACCGCGGCAAGGGTCGGCATGATTTCGTTCACCAGCGTGGCCGGTAGCGCATCATCGGCAATGTCCGCACGAATGGTCACCGTGGGCAACCGGTCCCGGTGCCAAATGATGCCTTCCTCAAAGCCATACTCCAGTGTCGCGATCTGGTTCAACGGCACCCGCCCGTTTTCCGTTTGTACGGCCAGGTTGCCAAGCAGCCCAAGGGCGTGTCGCTCGCGGCTGTCGCCACGCACTTCCACATTGATCAGCTCGTTGTCTTCCCGGAACTGGCTCACCACCACCCCGGACAGGGACGCCTGCAGCGCCACCGACAAATCCTGGGTGCTGATACCCAGGGTCCGGGCACGGTCCTGGTCCACATTCAGACGCACTACCTTGCTGGGCTCTTCCCAGTCCAGATGCGCGTTGATGGTGTGCGGATTGGCACGCACTTTTTCTGCTACCCGGCGAGCCAACTCGCGCACCTGCGGAATGTGTTCACCGGAAACACGGAATTGCAGCGGGTAACCCACCGGTGGCCCGTTCTCCAGACGCGATACACGACTGCGCACCGTCGGGAACTGATCGTTGAGCAACTGAATCAACCAGCTTCGCACTTCTTCGCGCTCTTCCACATTGCGAGTCAGGATCACAAACTGTGCCTGTGATGCGGCCGGCAACTTCTGATCCAGAGACAGATAGAAACGGGGCGATCCGCTTCCCATGTAGCCCACGTAATTTTCAATCAGCGGGTTTTCGCCAAGCTGGTTTTCCAGACGCAACGCCAATTCCTGGGTGGCATTGAGCGAGGCCCCTTCTTCCAGTTTCAGGTCCACCATCAGCTCCAGACGTCCTGAAGCCGGGAAGAACTGCTGCGGCACAAAACGGAACAGGAAGACCGAGAAAAAGAAGATGCCGACCGTAATGGCAATCACCGTTTTGCGGTAACGCACACACCACTCCACCCATTGGCGGAACTTGCGATAAAACGGTTTCTGGTAAGGGTCGTGCACTTCGCCATCACGGTTATGACGCACCAGGCTCGGCAGCAACTTGTCCCCCAGATACGGCACGAACACCACCGCCGCCACCCAGGACGCCAGCAACGAAATCGTCACCACCTGGAAGATGGAGCGGGTGTATTCCCCGGTGCTGGATTCTGCGGTGGCAATGGGCAGGAAGCCGGCCGCGGTGATCAGGGTCCCGGTGAGCATGGGGAACGCGGTACTGGTCCAGGCAAAGCCCGCTGCCTTGAGGCGACTGAAGCCCTGCTCCATCTTGATGGCCATCATCTCCACGGCAATGATGGCATCGTCCACCATCAGCCCCAGCGCCAGCACCAGCGCCCCGAGAGAAATCTTGTGCAGGCCGATATCAAAATACTTCATGGACGCAAAGGTGATCGCCAGCACCAGCGGAATCGACAGTGCCACCACCATGCCGGTGCGCCAACCCAGCGAGAAAAAACTCACCAGCAGCACAATCACCAACGCTTCCATCAACACCTGAACGAATTCGCCCACCCCGGCTTCCACCGCCGCTGGCTGATCGGAAACCTTGCGCAGCTCCATACCGATGGGAAGGCTTTTCTGAAGTTCGGCAAACGCCTTGTCCAGGTTCTCACCCAACTGAAGAATGTCCCCGCCTTCTTTCATGGAAACAGCAATACCAATGGCATCTTCTCCCATGAAACGCATGCGAGGCTGGAACGGGTCACTGAAGCCACGGTACACATTGGCGATGTCATCGAGACGCAGGGTGCGGTTGTCGACCTGAATCGGGAAGTTGCGAATGTCATCTACGCTGGTGAATTCACCCGATACGCGCAAACGTACACGATCGGTCGGGGTTTCAAAAAAACCGGCATCGGCAACCGTATTCTGCGACTGTAGTGCCTGCTGCACCGTTACCAGGGGGATCCCCAGCGAAGCCAGTTTGGTGTTGGAAATCTCGACCCAGATTTTTTCATCCTGCAGGCCAATCAACTCCACCTTACCGACGTCGTCCACCCGTTGCAGCGTTAGTTGCAAACGGTCGGCGTAGTCTTTCATGATGGCGTAATCGAAGCCCTTGCCGGTGAGCGCATAGATATTGCCAAAGGTGGTACCGAACTCGTCATTGAAAAATGGGCCGCGCACATCCTGTGGCAGGGTGTGGCGGATATCGCCCACTTTCTTGCGCACCTGGTACCACAGATCATCGATATCGGTTGAGCGCATTTCGTCCCGCGCCATAAACATGACCAGCGACTGACCCGGCCTTGAGTAAGACTGGATGCGTTCGAAGTCACCGGTTTCCATCAATTTCTTTTCAATGCGCTCGGTAATCTGCCGGGAGACTTCTTCGGCACTGGCACCGGGCCACAGGGTATTGATAGTCATGACTTTGAAGGTGAACGGCGGATCTTCACTCTGGCCAAGATTGGCGTAGGAAATCGCCCCGATGGCACCGAGCAGCAACATGGCATAGAGCACCAGCGCGCGGTTTTTCAGTGCCCATTCCGACAGGTTGAACGACATGGCCAGCTCCCCTTATTCGCCCTGATCGACAGGTTCGTCTGCCGGCTCGGCCGGGGCAGATTCCTGCTGCGACACCTCTGCCGTGGCGGCGAGCTCCACCTGGCGGTTCTGGCGATCCACGGGAATCACCACCTGGCCATCGCGCACCAGATGGGTGCCTGCGGCCACAATCCAGTCATCGGCCTGCAAGCCGGACAGCACCGGCACCACCTGCTCCTGGTAGGGGCCCACTTCCACCAGGGTTTTTACCAGGGCGCTGTCGTCCGGATTCACTACCCACACATAGGTCGCGTCTTCTTCCGCGGTCAGGGCGGAGAGGGGAATGCTGAGCACATCATTGTCTGCCCCACTGACAAATACCCGGGCAGACTGGCCAAGCTCCGCTCCGACCTGGTCGTTGTCAAAAGCGACTCGCGCTTCATAGGTCCGCGAACGGGGGTCCGCCGCTGGCGACAGCTCACGCAGTTTGCCAGGGAAGACCTGCCCCGGACGGGACCACAGTTCAATGGCCACCGGCATGCCGATGGTAAACCGGCCTACATCCTGCTCGGGCAGATCAATGCGCACTTCGCGATCACCATCGGCAGCCAACACAAACACCGTCTGGCCGGCGGCCACCACCTGCCCGGCTTCCGCCAGACGCTGGGCAATCACGCCGTCACGGGGGGCCTTCAGGGAGGCGTAATCTGCCTGATTGCGGGCCACATCCAGATTGGCACGGGCCTGACGCAGCTGGGCAGCACTGGCATCGAAGCGGCTTTCGAAGGAATCAAACTGGGACCGGCTGATCACCCTGCGCTCCAGCAGTTCGCGATAGCGCTCCAGCTCGCTTCTAGCCAGCTTGTGATCTGCCTGGGCAGAGGCAAACTGGGCCCGTGCCGCATCCAGCTGCAAGCGCACATCGTCGGTATCCAGCTTGGCCAGACTGGTGCCCTTACTGACCCGGTCCCCCACATCCACTTGCCGCTGGCTGATCTTGCCTCCAATGCGGAATCCCAGCTGCGGTTCATAGCGCGCCCGGATTTCGCCCGGGAACACATCCTGCCCCACATTGGCCGATAACGGCTGGGTCACCAGCGCCGGACGGGGAATCTCGTTGTGGTTGGTGTCCCCATCGGAACACCCCTGCAGAGCCAGCAAACCGGCCAGCAGGCCAGGGAATACGGTGTTACGCAACATGTCAGTACCCTCGGTCACCGGTCATTGCCGGTATGCTATACTGGCGAGTATAGTAAGTTTGTTAAACTGAACCGTCCAGTATTGAAAATATGACCCAGACCGTCCCTGCGGCCAATCGCGGCCGCCCCAAAGACCCCGCCAAGCGCGCAGCCATCCTGGAAGCGGCGAAAACCCTGTTTCTTGCCGGGGGATTCAGCGGCACCAGCATGGATGCTGTCGCCAAAGAAGCCGGCGTCTCCAAACTCACCGTCTACAGTCACTTCAGCGACAAGGAGACCCTGTTCTCCGCCGCTATCGAAGCGAAATGCCAGAACATGTTGCCCATGCCGATTTTCGAGCTGGAACCCGGGCAACCGATCCGCACCACCCTGACCCGGATCGGGCTGGCGTTTCTGGACCTGATCCACACCCCGGAAGTGATTGAGCTTCAGCGCCTGATGGGCAGCCTGGCCACCCAGGACACGGCCATGTCACAGCTGTTTTTCGAAGCCGGCCCGCAGCGTACGCTGACCGCCATGGAAAACCTGGTCCGTCATGCCAGCGATGCCGGCCTGCTGGACGTGCCCGATCCGCGTCAGGCCGCCAATAACTTTTTCAGTTTGCTGCAGGGCTGTGAGCACATGCGCGTCATGATCGGTTACTCCGAGCCCATGACCGCCTGCGAAGCCCAACCCCACGCCGAACAGGTCGTCGACATGTTCCTGCGCGCTTACGGTGTCCCCCCAGGTTCCAGCGCTTAACACTTCGCTACACAATGCCCGGAAACCTACCCCATATGGGGTACGCTTTGCGTGCACGCACTCCCTAGAATGTAACGGTCGGCTCTGTTGTTTGTGTCGGCCCAACATTCTTTAAGGGAGCGAAATCATGAAATGGACGTTTGGCCTTGCCGCCCTGCTGCTACCGGCACTTACCCTGGCGGATTACTACTCATCCGTGGACGACGATACCTGCTGGGACGGAAAAACCAGCAGAAACAGCCCCTGCATGGTGGTCGATAATGATCGCTGGAGTCAGTATTCCGAAGGTCAGTTTATCGTTACCTACCGCAACGTCTGTGACCACCGTATCTATGCCCGATTCTGCAACGAGCGCAAAGACGGCACGGAAGACTGCGGTGCATCCGGGATCTCTCCCGGCAAAACCAAGAACTGGTCGACCTACCGCGCCAATGGTCGCTACTCTTATAAGTGGATTGGCGTTACCAAAGGCTCCATGGACTGGGTTTGCTCCGGCAAAGTGAACGGCTGGCACGACTAAAAAAAAGGCCTGCAAAGCAGGCCTTTTTTGACTCTTCGGTTAGGGTTAGAACGATTTCCTTACCCCAATAGAAAAGTAATCGTACTCAATATCCGCATCTGTAGCACCGGCCTTCAGTTCGTGTGTCGCATCGACATATCCCAGCACCAGTTGCGGAGCTTCCGGCGCAAACGAAATGGCCACATCCAGCCCCAACAGCTCCGGATCTATGTCGACAGTCTGACTGCCTGCCTTGGTATCGGTACTGCCCATGTTGTACCACAGGGCCGCTTCGATCATCTCGACGTTCACCCGGGCACCCACTTCCAGACCATAGCCTTCACCGGCCACATTGGTGTAAGTGGGGCGACTGAAACCCACGGCTCCATACACATCCAGCATGTCAGCAATGGGAAGATGCGCGCCCACCCCGATAAACGTCATGTCGTTAATCACGGCATTGTCTACGCCCAGAAAGGTGCCATCACTGTCATCGTAATCCAGCGCGTGGTGACGTCCCATGACCAGCATATAATCGCCAATCTCGAACGCGCCTTGCAGGGCAAAACCCTGCTCTACATCCAGGCTCTCACTGCTGAGCCCGGAGGATTTTAGTTGGGTATCACCAGACACCACATAGTCGAATTGCACGTAATTGTAGGAAGGCGCTTCCGCCATTACATGCTGGCCGGCAGCAGCAATCACCGTGGCCATCGCAACACGCATCGTTTTCTTGTTCATCATTTTCTCCCTGAATTGAAAAGACAGGCCAGTACTGCCTCAGGTCTGATTACATCCTTCCCTGACCCGGATTCAGAATTAATGCAATTGTCACAATTTCGCAATAGCGAACTAAAATAAACAACATAAATGCCCCTCACCGGTTTCAGTATTGGGGATGAGGTATCTTGCTGCGCTGCACAATACGGCTTTGCAACAGGCCACGTGCCCGCCGGGAGGCCCCAAGCCTCAGCCAGATTGCGGCCAGCAACCCAATGGCAACCGGATCATCGCCATTTGTTGCCATCGATTGTTGCACCACTCTCAACGCCTGCATGCAGCAATAGCGGTGGAATAGCGGCGTTGCATCGGCTTCCTTCAACAACACCATGACCCGCGCCCTTTCCTTTTTTTTCATGGCATGTTTCGCTCTTTCAACAGACTTTCCTGGCCGGTTTTACGCACCGAAGCAAAGCTGTACCAATCCAGTTTTCGCGTCACCAACATGACGCTGGCCAGTGCGGCAAACAACAGCAGGGCCCCCATCAGCAAGGCGTAGTCTTCTGCCATCAGAATGCCGTAGATCAACACCATCACCAGCAGCAAACTCCCTGCAAACAGCCAGCCACTTTTTAACGAACGCATCACCGCCATTAGATACACCCCAATAAGGGCACAACAGGCCAGCGCGGCGCAGGCATAGGCCAACGCAAAGTCGATGTGCTCACTCAACGCCACCAGCAACATGTAGAACATGGCCAACGACAACCCCACCAACAAGTACTGCATGGCGTGCAGGGGGTAGCGGCGAAGAACCTCAAAAAGAAAGAATGCGGCAAACGTCAGGCCGACGATCAGAAAACTGTATTTCAGTGCCCGCTCACTGGAGAGCAAACCGGTAACCGGCTGCACCAGCCGTACCCGCAACGCCTGATCCGCATCACCGCAGGCCGCATCCCCCCGGGCACAGTGAATGGCACTGGCCGCCGCCAGACTGTTGGTACGCCATTGACTGGTGAAGCCTGCATCGCTGATCTCGCGCTCCACTGGCAGCACCAGGCCTTCGAAACTCGGATGGGGCCAGTCTGACCGCAATGCCATACGGGTCTCCTTGGCCAACGGCAGCATGCCGAACGATTGGGTACCGTTAAGGTTGAGTCGAATCTTGACGGTGAATGCTCCCTGCAAGGTGTCGGGTAACGCCACGGCAATGGCATGGGTTCCTACTCCCTTTGGTAGTTGCTCTGCTTCCATCAACGCCAGCGGGACATCATTAACCAGAACCTGGGGGCGCTCTACCAGACCCCGAAGATCCCTGATTTGAAATAACAGCAAAGGCGATGACGAGGACACCACCCGGGCATCAGACGACGGCTCACGCCAGTTGGCAGGAAAAACCGCCTCCAGATGGAGCAGGGTACGATAGACCGGCACACCATAAATTCCGCGATATCGCATCTCCGTCTGCATGTCCCCATCCAGCGACAGGCTGTCGGGGATTAGGCTGTCCAACTCGATATGATGGCGCACAGTCATGCAGCCACTACCCTCGCAATCCGGCTTCTCGCTCCAGCTTCTTACTGTCCGGGGCACCACAATCATGGGGCCACCCAGCTGTTGTTCTCCACTGATCTGTCTGGCGATCTGGTCCCCGACCTGCCACGCCTCGCTTTCCCGCTCAGAGATCTTTCCCTGAATCATCAGTAACGGCACCACCAGCACCAGCATCAGCCCGCCGATGGTCAGCATCTTTATTAACAAATTGGGTCGCATTGCCTTTTCCCTCGCAGTCATCATCAGAGGAGAGTCTGAACGGCAGAGTTGAGGGTTATGTGGGGATTGTGTGGGGAAGGCGGCTTAGAACTAAAGGATACACAACCCCCCGACGCAGGGGCGTCGGTTATTCGCTTCGCTCCGACGGGGCAAGTTTCAGGGTGACTGCCACGCCGGCGCCCGTGTTCTCCACGACGAGTTCGCCGCCATGCAGTTGGACAATTTCCTGCACCATGGCCAGGCCAAGCCCGGAACTCTTTTCCTGACCCGGCGCGGGTAGCGAATAGAAACGTTCAGTGACGCGGGAAAGCGCGTAATCCGGAATCACCGGCCCGCGGTTTTCAACGCGGAGCTGATGGCCATCGCCATGTACCCGTATCACGCTATTCGGCTCGGCAAAGCGCAGGGCATTGTCGAGCAGATTGAACAGGGCCAGCTGAAAGGTTTCGGGTTCCACGTTTATCACCTGATCCTCCACCGCCACCGACACCGATTTTTCGGCTAGCAGCGCATATCGGCTGGCCTGCCAGTCGACTACCAGCCTGGCTACCGCCACCGGCGCCCGTTGAGCCGGCAGGCTTTCCAGTTTTTCCAAACGTGCCATGGCCAGCAAGCGGTCCAGCAGATCACTGAGCCGCACGCTTTCATGCACCACATTTTCGGTGAACCGCTGCAGGGACGGGTCGCGCACTTCATCGGCGAGGATTTCACCGGCACCGCGGATGGCCGCCAGCGGACTTTTCATTTCATGGGTCAGCAGAGTGACGTTGTCTTCCAACCGGGCACGATCCTCCAACCGCCGACGCATGGCGGTCACCGATTCTGCCAGCGCCTGAATTTCATCCTTGCCCTTTAACTGCGGGGGCGCGACCCGTTCGCCGCTGGCCACTGCCTCGGCATAATCGCGCAAAAGGTTAACCCGGCGACTCAGCCAGAAAGCCAGCACGCCGCCGAGCAGCAAACACAGCAGCAGTACGCCACCGCCATACAACAACAAAGCGCGCTCCGCGCGATCCACAAACGGCGACAGCGAAAGGCCAGGCTTGCCAAGGCTGATCACACCGATCAGCTGCCCTTCATGACGAATCGGCGCCGCCACATACATGACCGAGGTCGAAGGATCGGCAGGGTCAGTGCGAGTAGTGCGCGCACCGTAGCGCCCCTGCAAGGTCAGATACACATCATTCCAGAGGGAAAAATCCTGCCCTTCATCCCGGCCACGGGAATCGAACAACACGATGCCCTCCGGGCTGGTGATATAGACATGGGTATGAATCGCCACTTTCTTCATGCCCCAGATATCGGCATCCGGGGTACGCCCTGCGTATCGGTTCAGGGCCTCACGTAATTGCGGGGTGACCACCACCACACCGTCTTTGGCTTCCACCGCGACCATTTCTGCCAACAAGTTGGCCGCGTCGACCAGGGTTTCTTCCGCAGACTGCCGCACCAGCGGCTTGACCCGGTCGAATACCAGGTCCAGCACAAACCAACCCAACAACCCCAGGATCAAAAAATAAAACAGCAGAATCCGCTGGCCGAGTTTCACGCTGACTCCAGGTAGTACCCCAGGCCCCGCCGGGTGGCCAGCAGGCTATCCGCCTGCAAGGGCCGAAGCTTGGCACGCAGTGTCTTGATATGGGTATCGACACTGCGTTCAAAACTGTCCTCGTCGCTATCACAGATATCCAGCAACTGTGCGCGGCTGAAGACCTGGCCAGGGTGACGTAGCAGGGCCGCCAAAATCAAAAATTCGGAACGGGTTAGCGATAACGGCTCGCCCTTGCAGAGAACACGGGCACCGGCTTCATCCAGTTGCCAGAGTGGTACGGCTGAGCGGGACCCGTTGCCCCCCTGACGCTTGAGAATGGCACGCACCCGTGCCACCACTTCACGGGGACTGAATGGCTTGGTGACGTAATCATCGCCGCCCAGCTCCAACCCGAGAATACGGTCTACCTCATCCTGGCGAGCCGTCAGGAACAGCACCGGAACCTCATTACTCTGGCGCAGCCGCTTGAGCACCTCAAAACCATTGATATCCGGCAAGCCCACATCCAGGATCACCAGGTCCACATTGTCACGGGCCAGACATGCCAGCGCCGCCTCGCCCAAGGCCACATGCGCCACCGAGAAATGCTCACGCTCCAACGCATAGATCAAGGGTTCGGCGATACGGGGTTCATCATCAACAATCAATATTCGGGTCACGGGCGCACATCCTGGTCGGTCACATCGGCATGATAGCAGGGAGCCTTTGAAAAACGCCCTCCCCCTGTGGCGCTATCACTCCCGCGTCACCACGTTCATTGCGAAAATGCGCTGTACATCATCATGCTGCTCCACGACCAGGGTGATCTGGTTGTCTCGCTTCAGGGTACTCCGGAACAGCGCATAGCGTTCCTGTTGCTCAAGCGTGACTTCCCATCGCTGCCGGCCACTTTCCTGGCTCACCTGTTTCACGACCGGCCGGGAAAATTCAAACGCATGCTCTGTCGAAAACAACCATAACGCCCGCTGCTGCTGCAAGAATTCATCCCGACTCAGAGACACCGTAACGGGATCTTCATCCGCCATCAGCAGGGTTACCTCAACACTCAGCTTTTCAGACAGCACCGCCTCCAGTTTGGCGCTGCTCTGCTGCCGCAATGCATTTTCATATTGCACGATCAGAGACCCAGGCCCATCGGCATACACACTGCCAGAGAGGCTGCATAAAACCAGAATCCACCCTCGTATTTTTCTTTTCATCACCAAGGACTCCCGTTGCCGCATTCCGCACGGACGGGGTCCACCTTGCAGCGCACCTTTTTCATCCATGTCATCATTGCCGTGTCATAGACGCCCGCGTCTATCAGGAACAGACGCGCGTCATTCATCATCTCGACATAGCGTTCCTGGTCCTTGTCCGGTGGCGGGTAGAAGAACAGCAGCTCATCCTCTGCTGCACGCACGACCTCCATGGCCTGCTCAAACTGGTCTGCAAAGTAGCGACGCGAACGCGCCATGAATTCGTCAGAAAAACGCTCATGGCGCAGCACCAACTGTAGAGTGAGCTGTACTGTGGCCATCTTCACGACCATGCCTTTCACCCCCACCCCGCGATACAGCTCCAACGGGCGATAGGCCACCGCAGGGGCAGCGATCACATCCACCACCCCGTTATTGAATTTCGAGGAAAAGTTGCTGATATCCGACAGCTCCGGCCTCACACCGATGCGCTCGGCCATCAGGGATTGAGCCCGGTCATTATCAAACACTGCCATGGTGTGGCCGGCCATCTTCTCCACACTGTTGATGGTGCGATCGTTGATGAAGAGATAGGCCGCACCCAGCGGAAGGATGCCCGCGGTTTCATAGGCGCCATGGCGCAGGCTTGCCGCCAGCTTTGGGTGTGCCAGCAATTCGATCAGCGCCTGTAGCGCCACGTAGGAATCCAGCCCACCGATGGCATCGACACTGCCGGAGAAGGGCACAAACTGGCGAGCACGGATGCCCGTCATCATCAACCCATCGCAAAAGCCGGCCTTGAAATCCTCGGCCGCAACGCGCTCATCGGTGAAAACCCGGAGAGTGATTGGCGTGCCCCAGCTGGCAGCGGCGATGCGGTAATCCTGCATCTGCTCCCATAGCTCACCCTGGGCGCCAATCAGACTGAAAACACACAGGGTATTGGCGGATGCGCGCGACGTTACCGCGCACAGCATCATGGCTATCGCCAGCAGCAAGGCCAGACGTTTTATTATTATCATGGTTGTCCCTTTCAAGCAGTGTCTTCAAGCAGAAGCGGTCTGCCAGAAAGGAGACAAACCGGACCCATGCATCCTACTCTACCGGGGTACGCCTGCAACACTAACCGGCTTGCCGGGCTCCGAGCTTGAGGGCGTCCAGCAAATCCCGCCCGGCACTGTGCAGCTCACGGATGTCCTTGAGGAAAAAAGTTTTCTTCGCTTCGGTCTGCACCACCAGCACGCCATAGAGAATGCTGTCATATTCGAGCGGGATGCCCAGATAGCTCTGGAAGTGCTCTTCATCAGAACCGGGGATGTGATAGTAATCCGCATGATTGCGAATCTCGCGAGCCACCACCGGGCTGCGGGAGCGCGCCACCTTGCCGGTCAAACCCTGCCGCCAGGAAAGCACCGCGCCCAGCGCCTTCTGGTTCAAGCCGCTGGTCGCCACAATCTCCAGCGTCTCGTTAACAATATCGGCCTGATAGAGGCTGCATACCTGCACATTCAGCCGATTCTTGACCGCGTCGACGCGGGCCTGCATGAAATCCGGGGGTAAAGGCACGTTGATTCCTGTATTTGGGGAAAGCCTGGTGCTTTTGTCGTAGTGAGGACATTCAAGTTTCATGCCCATCCGCCGAATGAGCCCGCGCAACGGGGCATCGGCAGCCGAGCCAAGCTTGGTTTACACTGTACGCCTGTTTGTCCGGAGCACCCAGCGTGGCCAAGAAAGCAAAGACCGACGCCGAAATCGCCGCCTTTCGCGAATCGGTTTGTGACGCGGCAACCCGCCTGTTTATTGAGCGCGGGCCTCAGAACGTGACCATGCGGCAGATTGCCAGTGAGCTGGGCGTCAGCCCGATGACCCCCTATCGCTATTTTAAGGACAAGGACGAAATCCTGGCCGCCGTGAGGGCGGCGGCCTTCAACCGTTTCTCGGAAGGCCTGGAGGCCGCCGTGGCCAATGCCCCGGATGCTCGCAGCATGGGCCGTGCGGTAGGGGATGCCTACGTGGACTTTGCCACTCGCTATCCCGCCGCCTACCAACTGATCTTCACGCTGAACCAGCCCAATGAAGAGCGCTACCCGGAACTGCGGGCCGCCAACGCCCGCGCCCAGGAGAATATGGTGGATTATGTCCGCCGCATGATCGCCGCCGGCCTGCTGGAAGGCGATGCCCAGCTGATCGGCTACATGTTCTGGGCCTCACTGCACGGCATCGTGGTGCTGGACCTGGGCAGCGGCCTGCGCGGCATGGATGGCCACACCCTGCGCGAGAAAATCATGCGCACCCTTTACGCAGGCATGAAAGTGCACCCTCCCCGTCTCGACGACTAGTTTCACGCCGCGCAGACAAACGGGACTTGACCGCACAAAAATATACGGTGTAAATTTTACTGGTATTCCATTATGCCCCGCCTGTATACCCGGGGCCTTTTTTTGAGAGGACCTCCGCATGTCATTGCCAGAATCCATTCGCTCTCGTCTCCGCGTGCCGGTGATGGGCTCCCCCCTGTTCATCATTTCCAACCCGGATCTGGTGCTGGCCCAGTGCAAAGCCGGAATCATCGGCTCTTTCCCGTCGCTGAACGCCCGCCCGCTGTCCCAGCTGGATGAGTGGCTGCACCGCATTACCGAAGAGCTGGCGGCCTGGGATCGCGACCACCCGGATCAACCGTCCGCCCCGTTCGCCGTCAACCAGATTGTGCATCGCTCCAACGACCGTCTCGAAAAAGACCTGGAGTTGTGCGCCAAGTACAAGGTGCCCATGGTGATCACTTCCCTGGGCGCCCGCGAAGAAGTCAACCAGGCGGTCCACGGCTGGGGCGGCATCGTCATGCACGATGTGATTAACAACCGCTTTGGCCGCAAGGCCATTGAGAAAGGCGCCGATGGCCTGATCGCCGTGGCTGCAGGTGCCGGTGGTCACGCAGGCACCCAGTCACCCTTCGCGCTGATCCAGGAACTGCGCGAGTGGTTCGACGGCCCGCTGGCCCTGTCCGGTTCCATCGCCAACGGCCGCGCCGTTCTTGCCGCCCAGGCCATGGGCGCGGATCTCGCCTACATCGGCTCCATGTTCATTGCCACCGAAGAAGCCAACGCAGACCAGGCCTACAAGCAGATGATCGTGGACAGCAGCGCCGAAGATATCGTCTACAGCAACCTGTTCACCGGAGTGCACGGCAACTACCTGGCCCCGTCCATCATCAATGCTGGCATGGACCCAACCAACCTGCCGGAAAGTGACCCGTCTGCCATGGACTTCGGATCCGGTGGCAACAGCGACAAAAAGGCATGGAAAGATATCTGGGGCTGCGGCCAGGGTATCGGCGCGGTGGAAACCATCGGCAGTGCCGGCGACGCCGTTGCCCGCCTTGCCGAAGAATACGCCCAGGCCAAGCAGGCTCTGCTGGGCTAACCGGAGGCAATATGAACGGACTAAACGCCTGGCATGAGGTGGTCAAAAGCAAAAGCAGTGACCAGCTTCAACAGCTGGTCGCCGACGACGCCGTGTTCCATTCTCCGCTGGTGCATACCCCCCAGGCAGGCAAATCTCTCACGGTTGCCTACCTGACGGCAGCCATGCATGTACTGGCTAACGACAGTTTCCACTACGTGCGGGAAGTGAGTGAGGGGCCGCATTCCATTCTGGAATTCGCCCTTGAGCTGGAGGGTATCGCCGTGAACGGTGTCGACATGATTACCTGGAACGACGAGGGAAAAATCATCGATTTCAAAGTGATGATTCGTCCCTACAAGGCCATCGAAACGGTACGCACGCGTATGGCCGCGATGCTGGAAGCACTGAAATAACATCGTCGGAGGTGAGGGGCACATGGGGCTGTTTATCACCATGCTGCTGGTCGCTGTGACCGTCGGCTATTACCTGACCCGGGTTGCCCTGCCTCCCCGATTGATCTACCAGGATAACGAGGCCAACCGCCAATCGGTGGCCTCAATACCCGCTCTGACACAACGTTATTCGCCCACCCCCTGGCTGGCAAACACGCACCTGCAACTGATTTTTCTTGGGCTGAAAAAAGCCTTTGGGCGCCGCCTTCAGTACGACAGCCACGATATCCTGACCATGGCCGATGGCGGCACTACCGCTCTCTACTGGCTCGGCGAGAGTTTGCCCGAACAGACGCCCACTCTGCTGGTTCTGCATACTATTACAGGCTCTCCTCACAGCATGCGGGGACTGGTTCGTGACCTTCAGTTGCGCACCGGCTGGCGCGTGGTGGTATGCACCCGACGTGGCCATGCAGAACTGCCGCTGACGGCCCCCCGCATCAACACCCTCGGCGACACCGCAGATCTACGCGAGCAACTTGCCGTTATCACGCAGCGCTACCCGCATTCGCCATTGTACGCGGTGGGCATTTCTGCCGGCTCCGGTTTGTTGGTGCGCTATCTGGGAGAGGAAGGCCACAACACTCCCATTCAGGGAGCCATGGCCTACTGCCCGGGCTACAACGTAGAAGTGGCGTTTCTTCGCTCGCGCCCCCCCTACAACCGCATGATGGCCCGCAAGCTCGCTCGCACCTTTGTTACGCCCTACGCCGACCAGTTTTCCACCAAGCCCGGTTATCAGCAGTGCGCACAAGCAAACGACTTGCAGAGTTTTCACGAGCATATTCATGCTCTGGCAGGCTACCCCAGCCAGAGCGCGTACCTGGAGGCCTGCAACCCGGTGGGTGTAATGAAGAGCATCGTCACTCCGATGCTGATTCTGAACGCCGAAGATGATCCCGTCTGCGTCATCGAGAATGCCGACGAACACATTCCACTGATCAGGCAGCTTCCCCATGCCATTCTGGCGATAACACGGCGCGGCAGTCATTGTGCTTATTTTTCTGGCTGGCGCCCTCGCAGCTGGGCCAATGCCGTCATGGCGGATTATTTCATGCACCTGAACCAACAACGTCAGGCAACCGCACCGCTCAACCACTGACCCGTTTTAAAGCGGTCTGGCGCCCGGCATATAATGATGAAAAGCCTCGGTGGCTGCCGCCACCGTGACCGCCACAAATACGCCGGTGAACATAATCCCGAGCGTTGCCACCAGCAGTGCCAGCAACTTGCTCTTGCGGCAGGAAGGGCGTAAGTCGCCATATCCCACCGTCAACGCAGTAATAAAGGACCAGTAAAACGCATCGAAACGGCTCCAGCCTTCCATGCGTCCAACCCATTGTCCCAGCAACGTGATAATCAGAAAAAAAGATAATAAAAGAGGATAACCCAAGCCCATGGCGCTAAAAAAAAGCTCAAGAAAAATCAGGGTAAATTCCATTTATCCGCCCTTCCCAGTTGCTATCAGTACGAAAAATTCACCCGACATATCCAGCTCTTGAGATACGCTGTTTCCGCAATCGCCGGGTGCACCGGGTGGTCTGGCCCCTGGCCTTCATAGCCAATAATCTGAATGCTGCGATCAATATGGCGAGCACTTGAATGGATCACATCCAGCAGGCGGCTGGCAGGCATATGCATGGAGCACGATGCCGACACCAGATAGCCTCCCGGTTTTACCAACCGCATGGCCAACTCGTTAATCGCGTGGTAACCGGCCAACCCGTTCTTGAAATCCTTTTTGCGCTTCACAAACGCCGGCGGGTCAAGAATGACCAGATCGTATTTTTCACCGTCGGCAATCAATTGTTTCATGGCAGCAAAGGCATCGCCCTGAATGGAACCCACCTTGTCGCCAACCCCATTTAACTCCGCATTGCGGTGAACATACTCAATGGCGGCCTCTGAGGCATCCACACAAGTAACCGACTCTGCACCGGCAAGCGCGGCCTGTACCCCCCAACCACCACAGTAGGAGAACACGTCCAGTACACGGGCACCTTTGGCCAACGGCGCCACTTTCTGACGTGCCGCGCGGTGGTCATAAAACCAGCCTGTCTTTTGTCCTTCCGCCAGTGGCGCAGTAAAGTGCGCCCCGTTTTCCGTCAGGGACACGTTATCCAGCAACTCTCCTTTCAGCGCCCTGGTGTAGCGGTCCATCCCTTCAATTTCTCGGGCAGCCGCTTCGTTCTTGGCAATGATATGAGAGGGACTCAATACCGCATCCAGTGCACTGACGATAACGTCCAGGTGCGCCTCCATGGCGCCAGACCCTGTTTGCACCACCAGCACATCGTTGAAACGATCCACCACCAGCCCGGGCAACCCATCAGCCTCACCATAGATCAACCGGTAGCAGGGGTCGCTGAACAACGTCTCGCGCAGCACCAGCGCCTGCTCGATGCGCTTCTTGAAAAAGCTGCGGGAAAGTTCCTGCTTCACATCACGACTGTAGACCCGGGCGGCAATCAACGAATGAGGGCTGAGCAGCGCACGCCCCAGCGGCTTGCCGCGACTGTCTTCCACCACGCAGGCTGCGCCGGCGGGCAACTCTTTCAAGGGTGTCTGGCGGGTGTCGATCTCGTTGGCATAGATCCACAAGTGGCCGGCCTTGAGACGGCGTTCTTCGTTTTTACGCAGGCGGATAACAGGGGTGGCTTCAGTCATGGTGTCAACAAACGGCTGGCGGGAAAGGACGCATGATAGCACAGGGGGGAAATTGCACAGGGGCGATGATGTCTGGTGGCGGGAGCGGCGGCTCCACCGCGCAACAGCCCGGATGACGGGAATCGCGGTCGAACGACCGCTGCCACCGTTATGGGTACCCCCGTGTGAGAGCGCTTGCACGCGGCATGCCTTGTCAGCGCCGAGAGAGGCTTCATTTGCAAGCAAACTCCCACACCAGGACTGACAGTCCCCTCCGCCCAATTCCGGGCCTGCCAACTTTCCCGCTACTCCGCGATAAACAAAAAAGCCCCGGCCAATTGGCCGGGGCTTTCATGTTGCGTGACGCGTGTTGCTTGTTGCGTCCGGTACTTAACCCTTCACGAATTCCGGGTAGGCTTCCATACCGCAGTCTGCGATATCCATGCCTTCGTACTCTTCCTCTTCGCTGACACGGATGCCCATGACCGCTTTCAGGATGCCCCACACGACCAGGCTGGCAACGAATACCCAGATGAAGATGGTAGCGGCACCGATCAGCTGACCAGAGAAGCTCACATCACCGTTGGTTACCGGTACCAGCATCAGGCCCAGGAAACCCACCACACCGTGTACGGAGATTGCACCTACCGGATCGTCGATCTTCAGCTTGTCCAGAGTCAGGATGCTGAAGACTACCAGCACACCACCCAGGGCACCGAACAGAGTCGCTTGCAGCGCGCTCGGGGTAGACGGCTCGGCAGTGATCGCAACCAGACCGGCCAGAGCACCGTTCAGCAGCATGGTCAGGTCAGCCTTGCCGAACAGGATGCGGGCAACGATCAGGGCGGCGATAGCACCACCGGCAGCAGCGGTGTTGGTGTTCAGGAATACCATGGCCACAGAGTGTGCGTTGGCAGCATCACCCAGCTTCAGTACAGAACCACCGTTGAAGCCGAACCAGCCCATCCACAGGATGAAGGTACCCAGAGCGGCCAGCGGCAGGTTGGAACCCGGAATCGCGTGAACTTCACCGTTCGGGCCGTACTTGCCTTTACGAGCACCCAGCAGCAGAACACCGGCCAGGGCAGCAGCAGCACCCGCCATGTGAACGATGCCGGAACCCGCGAAGTCAGAGAAGCCCAGGTCGCCCAGGTTGTACATGCCGAAGACTTCAGCACCACCCCAGGTCCAGGAACCTTCCAGCGGGTAGATCACGCCAGTCATGACAACAGCGAAGATCAGGAAAGCCCACAGCTTCATGCGCTCTGCTACCGCACCAGACACGATGGACATGGCAGTCGCCACGAACACGACCTGGAAGAAGAAGTCAGAAGCACCAGAGTAAACGGAGTCACCGTCGAAGCCGTTCTCGGCAGAAGCGCTCAGCACCCCAGCCAGATCGAAGTCGGCGATGCCGCTCAGGAAGATGTCACCGCCGTACATGATGGCGTAACCGCACACCAGGTACATGATGCAGCTAATGGCAAACAGCGCCACGTTCTTGGTGAGAATTTCGGTGGTGTTCTTGGCACGCACCAGACCGGCTTCCAGCATGGCAAAGCCGGCAGCCATCCACATTACCAATGCGCCACACACCAGAAAATAAAAGGTGTCCATGGCGTACTGAAGTTCAAAGATTTGATTTTCCACAATGCAACCCTCCGGAAATGGAAGCGTGTTTTTCAAGCCCTGGCATGGGTCGGTTCAAAACACGGTAAAACTTAAATCGCGTCCTCACCGGTTTCACCGGTACGGATACGAATGGCCTGCTCAAGGGAGGTAACGAAGATCTTGCCGTCACCAATCTTGCCGGTATTAGCGGCTTTGGAAATGGCCTCGATCACCTGGTCCAGGCTGGACTCGGCAATCGCCACTTCGATTTTTACCTTGGGCAGAAAATCCACCACATATTCGGCACCCCGATACAACTCGGTGTGACCCTTCTGACGTCCAAAGCCTTTCACCTCGGTAACGGTGATGCCCTGCACGCCGATCTCGGAGAGTGCTTCACGCACGTCATCCAGTTTGAACGGCTTAATTACGGCAGTAACCAGTTTCATTTCATTCTCCTCAGCTTTCACCGCGTCCGGTGACGTCCGTTTCACTTTGAGCCCCGTTATGGTTCCCGATCCACAGTATGCTCGAACGCTCTGACCCAATTAGTGCACGACCCATGCCAGTTTTTGAAAATCATGCAAATTCAGGGGGTTAACCTGTGTCCCTGGCGTTGCCGCCGGGGAAAACGCGCCATTATAGCGCACCACATTGGGGCAGGCTCCGATTTGGTGCAGCACGGTTCCGGGCGGCACTGTCGGTGCCCCAATCGCACACACCGTGCTACCATCGCCGACACATTACAAGCCGTGCCTGCCCTGACAGGACAATGCCGGAGTTCCCCATGCCTGACCAGCCTTTCATTGACCGCCTGATGGCCGATATCAGCCGCCGCCTGCCTACCGATCTGGGGGGGCTGCGCAGTGAAGTGGAGCGCAACATTCGCAGCGTGCTGGCCGAGACCGTCAGCCGTCTGGACCTGATTACCCGGGAAGAGTTCGACATTCAGCAACAAGTGCTGCTGCGCACCCGCGAAAAACTGGAAGCGCTGGAGAAACAGGTCGCCGAGCTGGAAAAGCCCTGATGCCCCCCGGGGGTGCAGTCGTGCTCCCACTTTGCTTTATTCCCTTGCGCTATTTTCGTTAGCGCAGAACTGTATTTCCCCTGTTGCAACTTGCTGCCTAAGCTGAAAAGACAACCCCCCTTTCTGGAGCCGGCAAGGCTCGCCAACCGCGTGCCCGGCGGCTCCCCGGTCCCGAATACCCTTTCGGGAGGAGGTGCACATGCCTGCGCGCAATCTGGAAGAGTATCTCGACAACAACGGCGTCTATTACCACTGCTATAACCACCCCCCGGCCGTGACGGCCTCGGAAGTGGCCCAGTCTGCCCATATTCCCGGGCGCCATATGGCCAAAACGGTGATCATGGATGTGGATGGCGATCTGATCATGACAGTGCTGCCTGCCAATCAATACCTGGACCCGGAAAAACTGCGTCAGGCCCTGAACGCCGACAGCGTAAGACTGGCCAACGAAGCCGAATTCAAGGACCGCTTCCCGCTCTGCGAAACCGGCGGCGAACCGCCCTTCGGCAATCTCTATGGCATGCCGGTCTATGTGGATGACACCCTGATGAGTGAAGACTGGATTGCCTTTAACGCCGGCACCCACACCGAAGTGATCAAGATGGGCATGGGCGACTTCCTGCGCCTGAGCGAAGCCCGCACCTGCTCCTTTGCCATGCTGCACTGATTCCAGCAGCCCCTTTCCCCTTTCCCCGCCCTCCCCGGGCGGGCTTTCTTTTATGGCTTCTCCCGCGTTCCACAGCAGGAATGTGCGAAGCCACTGCAGGAGCCTTGCCCGCAAGGCCCCCGCTGTCACCGATCCATCGCATAGCCATGTTATGCTGCAGAAAAACCGCTAATGGATAGCTGAATGACCCGTCGCACCAAAATCGTGGCCACTGTTGGCCCCGCCTCCTCCTCCGAGGCCATGCTCGATAACCTGATTGCCACCGGCGTGAATGTTTTCCGCCTGAATTTTTCCCACGGCAGCGCCGACACCCACCGCGAAACCGCCAGCACCATTCGCCGCTGCGCGGAAAAGAGACAGGAGCATGTCGCCATCCTTGCGGACCTGCAGGGGCCCAAGATCCGCATCGGCAAATTCCGCGACGGCCCCATTCAGCTCAAAACCGGGCAGGCGTTTGCTCTGGACACCGGGCTGGATGACAGTGCCGGCGACGCGCACCAGGTCGGTGTCAGTTACCCTCCCCTTCCCCACGATTGTCAGCCCGGCGATGTATTACTGCTGAACGATGGCCTGCTGGAACTGGAAGTGACCGGGATCGAGGGTACCCGGGTCAGCTGCAAGGTACTGGTCGGCGGCGAACTGTCCGACCACAAGGGCGTTAACCGCAAAGGGGGTGGCCTCAGCGCCCGCGCCCTGACCGAGAAAGACCTGGCCGACATCATTACCGCGGCCGAGATGGAAGTGGATTATCTGGCGCTCTCCTTTCCCCGGGATGCCCGCGATGTGGAAGAAGCCCGCAAGCACTACCGCAACGCCGGTGGTCAGGGCGGCATTGTTGCCAAAATCGAGCGAGCCGAAGCGGTAGCCGACGACGACACCCTGGATGCCATCATCGAGGCCTCCGACGGGGTCATGGTGGCCCGCGGTGATCTGGCCGTGGAGATTGGCGACGCCGAACTGGTCGGCGTACAGAAACACATTATCCGCCGTGCCCGTGCGCTCAATCGCTTCGTGATCACTGCCACCCAGATGATGGAATCCATGATCCACAGCCCACAACCCACCCGTGCAGAAGTGTCCGATGTGGCCAATGCCGTGCTCGACGGCACCGATGCGGTGATGCTGTCTGCCGAAACGGCCGTGGGGGATTATCCCAAAGAAACCGTGCAGGCCATGGATCGCATTATCCGCGGGGCGGAACGGACCTGGCAGGAACGACGCAATGATCACCCCGCGCACAACAGCGCCGACAATATCGACGAGGTGATTGCCATGGCCGCCATGCAAGCGGCCAACCGACTCAGCAACGTGACCGCCATCATCGCCATGACCGAAACCGGCAACACACCGCGGCTGATGTCCCGACTGCGCTCCGGCATTCCCATCTTTGCCTTTACGCCTTACCCCGCGACCCAGCGCCGGGTCGCAATCCTGCGCGGGGTGCGCGCAGTCCCGTTCGACAGTACCTCCATGCCCAGTGACACCGTCAACCGGCAGGCCGTCGCCATACTGGAAAACCTTGGCGTGGTAAAAACCGGTGACCGGGTGCTGATCACCAAAGGCAATTACGCCGACGCCCATGGCGGCACCAACACCCTCAAAATTGTGGAGGTGGGCGGCAACATCCAGTAACCGCCAGTTTTGACTTCTTGCCTTGCAGGCAATCACAGGGCGTCGCACGACGCCCCTGATTTTTATAGACCCTCCGAATCACTCCTTAACATTCCTACACCATTCCCATACGCAACAAGACGCCAGTAACAGCACGCCCGTTCTAGACTCAAGGTGAATCTGACAGGACACGGAGCTGCACTCGGGAGAGCCACCCGCGGCTTCCCTCCCACTGTGCAAAGCAGGGCGTATAACAATGAAAATCGGTCTGGTTGTGGATTCGGGCTGCGATTTGCCCAAAGACTACCTTGATGCCAATAACATTCTGGTCTTGCCGGTACCCATTCGGATCGGCAAGGAAATTTATGTAGATGACCGCGACCCGCAGCGAGCCCGCGACTTTTATACCCGCCACGAGGTCGATAAAAATCACGATGCCGAAACCGCACCACCCAGCGTCGAGCAGATCCGCACCCTGTTGTTAAAAGAGGCTGTTGGCAACTTCGATTATGCGCTGGTGCAAACCGTACCCAAAAGCCGTAGCCCCATTTTCGACAACGCCACCGAAGCGGCTCATGCCATCCTCGGCGATTACCGCCAGTACCGCGAAGCAGCGGGCCGGGAAGGGCCTTTTCGGATTCGTGTCAGTGACAGCCAGACCCTGTTCGCCGGTCAGGGCGTGCTGGCGGCCGAAACCATGCGGCTGATCAACAGCGGCATGAAAGTGGGCGATATCCGCCAGCGCATCAGTAATCTAACCCCGTGCACGACCGGCTATGCGGTAGTGCCAGACCTCTACTACGTGCACAAGCGAGCGCGCAAGAAAGGCGACAAGAGTGTCGGCTTCGTTGGTGCCCTGATGGGCTCCGCTCTGGATATCAAACCCATCCTGTGTGCCCGTCAGGACCAGACCTTTCCGGTCGCAAAAGTACGTGGCTTTGATGCAGCGGTGAACAAGATGTTCCAGCATGCCCGCGCCTGTGTTGAAAACGGACTGCTCACTCCCATTGTCTGTGTGAGTTATGCCGGCGACCCCGAAGCCGTGTACCAGATGCCAGGGTTTGATGCCCTCAAAGCCGCCACTGAACAACATGCCGTCGAGCTGTTGGTAAGTCATATGGGGCTTACCGGTGGAGTCAACATCGGCCCCGGCGCCATCAGCGTTGGTTTTATCAGCGAGCAGGAACCGTTGCAGTAGTCATCGCAGTTCCATCCCCCCGAATACGCCGCCGGTCAGGCGGCCCCGCTATTCTGTGATCCCGTTCTTGGTACGATGTGCTCGCGCAGCCGACAACAGCCGACCAAAACAATAACAACGGCACCGGTCGCGCATCGTTTCGCTACAACGGGAGAGCACAATGAAAATCGGATTGGTGGTAGACGCGACCTGCGATCTGCCCGCCCCTTATATTAAAGAGCATCACATCCAGGTTTTGCCCATTACCTTACGCATTGGTGATGAGCATGTGGTCGACGACCGCAACCCGGACACCCGCCAGGCCTTCTATGCCGATAACCGCCTGGACAAGGGCCATGATGCGGAGTCAGTGCCACTGGATGTGGACGCTTTTCGGGAATTTTTTCTTGAACGGATCGTCACCCACTACGACTACGCACTGGTGCAAACCCTGCCAGACAGCCGCAGCCCCATGTTCCAGAATGCCACCCGCGCATCCCATGCCATTTTGCAGGACTACAAGGCCGTGCGCAGTCAGGCTGGCGCGGAAGGCCCCTTTGCCCTGCGCGTCACCGACAGCGGCACCCTGTTCTGTGGCCAGGGCGTTCTGGCAGCCGCCACTATGAACCTGATCCGCTCCGGCATGCGCATCAGCGAGATCCGGAACCGCATCAGCGAACTGGTCCCGCTTGCAACCGGTTATGCCGTCGTTGATGATCTTTTCTACGTTCAGAAACGGGCCCGCAAGAAAGGCGACAAAAGCGTCAGTTGGATCGGCGCCAAGCTTGGCAGTGCCCTGGATATCAAGCCCATCCTCTGTGCCCGCAATGGTGATTCCTTTCCCGTGGCCAAGGTGCGCGGCTACGACGCAGCCATTCTGAAGATGTTTAACCACGTGCAGCACTGTATTCGCCAGGGCCTGGAAGAGCCGGTGATTTGCGTCAGCTACGCGGGTGACCAGAATCACATTCCCCACTTGCCCGGCTTTAGCGAACTGGCTGCCTGCGCCACAGAACACGGCGTGCAATTGCTCACCACCGGCATGAGCCTCACCGGTGGGGTCAACCTGGGCCCAGGTGCTGTCAATGTCGGCTTTATCAGCACCCAGCCCGACGTCAGCTGACCCTGCCTGCAGGCCGCGCCCGCTTTCTTGAGCGCCAGCGCGGCCCGGCTTTTCGGCAATGGCAACCTCCGGGGATACTGGCATAGTAACGGCCCCGATTTTCTGCCCCCGCCCACCGGCGCGGGCAGCCCCAAGGAGGAAGCATGTCTGATTCCATCAGTACCTTGAAAGCCAAGGGCCTGCCCGCCGAGGCACTGGCCTTTATCGAGTCCCTGCCCGCCGACCAGGCGGAGCAACTGGCCGCCAGCGTTCTGGCTGCCCTGCAAACCAAAGATGCCCGCGTGGAAAAGGCCATGAACAATGCCCTGAACGTGGTGCCCGGGCCGTTCCGACGCCCAGTGAAAAAAATGCTGTTCGGTTAAGCCCTGGAGAAACGTCTCATGCATATTGAAACCCGGGCAGAACTGCTCAAACTCAGCCGCCTTCTGGAAAGTGACGAAGGCTCCCTCGATTTCCTCGACGGTCAGGATCTTGACCAGCTGGCTCGCTTCCGCAACACCGTTTCCAGCTTTTTCTATGCCCAACACCAGGATAGCTATCAGCGCCTGGCCGGCATCAGCAAACTGGTGCCCACCGGTGCCAGCGCCAAGCTTGCTACCACCGTGCTGGGGTCTGTCCTGGCCGCAGGCATCGCCTCCGAGCTGCCCGCCGACCGCGCAATCAAACTGGCGGACAAGCTGCCCGATGACTTCCTGGCCAAGCTCTGCATCCACCTGGAACCGTCACAGTCCCGCAGTCTGCTTGCAGCCATGCCTGACAAAATTGTGGCGCGGGTCGCGCAAACCCTGCTGACCATGGGCGAACACATCACGCTCGCGCGCTTCGTGGCAGTGATTCAACCGTCCGCCCTGCAAGCCATTACCGCCACCGTCAACGACGGCGAAGCCATGGTAATGATTGCCCTGTATCTGGAAGACAAGAGCAAACTGGATACCCTGCTCGGGCTGCTCAGTGAAGCGCAGCAACGGGCTACTCTGCAGGCCGCCACCGATCAGGCGTTATGGCCCGCTGTCCTGTCGCTGAATGAGCATCTGAACACCGAGTTGCGTGGCCGCATGGGTAACATGGTCGCGGAACAGGGCGAAACCGTGCTCAATCACATTCTCGATGTGGCCCGCGAGCAATCGCTGTGGACCAACCTGTTGCAGGCAGTCCATGCCATGGACAACCAGCATCAACAAGCGGTGGTCAATCTGGCCAAACTGAAAGAAGCAGCGGTCATGGAAAGCCTGGTAAGCACCGTTGCCAGTGAAGGCAGCTGGGACGAGTTTCTTACCCTGATCCCGTTGCTGGACCAGGCCCATCTGACCCCGGCGCTGGATGTACTGGTCGAGCATCAGCCAGCGGCGCTGGCCAACGCCCTGGAACACGCCCATGACAGCCATTTGCTGGGTTTCTTCGGGCATCTGCCGGACAGTGATATAGCTCGCATGGCACAGGCGATTCAGGGCCACGCCGCCAGTCAGTGGCAGGCATTTGCCGAGCGCAACAGCGATGCCCATGAAATCGAGGCCCTAAGGAACCTCTGAATAACGCCTTGCATGCTCAGCGTGTCCTGAAGCGCAGATCGGCTGATCTGCGCACGACCATCAAGGTCCGAGCCACCACTCCCGCCACATAGATACACGGCAGTAACGCCGCACTGTCTGGGCGGGAGCGGAAACTTAAGGAGCCTCTGAATAACTCCTTGCATGCTCAGCGTGACCTGGAGCGTGCAGCTGTTGTGTCTTGACTCGACGGTAAGGGTGGCTCCCTTTCCTAGAGGCAAGGCGCAGCAGATGTGCGCTCCAGGCCGCGCCCTTCGG
>OBIY01000209.1_pt1 | contig 25985 bp, 24 predicted proteins | sample 1519841 | NCBI WGS metagenome assembly OBIY01 (sample SAMN03019774, study PRJEB22545) | beach sand metagenome | biome: beach; feature: sea beach; material: beach sand | place: USA: Municipal Pensacola Beach, FL | collected 2010-07-30 | depth 30-40 cm m
GACTTTCCCTACGGCCATACCTACGGTCTGCGCCGGATCATCGGCGAGACCGAGCCGATGAGCGAGGACGAGATCGCGAACTTCCACGCACTGAAAGCCGAATACGATCAGCTTGAGGACGATTACGCCGACGCCGAGGAGTTCCCGGAAGATATCGACACCCGGCTCGGCGAGATCGAAACGGCGATGGAAGCCTTGCAGGAGCGTCCCGTCCGCTTCGAGCCGGATGAAATCGCCGTGGCCGGCGTCTTCGTCAGCATCGGCCATGACGGCCGCCTGCGTGTCGAGCGCGGCTATGTCCGCCCCGAGGATGAACCTTCCGTCGAATCCGACGGACAGGACGAGGTCGATGGGATCGACGCGTCTGACGAGGAGGACGTCGACGACGCTACGCCCCCTGATGCCAGCGACGAGGCGGAAGAGGAAGACGATGGCCTGAAGCCTCTCTCCGACCGCCTCGTCATGGAATTGACGGCGCATCGCACGCTCGCTCTGCGCGACGCGCTTGCCAACGATCCGCAGACGGCGTTCCTCGCCGCCTTGCACGCGATGGCGCTGCGGCTCTTCTACCACTATCCGCTGGATAGCTGCGTCGAGATCACCCCGCACAGCGCCGGTTTCGGCGCCCAGGCGCCGGGCCTTGGCGACACGGCTTACGCGCTCAGCATCGACGATCGCACGACGAGCTGGCTAGGGGCGCTGCCGAAAGCGCCTGAGGATCTGTGGGAGGCACTGGTCGGGTTCGACAACGACAGCCGCGAGGCGCTGTTCGCACATTGCGTCGCCATGACCGTCAACGCCGTCCAGGAACCGTACAACCGCCGTCCGCGGGCGCTCGCCCATGCCGATGTGCTGGCGGCGACGCTCGGGCTCGACATGGCGGCGACGGGCTGGGCGCCGACGGGCGAGAGCTATCTCGCTCGCGTCACCAAGGCCCGCATTCTGGAGGCCGTGCGCGAGGCGAAGGGCGCGGAAGCATCAGACCGCATCGCCGGCCTCAAGAAACCGGACATGGTCGCGGCGGCCGAAGAGCTTCTCGAAGGAACCGGTTGGTTGCCCGAAGTCCTGCGCATGCCGGCTCTCCCTGAAAGCGAAGCGCAATCGGCGGATAACGGCGGCGAACCGGCCATGGGCGATTCCGCCGTCATCACCGATGATGAACCTGTCACCGGCAACGCCTTCGCCACTGCGGCCGAGTGACCGGGAGCCAAGCCCCCCAACGGCTCCCGCAGCCGCCCCTGGAGCCCGCCCAATGTGGCGGGCTCCTTCTTTTTTGCTCTCACCATGGAGGCGCAAATGAACAGCGCAGCATCCGAAATCGCACGACGGCTCGGCCGCGAGGCGGAGGCCGTCTGCCGCCATTACCTCTCCAACGGTCGCAAGCAGGGCCGCTACTGGATCGTCGGCGACATCGAGAACACGCCCGGACGCAGTCTTTATGTTCGCCTGACGGGACCAGCCCACGGTCCGGGCGCTGCCGGCAAATGGGCAGACGCCGCCACAGGCGAACATGGCGACCTGCTAGACCTCATTGCCGCTGCGCATCATTTGCAATCCTTCGGCGAGACGCTCGATGAGGCGCGACGATTCCTGAGCTTGCCACGCCCCGAACCGCCACAACGTGAGCGTCAATCCGCGCCCACCGGATCGCCGGAGGCTGCACGGCGCCTCTTCGCCATGGGAAGACCGGTCGGTGGAACGCTCGCCGAGCGCTATCTTCGTCGACGCGGTCTTTCCGGGCTTGGCGACGCGCCAGCGCTGCGATTTCATCCGTGCTGCTACTATTGGCGAGAAGGTCAGCCCAAAGACACCCCGCCGGAGACCTGGCCTGCATTGCTCGCCAAGGTCACGGACGTGAACGGCAATCTCACCGGCGTTCACCGCACATGGCTCGATCCGGCGACGGCTCGCAAGGCGCCCCTCGATCCATCACGCAAGGCGATGGGGAACCTGCTCGGCCATGGCGTGCGGATCGGAACCGTGACCGACATCCTCGCTGCTGGCGAGGGGCTGGAAAGCACGCTCTCCGTGCGCATGGCGTTGCCCAACATGCCCGTCATATCCGCGTTATCGGCCAATCATCTCGCCGCGCTGATCCTGCCGACCGGGCTTCAGCGTCTCTACATCGCCGCCGACGCCGACGAAGCAGGCGACATGGCCACCGCCAATCTGATCGAACGCGCAGGAGCCGTCGGTATCGAGACGATCCGGCTTATTTCTCTTGGCGGCGACTTCAACGAAGACCTCCGCAAGCTCGGACGGGACGACCTAAGGACGCATCTGGGTCAGCAACTGACCGAGCCCGATCTATCGCGGTTGCTTTCCGACGAACACTGAGCGGCTGAGCAGGCCCGTCACTGGTCTGGTCGCCATCGTCAGATCACCTCCTAATTCGAGAGCCTCGCCTTCGGCCTTCCGAGAGGAGCGAGACGGAGCGGAGACTGACCGGGCCGGCAACGGCTGCGGCGACACTCTTTTCCGCCGCCGGGCGTAAAGGCCCGGCTTTGCATCGCGAAACAAAAGAGCGCCGCCTCCGCCGTCCTCCACTTTTTGCTCCGGCCGCCGTGACCGGCGGTGCAGTCCCGGCCAGCTCCCGCTTTTCCGTCGCTCGGGAAGGCCGCGAGAGGCGCGGCCCACGCCGAACAGGAGACGATCCCATGACCGCCGAGACCACCGAACCAATGGCCAGCTCCGCAACCGCGGCCGTACTCGAAGAATTGCAGCTTTATGGCTATCGGCCTTTCGCCGACGAACCCGACCCGAGACCCTTGCCCGAAGCCGACGCCCTCCAGGGTGCGATAGACGATATCTTCGACGCGCTCGCCGCCACGCTGGAAGACACGCGTCTCGAACCGGATCTCGAAGACCTGCTCTGGTCCGTGACCAACCTGTTTCATCGCACAGCGGCCCGCGTCGACCGCGACCTGGACGACAATGAGCAGGCCCAGAAACGCTCGCAGCGCGAACAGGACGGGTCGGAAATTCGCTCGGTCGAACTTGAAGCCCTGACGGCGCAAGGAACCACGCTGATCGAGCGGCGCAACGCTTACGAGCTCATGCGCGATATCGCCGCCGACCACTTCGAGACCCATCTCGGCCAGACCTGGCGTCCACACTCGGGATCACGGATCAGTCACCGCACGCTGACAGCGGCCATGATCGACAGCCGCGACTATCTCTCGGCGAAGCGGCGCGCGGAGATCGAACCCCTCCTGCCAAGCGGACCACGGGTTGCGTTCTCCGGCGGACTGGACGTCACCGACCATCGGGCGATCTGGGATGCGCTGGACCGTGTGAAGGCCAAGCACGCCGACATGGTGCTCCTGCATGGCGGCTCGCCCAAAGGCGCCGAGAAGATCGCCGCCTGCTGGGCCGATAACCGCAAATGCCAGCAAGTCGTCTTCAAGCCGGACTGGAAGCGCCACGGCAAGGCGGCGCCGTTCAAGCGCAACGACGCGCTTCTTGAGGCGATGCCCATCGGCCTCATCCTCTTTCCGGGCTCCGGAATCACCGACAATCTCGCCGACAAGGCCAAGAAACTCGGCGTCCCACTCTTCGATTTCAGACCGAAGAAAAATACGGTGCAGGCAGTATGATGCACAGGATGCATCATCTGATGCGCGCGCCGGAAGGTTCCGGCGTGCGCTGCTTTGCGCTATACTTCGAAAAGCGCCGTGGCGGTTGGTGGAGGCGCTCCATCCATGAAGGAGACCGCCCATGTTTCTGTCCGCATTGCTGAGCGTTGTCGGCCTCGGCTTTCTCTGCTGGCTGTTATTCAGCCTGGCCGTCTATGCGCTTCCGTTCTTCGTCGCCGTTACTGTCGGCTACTATGCGTTTGAAAACGGCGCGGGGCCGATCGGCGCCATCGCTGTCGCACTATTCGCCGGCGCAGTCGCTCTTATCCTCGGGCAAGTCGCGTTCGCCACGATACGGTCACCGACCATCCGCCTGGCGATCGGCGCGCTCTATGCCTTGCCGGCCGGGTTGGCCGGTTTTCACGCGGTCAAGGGTCTCTCTGAGACCGGCGGCGCGGGCGAGACGTGGACCCTCATCTTCGCAAGCATCGGTGCAATCATCGTCGGCGCGACAGCATGGGTGCGCATCGCATCCCTTGCAGGACCAGAGACGCAGTCCGGCGGTGTCAATTCGCATCATGCTTGATACGCAGCCACAGACGGCTAAATCGCTCACGTCAATGGGGATTCACTCCACGGTTAAGGTTCAGATAAGTGGAAACCGGGATCGTGCTTGACACGTTCCGCAGCCACTTTCGTGCGTTGAAGGAACATGCCCAATCCGGCCCTTGGCGCGCAAGGTCAGAATGGAGCGGTCTCGTTCAAATCTATCCGGCGTGGTTTTAACTTTTTCTCTGAAACGATGTCGATCGCTCATCGCCTACGCTCGTTGCCGGCGTTTTTCGACTGTCGCGCTGGCCGGTGACGAACTTCTCCTGAGCCTCATCACCCACGCCCGACACGGCCTCTCATGGACTGATCTGGCCGGTATCGGCTGACGCCTCGACCGCCTTGGCCGCAACGGCGGAGCCGAACTTTCTTCCCCTGGGCTACGCCCATTCCTCGCGGACCAAGAAACTCCGTCTCCGCCGTCCTTCGCATGCGCTGCGGGTCCTTCGGACTGCGTCGGCGGTCGTCCCGGCCTCGTCGATCGCCATCGAGGCCGCGACGGGCGCGGGCTCGAAAGCCAAAAGGAGAACTGACATGGCCACCATCGGAACCTTCAAGAAGTCCGCCAACGAGTACGTCGGCGAAATCGTCACCCTCAGCGTTCAAGCGAAGAATGTAAGGATCATCCCGGAAGAGGATCGCGCGAACGACAACGCACCCAGCCACCGCGTCTTCGTCGGCCGAGTCGAGATCGGCGCCGCCTGGTCCAAGCGCTCGAATGAGGGCCGCGACTATCTGAGCCTCAAGCTCGACGATCCGAGTTTCACCGCTCCGATCTACGCCAACCTCTTCGACGACACCGTCATCGAAGGCGAAGAGAGCTACAGCCTTATCTGGTCGCGGTCACGCCGCCAGAGCGGCGATTGACGCCCCGACAGCCCCGCCCGGTCTTCCCAGGCGGGGCTGCCATCATGCCTCTCGGCTTTTCCGCTGATCGTCCAAGAGTTCGGCCGGTTTGACGTCAAGTGCCTCGGCCACGTGCCAGAGGGTGATGATAGTGACGTTCTGCTGCCCGCGTTCCATCGCGCTTATATGAGCGCGGTCAACGCCCATCCTATCCGCCAGAGCGGCCTGGCTGAGGCCGGCTTTTTCCCTAAAATACTGAAGGTTCGCGCCAAATACTTCCCGAATATCCATCCGCCAGTAAAATGCGGGTCGCGTATTTTAATGCGACGCACTATAATACGCGGCGAACGACGCGGCCGCCACGAAGCTGCAACCAACCCGGCGACGTTTGCGCCGCCTGCGCTTGCTAGGTTATGGTTTCCAGTTCATTAATAATATGGGCCAACTTGCAAGGATTTCGCATGCCCTCGAGACAGCACAGGATCGCCGACGCGCCACCGAACGATGCGGCTGTGACGGTCTATGATCGCAATCACCTGAAGCTCTATATGCGCCTGCTCGATGCAAGTGAGGCCGGTGCAACGCTTGAAGATGTGGCGTCGCTCTTGCTCGGTATCGACGCCAACAAGGAGCCGGAACGTGCGCGCCAGGTCCACGACAGTCATCTATCCCGCGCTCGTTGGATGACCGAACAAGGCTACCGAGATCTTCTCAAGAATGGTCTTCCCGCAGGTTGATCGGCGTGCGGGCACCATGCGTAAAAGACGACGCCAGTGGCCACACAGCGCAACCGCTGGTATAAAGCGTAATATCCCGACTGACTGACGCAATTCCATGCGCCAGTTTGCGATTGGGAGGATTTCGCAATGCCGTCAGATTGGCGCGACGACAAGCAGTATGATCACTTCGATGATCTCGGTGTCTCCGGGCTCGCTTGGGAATGCCTTCGTCGGAACTCGCGCTATCGTGATGACTACGAGCTAATGCGGGAGGGCGGCGGCGCTCCAGCAGACTGGGGGTTACGATTTCGCTGTAAACCCACAGCTCAACGCACTCAGCGCTCCGATTTTCTGGCTTCCAACCGCAGCACCCGCCGTCGTTCAACTGATCGATGCTCTTCCGGACGTGGGCTTGACCTCTGCCAATCCAGCCGCGCGCATCGCATATCAGAAGATCGACGACGACGGGATTTCTTGGGTTCGGCTTAAAAACGGCGTTAATCTCGTTGGTAATTTGCTCAGTGATCGCCCCGTTGGCCTGCTACTTCCGCTAGATGACGACTGGGCAGTTCGGCTAGCCGCCGCTGATCGCCTATATCACCAACTTGTGGAGCGCGACCTGCATCCGCCTATCACGCGACAGCGACGCGAACGCCTGAAACGAGCCCTGCGAACAATCGACGGCCGCCAGCGCGGGGCCAGTTATCGCGCCGTCGCCACAGTCTTTTTGGAGCCGCCCGCGTGTCCGCTGAGCCATGGAAGACCAGTTCGCTAAAGGCTCAAATCGCCCGCCTTGCTGCCTACGGACGAATGATGATCGATCATGGGTACAGGAATTTGCTGAAAGGGCAATCTCGGTAGGGGCAGGAAAATTGATCAGTAAATATGCTTCTCACGTCCATAATGCGCGCCTACTGGGCGATCTTATTACCGTGTCCTACACCTTAAGATTTCTAACACCAAACGATACCTCTTCACACTCCGTTCTCATGCCCCCCAAAGGGGAGTGACGTTTTCGCCGCGCGCTGATCGTCATCCCTCCCGGCGCGCATCTTACGCTTTTCTCGTCTCCGACAGTCCCGCGCTTCCCGAAGCGGGATGGCCTAACCGGAGACGCGACCCATGCCCGATCCCAATGCCGGACTTCCCCCACGCTATTTGAGAACGCCGGAAGCGGCCCATTTTCTCGGCCTTTCGGGGCGGACGCTCGAAAAACACCGGACCTATGGCACGGGGCCACGCTACTCGAAGATCGGCGGGCGTGTCGTCTACGCGATCGAGGATCTGCAAGCCTGGGTCAGCCGGGGAGAGAAGAACTCGACCTCGGACGACACGGGCGACGAGGTGTTGCCCGCCAAGCGGCATGCAGCGATCTCGCCCGCCTATGCACGGAAGGCCCGCTCATGAGCGGCGGGGCCACTGTCGAACTCGTCTGGATCGAGAAGCAGATCGAGCACTGGATTCGCTTCGGCCGGATCGTGCGGACAACGATCCAGAGCCGCAGTGGCAGCACCGTCGCTTTCGATCCCGGCGCCGTCTTCGCCTTCGTCCGCTGGCAGGCGAACGACTTCGGGACTACGGAAAGCCGGATCGACATCCTGCGTGCGCCCCGACCGGGTGAGTCCTATGCGACCGTGCCGCAGGTGACACCCGGCGGCGATAGCCTGCTGCGCCAGTCCGGCTGGCTCAAGGTCGAACGGGTTCTTCAGTTCGCCGATGCGATCGAAGCGCTCGGCATCGACCCGGCCGACGCCGCGCCGGACTATTGGCGCCACGTTCACAACAGGCTGTCAGCAGGCCTGGAGCCGCGAGGCTACACAGCCGCTCAACATCGCGCCTGGCTCCTGCGCCAAGCCTGTCCACCCGATCCACTGACATTGCGAGCCGCGTCGGCGGGGAGCGTGTCATGACCCGGTTCGGATACGTCATGACGACCTATTTCTCGGTGCTCGCGATCGGCGGACTGGCCTTCGTTCATGTGAGCCCCAAGCTGATCTGGAACGCGTCCGCAAGCGCGCCCATCGGGCTATACGCCGTTGCGTCGGACGACGATCTTGCCGTAGGCGATCTGGTCGTCGTCGATCCGCCGGAATCGCTTGCGACCTATCTCGCCGAGCGCGGCTATCTGCCCGAGGGCGTACCGCTCCTCAAGCACGTCGCTGCGCTTCCCGGACAACGTGTCTGCCGCGATGGCGCCGCTGTCGCTGTCGACGACATCCCCCTGGCGCAGGCCCAGCCGAGCGACCGCTTCGGACGCGACCTGCCCGTTTGGCAGGGCTGCCACTTCGTCGCCAAGACGGAACTCTTCCTCCTGAATCCAAGCCATCCCGACAGTCTCGACGGTCGCTATTTCGGCGCACTCCCGGCAGACGCCGTGATCGGGCGCGCCGTTCCGATCCTCACCGATGAAGACGGCGACGGCCACTATGTCTGGCGCGCCGATCACGACGCCGACGCTCTCGAAAATTCTTCCGACCGCAAATGAAAGGAACTGCCCCATGGCTCAGATCGGTCAATTCACCCGCACAGAAACCGGCTTCACCGGACGCCTTCACACGCTCATTCTCTACCGAGAACTCACCCTCGTCCCGGCAACATCGTCGGACAGCGAAAACGCGCCCGACTATCGCATCCATCACGGCGATCACGACGGACCGGAGATCGGCGCCGGCTGGAAACGCACCGGCGAGAAGGCTGGTGAATACATCTCTTTGCAGATCGACGACCCGACCTTCGCATTTCCGATCCGCGCCAATCTCTTCAAGACGGATGCGGAAGACGAGCATTGGGCGCTCCATTGGAACCGCCCCGCAAAGCGTTCCGAGAAGCGTGATGAGCCCCGCTAAGCCGTTTCGACACTGCGCGTTGGTTGCAAGGCTCGCCCTCTGCGGTCTGTTCCAAGGCGTTGTCATCTCTGACGTCGCCTATGCAGAGACCGCGCCTCTAAAGGCATCGAAAAGCAGCCGTTCCTATGCAGCCTATATCACCCAAGCCTCGCTGCGCTTCGGCATTCCGGAGCACTGGCTTGTCGCCATCATGCGCGCGGAAAGCGCCGGGGCTGCACGGGCGGAAAGCGCGAAAGGCGCGATGGGGCTGATGCAGATCATGCCCGACACCTGGGAGGAACTGCGCGCGCGTTACGGTCTGGGGCGCGATCCGTTCGATCCGCGCGACAACATTCTCGCCGGCGCCGCTTATCTGCGCGAACTGCATGACCGCTTCGGATCGCCGGGCTTTCTCGCCGCCTACAATGCGGGACCGACACGCTATGCCGAGCATCTAGCTACAGGCCGACCGTTGCCCCGAGAAACCCGCGATTATGTGGCGACGCTGATGCCGCTCCTCAGCGCGTCGGTTGCAGCAGAACGGCGAGAGCAGAGCGCAATTCTGACCGTGGATTGGCGCACGGCGCCACTCTTCGCCGCGCATGATGATCGACAATCGGCTGCTGACGAAACGCACCCAGGCAGCGGCACCGACGTTTATCCTCCGCACACATCGGGCGCCTCCGACAGCCTTTTCCCGCCACATGGAACCGGGGATCAGCGATGATCCCGCTGATCGCACTCTCGCGCAGTCCGTCGCGCGATGGCGTGTTTCCGGGAGGAAGGACGGAGACGGAAGGCGCAACAACAACGGGAGGGCGAGATAAAAGGCGCGGCACGGATGCACGCTATGTCGTTGTTGTTGTTGGGTATTTCGCCCGCTGCGGTCATGGGTACAGTGCCGCCCCACGGCTCAACCCTTTGTTTTTATGCGGGTTTCACCGTGCCGCGCGCTTTCAAGCGGGCGCTTTGTCATGAGCGACCGCGATAATGACATGCGCATCCGGCCCGGCCGTATCCGCAACAAAGGGACAAGCGCCCGGAAGGCGCAAAGCTTTGTCGGCCAGGTCATGGGCGCGGCCCGCAAGGCCGGACACACCGGATACAAGCTGAACGGTTCGAAAGGACGTCGTCGCGGATCGCAATTCGGCCGAGGCCGTTTCGCCGGCGCAGCGCGCGGACTGTCACGCACCCAGCGGCGCGTCGTCATCAAGGCGCGCGTCGTCCGTCATCGCGGCGCACGTTTCCGTTCCGCCCCGCTCGCCAAGCACATCGCCTATCTCAAGCGCGAGGGGGTGACCCGCGACGGTCGCGACGCAGGCATGTTCGGCGTTGAAGCAGACAACGTCGATGATCGCGCCTTCGCCGAACGCTGCGAAGAGGACCGGCATCATTTCCGCTTCATCGTCTCACCCGAAGACGCCGACCGCCTTGAAGACCTGCGCGCCTACACGCGCGACCTGATGAATGAGGCCGAGCGCGATCTTGGCACCAAGCTCGACTGGATCGGCGTCGATCACTGGAACACAGACAATCCGCACATCCATGTTCTCGTGCGGGGCCGCGCCGACGACGGCAAGGACCTTGTCATCGCCCGCGACTATATCAGCCGAGGGTTCCGCAGCCGCGCCGAGCAACTGGTCGAACTGGAGCTCGGGCCGCGCTCCGAGCAGGAGATCGCATCCGGACTTCAGGCTGAGGTGACAGCCGAACGATGGACGGGTCTTGACCGCGCGCTGCAAGGGCTTGCCGATGACGGCGCCGGCGTTGCCGATCTGCGTCTCGGGTCGCCGGAGCCGCGCGATCCAGAACTACGCAAATTGCTGATCGGCCGCGCGCAGACGCTCGAACGGCTCGGCCTCGCCGACAAGCTCGCCCCCACCGTGTGGTCGCTGAAGCCCGGCGCCCAACAGACGTTGCGCGAACTTTCCATCCGGGGCGACATCATCAAGACCATGCATCGCGCCATGGCGGGCGGACCCGATCGCGCGCAAGCGGACTTCGCCATTGAAGACACGCCTCACGCCCCGGTGCTGGGAAGACTCGTCGAACGTGGCCTCCATGACGAGCTGAGCGGTGAAGCCTATGCCGTGATCGACGCGGTGGACGGCCGGGTCCATCATCTGCGCTTCAACGATCTCGACGCCACGGGCGACACGCCCGAAGGCGGCATTGTCGAAACGCGTGTCTGGCGTTCGAACGATGGCGGTGGTCAGCGCATGGCCCTCGTCGGCCGCTCCGATCTCAACCTCGAAACCCAGATCGGTGCGAACGGCGCGACCTGGCTCGACCGAGTGCAACTGGCAAAGGAACGCGCGCCGCTCAGCATGGGCGGCTTCGGCGCCGAGGTCCGCGGGGCACTGGACCGGCGTGGCAATCATCTCGTCGCCGAAGGACTGGCGATCAGAAACGGCCGGCGCATCACCTTCGCCGGCGATCTTCTGAAAACGCTGCGCGACCGAGAACTCGACACGGCGGCGGCGGCTATCGAGGCCGAGACCGGCTTGCCTCGCCGCAAGCCCGTCGATGGTGATCGCATCTCCGGCACCTATCGCCAGCGGCTCGATCTCGCCTCGGGTCGCTTCGCCATGGTCGATGACGGTCTCGGCTTCGAACTCGTCCCGTGGAAACCCCAGCTCGAACGCCATCTCGGCCAGACCGTGATGGGAACGATGACGCCGGGCGGCGGGATCGACTGGAGCCTTGGCCGCAAGCGCGGGCTTGGCGTCTGAGCATTGCCCCGGAAGGAAAAGACATGCCGATCAAGACACAGCCAACACAGGCCACCAAAATCCTCTGGGGCCAGATCATCATCGTCTCGCTCGTTGTGGTCGGTTTCATCTGGACCGCAACACAGTGGACCGCATGGCGGCTCGGCTTTCAGCCTCAGCTCGGCGCGCCGACGACGGACATTCTCGGATGGCCGATCTATCCGCCCTGGAGCTTCTTCGTCTGGTGGTATTTCTACGACGCCTATGCGCCGCGTGTGTTCGTCGAAGGCGCGATCATTGCCGGCAGCGGCGGGATCGCCGCGATCGGTGTCGCGATTTTCCTCTCCGTCCTCCGGGCTCGCGAGGCGCGCGACGTAACCACCTACGGCTCAGCCCGATGGGCGGAGCGGAAGGACGTTGAATCGTCCGGGTTGCTTGCCGCGGACGGCGTCGTGCTTGGCCGCTTCGAGAACCACTACCTCCGGCATGACGGCCCGGAGCATGTGCTCTGCTTCGCGCCAACCCGCTCGGGCAAGGGCGTCGGCCTCGTCGTCCCGAGTCTCCTGACCTGGCCGGGCTCGGCCATCGTCCATGACATCAAGGGAGAGAATTGGCTGCTCACCGCCGGGTGGCGGGCGCGGTTCACCCGCACCATCCTGTTCGATCCGACCGACGCGAAGAGCGCGGCCTACAATCCACTGCTCGAAGTCCGGCGCGGCGACAGCGAAGTACGCGACGTCCAGAACGTCGCCGACATCCTCGTCGATCCGGAAGGTCTGCTCGAACGCCGGAACCATTGGGAGAAGACTAGCCATTCGCTGCTCGTCGGCGCGATCCTCCATGTCCTCTACGCCGAGGCGGACAAGACGCTCGCCGGCGTCGCCGCCTTCCTCTCTGATCCGGGCCGGCCGATCGAGGCGACGCTCGCGGCGATGATGCGCACACCGCATCTTGGCGACCGGCCGCATCCGGTCGTGGCGCAGGTGGCGCGCGAACTCCTCAACAAATCGGAAAACGAACGCTCCGGTGTTCTGTCTACGGCGATGAGTTTTCTGGGCCTCTATCGCGATCCCGTCGTCGCCAGGGTCACGAGCCGCTGCGACTGGCGGATCAAGGATCTGGTCTCTGGCGCGCGGCCGACCACGCTCTATCTCGTCGTGCCGCCCTCCGACATCAGCCGCACAAAGCCGCTCGTCCGGCTTGTGCTGAACCAGATCGGACGTAGGCTGACAGAAGAGTTGAACGCCAATCGCAAGCGCCATCGCCTGTTGCTGATGCTCGACGAATTTCCGGCGCTCGGGCGGCTCGACTTCTTCGAGAGCCAGCTCGCGTTCATGGCGGGCTATGGATTGAAGGCCTTCCTCATCGCGCAGTCCCTCAATCAGATCGAGAAAGCCTATGGCCAGAACAACGCCATCCTCGACAACTGCCATGTCCGGGTGAGCTTCGCGACCAATGACGAACGTACTGCCAAGCGCGTGTCCGATGCCCTCGGCACGGCGACCGAGATGCGGGCAATGAAGAACTATGCCGGGCACAGATTGTCGCCCTGGCTTGGCCATCTCATGGTCTCCCGGCAGGAGACCGCGCGGCCTTTGCTGACTCCCGGCGAGATCATGCAATTACCGCCGGATGATGAAATCGTGCTCGTCTCCGGCGCGCCGCCGATCCGGGGGAAGAAGGCGCGCTACTATGCCGACCCGCAGCTGAATACACGCATCCTGTCGCCGCCGCAGCTGACTGCAGACCCTTCCGTGCCCGATAAACCGCAAACGGATGATTGGAGCGACCGGGCGCCCATAGCTACCCCCAAGCCAAGGAAGAAGGCCACCAGAGATGCGGGCGAAGACACCGACGGCGGCATCCGCCGCGAGCCGGACCTGCCCGAACATGAAGACATCGCACCGGAACCGGCGCCGTCCGCACGGGAAGAGTTTGCAGGCCTGGACGACGAACCGGATGACGATGCGCAACGCGCTCGCCAGATGCAGGGCCGGTTCAAAAGCATTGCGCGCCAAGCTTCGCTCGATGCCGATGATGGCATCGAGCTCTGAGGTCCGCCATGAAGAAAGATCGACAGAATGTGTATTTCGATCCGTCGCTGTCAGCCGAACTCGACGCTTTAGCGGCGCGGCGCAATGTGTCGAAATCTCAGATCGTCGAAGCGGCGCTGGCCTCCTATCTCTCACCTGACGCCGCCGATCAGCGCGAGGCTGCGATCACGCGACGCCTTGACCGTCTGACTCGCGTTGTCGAACGGCTCGAACGCGACGTGACGATCGGCAATGAGGCGCTTGCTCTGTTCGTCCGGTTCTGGCTCACGACGACTCCGCCATTGCCAGATACGATGCGCGATGCCGCGCAGGCGAAAGGCCGCGAGCGGTATGAAGGCTTTGTGGAGACCCTCGGAAGGCGGCTGGCGAAGGGGAGCACCTTCGCCAAAGAAGTTTCGCAAGACATCGCAAGTGGCAATTCGGAGTAATGAGCGCCGTAAACCCTGTTAGCACGTTCTCAAGGCCATTGATCAATGGTCATCCTCCAATGTCTCTTCAACTTCGCCGCAACCCAAGTGGTCAGAAGTAGCCGCCTCCAGCATCTAACGCCTTTCTTTGAAGTCGTCGATATCCTCGTAGTGCAGCCCCAATGAATAGCCCCTAGATTTGTAGACGTCTTCTTCCCTGAATTTGAGGCCAGGAGGCGGTGAAGGGTACGGGTAATTTCAGCGAGGAGTTCAAGCGGGATGCAGTGACGCAGATCACTGAGCGGGTCGTCGACACGGCTGAAACAGGCAGCAAAGATTACATCATTTGGGATGATAAGCTCCCGGAGCTTAGTCTGAGCGTCTTCGTATCCGGGATAAGAAGCCATCGCGGTTGAGGCTTTTCGGTATTAAGTGCGCGGGGAGGCTACTTCATGAGCGTTTGAACTCCAGGCCTTCGGGACTGGAAAAACAGCTGAATTATCCATCGTAGTGAATGTGTTCGCCATGAGTTGAGACAACCCGATACATGGCGCACTGAAGCCCTGTTCAGCGGTGTCGGGGGCTGGTCTACTTATTCTCCCAGAGGCGCAGGACACTCAGGAGTGCGGTCACGAAAGCCAATGGCTGATCGAGCATCAAATGATGGCGTGCTTCAGGAACGGCGATGATAGGAATGTCACCGCCCCCTAGCTCACGGATGTAGTCAGCCGAATCCTTGGTAAAGAGCTGGCTCTTGGCACCATGAACAATGGTCTTGCGACCCGGCGTATTCACGAGTCGCTGGCCGATCGTAAGCCATTCTTCCGACTTATTGCTTTGCCGGAATACCTCGGGTGTAAATTTCCATGTCCAGTTGTCGCCGTCGAGCCGCATAGAGTGATAGGCCATGTAATCTAGGAGGAAAGGCTCGCCAACCGGCTGGGGCGGGGCAAGGACGTATCTTTTGCGTGCCTCTTCATAGGTCGCATAGGACCGATTGGGCTTGTCAGGATCACCTGACCCCGGGCTGGAACGGCGTTGGTTCCAGTATTGCTCTAGGAGCTCGGCGCGCATGACCATGAGATCACAAATTACGAGGCCGGAGAAGTGATCGGGCGATTTCGTCACGGCAGTGAGCGCTGCGCCGGAACCGAAACTGTGCGCGACGATGGTGGGTTTGTGGCCATCTGCAAACAGATTGAGCGCCTCGGCAATCTCAACAAATTCGCGCCCTCTCGCTTCTGGATCGGCCTGCCCACGCATCTCCGAGTCGCCCATGCCGGCGAGATCGAACGCGACAACGTCATAGTCTTCGGCGAGGAATGGGGCGATGAAGGCAAAGCAGCGCGCGTGGGAGAGAAAGCCATGTGTCATAAGCACTTTCGGCTTGCTGCGGTCGCCCCAGCGAAAGTAATGCACTTTCGCATTGTCGATCTCCACATAACCTTCCTCGCGCGGCACTTTCAGGGCCGACACAAACCACTCCGGCAGATGCGAACCATCGCCAGCCCAGACGGGGCTGATATCGTCGGGAAAATTTGTCACTTTCGTCAATATATTCATTCCATCATCTGTTCATTGCTGGTTTGTTTGTCGATGATGAAGCCGCGATACCCATCGCTCGCTACATCTTCGCAGAGTACGACATATCCAGACACGCTTGGAAAGTTGATCAGCTGACGCTTCCTGCCGGGGATATTTGCGCCCATGTACCAGGAATTCGCTTCGGGAAACAGTGTCATGGCGCCAGCCTGTGCCACCATTTTTGTCCACCCCGCTTCTGCGGTCGCACTGGGTTCGAATTGATGACTGTCATTGTCCCGCATCCAGACAAGAAAGTCGCAAATCCAGTCACCCTGTATCTCTGCGCTGGTTGGGCCGTTCGAGAAACCCGACGGGCTAAGTGGACCATATGCAAACAGCATGTTTGGAAAGTCTGCTATCGCCATGCCGAGATAGGCGCGTAACCCGTCTTCCCAAGCTTGTGAAACAGACAGGCCGTTCGTCCCTATGATGTTCATATCGACCATGCCGCCGCGCCCGGCATCGAAACCAGTGGCGTAAACGATGAGGTCGCATTCCACCTCGCCGTCAGCGGTCTCTATCGCGTGCGGTTTGATCCGGGTGATGGGGGTTGCCTTCAGATCGACCAGATCGACATTATCCTGCGCGAAAATCTCGTAATAACACTGCTCGAGCGAAGGTCTCTTCGTGCCGAATGGATGGGGTGGTTCGGAAGGCGCGAGCTGTTCAACAAGATTGGGATCGGAGATCCTAGCGCGAACCTTGTCTCGCCAGAAATCATAGGCGTAGCGGTTCGCCTCGCGATTGATTAGCAGGTCGGAGAAGTTGTGATACCAGAACCTGAGGCCGCCTTTCTGCCACAGATATTGGAAGTGTGCGGTGCGCTCATTCTCGTCAACTTCGAGCGCCGAAACGTCCAGCGATTGAGATTCGAACCCTCCGCTGGTCTGCTTGCGCGTTTCGAAGATAGCAGCATAATCCTGCTTGTCGCGTTCTTGATCTTCCTTTGATAGCTTTTGCTGCCGCATGGGCAGCGCCAGGATTGGTGTTCTTTGAAATAGGGTCAGCTTCGATGCGGACTTCGCGGCTTCCTGCGCGACTTGCACACCGCTTGCCCCGGTGCCGATCAAGGCAATCTTGCGTCCGCTGAGATCGCCCCCCTGTTGTGGCCAGCGCGCCGTGTGAAACCATTCGCCTTCGAAATCCTCAATGCCGGGAAAATCAGGGATATGCGGCTTTGATGCGAAACCAATAGCGGGCAAGAGGAACCGTGTCGTAACAGTTTCCTCTCCGTTGAGTTGCAGGCGCCATTGCTGCGCCTCTTGCTCATAATTCGCGCCTGTGACCCGTGACCCCATGCGCATCATGGGCCACAGCTTGAGTGTATCACAAACATGCTGGAAATACGCTCTTAGCTCTTTCCAGCCGGGAAATCGTTCGCTCCATGTCCATGATTTCCACACTTCAGGTATTGAGTACTCGTAGATCGGCACCTGCGAATCCACTCGTGCGCCCGGATAGCAATTCCAATACCAGATACCGCCCGGCTCGGCCGCAGCATCCACCAGCAACACGTTGAACCCGGCGTTACGTAACTTGTGTAACAGGTAGATCCCGCTGAAGCCGGCACCGACGATTACGGCGTCGTAATCAGGAGAAGCCCGCTTGCTCATGACGCGACCGTCAAACGCTCGGCGATTGCTTTTGCTGTTGCATAGTCGGCCTTGCCGTTGGATGCGCGCAGAGCTGTTTCCGTTGGATGGATGGCCTTTGGCGTTTTGTAGCCGGCCAATTGCTGACGAACATGGTCTTTGACGCCTTGCTCGTCGAATGCAGCGTCGCCACTCAGGTGCACGACGGCGGTGACGGCCTGGCCCCATTTTTCACTCGGCACGCCCACGACCAGCGCGTCAGCGATGGCGGGATGGGTCTTGAGGACTTCCTCGACCTCTTCCGGATAGACCTTTTCACCAGCCGTGTTGATGCACACGCTGCCACGGCCCAGCAGGGTCAGGCTGCCATCGGCTTCGACCGTGCACCAGTCGCCTGGAATCGAATAGCGCACCCCGTCGATAGTACGGAAGGTTTTGGCGGACTTTTCGGGATCCTTGTAATATCCCGCCGGGATTGCGCCCTTGCGAGCGATATATCCCGGTACGCCGCTGCCCGGCGTTACTTTCTGGTCGTTTTCATCGAAGACATCGCAGAATTCACCGATCCCGAATTTCGCGGTGTTCGTGCCCCCCTCTGCGGTTGTGACGGAGAGGCCGAAGCCGAGCCCTTCGGAAGCGCCAAAACTGTCCATCAGCACCACTTGGGGGATATGCTTGCACAGGCCAGCCTTGACCTCTTTGCTCCACATCACGCCGGATGAAACAATGGAGACAAGGCTGCTCGTGTCCCAGCGACCGGGATTATCGTTCAGCGCCTGCAGCATCGGTTTGGCAAAAGCGTCGCCCACAATTGAGATGCTTTCCACCTTGTGCGTATCAACCGTCTCCCACAATTCAAGCGCATCGAAAGATGGGTCCGACAGAGTCACGATGGCACCGCCCGACATGAGCGTGCCGATCGCAGTGATGAAGCCTGTCCCGTGCATTAACGGGCAGGAGGGAAGTGTACGTCTGCCAGGCCCTTGACTGGTGATTAGGGCGACGTTTTCCTCGACTGTTTGCGGAACGGGGCCGAGCAGCTTCTGGGCGTCCAGTTGCGCCTTGCGCATATCGTCGTGACGCCACATCACGCCCTTGGGCATCCCTGTCGTGCCGCCGGTATAAATGAAGAGCAAATCGTCAGGCGAGCGCGTGATGCCGAGCGCTGATCCATCACCTTCCTGCGCGAGAATTTCATAAGGGATCGCAAAAGGTGCGATTTGCGAAGCATCGCCAATTTCAACGAAGGTGTGAACCTTTCCGAGCCGGTCCTTGAGTTCGACGATACAGTCACGGAACTCCGAACTATAAATAATCACCTCGCTGTCAGAATCATCAAAAATGTAAAAAACTTCTTCGGGGCGATAGCGGTAATTGATGTTCACGTGAGTCAACCGCCCCTTAAAGCAGGCCGCCATCAGCTCACCATATTCAGGGCGGTTGCGCATGTAGAAAGCCACCTTGGCGCCGTCGCTAGCTCCGCGTTGTCGCAACGCGCGCGCGACATTGTTCGAGCGCGCAGACATTTCGGGCCAAGTGATGATCCGGTCGCCGTGTATCAAGGCCGGAGCGTCTTGAGGCATGGCGGGCTCGATTGCGTCGAGAATGTCGCCGAGATTCCATTCGATCATGTTGCTTGATTCCTTCAAGACTGGGCCGCAAATCTCGCAGCCGTATACAATGAGTGTATTACGGGGCTTTTATCCAACCTTGTAGGGCTGCCAATTCGGCCCGCACCGTTTCGGGGCCTCCAAGCGCTTGCCGGTCGAAGCCAATACGTTTGAACCAGTAATGAAGACCCATCAGGTCCGTAAATCCCATTCCGCCATGCACTTCGGTGGAGGTGCGGGCGACAAAGCGATGGACTTCGCCTGTGTGTGATTTGGCATGGCAGGCGAAAATGGATGCATCCTCCGGTATCGAATCGAAGGCGTGGGCCGCATACCAGACAAGCGAGCGGCATGGCTCATGACGTGCGGCCATCTCCGCGCACATGTGCTTGACGGCCTGGAAACTGCCGATGAGCCGGCCAAACTGTTCGCGCTGGCCAGAATAATCGACAGCCTTTTCGATCATGGCCTGGCCTGCGCCAAGGCTGTCAGCAGCTAAGATCACACGGCCCGCATCGCGCAACCGGGCCGTTGTCGCGCCGTTATCGTCAATAAGCGGTTCTGCCTCTGTCTGTTCGAAACGCAATTCCCCGACACTGCGGGTGCGATCAATGGTCGTCAGCCGGATCGTCTCCAGTTTGAGGGCATCGGCTGTAACGAGGTGCAGCCGGCCGCCAGCGTCGGCTACGATGTAAGCGTCAGCTCCCTCGAAATCCAGGCAGAACAGGGCGGTTCCGCTGAGCTTCCCATCAGCAGAGGAAACGCCCGCCCCGTCGCGTGCCTCGACCGTCTCGGAAATCGCGACAGCGATACGCGCCTCGCCGTTCGCGATCTTCGGTAGCCATTGTGCTTTTTGTTCTTCGCTACCAGCCTCGCTCAGCGCGGTAGGCGCAAGTACATGACTGGCGAGAAAAGGCACTGGCGCGACCACATAGGCGAGCTGTTCGGCAACTATGGCAGCGTCGAGAAGGGTCATGCCGAGGCCGCCATGCTCTTCAGGTACCAGCATTGCGGGAATTCCCAGGTCCTGAACGGCGCCGAGCACCTTGTCGCTGAGTGGATTGTCCAGTTCGGCGCATTCGCGGACATGATCGAGTGGGCAGGTGTCCGCAAGACAACGGGCAACCGCATCACGTAACATCTGCTGGTCCTGAGATAATCCGAAATCCATTAGGCTGATCCCTGTTTGTGACGCGCTATGTCTGCGGTTGCTTTCGCCGCATCCGAAACCTTTGCGAGCTTCGGTTCGCGCGGCATTTCGAGGCCACGTTCGGCGATGATGTTTTTCTGAATCTGCGCGGTGCCGCCGCCTATTATGAGACCGAGCTGGAACATGTAGTTCCATTGCCACGCGCCTCCTTCGCGCTCTCGCGGGCTGCCATGGTAAAGCGTGCCTATCTCACCCATGGCGTCGATCGCCAGTGCTGAAATCTGGTGGGCAATCTCACAGCTTTGCAGCTTGACGATTAGCTTCGCCATGCCGCCTGACTCACCCTTGAGGCTGTTCGAAAGGATACGCATCCCATTGCATTTCATCGCTGACACCTCGGCCTGGAGCGCCAACAGCCGATCTCGCAGAACCGGATTGTCGATTGCGCGGGCCTGTCCGATACGCTCTTCCTGCATCAGGGCGATCAGTGCCTGTAGCCGGTTTTCGAGCGCGCCGGGATCACCCAGCATTCCGCGCTCATGGCCGAGGGTTGCATTCGCCACGAGCCAGCCCTGGCCCCGCGCCCCTACAATCTGGTCCACCGGAACGCGGACATCGGTGAAGAATGTCTCATTGAATTCGGCGTGGCCTGTCATCGTCTTCAAGGGACGAACCTCAATACCCGGTGTGTCCATCGAGAAGATCAGGTAGGAAATGCCGCGGTGTTTTGGTGCGTCGGGCTCGGTCCTCACGAGGCAGAAGATCATGTCGGCCTGCTTCGCCGTGCTGGTCCAGATTTTCTGGCCATTGATGACGAAATTGCCGTCTTCGACTCGCGCGTTGGTCTTGAGGCTGGCCAGGTCCGATCCGGCACCGGGTTCAGAATAGCCCTGGCACCATACGATCTCGCCTTTCAGCGTGGGTTCGATCCAGCGTTGCTTCTGCTCCTCGGTGCCGAGTTCCAGCAAAGTCGGGACGAGCATCGAGATGCCCTGGTTCGTGAGCCCGCCCGACACCCCGGCCCGTGAAAACTCCTCTGAGATGATGCGCGATTTGAGGATGTCGGGTTCCGCGCCGTAGCCGCCATACTCCGCCGGGATCGTGCGGGCAGTGTACCCGTTTTCGATCAGCAGCTTCTGCCATTGGACGGCTTCGGGTGAAGGGCGGGCTGCCCGAGTCGCAGACGGCGGCGCAAGGTGGCTATGCGCTTCGATGAAATCGCGCACCTGTTGACGGAATGTGTCGTATTCGGGGCCGTAATCGAGATCCATATCGCTTCTATTCCTCGCAGGGACGGAAAACGGGCAGACGGAAGTCGTCCCCGATTGTTTCGAATGTCAATTCCACAGGAAGGTCGAGCCTGAGGCTATCATGGTCACAATCGATCAGACGAGTGGCCATGCGTACACCCTCTTCGAGTTCAACCACCGCAGCCACGAAGGGAATGTCGGCGGCAAATGCCGGGTGCAGGGCCTGGTGGGTGATGGTCCAGGAAAAAAGCGTACCCTTGCCAGTGCTGCGCTCCCACGAAAATTCCGGTGAGCCACACTTCGCGCACATATAACGAGGTAGGTGGCGGAACGTGCCGCAGTCGCTGCAACGCTGGAAATAGAGATGGCCATCCTGGCACCGATTCCAGAATTCCTGTTCGATAGGATCCTGCGGGCGCGGTTTCGGCTTGGGCGGAGCCTTCTGCACCTTGAAGCGCATTTTAGGCGGCAGTTCGTTCTTGTCGCTCACGTAAACCTCCTGAGGATTGCGATACTCCCGTCGCCAAGGTCGCCCCAGCCGGTCACGAGGCCGGTCTGGGCATCTGCGACCTGACGCTCGCCGCAATCGTGGCGCAGCTGGCGGACCGCCTCAACAACATGGTTGAGGCCCCAGACATGCGCTTCGCTCAGCAAGCCGCCATGGGTATTGATGGGATAGCGTCCACCCAGCTCGATCTGGCCATCAGCGACGAATTCGCTCTGACCGCCGGGTTCGCAGTAACCGAGCGCTTCAAGCTGTAACAGCACGATATAAGAGAAGCAGTCGTAGATTTGCAGAAAATCCATATCCTCGCGGGTGACGCCTGCCATCTCGAATGCGCGCGGGGCGGCATAGCTGAGGCCGATCTTGAAAGGGTCGGGCCGCGAGGGGATGTCGTCGGCGGGATAGGGGTGGCCCTCAGCCGCGCCTGCGATGCTTACCGGCACATGCGGCATGTCCTTGGCCCGTTCCATGCGCGAGACAACGACCGCACAGGCACCATCGGTTTCCAGGCAGCAATCGTAGAGCCGGAAAGGCTCGGATATCCAGCGCGCCGAGTGATATGCCTCGAGATCGAATGTACGGCCATAATTGAAGGCTCTCGGATTTAGCTGCGCGTGACGGTTACATGCGAGTGCCACAGCGGCCATCGCGTCCGGCCCGACACTGTGGAGCTTGGAATGTCGCAGGGCGAGCCAGGCATACATCTGCACCGGCAGGAACACGCCATAAGGAATGTAATAGCCCTGAATGGTGTTGGTCAGAGTGTTCATGTTCATCGGCCGGGTAGGCGGGGCACCGGCCTTGGGCCTGAGTGCGGAATAGCCGTTCCAGCCCAGCGTTACGAGAACGTGGTCACAAAGTCCGCTGGCGATCGCCATCGCCGCGTTCTGGAGCGCTGTCGTCGGGCTGGCTCCACCCATGTGAACGGTAGCCGCATAGCGCAATACGTTGATACCCAGATTGGCGGCCATTTCTTCCGATGTCGTGTAGATCGGCGGCGGAACCATGCCGTCGATGTCGGATGGCTTCAGCCCGGCATCAGCGATCGCCTTGCGGGAAGCTTCGAGCATCATGTCGACCGCGGTATTTTCGGCGCCCTTGATGAATGCGGTTTCACCGACGCCCGTGATTGCGGACCTGTCACTGAAATTGAAGGTGGATGTGGCGCTCATTTTTGATGCTTGTCCTGTTGGCTGGACTGCATGTCTCCGACAAACGAGCGGGAGAATGCGACTTCCGCACCTTCGACAAGTTCACGCATCACCTCGGCTGCGGGCCGGATCGAATGGATGAGGCCAATTCCCTGGCCAGCAAAGCCAGGCATGACATCCTTGCGCTCAGCCTTGAGGCCTGAAGCCATAACCGGACCTGAAATTATCGACTGGAAAGGCATGGGCAGTGGTTCCTTGCCCGCAGCAACCCACGCATCGGCCCATTTGTTACGGATCATGCGGGCAGGCTTGCCGGTTAACGAGCGGCTTACGACGGTATCCGCGTCACCGCTTTCGGTGATTGCTTCCTTCTGAAAATGCTCGATGCCTGCTTCGTCCGTTGCGAGGAATGCGGTGCCGATCCACGCGCCTTCTGCCCCCAACATCAGCGACGCCGCGACACCGCGCCCATCTGAAATACCACCTGCACCGATCACGGGAACCCGATCACCGACCGCATCCACGACTTGCGGGATAAGCGACATGGTTCCGATAGGTGAATTGTGGCCGCCGCCGTCGTGACCTTGGGCGACGATCATGTCGATACCGGAATCGACCACCTGCTCGGCATGCTTGACCTTGCCTATCACCGCCATGACCTTGGTGCCGTTGGCGTGAAGACGGTCCATCCAGGGCGCGGGATTGCCGAGGCCCGCGGCATAGACCGGCACCTTTTCCTCAATCACCACCTCCATCTGCGCCTCGAAGAATTCTCTCGAGAATAGCTGGAGCTGGCTCTTGCCCATATCCGGCGAACCTGCGGCGCGCATCGCTGCTGCAGCATCGACTTCGGGAAGGTTCTCCCGCGCCATGAAATCGCGGGTAAACTCCTTGTATTCGTCGATTTTTGCCATCGGGTTGGCGGGCGCGTTACCGGATTGCGGCGCCGACCCCCGCCGGACCGAGGCCGGCAGAAGCGTATCCACCCCGAACGGCTTGTCGGTCATCTCGCGGGTCTGACGGATCCAGCTACGTAACTGGTCCGGCGAGCACGCCGCGGCGCCGAGGACGCCTAGCCCCCCTGCATTCGATACCGCGGCCGCGAGCGCGGGGACACTTGCCCCGCCCATTCCGGCCAGAAAGATCGGATATTCGATCTCGAGAATTTCGCATATGCGGGTTTGTAGCGGCATGTTATTTATTCTCCCGTCTTAGACATTGCGGTTCGCAAGTCTTCTAAATTTGTCCCCACCTCACTTTTTGAGAAACCAGATCAGGACTTCGTTCAGCTAAATAATTTGCCGAACCTGACACAAGGCGGGCCATGGCCTGCCGCGCCTCCTGGGCATCACCTGTGCGTACCGCTTCCAGAACGCGGCGCAGGATTCGCAACTGGACTGCGCGCTCCTGGGCGGAATAGCCGAGCGAGCGCGAAAATTCGCGGGTCAGTAAATGCAAGGTGGAGGTCAGAAGGCCGAAAAGCGGATTGCCGCTGGCCCAACCGAGCAGGTCGTGAAACCGACGGTTCAGTTCCTCGAACTGGCTTCCCGCCTCATTCCGCTCAAGCTCTTTAAGGCAATCGGCGAGTGCGCTGAGGTCGCCTGTGGTCGCGCGCTGGGCGGCATAGGCTGCAACATCCGGCGCTATGGCTTCACGCAGTTCGAGCAGACCCCTCAGGTCTGCTTCCATGAATTGCAGTATGAGAGAAAGACTATTTGCGAAATCACCGGACTGCGGGCGCGCAACCACCGGGCCCCCGCCACGGCCCAATTGAAGGTGGATTACGCCCTGAAGCTCCAGGAAGCGGAGCGCTTCACGCAAGGTTGCTCTGGCGACTTCGTACCGCGCGAGCATTTCTTCTTCGCGTGGCAACCGGTCTCCCGCAACGCGTGCACCAGCTTCAATGTCGCGAACGATGTCTTGTGCGAGCGAAAGTGCACGCTTTGCCTTCTTTGCGTTGTCGGCCCTGGGCTGCATCTTTGAACCTAATGTATTATCATAATTAATCTGATGAACGGCCAAATCAAGCGTTTAGCTTCCATGGTTGTAACTAATCGTCAAGTATGTATGATAATATTTAAATGCGGCATGTTGCGGGGCCGCTAATTTGCCAGAAGGTGGCGCGCTATTTTCGCGTACGGACTGAAGGATAGAACATGAGTATAGAAACAATTGAGCTGAACACGGCCGAAAAAATCGCGACCATTCCGATGGAGCAAATCGATGTTTCACGGCCGAGCCTTTTTCAGAAAGATACAATTGGCCTGTTTTTCGACCGATTGCGCAGAGAGGATCCAGTCCACTACTGTCCTGAGAGCAAAGTCGGGCCATATTGGTCGGTTACCAAGTTCGACGACATCATGGCCGTTGACACCAATCACAAAGTCTTCTCGTCGGAAGCGAAGCTCGGCGGAATTGCCATTCAGGACATGCATGCGGGGGAAGGTGCGCTTGAGCTTGAAATGTTCATCGCCATGGATCCGCCCAAGCACGATCAGCAACGCAAGGCCGTTAACTCCGCAGTCGCGCCGTCAAACTTGCAGTTGCTCGAGCCGACAATCCGTGAGCGTGCGTGCAAGATACTTGATGATCTTCCGGTTGGTGAGGAAATCGACTGGGTTAATAAAGTCTCGGTCGAGTTGACCACAATGACCCTTGCGACCTTGTTCGACTTCCCTTGGGAAGAGCGGCGCAAACTCACTCGCTGGTCCGACATCGCAACGGCCGCGCCTGAAACCGGTATCGTCGAATCTTATGAGGCAAGGCGCAAAGAACTGATTGAATGCGCGATGTATTTCAAAGGGCTCTGGGATCAGCGTATTAACCAAGCCCCCAAGAACGACCTCATATCCATGATGGCGCATTCTCCGGCGACGCGGGACATGCCCTTCCTAGAGTTTCTGGGCAACTTGCTGCTGCTTATTGTGGGCGGCAACGACACTACGCGGAACTCGATCAGCGGCGGCGTGCTCGCCCTTAATCAGAACCCTGAAGAATATCGCAAGCTGAATGAGGATCCGTCGCTGATCACCAGCATGGTGCCAGAGATTATCCGCTGGCAGACACCGTTGACTCATATGCGCAGGACTGCGCTCCAGGATTACGAGATTGGCGGAAAGCTGATCAAAAAAGGTGATAAAGTGGTGATGTGGTATCTGTCGGGCAACCGGGATGAGTCTGTCATCGAGAATGCTGACCAGTTCATAATCGACCGAAAGAACCCGCGTCACCACCTGTCATTCGGCTATGGCATCCATCGTTGCATGGGCAACAGGCTCGCGGAATTGCAGCTGCGGATCATATGGGAAGAGATCCACAAGCGTTTTGCAAAAGTCGAAGTGACCGGCGAGCCCGAGCGTCTGTTTTCGAACCTTGTGCGAGGCATCACGAAACTGCC
>OBIY01000210.1_pt1 | contig 25856 bp, 19 predicted proteins | sample 1519841 | NCBI WGS metagenome assembly OBIY01 (sample SAMN03019774, study PRJEB22545) | beach sand metagenome | biome: beach; feature: sea beach; material: beach sand | place: USA: Municipal Pensacola Beach, FL | collected 2010-07-30 | depth 30-40 cm m
AAACATAATAAATAAAGGGTTCGACCATGCTTCGAAAACTTGGGTTAGGCTTCACCGCACTGGCGCTCATGACGCCGGGTATCGCGGCAGCATTAGGGGTTGGGGAATACGAACTGAATTCCTACCTGAATCAGCCACTGGACATGGAAGTGTCTCTCCATGAGGTGGGTGATCTGACGGCTGAGGAAATTCTGGTCAATCTGGCACCCCAGACAGAGTTCGATGCTGCCGGGGTCGACCGAACCTATTTCCTCAACCGGCTCGAATTCGCAGTAGAAGTGACCAGCAAGGATAAGGCTGTTCTGCATATCACTACGGATCAGCCGGTTCGCGAACCCTATTTGAACTTTCTGGTCGAATTCCTCTGGCCTACCGGTCGTTTGATGCGTGAATACACCGTGCTGCTGGACCCGCCCAGCTTCGCGGAAACCACGACCACTACTGCGCCGGTGATTACACGTGCTCCGCAGCCTGTAAGTCGTACCCCGGCGCCTAGCCCGGCACCGGCACCGGCACCGGCTAGCCGTGCCCCTGCACCCGCCAGCGCTCCGGTGGCCTTGTCTCCGACTTCCCCGCCGGCCGCCAGCGGCCCGCGTAAGACCTATACGGTCAAGTCTTCTGACACCATGTGGCAGATTGCGCTGAATAATCGTCCTGCCAACAGTGTGTCTGTCCAGCAAATGCTGGTGGCCATTCAGGAAATGAATCCTGATGCCTTCATTAATAACAACGTTAACCTGGTACGTGAGGGGACCGTGCTGCGGATTCCCAGCGAACAGGAAGTACGTAACATTTCCACTCGCTCTGCCTTGGCAGAAGTGGCTGACCAGAACCGCAAATGGCGCGATATGCTTGAAGAGCGTGGTGTGCAGGTTCCCCAACAGCGGGCTCAGCTTGATGGTAGTCGACAGGTTGCTGATGCTGACGACAGTACCGATGGGCCCCAAAAAGGGCAGGTGAAACTGGTCGCCCCGGAATCTGCTGCAGGCGTGGGTGACGGCGACAGCACAGGTTCCTCTGAGCAGGGTAATGCCAATACAGCGGTGTTGGAAAATGAGCTGGCTATCCGCGATGAGACTCTCGATCAGCTGGATCGCGAAAATGCCGAATTGAAGTCCCGATTGAATGACCTTCAGGAACAGAACACCACGAGTGAACAACTTCTGAAGCTGCGTAACGACCAGATTTCCCAGCTTCAGGAAGAGCTTCGCAAGCTGCGAGAAGCCCAGGGTATCGAGAGTGGCGATGATGATCCGCTGCTGACAGAGCCGGCTCAGACAGCTGAGGCTGTTGAAGAACCAGAAGAGGTTGCCTCCGAGCCTGAGGCCGAGAGCGACGAGGCTGCCGCATCTTCCGGCGCCGATGATCTGGGTGAAGAGATGACAGAGGATGCTGGCGACGCTGAAGACGCCGTGTCTTCAACTGAGGCGGTGGCTGAGGCGCAGGAAAAAACCCAGGACAGTGATAAGACGGCAGGGCAGCAGTCCGCCAGTGAGCCTGCTGTCACCAAGGCGCCCGAGGTGGTTAAGCCCAAGCCAGCCGCACCTGCTAAGCCGCCTGTTGCAGCCCAGTCCGGTATTGTCGACCTGCTGATGGACAACCTGATTTATATCGCACTGGGATTGGTTGCAGTGTTGGCGGTCATCTTCTTGTTGCTGAGAGGCAAGAAGAAAGAAGAGGACGAAACCGCGTTCTTCGATGAAGCCGACAGCAACGAAGATCAGGATGAATTCGGTCTGCAGCTGGATGATGAGCCAGGTTCACCTGCTGCTGAGACAGCGGTTGAAGCTGACGACGCGGACGAGGCTCTAGCTGCCGCTGCCGGAAGCCAGGATCCGATGGAAGACGTCGACGTCTATGTTGCTTATGGTCGCTACCCGCAAGCCGTCGACTTCCTGCGTAACGAGATCAACAAGCACCCCCAGCGCGATGACCTGAAAATCCGCCTGCTGGAATTGCTCAAGGAAATGAATGACGAGGCCGGCTTCCAGCAGCAGGCTACCGCCTTTAGTGGTGTGTCTGGTGATGTAGATGCCGCCATTAGCCGTCTGGGAGGTGACGTGTCTGCCGTGGCAGCGGACACGGAGGAAGAGTTGTCTCTGGATGACCTGGAAATGGGGCTGTCCTCAGATCTGGACGAGCCGGAAATTCCCACCATGGAAGCGGACACCGATGAGGTCCCCACCATGGAGCCTGAACAGAACAAGGCTGAGGTTGCCGCAGCAGAGGATGAGCTGGCTGACTTTGACTTCGAGCTGGATGACAGCGCTGCTGGCAGTGATGACCAGACTCTGATTCTGGATGAAGCCACTGAAAATGCTGGTGATGACTTTACCCTGACGTTGGATGAGCCAGAAGCGGAACAGCCCTCGCAGCCTGAACTCAGTGAGGCTGACAAGCAGTCACTGTCAGCCTCTCCGCTGCTGGATCTGGATGATGTGGGCAGTGCCTCTTTTGAGGGTGATGATGACACCCAGTATGGTGACCTGTCTCTCGATGACATGAGCAGCGAGTTCACTGAAGTGAGCGAAGAGCCAGCCAAAGACGAAGAGCTGGACCTGTCTCTGGATGACCTGGAGCTGGATGGCGATGACGCTGGTGACAGCAAGGTTGAGCAAGAAGACACCCTTGCCGATCTGGACCTGGAACTGGACGAAGCCGAGAAAGCGCTGGACGCAGACGCATCAGTGGACCTGGACGATATTACCGCTCTGGATTTTGACGCTGCCGAGCTGGAATCGCCTGCCGCTGAGGTGGCCGGGCTTGCCACAGACGAGGACGAACTGTCCCTCGAAGACCTAGTAGCCGACGACAGTGATGACGTGCTTAACATCGAGTCGGGCGAAAATGCACCCACGGACACGCTGGATGTGGATCTGGATGATGCGTCCTCTCTGGACGAAGTGTCTTTCGAGGCTGAGCCTGAAGTTCCTGTCAATGCGCCGGAACCGGTTGCTGAAGCGCCGGCTGCAGATGTTGCGGGCAGCGACGATGACATGCTCAGTGACGAAGATGACTTCGATTTTCTGGGTGAGACTGACGAGAACGCTACCAAGCTCGATCTGGCCAAGGCCTACATCGACATGGGAGACTCTGAGGGTGCCAAGGATATCCTTAACGAAGTGATTGCCGAGGGAAATGATCAGCAACAGGCGGAAGCCCGTGAGTTGATGTCCCAGGTCGGTTAATCTTCACGACCCGGCTGGGAAAAAAGGGGGCGATGCCTTAAGGTATCGCCCCCTTTGTTTTGGTCCGTGGTGTTGATCACTGATCATACCGAATAGAGAGAGTCATGGCCCGTATCGCGCTGGGTATCGAGTACGACGGAACCGATTTTCGGGGTTGGCAGACCCAGCAAGCCGGTGTACGCACGGTGCAAGAATGCCTTGAAAAGGCGATCTCAAAAGTGGCCAATCATCCGGTTGCTGTGGTCTGTGCCGGGCGCACTGACGCCGGTGTGCATGGCACAGGGCAAGTCGTGCACTTTGACTCGGATGCCCCGCGAGACATGAAAAGCTGGATCATGGGGGTGAACACGAATCTTCCTTATGATGTCTCGGTGCGCTGGGCGACATCAGTCAGCGACCAGTTTCACGCCCGCTTTTCTGCGGTCAGTCGTCGCTACCGTTACGTGATTTACAACAATGGTCGACCTCCCGCTCTGTATCGCAATCAGGTGACCTGGAATCACCGGCCTTTGGACGTACAGCGCATGCGCGAAGCGGCATGCCTTCTGGAAGGGACTCACGATTTTACGTCCTACCGCAGCGTTCACTGTCAGGCGAAATCGCCAGTCAAGACACTGCACAGCCTGAGGCTGTACGAGCACGGCAAAGTATTGATTCTTGAAGCTCACGCTAACGCGTTCTTGATGCACATGGTGCGTAATATATCCGGTGTGCTGATGACCGTGGGAGCGGGCAAGCAGGCCCCGGCCTGGGCAGCAGAGGTACTCGATGCCCATGATCGGCGGCTCGGGGCTGCCACTGCACCGCCTTATGGGCTATATCTGGTGGATATCGAATACCCGCCGGAATTCGCACTGCCCAAGGAGCCGCTGGGCCCGCTATGGCTGCCTCACCAACTGGGTGAGTCTTGAGGCATAATAGCCCCCCGGATTCTCCGCCATCTGTTAAACTGGAGCACCCATGACCATTCCCCGGGTCAAAATTTGCGGTATTACCCGAATTGAAGACGCCCTTGCTGCTGCGAGAGCAGGGGCGGACGCTATCGGTCTGGTATTTTATGAGCCCAGCCCGCGTTATGTGTCAGTGACGCGCGCTGCGGCTATCTGTGCTGCCTTGCCGCCGTTCGTGACCACGGTGGGCCTGTTTGTGAATGCCCCTGAGCGACAGGTGCAGGATGTGCTGAGCACTGTCCCACTGGATTTACTCCAGTTTCACGGTGATGAGACGCCTGCATATTGTAGCCAGTTCGCGCGGCCGTGGATCAAGGCGGTTCGCATGAAGGATGATGTGGATCTCCATGCCTGTGCCGCCCAATACCATAAGGCCGCTGGTCTGCTGGTGGACAGTTATGTCGCAGGTGTACCGGGAGGAACCGGGGAAACCTTTAACTGGGACAGATTGCCCGGCAATTTGTCCCTGCCTTTGGTGCTGGCTGGTGGCTTGCACCCGGGCAACGTGGCCGACGCCGTGACACAGGTGCGGCCCTGGGCTGTGGATGTAAGCGGCGGCGTTGAACTGTTGACGGTTCAGGGTCGACGCCAGGGCGGCATCAAGGATGCCGCTGCTGTCAGAGCCTTTATCAATAGTGTCAAAACACGAGGAGTAGCTGGTGTCTGAACGCCCTGATTTTTCTGCTTTTCCTGACGCAAGTGGCCATTTCGGTCCCTATGGCGGCTGCTTTGTCTCCGAGACCCTGATGGGGGCTCTGGACGAACTGAAGGCCATGTATGAGCGTCTCAAGGATGATCCGCAATTCCGTGCGGATTTCGACTATGACCTGGCCCATTACGTGGGCCGTCCGTCTCCGTTGTACCTGGCAGAGCGATGGTCAAAGCAAGTGGGTGGCGCAAACATCTGGCTCAAGCGTGAAGACCTGAACCACACTGGCGCTCACAAGGTAAACAACACCATCGGCCAGGCACTGTTGGCCAAACATATGGGGAAACCGCGGGTAATCGCCGAGACCGGGGCAGGGCAGCACGGTGTTGCTACCGCTACGGTTGCCGCACGCCTTGGCCTCAAGTGCCAGGTGTACATGGGGGCAGAGGATGTTCAGCGTCAGAAGCTCAACGTGTACCGCATGAAATTGCTCGGTGCGGAAGTCATTCCTGTAACGTCAGGCTCCAAAACCCTGAAAGACGCCATGAATGAAGCCATGCGTGATTGGGTCACCAATGTGGATGATACCTTTTACATTATCGGTACGGTGGCGGGACCCCATCCTTACCCGCAGTTGGTCCGTGACTTTCAGTGCATCATTGGTCGTGAAGCTCGAGAGCAGAGCCTCAAGCAGGCCGGTAAGTTGCCGGACGCACTAGTGGCGTGTGTTGGGGGTGGTTCCAATGCGATTGGGTTGTTCCACCCGTTTCTCAATGATGATGGCGTGGCTATGTACGGCGTGGAAGCCGCGGGCGATGGTATCGATACGGGGCGTCATGCGGCACCACTGTCAGCAGGTCGCCCCGGCGTACTGCATGGCAACCGCACCTACCTGATGGAAGATGACAACGGCCAGATCATTGAAACCCATTCTGTCTCTGCGGGGCTGGATTACCCTGGTGTCGGACCGGAGCACTCCTGGTTGAAAGATGTCGGTCGGGTACAGTATGTGGCGGCGGATGATCAGGAAGCCTTGTCGGCGTTCCGTGAACTGACCCGGGTAGAGGGCATCATGCCGGCGCTGGAATCGTCCCACGCGCTGGCCTACGCCAAGAAGCTGGCGGCTACCATGAGCCCGGACCAGAACATCGTGGTCAACCTGTCCGGCCGTGGGGACAAGGATATCCTGACCGTCGCTGACATTGACGGTATCGAGTTTTAAGGAGTTATCGTTAATGCGTCGTATTGAACGTTGTTTTGAGCGTCTGGCCAGTGAGAACCGCAAGGCCCTGATTCCCTTCGTCACTGCGGGCGATCCGCAAAAAGAGGTTACCGTGCCGCTGATGCACGATATGGTCAAAGCGGGTGCCGATATCATCGAACTGGGCGTGCCGTTTTCTGATCCAATGGCAGATGGTCCGGTAATTCAATTGGCTTGCGAGCGTGCCCTGGCCCACAACACCTCTACACGCGACATTCTGGATATGGTGAAAGCCTTCCGTCAGACAGACAGCGAAACCCCGGTGGTATTGATGGGCTACCTGAATCCTGTCGAGGTGATGGGCTATGAGGCGTTTGCCCGTGCCGCTGCGGACGCAGGTGTGGATGGTGTCTTGCTGGTTGATTTGCCTCCGGAGGAAGCTCTGGAGGTCAAGCCGGTTATGGATGCCAACGGCCTGGATATCATTTTTCTGGTCGCGCCGACGACATCGGATGCCCGCATCAAACTGATTGGCGAGGCCGGTTCCGGGTATTTGTATTATGTCTCTCTCAAAGGGGTGACGGGCTCTGCTGCCCTGAATGTAGACGAAGTGGCGAGCCGGGTTGAAACAATTCGCAATCTTGCCAAATTGCCCATTGGGGTTGGCTTTGGTATCAAGGACGCAGAATCGGCGCAGGCTGTGAGTCGTGTGGCCGACGGTGTCGTGGTGGGCAGTGCTCTGGTGAACCAGATTGACAAGTTCCAGAAGGAGCCTGCAGCCATCAGCGGCGCCATCGGTGACATTCTGTCAGCCATGCGCACCGCCATGGACACGTAAGGACCTTTGCATGAGCAGCAGTAACTGGCTGGAAAAAATCCTACCCGCAGTACGGCGCCCCCAGGAAAGCCGTCGGACCAATATACCCGAAGGGCTGTGGCGCAAGTGTCCGCGTTGCGATGGAGTCGTTTACCGGCCAGAGCTGGATCGCAACATGGACGTGTGTCCAAAGTGCGAGCATCATCTTCGCATCGGAGCACGCAAGCGCCTCAAGCTGTTTCTTGATGAGGGTACCTTGACCGAAATCGGCGCCAGCCTCGCGCCGGTTGACCGTCTAAAGTTCAAAGACTCCAAGAAATACAAGGACCGGCTTGCTGCTGCCCAGAAGGACACAGACGAGAATGATGCCCTGGTGGCCATGAAAGGCTCCCTGCACGGAGAGCCAGTAGTGGCCTGTGCCTTCGAGTTCAGCTTTATGGGAGGCTCCATGGGCTCGGTGGTTGGTGAGCGTTTTGTGCGTGCCGTTAACGTGTGCCTGGAGCACAAGTTGCCTCTGATCTGCTTTGCGGCCAGCGGCGGCGCGCGGATGCAGGAAGCGTTGTTCTCGCTAATGCAGATGGCGAAAACCTCTGCGGCGCTGGAAAAAATGCGTCAGGCGGGGTTGCCCTTCATTTCCGTGATGACAGATCCTGTTTATGGCGGTGTTTCTGCCTCGCTGGCCATGCTGGGGGATGTGAATGTGGCCGAGCCCAATGCCTTGATTGGGTTTGCCGGTCCTCGGGTCATTGAACAGACTGTACGGCAGAAGCTCCCTGAAGGCTTCCAGCGCAGCGAGTTCCTCCTTGAGCATGGTGCCATCGACATGATCGTGAGTCGTCACGAAATGCGCGATACCCTGCACCGTCTTTTGGCCAACATGCTGGGTTGGCCTCTGGCCGTGAATGACTGACCCTTCTCACCCGGTGGCGCCGGCGTCTCCCGCCGCGGAGGCACTGGCCACCTGGTTGTCCCGTATTGAGGCGATGCACCCGGCTGACATTGAGCTGGGTCTGGGACGATTACTTGAGGTAGCGGCGCGTCTTCAGGTGGCTAGCCTGGCCATGCCGGTTATTACCGTAGCGGGCACCAATGGCAAGGGGTCGACCCTTCGCTTGATGACCGCTCTGGCCGAGCAATTGGGCCTCAAGGTGTGTCTTTATACCTCGCCACATATCCTGCATTTCAATGAACGGGTGCGCTTGCCTGACGGGCTGGCCAGCGATGCCCAGCTTTGTGCGGCCTTTGATCAGGTCGAGCTGGCACGACAAGGGCACGGCGACGAGCCGCCCGTGCCGCTCACCTATTTTGAATTCACGACCTTGGCCGCGCTGTGGTTGTTCCGCGATAGCGGGGCGGATCTGGTCTTGCTGGAGGTGGGCCTTGGCGGGCGGCTGGATGCAGTAAATATCGTCGACCCCGATGTGTCCGTGGTGACCTCGGTAGGCCTCGATCATCAGGATTGGCTGGGTGATACCCGTGAAGCCATTTGCGCCGAAAAATGTGGCATCGCCCGGTGCGGAACGCCTCTGGTATTTGGCGAGCAGGATTGGCCCGCTAATCTGACCGATTGTGTTGCGCAATACGGGGCCGAGGGGGTACTGGCCGGGCGAGATTTCGGCCCGCACGAGGGCCTGTTGCGGCTCTGCGATGGTCAGCGAATACCGCTACCCACGGAGGTAACCCTGGGCAGGGACAACCTGTGCACTGCGGTTCAAGCCATGACGCTGGCCGGTTTTTCCTTGCAGGCTCACCAGATTGCCGCAGTAGCGGGGGTGACGCTCATGGGGCGTTGCGAATACCGTCGTATTCAGGGCGCCGACTGCTGGTTTGATGTGGGGCACAACCTGCCTGCGGTGCAGCGGTTCCATGACCTGCTGGCGGATTGCCCGGGCCGCCGCCATCTGGTTTTCGGCATGATGGCCGATAAGCCCCGTGAAGCCGTTGCCGGTGTCTTTGCGGAGGATGCCCGTGCGATCTGGTATCTGGCCGCCCCTGCGATAGCCCGATCTGCTTCAACGGCGGCACTGCGTGCTGTGCTGCCTGCGGATGCCGTAGCGGCAGAATATGCTTGTGTGGCAGACGCGGTCCACGCAGCCCTGTCGGCTGCCATTCCCGGTGATCAAGTGGTAGTCTTCGGCTCGTTCCATACTGTTGCAGAAGCCTGGCAGGCTGTGGAGGAGTAGACGGTGGAAAAGCGCACGCGCCAGCGTATAACCGGGGTGGTATTGCTGCTGATTCTGGCAGCGGTCCTGTCGCCTCTGGTGTTCCGTTCGCCTGAACAAATTCGTACGGCACTGAATATGGAGATCCCACCCGCGCCGGATTACCAGGCGGTGGTGGTAGAGCCTGTTATTGAGGAAGCGGTAGAGGCGGCGGCTCGCGAGCGATTGGTGAGCGATCGTGAGGATGTCATTGCTGAGGCGGCAGAGCCGGTGGCCGAGCAGCTCGATCCGGAGCCTGAAGCAAGCGAAGAGGCGCAAGATGAGGCGCCAGAACGTGTGGAACCCGCGAAAAAGGATGGGCTTCGCACCCTGACTACCCCGCCGACGCCGGCTCGGCAGCCGGGGGATGATCCCATATTGGCAGGCTTCGTTGTCCAGGTCGGCAGTTATAGCCAGCAGGACAGTGCCACTGGGTTGGTGGAACGCCTTAAAAAAGCGGGCTATCGGGCGTATACCGAAAGCGATACCCAGAATGGCAAACTGCTGCATCGGGTCATGGTTGGTCCGGAAATTCGCAAGGAAGACGCTGAGCAGACCCGCCAGCGACTGGCCGATGATAGTCGATTCAATCTGAAGGGGCTGGTCCGTATCTATGCCCCCTGAACGGGTCAGCCCGGGTTCTGCTCATCGGCCATGCATCGCCGGCCGGGCTCTGGTAAACTTCGCCGTCTGAATTCTCTCCGGCAGCCAGTGCCCGCCAATGGGCCCGCTACCGTTCAATCCAGGCATTTACCGCAGGCGAGAGCACGCGTTTCATGAATTTGGCAGACGGCATCATTCTGGTCGTGATTGCGGTATCAGCACTGCTCAGCGTCCGCCGCGGCTTTACCCGCGAAGCCTTTTCATTGCTCACCTGGGTCGCCGCCTTTATTATCGCGCGCCTGTTCAGCCCTGCGCTGGAAATCGTGCTCCAGGAACAGATCAGCACCCCCAGCCTGCGTACCGCCGTTGCCTTCGGTACCCTGTTTGCCCTGACGCTTATTGTCGGGGCGCTGATCAATCACTTGCTCGGCGAACTGATTCGGGTAACTGGCCTCAGCAGTACCGACCGCCTTCTGGGCATGGTCTTTGGTGCGCTAAGAGGTGTCCTGTTGATGGTGGTACTGGTGGCGCTGGGTCGTCACCTGTTTGCTGCCGATAAATGGTGGCAGGACTCCACGCTGGTTCCCCATCTGGTCATGATGGAAACCTGGACCCGGGAAATGGGTGAGAATGTTCTCGCCTGGGTCATGAATACAAGTAGTTAAGGGGCCTCAGCATCCCCTTTAACGCGCCACGCCTGACGAGAGGAAAAAACCATGTGCGGCATTGTGGGCATTGTCGGCCATAGCTATGTGAATCAGGGCATTTATGATGCGCTGACCGTTCTGCAACATCGCGGGCAGGACGCGGCAGGTATCGTGACCTGTGACGGCGACCGGCTCTATCTGCGCAAGGATAACGGTATGGTGCGAGATGTGTTCCGCACCCGCCACATGCGTCGGTTGGTTGGCAACATGGGTATCGGTCATGTGCGTTACCCTACCGCCGGAAGTTCCAGTTCGGCAGAAGCGCAGCCTTTCTATGTTAACTCCCCCTACGGCATTACCCTGGCCCATAATGGCAACCTGACCAATGCGGAAGACCTGGCGGAGCACATCTTTCGTGCCGATCTGCGCCACATCAACACTACCTCAGATTCTGAGGTGCTGTTAAACGTCTTCGCCCACGAATTGCAGAGCCGTGGCAAGCTGCAGCCGGAGCCCAGCGATATTTTTGATGCAGTCGCGGCCGTTCACAAGCGTGTGGAAGGGGCCTATGCGGTGGTGGCCATGATCACCGGCTACGGCATTCTGGCGTTCCGTGACCCCCACGGTATTCGTCCGCTCTGCTTCGGGCGCAAGGACACTCCCCAGGGCCCGGAATACATGGTGGCATCCGAGTCGGTGGCGCTGTCTTCTCTGGGCTTCCATCTGGTGCGTGATCTGGCGCCTGGCGAGGCGATCTATATCACTGCAGAGGGCGAGATGCATACCCGCCAGTGCGCCGAGTCACCCAGTCTGCACCCGTGTATTTTCGAGCAGGTGTATCTGGCACGTCCGGATTCCATCATCGACGGTATTTCTGTTTACAAGGCTCGCCTGCGCATGGGCGAGAAGCTGGCAGAGAAGGTGGAGCGTGAGTGGCCGGACCACGATATTGATGTGGTGATTCCGATCCCGGACACCAGCCGCACCTCGGCCCTGCAGCTGGCCAACCATCTGGGGGTGAAGTACCGTGAAGGCTTTATCAAGAACCGCTATATCGGCCGCACGTTCATCATGCCGGGCCAGCAGCAGCGCAAGAAATCCGTGCGCCAGAAACTGAACGCCATCGAGCTGGAATTTCAGGGCAAGAATGTGTTGCTGGTGGATGATTCCATTGTCCGTGGCACGACCTGTAATGAAATTATCCAGATGGCCCGCGAAGCGGGTGCGAAGAACGTGTACTTTGCGTCTGCGGCGCCCGCGGTGCAGTACCCCAATGTATACGGCATTGATATGCCCGCAGCCCAGGAACTGATTGCCCACGGGCGCACGACCGAAGAAATTTGCGATCTGATCGGTGCCGACCGGTTGATCTATCAGGACCTGAATGATCTGGTGGAAACCTGCCGCGAGGGTAACCCGGATGTGGCATCGTTTGATTGTTCCGTATTCAATGGTGAGTACTTGGCGGGCAACATTACCGCAGACTATTTGAGTATGCTTGAAGCGCGTCGCAACGATTTGGCCAAGGGCAAGAGTGAAAAAAGTCAGGCTCTTGCGGATAATGAAATTATCGACCTGCACAATACCAACTGAGCCGACTCAAGAGGCTCACTACGCACTGGCGAGGCTGTGAATGAACGATCTGGATCCGAGTGAATTTGATGTCGATACCCTGGCTATCCGCACTGCGCAGCTGCGCACGGATGAGATGGCCCACTCGGATCCGATTTTTCTGACGTCCAGTTTCGTCTATGAAAGTGCGGCCCAGGCGGCGGCGCGCTTTGGTGGCCAGGAACCAGGCAATATTTATTCCCGGTTTACCAACCCCACAGTGCGTGCCTTTGAGCAGCGCCTTGCCGCGCTGGAAGGCGGAGAGGCCTGTGTGGCGTTTGCTTCTGGCATGGCCGCCATTAGCGGTACTTTCTTTTCCTTGTTGGCCCCGGGCGATCATGTGGTCAGTTCCCGGAGTGTGTTTGGCACGACCAATGTGGTCTTCGACCGTTACCTGAAAAAGTTCGGCATCGAAACCACCATGGTCGACCTGACTGACCTTGCCGACTGGGAAGCGGCCATTCGGCCGGAAACCAAACTTCTGTTCCTTGAGACACCGTCCAACCCGCTGTCAGAAGTGGGCGATATTCGGGCACTGGCGAAGCTTGCCCATGACAATGGGGCGCTGCTGGTCGTGGATAACTGTTTCTGTACTCCGGCGTTGCAAAAGCCGTTGGAGATGGGGGCTGACATTATCATTCACAGTGCCACCAAGTATCTGGACGGGCAGGGCCGTTGTCTGGGGGGCGCCGTCGTCGGAGCCAAGCCTCAAATGGATGAGGTGTTGGGTTTTGTCCGCTCAGCCGGGGCGTGCATGAGCCCGTTCAATGCCTGGGTCTTCCTGAAAGGGTTGGAGACATTGAGTCTGCGCATGAGCGCCCAGAGTGCCCGGACCCTGGAATTGGCCCAGTGGCTGGAAACCCAGCCGGGCATTGCCCGGGTGCATTACGCGGGCCTGCCGAACCACCCCCAGCATGCATTGGCTGCAAAACAGCAGTCTGCGTTTGGTGCGGTGATGTCCATCGAAGTGGAAGACGCTGCGGGTAACCGTGATCGTCAGGCAGCCTGGCGTTTTATTGATGCCACTCGGCTGATTTCCATCACCGCCAATCTGGGGGATGTTAAAACGACAGTCACGCACCCGGCCACAACAACCCATGGCCGGGTCAGCGAGGAAGAGAAACAGCGCGCCGGAGTCACGGAGAACCTGATCCGTCTGGCGATTGGTCTGGAGTCCGTCGCGGATCTCAAGGCCGACCTGTCTCGCGGGCTGAAAGCGCTGGCCGTATAACCCGGCCTTGCCGTCAATCCTCGCTAACAACACGACAATAAGGGGATTCATGCAGGCTCTGACAAAAGCCCTGGCCCAGGTAGGGCAGGTGGTATTGGGCAAGGAAGAACAGCTTAAACTGGCGCTGACCTGCCTGATGGCCAATGGCCACCTGTTGATAGAAGACCTGCCTGGCATGGGCAAGACGACATTGGCTCATGCCCTGGCGCGCGTGTTCCAACTGGATTACCGGCGTGTCCAGTTCACCAGTGACATGTTGCCGGCGGACATTTTGGGGGTTTCCGTTTTCGACCCCAAGTCGCAGGACTTCTCTCTCCGTGAAGGACCAGTTTTCACCCAGCTGCTACTGGCCGACGAGATCAATCGCGCGACGCCCAAAACCCAGGGGGCACTGCTGGAAGCCATGGAAGAGCGGCAGGTGACCCTTGACGGCGTCAGCCGTAAATTGCCTGAGCCTTTTTTTGTGGTAGCGACCCAGAACCCGGTGGATCAGGCTGGCACCTTTGTGCTTCCCGAGTCGCAGCTCGACCGCTTTCTGATGCGTATTTCACTCGGCTATCCCGCACCAGAGGTTGAGAGAAACCTGCTGGCAGGGGGCGATTTGCGAAGCCAGGTACGCAATCTGAAAGCGGTGATCAGCAGCGAAGGGTTGATCAAGTTGACTCGGATGGTTGACAAAGTGCGTGCCACCGACGAATTGATTGATTATGTGCAACGATTGTTGGATGCGACTCGCAGTGACGACCGCTTTGTCGCGGGTCTGTCGCCCCGTGCCGGTTTGGGGCTGCTCAAGGCCGCCCGGGCCTGGGCGTTGATCGGTGGACGTGATTATGTCGTTCCTGAAGACGTACAGGCGGTGTGGTCGGCCGTTGCCGAGCACCGATTGGCGGCTCGTCAAGGTGGCAGCGTGGCAGCAATGACCCAATCCCTGCTGCAGTCCGTTCCGGTGGTACGGCGATAAGCGAGGCCTTTCATGCGCCTTCCGGCTCCACTGCACGATCTCTACGAACGTTGGTTGTCACGACGACTGCCACGCTCCGGCCGGGTTGTGCTTAATCAAAAGCGCATTTTCATTTTTCCTACCGGCTATGGTTTCTTTTATTTGTTGGTTGCCAGTCTGTTGTTCATTGGCGGTATCAACTATGAAAACAACCTGATTCTTGCCTTGTCTTTTTTGCTGGCGAGCCTGTTCCTTGTCGCTATCTTGCATACCTACCGCAACCTTTCCGGTCTGGGGATTCGTAACGGCGATAGTGAATCCGGATTCAGCGGTGCCAGTGGTGCATTGGAGGTCATCCTCTTCCCGGAGCGCCGTGATCATCTCTGTTTATGGTTGTACTGGCAGGGGCAAGCTGGCCAGCAGGTCAGTGTGACCGGGGGGGAGGAGAGTAGCCTGTGGCTGAATATCCGGTTAAACCAGCGGGGCAGGATTCTGGCCCCGCGACTGAAGGTGGAAAGTCGTTTTCCACTGGGACTGTTACGAACCTGGTCTTATGTTTCGCTGGATCACTATTGTCTGGCCTGGCCGACGCCACAAGAGTGGCCGCAGTGTCCGGCCGATGGTGGCGATGACCATAGCCAGCAGGTACCCACCGGTCGCGCGGGCAACGATGAGTTTCAGGGACTTCGTGAATATTCCCCCGGAGACTCCCTGCGGCGTATCGACTGGAAAGGTTATGCCGCAGGCAAGGGCCTGAATACCAAGTTATTCGAGGAGCCTGCCGGCGGAAGGTTGTGGTTGCGCTGGGACAGACTGGAGGGAATGGGTGATGAACAGCGTCTGTCGATCCTGTGTCACTGGGTTTTGACGCTGGACCAGCAGCAGTTGCCCTATGGGCTTGTGTTGCCCGGGATGACATTGGCACCAGACATGGGCGACGTTCACCGCTGGCGCGCTCTTGATGCCCTGGCCTGCTATCCGGAGTTCGACTGATGCGTGTCTACCAGGTGCCGGTACACACCCGATTATGGCTGGCCACGGCGCTGATTACGTGCTCTTTACCTCAACTGTTGCTCGGGCCCGTCTGGCAGTCGCTGTTGCTGGGTGTGGTGGTAGCGATTCGCTGGCTGGTGGACCACCAACGTATGCGCTTGCCAGGCCGCATCATCCGGGGGGGGCTTTTGGTGGCGGCAGTGGGCATGACCTGGTTCAGCTTTGGGCGCATCTACGGGCCTGAAGCCGGAGTGGCATTACTTGTCAGCCTTTTTTCCCTGAAGTACCTGGAAATGGTGCGTCAGCGCGATGCCTATGTGGTCATCGTGCTTGGCTACTTTGTTTGTGCCACTGCGCTACTGTTTGAGCGTGGACCCGGTATGTTCCTGTTTGTCCTGCTCAGCATGTTACTGCTGACAGCCGCTTTGGTGGGGATTAATCACAGTGAGACCAAGGCCAGGGCATCGAGCCACATCAAAACCGGTAGTGTGTTGTTCCTGCAGGCAGTTCCGGTAACGGTGGTGCTGTTTGTGTTGGTTCCTCGAGTGGCGCCTCTATGGAACATGCAACTTGATAGTGGCAAGGCTCGCACAGGCATGACCGATAGTATTTCGCCTGGCGATATCAGTGAGTTGTCGGAATCCTCTGAGTTGGCTTTTCGTGTGGCTTTCGAGGGGGCGTTGCCCCCCGCGGCAGAACGCTACTGGCGCGGTCTGACACTAAGTCATTTTGATGGTCGCACCTGGCAGCAGGCGATACCGCGGGGTGGGGCTGTCGACAGTTATCTTTACAATGGAAGGGGGGCGCCGCCTGACTGGTACCAACAGCTGCAAGCTCAGGGAAAACCTCAGTCAGGCTATTCCTATCAACTGATCATGGAACCCACCCAGCGTCGCTGGTTATTTGCCATGGCGGTGCCGATGCTGGAAGAAGGAGAGGCCTCGCTGGCCAGAGATATGCGTCTGGTTGCGCGGGCACCGGTTACGCAAAGGACACGCTATTCCATCACCAGCTTTCCCGATTTGCGGCCGGCGATTGTGCTGGACGTGCTTGAGCGAGAACTCATGTTGAGTTTGCCTGGTGACAGTTTTGGCCGGCGGGCCAGGACGTTGGCAGATCAGTGGCGGCGGGACAGTCGTACCGACAATGAAATTGTCTCTCGCGCTTTGCGGCATTTTCGCGAGCAGCCTTTTCATTACACCTTGAAACCCCCTCCGCTTACCACGGACCCTATTGATGAGTTCCTGTTTCGTACCCAGCGGGGGTTCTGCGAGCATTATGCTTCCAGTTTCACGTTCCTCATGCGAGCGGCCGGTGTGCCTGCACGGGTAGTGGTGGGATATCAAGGGGGGGAGCAGAATACACTCGGTTCGCATCTGCTGGTCCGGCAATATGATGCCCATGCCTGGACAGAGGTGTGGTTGCAGGGACAGGGCTGGGTCCGCGTTGATCCCACTGGTGCCGTGGCGCCTGACCGGATAGCGTTGGGCTTGCGAGCGTCCCTGCGGGGTGATGAGGAGGCACAGGATACACTGGAAGGCCTGGATAGCTTCGCCTCGGGTGGGCTGCTTGGGCGGCTACAGCAGTGGACTGACTATGTGGATTTCCGCTGGCAAACCTGGGTTCTGGGTTACGACAATGCCTCCCAACTTCAGCTGTTACGTCATTGGCTCGGTGAAGCCAGTCCTCTGAGAATCGCCGCCAGTCTGGTCGCCGCTATTAGCGTGCTATTGACGCTCTATATGCTGATTTTGTTGCGACAAGCCGGCACTCGACGACAGACTGTGCTGGAGCGGGAGTTCTGGCGCGTACACCAACGGGTTGAGCAACAGGTTGGCCACCCTCTGGCTCAGGGGCTGAGTCCGCAAGCACTAGCCCGGGTGATTGATCTCAAATGGCCCAAGGCCGGGCCCTTGGTCCACCAATGGGCCGTTTACTATCAGCAAATGCTTTACAATCCTGGCTTTGGTGCAGGGAAAGCCCAAATCCGTCATTTACGTCGTCTGCGAAATCGCTTATACAAATTATTGGACTAGTGTGCCTCTTTCGATGCATGGTGGTGCACGGATAAAAATAAACCGTTGTTATGGAGAACAACTGCATGCGAGCCGCGAACTACAAGAAAGCGCTGGAGCTTACAGCGCACTCGCCTTGGGCCCAGCAATTCTGGGACGATCTGGTACCGCTCAAGGATCGGGTGGTCAGGCACCCGCTGTTTGAGGAGATGGCGGCAGGTTCACTGTCCCTGCCACGTTTCCGCTCGGCATTGTTGAATTTCTATCCGTTGGTGGAAAACTTTCCCAAATACATGGGCCTGAATCTGGCGAAGACCCGGCCGGGGCGCCATGCAGGCCATGAGGAAGCCAAGAACTGGCTGATTGGTAATATCAAGATTGAGCAGCGCCATGCCTACTGGTACCAGGATTGGGCTATGGGCTTCGGGATCACCTTGCGTGACCTGGAATTTGTCGAGCCACCTGCAGCCATGGATGCGGTGAATCACTTTCTGTGGAACATGGGGCATCAAGGCACTCTGGAAGAAGGGATTGCCTCAACCAATCTTGCCATTGAATGGGCGACCGGCGAGTGGAGTCAAAGCGTGGTCAAGGGCATGAAGGCCTATCAGGAAAATGGTGTGGCAACGATCAATCGCCACTCCATGGCCTGGCTGAGGGCTCACGCGTCCTATGATGACGATCACCCCCATGAAGCCATGGAGTTGATCAAGCTGGTTTGTGAGGATGAGGCCCAGAAAGAAAGAGCTTTTGCGGCGGCCAGCAGAGGGCTGGAGTATTACATCCAGGCCCTCGATTATTGCTACGATCAGACGAACTGATTACATATAGACTTTCAGTTTGTCCCGGATGACCTTCTGAATTGCCTTGATCTCCATGGGGGACCGGTCCACCAACTTGGATGGCTGGATGCGGTGAAGGTGCAGGCAGGGAAAATCCTTGCGAAATGCCCGCAGGTCCCCCTTGGTGATCACAGGCAGGAAGGGTACGTCCCGGGTTTCTTTTTTCATCAGCGCCCACAGCCCTACCTTTAACGGGACAGGTTTGATGATGCGTTTTCCGTATTTGAGCAGTCGCAGGGTGAGAAACAGCCCTTCTTTTCCAAATAGGTCACCGGGAACGATATACATGCCGCTAGCGTGGACACTATCGTCCACAATGCCATTAAAGGTGTCGTGATAGGCATACGGGTTTGGCAGGATGATCAGTGAGCGCTCATCGTTGTCCGGGAGCGATATATCGTAGTTAGTATAAAGTTGTTCCACCGGTGCACTGAATACGCACAGCGTGTCCTGAAACTGTTTGATAAAATTGACCGCCCGCTGGTGGTTGTCAAAATCATTCAGTTTCCAGATTAGATGCTCAGGTATCCCCAAATCGCTCAGCATAAATCGCTATTTCTATTCGTTATAAATTATTACTACTAAGCCAAATATAGCATAGCCTCAGTTGACGGCCAGAGACATGAGGCAGAAAAATGATGACTAGTGACTGCGATCACGCCAAAAAGGCAATGGATGTATTGAATGCCCTCCAATTTTCCCGTCGATGATGTCATTTCGCAATTAATTCAAGCACTTGACGAGTACGGTCGTGCCATTCTGGAGGCCCCGACCGGAGCGGGGAAATCCACCCGTGTGCCGCTGGCGTTGCTCAAGACAGGCTGGAGCAGCCGGGGAAAAATCCTGATGTTGGAGCCGCGCAGGGTCGCCGCACGATCGGTGGCCACGTTCATGGCCTCTCAGCTTGGGGAGCAACCAGGAGGGCGTGTGGGTTACCGGACTCGCTCGGATTCCCGTACTGGGCCCGATACGCTTATCGAAGTGATCACTGAGGGCATTCTTACCCGGATGCTACTGACCGACCCGGAGCTCAAGGGGGTCAGCATGGTTGTGTTTGACGAATTCCATGAGCGGTCCCTGCAAGCGGATTTGGGCCTTGCCCTGGTGCGGGAAGTCCGTGAGGTCTTCCGGCCCGATCTGGGGGTGCTGGTGATGTCGGCCACCCTCGACAGCGAATCTTTGCAAACCTGGCTTGATGCGCCGGTTATTCGTAGTGAGGGGAAACGTTTTCAGGTTGATGTCCGTTATGCCGCAGTGCCAGGCAGAACAGACTGGAGAACGCATTGTCTTCGCGAAGTAGTGACTGTGGCTCATTGCACTGGTGTGATGCTGGTGTTCTTGCCCGGTCAGGCAGACATCCAGTGGCTGGCAGGTCAGCTTCGCGAAAGTGGATTGGCAGAGCGGGTTCGTATGCTTCATGGCAGTTTGCCTCTCTCGGAACAACAGGCTGTGCTTGATGAGGCTCGCGCGGGTGTCCAAATGATTATTCTGGCCACCAACGTGGCGGAAACCAGTCTGACCATCGATGGGGTCACTCACGTGGTGGATAGCGGGTTTATCCGTGAGCCCCTGTATGATCCTGCCAGACACCGCTCGAGGCTTGTCACACGACGGGTCAGTGAGTCCAGTGCCCGGCAGCGAGCGGGACGCGCTGGCCGGCGCGGCCCCGGGCACTGCATACGGCTTTGGGCCGAGTCGGAGGTGCTCGCCCGTTATACCGCGCCCGAAATTCATCGTGTTGGCCTCGACGGACTGGTCCTTGATCTTGCACGCTGGGGGTGTAGCCAACCTGATGGAATGGAGTGGCTGGATCCTCCGCCTGGAGGTGCCTGGCGTAGTGCGGTGGACCGGTTGACCTCCGCCGGGGTACTGGACCGACAGGGCGCTTTGACGCCGCTCGGGCAAGCGGTGTCATCGGTGGCAACGGAGCCGGCGCTGGCCATTCTGGTGATTGCCGGCAGAGAGATCGGTCTGGTTGAGACGGCATCACGGCTGGCCGCCTTACTCTCTGATCGCGATCCCTTTCAGGGGCTGGGTGTGGACGTGCGCGACCGCCTGCAGGCCTTGGAACAGCGTCCCCAACAATATGGAAGCCTGCTGGACGAAGCCCGCAGACTTGCCGGTGGCAAACATCGTGATGAAAGCGATTGGCGGCAAGGGCTAGGCGCATTACTGGCCTGTACCTTCCCGCAACAGGTGGCAAGGCAAAGGCCCGGGCGAGACGGGGTGTATCAGATGGTGGATGGCCCCGGTGTCCGTTTACCGGAACGGGATCGATTGCTTGGCCACGAGTGGTTAGTGGTGCTCGACACCGACGGGCAGCCACGGGATGCCCGGTTGAGGTTGGTCATGCCGTTGGATGAGCGAGCCGTGACTGCGGTGCTGGACAAGCACGCTCGCTGGCGCAAACGTGCCGGTTGGGATAGTGAGCGTGGCCGGGTGACCGGGCGTCGTGAGCAGGTGCTGGGCAATCTGGTGATTGAATCGCATCCCCTTGCCGAGCTGTCTGCAGAGCAATGTATCGAAGGGCTGCTTCAGGGGGTTCGTGAAGCCGGATTAGACAACGCCTTGCCCTGGGATGAAGAGGCGCGCCAGTGGCAGGCCAGGGTTGCGAGAATGGCGTTACTGGAATCGGGTTGGCCGGCAGTGGACGACTCGACGCTGGAGGCAACCCTTGAGCAGTGGCTGGCGCCTTTTATGGCTGGGGTGCGACGACCGGACGATCTGCGCCACCTGCCACTGCAGCATGCACTGGATGTGATGTTGACGTTGGAACAAAGACAGGCGCTGGAGGCGCAGTTACCGGTTCGGGTGGCAATTCCCAGTGGGCGCAACGCCACGCTTGATTATCGTAGTGAACACGTAGTGCTTGCAGTGAAATTACAGGAATTGTTTGGGCTCGGAGTCTTGCCGACCCTTGCCAAAGGGCGTTTGACGATCACCGCACATTTGCTGACCCCCGCGGGACGGCCTGCCGCGATTACCAATAACCTTGAGCGCTTCTGGCGGGAAAATTACCCGGCCGTGCGCAAGGAGCTGCGTGGGCGATACCCCAAGCATCCCTGGCCTGAGGACCCGCTTGAGGCCACTGCGACGGCACTGACCAAGCGAAGGCTGGGTCAGTAATTTCCATGTCTTTGCCGTATTCAGAAAACGGCGAAATCGATATCCAGGTTGTATTTACGGGTGGTAGGCCGCTGCCGACCGTTGGTCAGGCGTGTTACTTCGCGATAGGTGAAATCGCGGAGTTCGGCGGTGGTGACCTCACCATCTCCGTTGCTGTCTGCACGCTTGTTGGTCAGTGCATCGATGACACTAGCCGTAAAAATCCCGTTCTGGATAGCCTCGGTTTCAAGTGCGAATTCCTGTCCGCCAGATGCACTGATGATGATCGCTCCAGTAGAAGCACGCAGATCCACAAAGGCGTTCTGCAAAAGCGCGTAGGAGATGCCCGGAGATGCTTCTGATTGAGGTTGTGCTCTGACGGACAGACCGCGACTTTGCACTCCCGGTGGCAGTTCCAGACGGGCTACCGGCTCTGTGACTTCCCCTGAGTGGCAAGTATCCAGCATCAGCAGTTTGTTTCTCGAGGGAATTCCGTCGAGCAGTCGGTTGATGTCCTCGTAGGGCAGGCCTTTGCCCGCGGGAGTAGCAATGTCAATATCCGAGGTTCCAAAGAAGTAGTTGCCCTGTTCGTCAAGAAAACCGTGCCCGGCCAGAAATACGACGACGTGATCCTGCGCTGTCCCTTGGTTGAGAAACGCCTTGGCATCACGGACCGAGCGCGCGGTGACCTGGCGGTCCAGCAAGGTAAAGCGGTGAACCTCGCGATATTGATCACTGGCGCCAAGGGCGTTGGCCAGATCGGTGGCATCTTTGGCGGCGTAGCGCAGGTCGAGACGGTCATCCGCATAATCCGAGACACCAATGGTAAGCAGATAGAGCGCTGGCTTGCGGTTGTTATCAGCCTGGTTGTAAGTAAGGAAACGGGTTTCTGATTGCAGGCCGCCACCGGTGCTGACGTAAGCCCGGATGTTGTTTCTGCCGGGTGTCAGATCAATGGACAGGGTGCCGTGGTTGTTTTTCAGGGGTAGGCCCTGCTGGCCAAACACCGGCACCTGATTCACCTGCACGTGCAGTGTCAGGCCCGAATGTTTGGCGTCCTCAACCGCATACGTCAAGTTAATCTGGTCCCTTCGTTGAAGCAGCGCCTGTGGGCCGCTCAGGGTCAATGCTGGTTTATCTATATTCAGAGGCATCCGTGAGGGATGGCCATGATGACGTTGCTGCCGATGGCTGACCAGTTTTTCCCAGAGCATGCGGCTGTTGGGCGTGGCGTATCCGAGACGCTGCAGTACGATATCCGGTCGATTTAGCCAGTAATCGTATTGTGCGTAATCAAATACCTTGCTGTCTTGCACAAAACTGGCGTTGTGCAGTGCGCGAGGGGTTGACCAGTAGTAGCCATCGGGCGAGTTGATAACAAATTCTCCCGACTTGTCGATGCTGATGGTTGCCACCAAGCGTGGATGGCGGTTGCCGATATCCGGTTTCACCAATACCTGATCGAGTTGCGTGCTTACCGTGTTGAGCCGGAAGTTGCCGCTGGGTATGTCTGTCCGCCAGATCTTGATAGTGCCGTTGCTGGAGGCGGTGATGACCGCGCGCTCGTTCAGTTGTTCGAGGGCGGTGATGTGTCCCTGGTGGGCTTCCACAATGGTTTCGAGGACCAGACCGGAGCGAATATCCCGGATATTCAGGTTGCCACTGTCATCGGCATTCCACAGTTGGCCATTGGGGGTCGCCTGCATCAGTTCAGAGCGCCCCCACAGTGGATACATCTCCATGAGCGGTTTGCCAGAGGTATCAAACTGCTGGATCACATCAATGGCCGGGTTGAACGCAGAGGAATAACCGGTCAGTCCGGAAACGAAAAATGTCTCCGTCAGTTTGTCGTATTCCAGCGACTGCTTGCCAAGCTGGGTATAGGGAAGATCCAGTGTCACGCCAGCATGAGGAAGGACGACCTTGCCTTGATCGATTCTCACCGCCAGCGAGCGGCTCTGCTCGTCAAAGAGAACAAATTCATGGACTGTCGAATCAAAACGATACCATTCGATTGAGGTGTCCTCGGCAACGTCATACTCATAGAGAATGTTGTCTCTCGCGTAGACGATTCCCTTGTCGGTGAAGGCATGGTCGGCGACCTGAAAGTTGAGTGTACGGACCAATGCCGGGTCGTCGGTGCTGGCGATTAGCTCCATGCCGCTGGCAGAGACATGCATCCACTTGTTATTTAGCTGCGCGCTATTAACCGGCAAAGGCAACGCGCTTTTGTGCAAATTCAGGGACGACAGATCCAGCACAAACATGTCACCTTTGCCAATGGCGCCGGTGGTGACGGTCAACGCTTCCTGCTGAACGGAAAGACTGTTGATCGGGTAGAACTGGCGGGAAAGCGTATCAATGACTTGTCCGGTGAGGGAGTCACGAATCAGGATATTGTCATCGGTAAACTGGTCGTCGTATTGAACCGTGCGGTTGAAGAGCAGGGCCCGGCTTTCAGACACTGCGGCATGGTGATTCACGGCTGGACTGTGGGGCAGGGCATACGGAGTAAACTGACCGTCAAGCGTATAAGTGCCGTTATCGGCGATGATGGTCCCCGGGCCGGAAAACACCAGGTTGCTGCTTAGGGGAGCCAGCCAGACGCTTCGGTTTTTGTAATTGATCGTGCCGCATTCGGCGGGGAATTCCGTGCAATACAGCAGTATTGGCTGTTCGGGGTGGAGTGTCAGTGAGGTTATCTGCCGCTGGCCCGGTTTACTGTAATGATCGGGCAGGATCAGATCCGGGACGCTAATGGGGGATGTGGATTCCTTGAAGGAGATGGCAGGTTGGTCGCAGTAGCTTTCTTGCGGATCCGACTTGTCACGGCAGGGCCGGTTACTGATGGTCAGCTCATGCACAGAGACTCGAAGGTCCTCTCCCAGGGTAACAAGGCGGCCATCGGACGCGGTGGCCATGACCATGGGGGAGGAGTGTTCAAGGCGCTGGCGATACTGAAGTTTGCCCCAGGCGGTGTTCCAGATCTCCAGTTCATTGTGGTTGTTGATTGATACAGGGTAGACCCCGAACAGGGCGCTGGTACGCAGCTCTCGGTCAATCTGGAATGAGGCATCGAAATGGCCACCGAAGGGCTGATAGCCATTGCCCAACATGACCCAGCCGAGAAACCCTCTAGGGCCATAATCCCCCACATAGACCGCTTTGCCGCTGTTGGTCATATGCAGATTCTGTCCGCCTGCCCGTGTGGTAAACAACGCCTTGCGCTGGGCAAGATCCCAAAACGTTAACCATGAAGTCTGGCTGCCGTATTCCCGGGTCAGAAACGCAAGCTGCCCTGTCTGGTCGGAATAAGCCATCCCTTGTACCCGGCCGCTGGGCTGTTGAGCAGGAAGAATCTCGGGTGCGAGTGTGCTGATGGGCAGGTCACTGTAGGCAAAGCCAAAGGAAATCTGACGCCGGTCGTAGAAGGGGATCCCGCTTTCCACCAGATCAATCCCGTATTCCTTGATGAGTAGAACAGGGCGGCCGGTGGCGGCCAGGACCCAGAACCACACCTTTCCGGTCATCACTGTACCGTTGATCTCATTGCGGGTTTCTACCGCAAATTCAGCCACGTCACGTTCCCACATTCGGGTAATCGAGGTGAGCTGAATGCTGCCCTCCTGGGCATGAAAATCACTCCGCTCGGTGGGCGTCAGGGGGTAGCGCTTGCCAATGTCAAAGTTCCTTGAAGAGGCGCTCCTGATGACGGTGTGGTAGCTGGTATTGCCGAGTGCAATGTCGCGAAAGAGCTGTTCGGATGCGTCAGGGGATGCCACCGGTTCACCTTCCGATAGGGGCAGGAAGACAGGTGAACCGTCGCTCCCCATAAAATAGCGGTACGTCTTGCCCTGGTGAGCCGTGGGCAGGAAGGCCGAGTTGTCCATGAGGTCGTGACTGTCTCTCTCGGCGTCTGCCAGATAGGCAATGGCCCATTCATCATGTGTGCCCAGGCGTTTGGCGGGGTCTATATGGATCAACTGGTAGAGGCTGGAAGACTCGTGTCGCTGGAAAGATTGCTGGTCTTTGTCCTGTCTGGCTCGGCGGCTAATAGCAACATTTCTTGCCACCGTCGCAGATGCGCCTGCGGGAAGCGCAAAGGCGGGAATGTTCAGTGCCTGGGAAGCTGGACTGATCAAGACGAGTAGAGGAAGGATAAGGGAAACAATACGCTTGGGCATTCTGCTAACCGTCAGAAGGATTGCATCGATTTTGACAGCCGGTTGACGCAAAGCAAGCGGGCACGATCCCGGCGGGCCCTGAAAGGGTGTCCAATGGATCCTGAAAGCAAAAAGCCCGGCACTTGGCCGGGCTTTTTGTCGTGAAGCGATTACCGTGTCTTAGACAGACTGGGCAACCGGGATCTTCACGGTGTCTGCCACTTCCTGGTACTCCGGCAGCTTGTCGAAGTTCAGATAGCGGTAGATTTCTGCGGACATGGAGTCGATGGTGTTCGCGTATTCCATGTACTCGGCGGCGCTAGGCAGCTTGCCGAGGATGGACGCCACGGACGCCAGTTCAGCAGACGCCAGGTACACATCCGCACCCTGACCCAGACGGTTCGGGAAGTTACGGGTGGAGGTGGATACCGCAGTGGACTTCGGCGCGATGCGAGCCTGGTTACCCATACACAGGGAACAGCCCGGCATTTCGGTGCGTGCACCGGCGCTGCCGAAGATGTTGTAGTAGCCTTCTTCGGTCAGCTGATGCTGATCCATCTTGGTCGGCGGGGCGATCCACAGACGGGTCGGCATGGTGCCGCTTTCCACTTTCTGCAGCAGTTTGCCGGCGGCGCGGAAGTGACCGATGTTGGTCATGCAGCTACCGATAAATACCTCGTCGGAAGCCTAGCTGGCTGCC